>ERZ1370068.3642-contig-2747_pt1 | contig 62267 bp, 93 predicted proteins | sample MGYA00561227_ERZ1370068 | MGnify/ENA primary metagenome ERZ1370068 (study PRJEB38410, sample SAMEA6850437) | metagenome | study: Metagenomic assessment of the ecological functions of the soil: analysis of the soil microbiota associated with the...
CGATCTCCTCGTCGGCGCGGTCGTTCCTCATGCTCGCTAGCGGGCTTCACGATCAACCTGCTGACGCTGCTCGGCGATCGTGCTGTCGGTCGGCTTGGTCGTCGACGACGCGATCGTCATGGTGGAGAACATCGAGCGGCATCTCACATGCGGGCAAACCGCCGCTTCGAGCCGCCAGCGACGCGGCGCCGCGAGCTTGGTGGGCCCGATCATCGCGATGACCATCACCCTGGCCGCAGTCTACGCCCCGGTCGGCATTCAGGGCGGCCTGACCGGCGCCTTGTTCCGTGAGTTCGCGTTCACCCTCGCAGGCGCCGTGATCGTCTCCGGCGTGGTCGCGCTGACGCTCTCGCCGATGATGGGGTCGAGGCTGCTGCGCGCGGGCGACACCGAGCGCGGCTTCGCGGGCTGGATCAACCGCCGGTTCGAGCGGTGCGCGCGACGGCTACACCCGACGCTGCCGGCGACGCTCGCGCTACCGGCCGGTCGTCCTCACGCTCTGGGCGATCGTGGTCGCTGCTGATCGTTCCGTTCTACATGTTCTCGCAGCGCGAGCTCGCGCCCGGCCGAAGACCAGGGCGTCGTGTTCTGCGGTCGATTCAGGCGTCCGCGAACTCCACGATCGATCAGACCAAGCTCGTTCACGACACAGAGTCCACGACGTCTACCGCTCGTTCCCGGAGACGCCAGCATCTTCCAGATCACCTGCCCGACCGGCGGTTTCGGCGGCATGGTGACCAAGCCATGGAGTGAGCGGAGCAAGACCGCGCAGCAGCTCCTGATGGAAGTCGACGGCGCCGCTTGTCGAAGATTCCCGGGCGTCCGCGTCGATTCCCGTTGACGCCGCCACCGCTGCCAGGCGGCGGAGACTTCCCAGTCGACCTCGTGATCGCGTCGGCCGGCCGAGCCGCAGCAGCTCGTCGAGTTCGCCAGACAGCTGGTGCAGAAGGCGTTCGCCAGCGGTCTGTTCATTTTCGCCGACGCCGACTTGAAGTTCGACCAGCCGCAGGCCGAGGTCGTCTTCGACCGCGACAAGCTGCGTTCGCAGGGCGTCGATCTGAGCCAGGCCGGGCAGGACCTCGTCGACCATGCTCGGCGGCAACTACGTCAACCGCTTCAGCATTCAAGGGCGCAGCTACAAGGTCATTCCGCAGATCAAGCGCGCGGAACGTCTGACGCCGGACCAGCTGTCGCAGATCTACGTCACAGGCTCGGACGACAAGCTGGTGCCGCTGTCGACGTTCGCGACGCTTGCGGACCATCGACCGAGCCGCGCGAGCTGAAGAAGTTCCAGCAGCTCAATGCCGTGCGCATTCAGGGCGTGATCCCGCCGCCAGTGCCGCTCGATCGAGGCGCTGCGGTTCCTCGAGGACGAGGCGCGAAGACGATCCTGCCTCAGGGGCTTCACGGTCGACTACGCGGGCGAATCGCGCCAGCTGCGGACCGAGGGCAGCAAGTTCCTCGGCACGTTCCTGCTGTCCGCGATTCTGATCTACCTGGTGCTGGCGGCGCAGTTCGAGAGCTTCCGCGATCCGTTCATCATGCTCGCGGGCTCGGTGCCGCTGGCGATCTCGGGCGCGCTGCTGTTCTCGTTCCTCGGATTCACGACGCTGAACATCTACAGCCAGGTCGGATTGATCACGCTCGTCGGACTGGTGTCGAAGAACGGCATCCTGATCGTGCAGTTCGCCAACCATCTGCAGGAGACGGGCGAGACGAAGCTCGGCCGCGATCATCGAAGCGGCTGCCACGCGGCTGCGCCCGATCCTGATGACGACGGCGGCCACCGTCGTCGGTCACTTCCCGCTGCGTGCTCGCGCACCGGGCCCGGCGCCGGCAGCGCGCAACAGCATCGGCATCATGCTGGTCAGCGGCATGATCATCGGCACCGTCTTCACGCTGTTCGTCGTGCCATCGATTTACATGCTCGTCGCCCGGACGCGGCTGGTCCCCGTGGAGGCCAGGCGCACCGGCGTGACGCGCGTTCAGAACTTGGCAGAGGCTGGTATGAACCGCAGCACGAACACAGGGTCATCACCATGACACGCAGACGCTTCAGCCGGACAACCACGAGCCTGGTTGCTCTGATGATTTCGTTCCTCGCGACGAACACCGCGGCGCAGGTCGACACGCTGGCGCACGAGCGTCCAAGGCCGCCGGCGATGGTGAGACGCTGGCGTTGACGCTTGATCGATGCGGTGCGGCGTGCCGTCGAACACAACCCCGATCTCGCAGGTCGTCCGACTCGGCACCGAGGTCGAGGCCGCGCACGCGTCGGCGAGAGCACGTCCGCCTTCACTCCCGTGTTCCGGGACGACCATCGCTCGATCCAGCACGTCGACTCCGCCGTCGAACTCCTTGCTGGGCGATCGCGGCGTGGACGTCGGCGACTGCCTTCTCGTCCACGGGCGTGAGACAGCGGCTGCAGTGGGGCGCCGGCACATGGAGCGTCTCCTGGGACACAGCGAGGACGACGACCAACAACCCCATCAGCAGCTTCGATCCGGCTCTGCAGTCCGGGCTTTCAGGTCGCGTTCTCGCAGCCGCTGTTCAAGGATCGCCGGATCGACGCCGCGAGACAGCAGCATCATCGCGAAACGCAATCAGGAGAGCTCGGAGCTGCGTTTCCGCGAGACCGATCGTGCAGACGGTCGCCGCGGTCAAGCAGGCGCACTGGACGCTCAAGGCAACCGTCGCGAACGTCGCCGTGCAGGCGGCGATCGCTGGAGCTGGCGGAAGAGCTCGCGCGCCAGAACAGAGTCCTGGTCGACGGCCGGGCAGATCCCGCCGCTCGATCTCGTTCAGGCGGAAGCCGAGGTCGCGCAGCGCCGGAGAGGCGTGATCCGCGCCAACACGACGGCGGAGGACGCGGAAGATGGGCTGCGGCGTCTCATCATCGATCCCTGCTGATCGTGTCGTTCTGGAGACGCACGGCTCGACCCGGTGGACGAGCTCCCCGTCCACGGGCTGCTGCCCGACGTCGACGACCGCCGTCTCGAACGCGCTGGAAGGGACGCTGACATCGCCCGCGCGGGGCACGAGTCCTCGAGAACGCGCGGACCAACGTGGAGTTCCTCGACGAACCAGAAGCTCGCCCGACGTGCGCCTCGAGACGTCGTATGGCGGCAGTCGGGCTTGCCGGCACCGCAGTTCCTGCGCACCGGCGGGTTCCCGGGGACGGTGATCGGGACGCGCGAGCGCAGTTTCGGCCATGCGCTCGGTCAGGCGTTCACGCCCCGACTTCCCCCACGTGGAGCTTCGGCGTCACCGTGAGCTACCCGCTCGACAGCAGCTACGAAGAGGCGGGGCTGGCGCGCGCGGAGAATCGAACGCCGGCAGGCGGCACAGCAGATCGCGAGCCTTCGGCTACAACCGCCGGAGACGGTCCGGCAAGCAGCCCGCCAGGTGCGAAGCACGGCGGAGCGCGTCGACGCCGCACGCTCGGGCGCGAGGCTGGCGCAGGAACGGTCGATGCCGAGCAGCGCCGCTTCGAGGTGGGGCTGTCCACGACGTTCCTCGTCACGCAGGCCCAGCGCGACTTGCTCCAGGCGCAGGTGAACCTGCTCCAGACCATGCTCGACTACGAGTCGTCTCTGCGTGAACCTGGAAGCGGTGCAGCAGGCGCCGCCGCCTCACAGCCGGCGATACGGTCAGCGTGCGAGGCGCCAGCGTCGTGTTGCTCCCGACCTCGACGCCGAGGGGCATCTTCCGTCCCGGCGCGGGAGCCGGATTGTACGATCGCGGACGGAGCGCAGGCCTCGGGCGCCCTATCCATCAGCCTGGTCCAGCGAATCCGCGAGGAGTTCGAGGGAGCGCAAGGCCTGCGGGTGACGGTCCGCGAGGCGTCGCAGTTCTGGGCGCTGGACAAAGCGGACATGTGAGCTGGTCCTGACAGCGCTCCTCGCGGCGGGCTTCCTGGAGAGGGGCGTCGACGGGCGGTACTCGACAGGCGTAAAAGCTGAGGTTGATCGCTGAACGGCGCGCAGTTGGTTTCAAGCGGGCGGAGGCGCTTGTCGCGAGGGCACGCAAATGGCGGAGAGAGCATCCAGCAAGCAATCGTGCGCGAAGTATCCGCGTGGCCGGGCGTGAAGCACCGGACCCCATCGATTTGGCGGGATTGAGTTCCGATTCGGTCGCCGCGAGCTGGGGCATCTCCATGGCAGCCGCCTGGCTGACCTCCGCGTTTCGCTGCTCGTCCGGGAAGAGCTGGTGGCGGCAGGCAAAGCCAAACCGCACCACATCTCTCCCAGACCCGGTTGGGTGAGCGTCTTCATTCGAGACGTCGCCGATGTCCCACGAGTGATCGAGTTGTTCCGTCTGAATTACGACCGCCCATGGGTCGACCGAACGCGACAGCGATCCCAACGTCCATTCTACGGACGCTGAAGGGCGGGATACCCCGCACGACCTCGGGAGCCGCCCGGCGTGAGGCCACGGTGCAATCTATGGTGTCGAGCACTTATCGCGCGGCTGAACTCAGGTCAGCAATCGTCATTCGGGCAGATCCTTGATGAACCGAGCAATGGCGACTCCGATTTCGGTCGGGGAGTCCTCTTGCAGGTAATGGATGCCAGGCACCGTGACCTTCTGCTGGCGGGGCCATGTCTCGACAGAAGTCGCGAGCTGGCCCGATCAACATGGCGCCCGGATCTCCGGCGATGAACAGCTTCGGGATCGGGCTGCGAGCGAGCCAGGCGCCGTAGTCATTCACGGTCGCCACAACATCTGCAGGCTCGCCGTCAATCGGCAACTCGCGCGGCCAGGCCAGCATCGGAAGGCGTGAATCCTCTCGCGGAAGGGCTCACGGTAGGCGTCCATCTCCGTGTCACTCAAGGAGCGGAGAATGCTCTTGGGCATCACCACTTCAATGAATGCGTTGTCGTCCAGGATCAGATGTTCCCCCTCGGCCGAGCGAAACGCTCGAAACATCGCGTCGCGACCGTTGGGAAAGTCCTCCCACCGACGCGGCCGCACGATCGCCTCCATATAAACGATCGCACGCACGGCGTTCGGGTGTCGGTGCGCCCAATTGAAACCCGAGGGCCGAGCCCCAATCGTGAAGGACGAGCGTGACGTCCCGACTGAGATTGAGCTTTGCAAACCACTCGTCGAGATACCGCGCGTGATCCGCGAAGCGATAGCGGTTCTCGGGCGACTTGCCGGATCGACCCATTCCCACAAGGTCCGGCGCCAGGCATCGCCCGAGCGTCAGTGTGTGCGGGATGACGTTCCGCCACAAATATGACGACGTCGGATTGCCATGCAGGAACACAATTGGCACGCCTTCACCAGCGTCGACAAAGCTGATCTCGGTGTCGAGCACGGAAACACGACGTCGCGGATGATTGTCTTCCGCACCAATCGCCACGGTCGAATCCTCCAGCTTCGGGCAGCGGGTTCCCAGTCGCCCCGATCGTCAGTTTCAGTCCGGCTCAGTGTCGATCGTTGGCCGGTTGTGCTCCACGAAGTGTTTCAAGCCGGCGAGCATCACGCTCCAGTTCCTTTCCGCACGCTCGCGCGCCTCGTCGGTGAGATTGTTGTCCTGATGCAACGATACGCGTGTCGCTGCGCTCCGTCGCTGGACAAGTGCACGGTCACGATGTGGTAGTTCTCCGGCAGATCGGCCGCTCCAGCAAGAGGACTGAAGTAGCTGAACTCGAGCACTCGCTCTCGGACGATCTGAAGAATGATCCCCTTGTCCTCGTACGCCCGGCCCTGCCACTCGCCCGTCCACACGATTGGACTGCCCACGACCCAGTCCGACGTCACCGTGGCGCCGAACATGTACGCCTTGATGGCGGCAGGCGTGACGAGCGCTTCCCACACGTCAGCGGCAGGCGCTGCTATCGTCACGGATGCCCTGGCAATCAGTCCCGTGTTCATCGATATCCCTGAACCGCCGTGGATGGCGTGGTTCGCCGGGTAAGACTCGTGGCGATCGTCACCATCGAAGCAAGCGCCAGAACGAGCAGTGATTCGCCGGCAGCTGGTTTCGCGATCATGAGAAACACAATGGCCAAGCCAAAGGCGACGCGAATGCGTAGAGACAGCCGCAGAATCGGATTGGCCGCCGCTGCCCGCAGAGCCACAGTTCCGTCCGCCGGGACGTCGGCCACACGTTTGAGCGCGCGCATCGGCGAGCGTGACACCGGTCCGCTGACGATCGCCATCAGCAACAACGCGCCGTACGACGCGCGCATCCAGTCATTCCCAAGGACGCCGACACGCGCACCGAGGTAGAAGCCGGACACGACGATCGCCGCCACCGCGATTCCCGACACGCGAGGGACCATGACGATCAGCCGCAGCCACGGCAGGTGCCTGGTCGCGCGTGGTGGAACGTTGCAGGCCGTCCAGACCGACCCACTCGAGGCCGAGTCCCACGAACAACGTCAAGCATCCCGACGACATGCGCGAACAACGTCAATGACCGAATCATCTCTGAGCTCACTTTCTGCCGGTTATGCCGACGATCTCGTGGATGTGCGTGTTGTGCTGCATCTCGCCGACCAGAAACTCGGCGCACGTCGGCCCGGCTGATGGCTGCAAATGCGCGCTCCGACCGGGCAAGTGCCCGTTCTCCACGTCGTAGCGGCCTGTTCGCGGACCGTTCGTCAATCGCGGCGGACGCGCGATCGTCCAGTCCAGGGCGCTCGCGACGACGATGCGCTCCATTTCGATTGAATCGTCTCCGACATTTCTCAGCAGCGTCCGCCGCAACACTCTGCCGGCGATGCCGAGATCGTCGAACAGCACCGCGACGGAGACGACGACCAGCCGCCGTCAGGCCCGCTGCCTGCATCGCCGTCGACGGTGCTCCCGGCGGCGGCGCGGAGGATCGTCGTCGGTCCCAGCTCCCGGCGGACCCAGCGCGGAGACCACCGCGTCGTGGCCGGGAAGAGTCGCCTGCAGCTCAGCGACGCTGCGCGGATCACCCTGACGGACCGTCACGCGCTCACGGAGTGACCCGAGTTTCTGCGGCGACCGGACGAATGCCGTCACTCGGTGCCCGTGTTCAACGGCCTGGCTCGTCAACTGTCGGCCCGGTGCCGCCGGTCGCGCCGAGGATCAGGAGGCGCATGACGAATTCCTCCGTGCGCGGTCGATTGATCGTCTTGATGCCATGTTCACCTCAGAGCGTCGCTCTCTGAAGTGAAGACCGGCGACGTCGAGCGTCTGTGACGCCGCTATTGGGTGTCTTTACGAAGGTGCTCCGGGGAGACGCGCGAGCTTGGCCGGGTTGCTGATCGCGAAGATCTTCTGAACGTTGTCGTCGGAGATGTGCAACACCAGCGCGATAGCGGGCTTGCCGTTGAAATAACTGACAAAGCCTGGTTCCCCGTTGATTTCGACAAGCCGCGTCACGAATGTCTTCGGTGCGAACTTGGCCATCCCGCCGAGGATGGCGCGAGCGATATTGGTCGCGCCGTGGACGAGGTTGGGCAGCGCCGGCGCCTTACCGCCGCCGTCGGTGTGAAGCTCGGCGTCGCTGGCGAGCAGCGCGACCAGACCATCGAGATCGCCGTTGGTCGCCGCCTGAACGAACCGCGCGAGCAGGTCGGTCTGCTTCCGAGCAGACGGTGTGAACCGAGGCCGTGCCGCGTGCACGTGCTCCCTGGCTCGCCGCAGAATCTGCCGGCAGTTGGCCTCCGTCCGGCCGACGGCCGCCGCGATCGCCGCGTAGTCATAATCGAACACTTCACGGAGCAGAAATACGGCCCGCTCGATGGGATTCAGACGCTCCAGCAGCACGAGGAATGCCATGGAGATCGACTCGCCCGCCCACATCGCGCTCGTGGGATCGCTCGCCGCATCGGTCACGACCGGTTCGGGCAGCCACTGGCCGACGTATTCCTCGCGCTGCGCACGAGCGGACTGCAGGTGATTGATGCACAACCGGCTGACGATCGTGACGAGGAACGCCTTGGGCGATCGAATCTCGTCGCGCGGCGCCTGCTGCCAGCGAATGAATGCATCCTGCAGCATGTCTTCCGCGTCGGCGACGGTTCCCAGCATCCGGTAAGCGATCGAGAAGAGCAGGCTCCGATGCTCGTTGAACGTCGTCAACGGATCCGGAGCCGCCTCTCGGAGTCGCCGTCGTCAGCCGTGTGATTTTGAGCCATATTGCGATGGTTCTACGCAGCCGATTGGTGATCGGATACGGCACCTCGCGCGCGCACCCGCCTGGAGCGAATGACTCTTTTCAAAGTAGTAGTACGAGACCGCCAGCAGGCAGAAGAAGACGAGCGGATCGATGACGTACATCAGGCTGAGATTGCGTGCGTCGCCGCGGCCGAAATGGGCAATCGCGGCCGACACCAGCGTGATCGCGAAGCCGGCGTACGCGAATTCCTTCACCTTGAATGGAACAGCTGGGATCACGAGCGCAAGCACGCCGAGGATCTTGGCGATCGTCAGCTCAACCTTGAAATACGGCGGGAATCCAAGATGGACGAACGCGCCTTCAGGGCCGTTCGGAAAAGGAAAATGGTCGTTGAAGACGAAGTTGATGATGCTGAACAGCATCACCGCCAGCACCAGTCCCGTGCTCGCGCGGTACAACGCACGTTCCCGGCTCGTCAGTGTGCGGCCTGATTCCCATTATTGACACGATTTCCTCCAGATTCCCGTGGCGGTGGGCACGGCTCCCACGATGCCGGAGCCTCCGGCCTCAACGTTCTACGAAGCCAAGACCGGAGAGGCGTTCCGCATGTGACATGTTTTCGTCTGCTGCGATTCCCTCGCGCCTGGAGCCTGGCTGGTCCCTCCAGGCACGACTCCAGAAGGCGTCCTCGGACCGTTGATCGGCAGAGAACAGCCGCGCCTCAACGATCTGTCCATCGCGGACGCGCATCACGTCCAAGCTATTCATCGCGATCTGTTCAGTGCCGCGACGTGCGTGACAACGGAGGTTGCCGCGACACCGTCCCTCGTTCGCCATGCGTCGGCGAATAAGCCACCGCGCGAGTCGCAACTGACCCTGCTGCCGCGTGTCGAAGAACGCGCGCACCGCATCTGTAGCCGTTCGGGCTTCAGCTGTCGTCATGGATTCCTCCTGGCACTCGGCTCGTCGTGAAATAGCAGCGGCTCCGTTCGCAGCTGCGCCACCACCGCGCCCCAGCCTTGCCGTACATTCGAGTACATCGGTGTCCAACCAGACGCTGAACGTAACTTGTTGATTCGAGATCCTCAGCGAGCGGGACGCCAGCGCTCCGAGAGATCCAAATAGAGGGGTGATCCAGGCAGGCAGAAGCTTCGGAGCTCGAACGCCGAGCGCCTCAGCCAACGAATCGACAAACGCTCTGTGAGTCATCGGTTCGTCATCGACGGCATTGTAGATACCCGCCGGGAGCGTCAGAGCGGCGGCGACGGCAGTCGCCGCGTCGTCATGTGCCAGCGAGGAGATATAGGCACCTGGTGAACCCGGCAGCAGCGCCCAGCCTTTCCTGATGTACTTGATCATCTCGGTGGTCTGAAACGCGTCGTGTCCGTAGAAGCCTCCGAATCGCAGCACGACACCTGCGCGCCCCGCCTGGGAGAACCGTTCTGCCGAAGCTTCTGCGTCGAGGATCGAGCGATTGAAACCAAGGGGACTGAGGGACACCCGCTCGTCGATCCACTCGCTGCCGCTGTCTGGATAGACCGGTGCGAAAGATTCCTGGACGAATCGGCCGACAGTCGACGCGAGGCTTGCGTCAACGAGGATCGCGGAGGCAACTCGACGCAGACGGTCGTTTTCACGCCAGGCCCATGGCAGGAACATCCGTGACGGATCGGGAATGTGCGTCGCGAGGTTGACGACAACATCCTGGCCCGCAACGGCTCGGGATACGGCACCTGAATCGAACAGGTTGACTTCGATCGCTCGCACGCCCTTCGTTGTGAGCTCCGCGCGTGCCACAGACGAACGAACGGCTGCCGTCACCTCGTGACCGGCATTCTGTAGGAGCGGAACAAGGCGTCGGCCGACGACGCCAGTCACGCCCGTCAAGAAGACCCGCATACTCACCTCCGTTATTCCTTACGCCCATTCCGAACATGAATTCGAGCCGCTAGCGCCGGCGCAGGGGACTCATGACGCCCTCCGACCTGCGAGGCGAATGATCGCGTAGATGCCTGGAATCATCGGGAGTGCGGCTGTGTACAGGCCGGGAAAGTAATAACGACCGGTTGCGCCTATCCAGTAATTCGGCATCTCTGCGACAAGGCGTCCGTTTGACACCGTCGCGGTGATCGCCGCCGGCAGCGTCGGATCCAGTGCAGGCTTCAGCAGTGGAAAAATGAAGTGCGTGAATTCCGCAACGCCGGGGCCGATGAAGATGAACCAGGCGAGGAAGCCGGCGAGCGGAATCCGGTAATAGAGGCCGATCGCGGTCAAGGCGTAGAGACAAGGCCCCACGAAGGCAAAGATCAACAGGAACGAACGCTCGGTCCATGAGATGTCGAACAGTCGACTCATGGCGGGACCGAACCTCGCCAGATATTCCTCCGCCATGTGCACGTCGAGCGCGGCGACGGTCAGCAGGAAGAGCGGAAGGATCACCGACGGATCGACGGGACGCCGCAAGCACGACCGTTGCCAGATGACGAATGCCACCACGACCGGAGCCTCCGACGATCACGACCGGCGGCGGACCGATCGCGGTATAGCCAGCCCACATAGCGACAACCAGGAACAGCACGGCAACCACGCTGTTCCACGCCCTCGTGCGCGGTGGGGTATCGGCGACTTCGGAGGTTTGCGCGGGTCGCCGATCTCGCGTCAGCGGGCCGTGCGGGTGTTGTGAAGCTTCGATGGTTCGTGGAACGGACATGCGGTGACTCTCGGGCAAGATCGGCGCCACGCCTGTGGACGCAAAACACCGCGACATACGGATTGGCCCACGCTCAGCAGGCTGCGCATTCCTGCGCACTGGTTAGTTCTGCGCAGCACAGTCGAAGGAATTCCAGCATCGCAACGTCAGTCCAGTGTGGCTTCCGTCTTCTGAACATGTGGCGTTCGTTTTGCGACGAGGCACTCGCGCTGATGATTTACAAGCGGGAATTCTTGCCGTCGGTATCGGCTCCCGAGGCTCGGCTCTTCGAATCGAGACCGGTCCTGTCTTGCAGATCACGCCTTCGGAGCGAGACGCACTCCAGCTGCGTCGCGCAAGGGGCGCCGACGAGCCAGATTGGTGCGATGCTCGGTCTTGCGCCCGCCGACATCGATCCGTTTCTGGCGGCACTGTTCGCGAGACTCGGCGTAACAAGCCGTGCCGACGCGATAAGGGTTGCTTCTCGGCGAGGCTTGCTGATGCCGTCTTGAACGGCCTGCGATCGACCTGCGTCACGAATCGGACGAACACACGTAGCCGCTGCGACGACCGCCACTGGGACAGGCATGTCTTTGAGAACCGTTCAACTGATCGTCGGTCGCCTGGTGACCGACGAGGAATACCGTCTGAAATTTCTTGAGCGATCCGATCCGCGCATTGACGACGCTGCGCGATCAAGGTGTCGAGTTGACGTCCGCCGAGATCGACGCGCTGATTCGAACGGACCGAACGCTCTGGAGCGACGCCGCAGCACGCATCGATCCGGACCTTCAACGGTCGAGTTGGCTCGCTGATTAGCCGCGGAACGCCTTGCTCACAAGCATCTCGACGGACTGCGCGTTTCGGCGGACAATGCCATCGGACCATCACGGCCCTCGTCCACCCACACCAGGAGCAGGCATGCGTGCGGGTATCGGGAATGAGACGACCGGCAAAGCCATCGATGCGACGTCAATCGTCGGCGCGCTATGAAGCGCTGATCCGCGTGTCGGAGGCTCTGAGGGCTTATCACGATCGCGACACGCTGTTCCGGAGTCTGGCCCGCGAGCTTCGTCCCGTCGTCCGGTTCAGCTTTCCTCGGTCTCGCGCTCTACGACGAACAGACGCACGCCGTCGCAGCCGCACGTGCTCGAGGCCACGAGGCGGAACCACTGCCGCCGCCAGCACATGTCATGCCGAGGAACAGCTGACCTACTGGGTTGTCCAGCATCAGAAGCCGCTCGTATTCCCGATCGTTGAACACGAGACGCGCTTTCCGCAGGAGATGGCCTACCTGGGTAGCCAGGGGATCCGATCGGCGTGTTCGCTGCCGCTGACGATCGCCGCGGCGCCGTCGTCGGCATGCTGTTGCGCGGGCAGCCGGGAGCCCCACGTTTACGACGCAGAAGGACGTGGCGTTTCTATCGCTCGTCGCGAATCAGGTTGCGCTCGCCATCGAGAACGCGGAGAACTACGAGGCGCTGCAGCACTCGCTCGCGCTCGAGCGAGACCGCATGCGGAACGTCGAGGCGTGCGACGAACTGCTGCGCGCGTTGTCCACGGTCCTCGACATCCGGCGGGTGTTTCCGCAAATCTCGCAGATCGCGGCGACGGTGCTCCCCACGACCGCCTGACCTTCGACGTTTCTACGATCGGACGGACGAGGTCGTCGTTCAAGCCGACGTCCGATGAATGGGCACCGCTGCCTGCCCGGCTGAAGGTTGCAGATCACGTGGGCCCTGAAGGCGACGTGTGCGCGATCCGATCGGCGACTTCGAAGAGCCAGATACATGGCCGGCCATCGAGCCTCACCTGGCTTCTGGGATCAGATTCGGTCGGCGGGCTACCGCTCGATGCTGGCTGGTTCGCCTGCGCGCTCGTGATCAGCGTGCTCGGCCTCGCAGTTCTGGTCGAAGCGGTCGTCGCGCGTTCGACGAGCGGCAGTTGGGGATGGCCCGCCGCATCGCGGATCACGTGGCCCTCGCGGTCTCTCACGAACAACTCGCCGACCTGGCCCGTGAGGCGGCCGAAGCCAAATTGCGAGCAGACCGGCTCGAAGCGCGCGTCCGCTCGTTGTCCGAGGAGCTCGCGGCGAAGGCCGGACGCATGGTCGGTCCGTCGGACGCGTGGCAAGCGGTGCTCAAGGCGGCGACGCAGGTCGCGTCAACTGACACGACGGTCCTGCTCGTGGGCGAATCCGGCACCGGCAAGGAAGTGGTCGCCAGGTTCATCCATCACGCCTCGAACCGTGCGAACGGACCGTTCGTCGCGCTGAACTGCGCGGCGCTCCCCGAGCAGTTGCTCGAATCCGAGCTCTTCGGCTACGAGCGTGGCGCGTTCACTGGCGCGCAACAGGCCAAGCCCGGGCAGATCGAGCTGGCGGCGGGCGGAGTGCTTTTTCTCGACGAAGTCGCCGAGATGAGCGCATCCGCACAGGCCAAGTTCCTTCGTGTCCTGCAGGAGCGCGAGTTCCAGCGACTGGGCTCGACACGCATGTTGAAGGCAAACGTGCGTGTGATTGCGGCGACCAATCGCGATCTGAAAAAGGCGCTCGAGCGCGGCGATTTTCGCGAGGACCTCTTCTATCGGCTGCAGGTCTTCGATATCAAGCTCCCGCCACTGCGGGCACGACCGACCGACATCCTGCCCCTCAGCGAAGCGTTTCTCGAACAGATCGGCCATACGTTCGGGCGGCCCCCGTCGGGCCTGACACGCGACGCCAAAGAGGCGCTCATGCACTACGACTGGCCGGGAAACGTGCGGGAGCTGCGCAATGCGCTCGAGCGCGCCGCGATTCTCTGTGAAGGCGGCCTGATCACGACGGAGCACCTGTCGCTGGACAACGGCCGGCGCGGTCCGCGGCCGCCCGTCGGCGCATCGACAACCGACCTGAGCGCCGTCGAGCGCGACATGATCGCGCAGGTGCTCGCGGACTGCGCCGGTAACAAATCCAAGGCTGCCGCCAGGCTCGGCATCTCGCGCACCCAGCTGTACGTTCGATTGCGCCGCTATCAGCTTTCCTGACTCCCTATCGGCTCAGACTGGCTCGACACAAGATCCGGCTGCGTCCAAGCACTTACGACCGCCGAATTCTTCCGGGTGACCATCGCCTGCTCAGTCGCCTGACCATGCAGGGACAAGTGACGTTGGGTGGGCGTGCGCACAGGAGCGCGGCACATTGCCATTTCGCGGCAACACCTAAGCTCACGATCCGGTCTTAACCTGTCAGCGGGGGTGCGGATGCAGATCCCGGTTGCTCGACGCTCGCAGGATCTCGCGGTGTCCCGCTGCGCGAAGGCCCTTGGGCTTCGTTGCCCGCAGAGACGAGTAGAGCGTCTCACGGCGGGCGGCAAGCTTTCCGATATCCCCGCAGGAACCATCGTCTATTCCGAAGCGGAGGCGGAGCGCCTTCGGCGTTCTGGTTCGAGGGCTTCTCCGCGTGTACATGCACGCGAGCGACGGCCGCCAGGTCACGGTCGGCATGCACGACCCGGCGGCCTGCTCGGGTGCGCCTGCTCTCGTGGGCGGTCCACGCGCCTGTGTTCGTTCAGGCTTTGACCGATGGCGCGATGTATTTCATGGACGTGGCTCATGTGAAGAGGCTGGTCCGCGCTGAACGCGGCTGTTGCTTGGGTCTTTGCCGAGGAATCCGTTCACCGTTTGTGGCGACATCCTCCGAAGAACTCGCCGGAAACACCTTTGCCTCCGCTCACGCCAACGCGTGCGTTCGCCATTTTGCTCGATTTGGCTGCGTCACGAGGGGCCAGTGGAGGGTCGCCCTCATCGCCCTTGTGAACCCAGCAGGAGCTCGCCAACAGTGTCGGATCTGTTCGAGAGGTTGTGCGCGCGTGCTCCATGAGCTTCGCGTAACGTCATTGGTCCGCACTTCACCAGGTCGCGTCGAGATCCTCGATCCCCAAGAATGAGCTTGCGAGCTTTGGTCCAGCATGGCGTGACCAAAGTCACAGCGCGCAGACGATCTCCTTCAGCACGAATGAACTCGCCGTCGTAGTCGCTCGGTAGCGAGCTGCCCTGAAGTTCGCATCCGGCGAGTTCCCGTCGGGCCTGATCAGGCCGCCCGATTTCAACGCGCCGATCTACGCGGCAGTTTCGGTCTTCGTGGAGGGCGGTCAGGCGCCGCGCACCGAAGGGAGAGATATGAGATCGATCCAGCAGTTCTCGCGTTAGCGGTGTTGTTTGTGGCGGTCCCAGCGGCGGCAAAAGCGGCTAGTGGGAAGCCGAAGCCGATCCGATCGCGTTCGCGTTACATGCGTTTCTCTGCTGCGTGGCACATGAGCCAGCCAGGCGGACGAGAACGGCTGCAGATCGGCGTGTCTCGGCGCCGACTTGCCTCGCCTCGTGGGTTGCCCACGAGTTCACGGAGCGCCTCGCGTGGGATCACGGTGGAAGGTCGACTACTTTCTCGGGCACCGGCCAAGCGGGAGTGTTCATCAAATGGCGTCGACGGGGACTATTCGAGGGAGGACTACGCACTTTGGAAGAATTAAAAGGCGAGGATCGCACCGCCAGGAACTTGTTCGCCCTCTCCGGACTCTTCGCGTCGGTTATGCGGATCGCGACGTGGGTCGCCACTTCTATCTTTCTAGCGCCGTGGCTCTCGGCCGGATATCAATTCAATGTCCACGACGATGTGGTGGTCTCCGGCGAACGCTTCAGACCAGAAGAAATGCAGCATTTTTTCGCCACGGTTCACGCCAGGTTGGCGATTCTGGAGTCCGGATTGTCATCTTGGTTGGTGTCTCTCGCGGGTCCATAGCTGCCGAACCAGGTATCGGAGGTTTGTCATGTTTGCTGCCGCGACCATGCGCCACGCGAAGCGGCTTTGCAGCTCAAGTAAGCGCCGCTATCCATCGGTTTCGCTGATACCGCTGCTGCTCTCGGTCCAAGCGATGGAACTCGCATGGGTTGCGCTCAATTACCTCGGCATCGAGCGAACGACGACGGAGGCGACGGTTCGAAGCGTCGCGGACATCCACCTCGCCTACATGCCGTATTCGCACTCGGTGGCGATCCCCGTAGGCGCCGCGGTCCTGACGTGGTTGATCATCGAGAAGGGATTCGGCAGAGGCCGCTCTCGGCCGCGCCGTAGGCCTCGGCATTAGTGTCGCACTTGATCCTCGATCTCGCCACGCATGCTCACGACATTGTGCTCTGGCCCGGGTGGTCGACGCCGAAACTGGGACTGGGTCTCGTGCACGGCGGCGCCACTCGCCGCGCTTCATCGTTGAGTTCGTCTACGGGCTCTTTTGTTGGCATATCTATCGGGGAGAGTCGGTCTCTTCGCACTCATCAGCCTTGGAAATCTCGCGAATCTCTCGTTCCTGTCGCCGAGCGATTCCCGGCCCAGAGGAATATCTGGCCGGTCGCCCACTGCTTCTTGTGACCGTGATCTCGTGCAAATCGTGGTGAGCCTAGTGCTGCGTTGGCGTGCTGGCGCGCCGAAAGGCAACCGAGATCGACTGGAGTGGAGGGCTTCGGAACCCGTGTTGCGCCCGAGATGCTTCATGAGGCGTCGTGCATAGCGATGAAACTGACCTGACGCTGCACGGCTCGGCAATCGCCAGTACGCGGCCGTGCTCGTCGTGCTAACCGATCATCGATTCTGTGTCAGAACTGTGTCACATACCCCCGAAACCCTGGTGCAACACCGTCATTTACGGGGACACGCCGATGCACATCGTTGTTGCGGGAAGTCGTTGATCGGAACTGCGTTGGTGCGATTTGGTGTGCGTCAGCACGCGCGAGCGGATTCAATTTCCAAGCGTGCTCCTTCAACCACTCGGACATCTCTCCGGTTGATTGGAATCAACAGTCTAACGTGCGCGTCACGACGCGTCCACACGCCAATCAATCGTCGCGCGTTCGTGCCGGTGCGTTGCAGTTCGCGGCCTGGGCAGTGGGCTTCATGAGCGCCTGCTGAATGACCGTCTACTAACACATCCGACGTGATTGGCTTCCGCAGCGTCCGAAAGACGCCGGCCGGCGCCCTCCAGCTCGGTGCCGGTCACGATAATGATCGGAATGTCTCGAGTCTCCGGCGTGCGACACGATCTCCTGCTGCACGTCGATGCCGCTGACGTGCGGCAAATCAAGATCGAGGACGACGGCGTCGGGCACCTGCTGCTCGATCGCGCGCAGCCCTGCCAGGCCGTCGCGGGCGGCGACCACGGCGAAACCCGCCAGGCGCAACGCGTAGTCGAACATCTCCCGCGTCGCGCTGTCATCTTCGACGAGCAGAATAGTGGGCCGTTGATACACGGATACCGCGCGTGCCAAATTGGGGAGGGAATGACATCCTAGCGCATACATCTTCGGATTGAAACAGCGGCACAATGTCACCTGATGGGGTAGTTCGAAACGCCCTGCTCGTCGGCTCCGAGAACGCGTGGCTCCGGCGGCGTCTCTCGAATCTGCCGTTCGTCAGACGCGCGGTCAGTCGATTCATGCCTGGCGAACGTCTCGAGGACGCTCTCGCCGCTGCGGCGGAATTGCAGCGCCTGGGAATCGGCGCGGTCCTCACGAGGCTCGGCGAGAACATCACGGATGTCGCCGCCGCCGAGGAGACAACCCGCCACTACGCGACGGTTGCTGCCGAAGTGCGCGCTCGATCGCTCGACTGCCACATCTCGGTCAAGCTGACGCAGCTTGGCATCGATGTCGATGAAGGACGTTGTCGCGCGAACCTGTTCACGCTCGCCGAAGAAACGCAGAGGCGCAACATCACGCTCTGGATCGACATGGAGCAGAGCGCCTACGTCGACCGATACGCTCGACATGCGGCGCGCGCTGCGCGACTTTCCGCATGTCGGCGTCTGTCTGCAGGCGTACTGTATCGAACGGCCGACGATCTCGCATCGCTGATTCCGCTCGGTGGCGGCGTGCGTCTCGTCAAAGGCGCGTATCGTGAACCCGCGAACGTCGCGTATCCGCGGAAGAGCGACGTCGATGCGAACTACTTCAGGCTTGCCACACAAATGCTCGCGGCGACTGCGACGGGTCTTCGAGCGGTCTTCGGCACGCATGACCGGCGAGTGATCGATCGCATCAGGCAACATGCGAACGCCTCCGTGCCGCGCGACGCGTTACGAGTTCCATCTGCTCTTCGGGATCGAGCGTGCAGAGCAGGTCCGCCTCGCGCGCGAGGGCCATCGCGTCAAGACGCTGATCAGCTACGGCGAACAGTGGTTCCCGTGGTATATGCGTCGTCTCGCGGAGCGTCCCGCGAACCTCGCGTTCGTCGCGAAGTCGATGTTCTCGAATTGACGCGGCGTTCGCCGAACAGGCGCACAAATAGGCGCGCTTTCGAAAGGAGACGCGATTGGCGATCACGCCGTATCTCTACTACGAGGATCTCCCCGGCGCCTTGAAGTGGCTCGAGAAGGCCTTCGGCTTCAAGACGTTCGGTCCGACCATGCGCCGCGACGGAAAGCTCACGCACGCCGCGATGAAGCGGGGCGACGCTGTCGTGATGATGGGATATCCCGGACCGAAGTATACCGGAACCCGCGGCACCTCAAACGGGCCACGCAGAGCCTGCACGTGATGGCCAAGGGCGTGGACAAGACGTTCGCGCGCGCGAGGAAGGCGGGCGCAAAGGTATTACAGGAACCAATGAATACGGAGATACGGCCATCGACGCTGCGGCGTCGAGGACCCGGAAGGGCATCAGTGGTACTTCGCTGAGGAGTTGAAGAAGCCGCGGCGGCGGACCCGAGCGGACAGCGCGGACCCGATAAGGGTCCGCGCCGCGCTTCGTAGGTCCGCGCCGCTCAGGCTGATTGATCAGTTGCCGCGGCCGGGGCCGGCGCCCCTGGGAGGCGGTGGACCTGCAGCGGTCTGCTCGGCCATCGAGCTTCGCACGCAGCGCTGCTACATCCGCCGCGTAGCTCTTGTACCCGGCGGGATCGATGTGCGGATTGACCTTCGGGTTGGCCTGCAGCTTCTTGTAGCTTGCCGGTCAGGTTGAAGAACCAGCTGTGCGCGCCGAGGAACACGTCGCACGGGTACGACTGCCACTTCTTGATCGTGTCCGCCCAGATGCTCGCGATCTCCGGGTTGTTCGCGTTGTAGACCAGCCGCGCGTCGTCCTGCAGGCCGCCGCCGATGATGACGACGTTATAGGTCCGGCCGCCGTCGCGCACCGGGAACGTCCACGTCGTCGTGCCCGGCGTGTGGCCAGGATTCAAGTGCGCGGTGAGCGTCATGCCGCCGAGCTCCACTTTGTCGCCGTCGTGGAGCACGCGATCGATCGGATGCTCTTTGCCGCCCGGCTTCATGTTCTTCAGCGCCGGCACGTCCTGCTCCATGAACATCGTTTGCGCGCCCGTCATTTCCTTGAACATCGCATCAGCGGTCTGGTGATCGCGGATGCGCGTGGCTCGCGAGCAGGATCTTCGTGTCCTCCATCTTGAAGCCGAGCGATTCGATCGCCTTCTTCATCAGCGGCAGCGTCTCTTCGTAGTCGCTGTTGATGACGATGTTGCCCTGCGGCGTGTTGATCAGGAACGACGACAGCGTCACCGTGCCGATGTAATAGAGATTGCCGACGATCTTGTGAGCAGGAAATCCGACGCGATCCTGCGACCGCTGCTCGGTCTGCGGATCCTCGTTCATGATCTCCGGCGTGGCCTTTTCGGAGACGACCGGCGGCGGACCGCCGCGTCCCTGTCCCTGCGCCGGCAGCCTGCGACGCGCGCGGCGAGGCTGATCGCCACGATCAGCGCAACGAAAAATCGTCGAACCCTTCATGATGTCAGCTCCGTCGGCGGGTCCGCCCTACGGGACCGGGACCCGCCCTACGTATTAGCGCGTTGATGGTGACGGCGGTTTCCTTCGCCGCGTCGTAGACGATCCTGCCGCCGACGACCGGTCAGCACCGACTTGATGTCCTTGATCTGTTCGGCGGGCACCGTCAGGTAGTCCTTGTCGGTCACGACGAGGTCCGCGTAGCGGCCGGGCTGGATCGAGCCGAGGTCGTTCTCGCGGAAGAACAGGTACGCGTTGCTGCGCGTGTGCGCGATGAGCGCGGCCTCGCGGCTGATGTTATGCGTGTTGACCACCGTGCCGCCGACCATCTTGCCGGTCACGGCCCAGTAGAGCGTCTGGAACGGACGGAACTGGTTGACTTCGAAGGCGTCCGTCCCGAAGCCCCACATGATGCCGCTGTCCTGGATCTCCTTCAACGGCGGCATCCCGAACGCCTTGTCACCCTGGATTTGATGGAGGAGTCCGCCAGACACGACTTCCCTCGGGTTGATGGCGAGGAACATGTTCAGCTTCTTCATGCGCTCGACTTGCGCCGGCGTGACGGCTTCCATGTGCATGAACGCCCAGCGCAGCGGCCGGATGTCGGCCTGCTTGGCGATCTTCTCGACCTGATCGAGCTGCGCGTCGATCGCCTTTTCCGTCACCGTGTGGAGCTGCGCGGGGACGCCGGCCTTCGCCGACTGCGAGGCCGAAGCGGCCCCACGTGTCCCACGCCTCCTGCGACGCGATCGGCTCCGGGCCCGGCGTGAGCACGTCGCCGCCGCCGCCGCCGGGGAAGCGCTCGCCGTAGTTGGAGTTGTCCATCCACTCGTCGCCGTCGTGATAGCGGAGCTTCGCACCTCGGCGATCTGCTGGTCGAGCACGCCTGCGCCGCGTCCGCCCGCCGTCACGGTGCGGAAGCAGAAGAAGCGCATGCTCGCGCGTGCCTTCACGCTGGAACTGGCGATAGAGGTCCTCCCACAGGCACTGCCCGCCCGACGCCGTCAGCCCGGCGATCGCGAAGTCCTTCAGCATCGCCTTCTGGTTGCTCTTGATGACGTCCATCGGCAGGTCGGCCTTGCCGCCGTTCTCGGTCTTCAGGAACCCCGCCTTGTTGAACAGGATGTTCCGGCCCGCGACGCGCGTGATGCCGGTCGGGCGGCCGCTGGCGTCGCGTTCCGATCCACGGCTCCGTTCATCGCGTCGAGACCGAGCTGCTCGATCGCCTTGCTATTGAGTACTGCGCCCAGCGCGTGAACTGCAGGAACACCGGATTGTTCGGCGACACCTTGTCGAGCTCCTCGCGGGTGAACTCGCGCTTGTCATCCGAGAACTGCGCGGGCGACCAGCCGCCCAGGTTGTAGACCCATCCGCCGTTCGGCGTCGCCTTCGCCTTCGCGGCAATCGCGTCGAGCACCTTCTTGCGCGTGTCCATGCCGTCGAAGCGGAGCTCCATCGTCCAGTAGGCGCCTTCCTCCTGGAAGTGCGCGTGGTTGTCGATGAAGCCGGGCACCATCGACTTGCCGCGCAGATCGATCCGCTGCGTGTTCGGCCCGGCCAGCTGGTTGACGTCCGCGTTGGAGCCCACCGCGACGATGCGGCTGCCGCGCACGGCGACGGCCTGCGCAATCTGGAACGTGTCGTTGACGGTGATGATCTTTCCGTTGAACAGGATCAGATCGGCGCCCGGCTGCTGCGCGTGCAGCGACAGCGACAGCCCGACGACTCCACCAAACAGCAACAGCCACGCAAACTTTTTCATCACATCCTCCAGGGCGGCCGAGACCAGTTTTCCGAATGCGGGGATTATATGGACCGGCCTGCCTCGCCGAAGCCCGTAAGCGGGACAGGCTTCGCCCGACGAAGCGCGAAAGCGCCAAGGCAGGACCCTTGCGCAGTCAGGAGTTTGCGGTTCATGATGTGGGCCTTCAAACCGGGAGGCGCATGGTGATTCGGACGCACGTCTTCGCGATTTCCCTTGCAATTTCACTGGCAATTCTGGTCAGCGCCGTGTCCAGCCGGACCGCGGCACAGGGGTCGGCCGCCCTGACCGGCGTCGTCTCTTCGCAGGCCGAAGGGGCGATGGAAGGAGTGCTCGTCAGCGCGAAGCGCGCCGGGCTCGACGATGACGACGACGGTTGTCAGCGATGCGCAGGGCCGCTACGTCTTTCCGGGCAACCGGCTCGGAGCCGGGCGCGCTACACGGTTCGCATCCGCGCGACGGGCTACGACCTCGAAGGTCCCGTCGAGCGCGGATGTCGCCGCAGGCCGCACGGCGCAGCTCGATCTGAAGCTGCGCAAGACGCAGGACCTCGCCGCGCAGCTGACCAACGGCGAATGGTTCATGAGCTGGCCCGGCACGACGGAGATGAAGAACGGCCTGCTCAATTGCACGCAGTGCCACACGCTCGAGCGCGTCGCGCGCAGCAAGCACACCGCCGGAGCAGTGGAAGAAGGTCCTCGAGCGGATGGGACGCTACGCGCAGGGCAGCACGCCGGAGCGTCCGCAGCTGCGGCCGAACGAACATGGCGGCGGCGTGAGCAATCCGATCCTGCAGCAAAGCATGGGCGGCCGCGAAGGCGAGGACCCGCGTGATGAAGGATCGCGTCGGCGCCGCGGCGGCGTATCTCGCAACGATCAATCTCAGCGCCGGCGCCGACGTGGTCGTATCCGCTGAAGACGTATCCCCGTCCGACCGGCAAGGCGACGCGCGTCGATCATCACCGAATACGATCTGCCGCGAAAGGAAACGCTGCCGCACGACGCGGCGGCCGATTCGCAGGGCATGGTCTGGTACGGCGACTTCGGCACGCACATGCTCGGCATGCTCGATCCCGAAGACCGGCAAGGTCGACCGAGTATCCGCTGCCCATCACCAAGCCCGGCGCGCCGCTCGGCTCGCTCGACCTCGTGCTCGACAAGCAGGAAAACATCTGGATGGGCACGATGTACCAGGGAGCCTTGCGAAGTTCGATCGCAAGACGAAGACGTTCCAGACGTGGGGCTCGCCCGACTTCAAGAACCGGGACGAAGCGCGCATCGCGATGGTGATGCCGATCAACGCCGACGTCGACGGCCAGGTCTGGATCGGCGGCGACAACGAATACCAGGTCGACGTGAAGACCGGCGAGTGGAAGACCGTCGACTACGGCGTCGGCGTGAAGGACGCCGCGCTCGTCAAGGAGCTCAGCTCGTACGGCGTGTCGTCGGATTCGAAGAACAACTTCTACGGCATGAACCTGAACGGCACCTACATCATCAAGGTCGACGCGAAGACGAAGAAGGTGACGCCGTACCCGACGCCGACGCCGAACGCCGGGCCGCGCCGCGGCCACATGGACGCGCAGGACCGGCTCTGGTTCGCCGAATTCCGCGGCAACAAGATCGCGATGTTCGACACGAAGACCGAGAAGTTCCAGGAGTGGCCGGTGCGCGACGCCGTGGACCAACGTCTACGACGCCATCGCCGACACGCGCGGGCTTCGCGTGGGCGCGGCGGCATGAACAACGATCGCGTCGTCCGCGTGAATACGAAGACGGGCGAGGTCGTCGAATACGTGCTGCCGCGCATGACGAACATCCGCCGCGTGAACGTCGACAACGGCAGCAACCCGCCGGCGTTCTGGGTCGGCGGCTTAACCTCCTGGCGCGTCGCTCGTCGAGTCATGAGCCAATTGAGTGGCACGGACGTTCACTGAGGACGTTGTGAACCGCCGTAGTTCACGAACGACACGAAGGAATACAGATCAATCTGCTTCGAGACGCCGCCTCTACATCCCTCGAGGCGACGGTGCCGCGGCACGCGAGCACCGCCGCTGGAATTCCGACGATGTCGCTGTCAATTCTCGGCGAGAGCGGCAGTCTGCGCGCGGCTCCGGTTCGCGCTCGATGCGAATGGAAATAGAACAAGTCGCGTCCCATGACGCGACGACCGACGCTCAATCTGTTGTTTTCCATTTCGCGTGAGGTAGCCACCAGACACATTCGACAACTCGTTTCACCTGCTCCTCGAAGGGAGGGGACCGATGAACGCCCAGAGAATCGCGCGCGTCGTCTTGGTATACCCTGTCCTGTTCCTCCTTCCGGCTCTTGCGTGGGCGCAAGCCGAGTCCGGAAATATCGCCGGGGCGGTACGCGATGCGTCGGGCGCCGTGATGCCCGGCGTGACCGTGGAAGCCGCGAGTCCCGCGCTCATCGAAAAGGTCCGCGTCGTCACGACCGACAGCCAGGGCCTCTACCGGATCGTCGATCTGCGGCCGGGCACGCTACACCGTTACCTTTACGTTGCCCGGCTTTGGCACGGTCAAGCGAGAAGGTATCGCGTTGACGACGGGGTTCACGGCGAACGTGAATGCCGAGTTGAAAGTCGGCTCGCTCGAGGAGACGATCACGGTCACGGGCGAGGCCCCGGTCGTGGACACGCAGAACGTTCGAGCAGCAGCAGACGCTCTCGCGCGAGATCCTCGATGCGATCCCGACGAGCAGGCGTCCCGCGCAGTTCATCACGCTCATCGTCGGCGCCGACGGCGGAGTCCAACGCCTCGACCCTCCACGATGTCGGCGGCGTCGGGAGCGACCGCGCATTCTTCGGCGTCCACGGCCAGCGCGCCGACGACATGACCTACAACTTCGGCGGCATGGATTCGAGGGTGTTCAGCGGCGGCGGCTTCCAGTACAACGCCCACACCTTCGAGGAAGTCGTCGTCGAGACGGCAGCCGGCTCCGCGGAAGCGACGACCGGCGGCGTCCAGATCAACATCATCCCGAAGGATGGCGGCAACATCTTCTCGGGAAGCATCAGCATCGAGATCACCGGCCCGAAAGCTGCAGTCCGACAATCATGAACGACTAGCTCCGCGCCGCAGGGCCTGACGAGTGCGGGGGCAGTCCGAAGGTACTACGACATCGGAGGAGGCGTAGGCGGCCCGATCCGGCAGAACAAGTTGTGGTTCTTCAGCTGCGGCTCGGCATGAGGACCGATCGCTCTATCAGGCTGGCAACTACTACAACAAGCGCCAGGGGACCGTGTTCTACGAGCCGGACTTGAGCCGGCCGGCCTACAACCACGATTTCTCGAAGGACGCCTCGCTTCGCCTCACGTGGCAGGCCACGGCAAAGCAAAAGCTCGTGGGCAGTTTCACTCGACCATCCGTCCTGCCAGTGCACGTTTCAGCTCCTGGAGCAGGTGAGTCCCATCTTCGCGCCAGAAGCTGTAGCCGAGCACCGTTACGTCCCGCAGCACCTGGGACGGCCCACTACACGTCCCCGCTGACCGATCGGCTCCTGATCGAGGCGGACTACTCGAAGAGCCGGTATAACCGCGAGCAAAGACGGATACCGGGTGTGGGGCTCGACGCCATCTCGGTCACGGATACGGGACTGAACCTCAGTACGGCTCGCGGAGCACGCTCTACCAGCGACTGAACGACGAGCGTGAGCACGAACGGGTCGCGATGTCCTACATCACCGGGACACACAACTTCAAGGCCGGTGTCGACCTCAACCAGTTCAGCCAGGGCGAGAAGCAATACGACGACCCCTTCCTCGTCAATCACGCCATCTCGTACACGTTCCGAAACCAGTTGCCGGTGTCGGTGTCGATCTACACGGGGCCATACGGGCCGTATCAGGAGGGAACTCGAGAATAACCTCTACGCGCAGGACCAGTGGACCATGCAGGAGGCTGACGCTGAACCTGGGCGTCCGGTACATGACGTGTATGACATGACGATCCCGGCAACGCACCTGGGGCCGGCGTCGTACGTGCCTGCGCGCGATTTCCCGGAAGTGAAGCACTCGCCGCGCTGGGAAAACCTCAGCCCGCGGATCGGCGCCGCCTACGACCTGTTCGGCGACGGCAAGACGGCGATCAAGCGGGCGCTGGGCCGGTATCCGCAGCGCAATACGGGCGTTGCCGTGAACCTCCCCGTGTCCAACCAGCCCACGAGCACGACGATCGCCTGGAACGACGCCAACGGGAATTTCAGCCCCGACTGCGATCTCAGAAACCCGCTGGCCAACGGCGAGTGCGGAGCGTGGGGTGACCGCACGTTCGGTCAGGTCGTGGGCGGCAACACGCGGTTTGCAGACGACGCGCTCAGCGGCTTCAACCAGGAGAACTACAACTGGCAAGGCAATGTCTCGGTCCAGCAGCAGCTGCGGAGCGAACATGGGCCTCACGGTCGCCTATTTCCGGACGTGGTACGGTGCGCTTGCAGGCGCTGGACAATCACGCTCGTGACGCCGGCGGATTTCGATCCGTTCTGCATCACCGCGCCAGCGGACTCGCGGCTGGGCAGCGTGAGCGGCAAGCAGCTCTGCGGGATCTACGACGTCAAGCCGGCGAAGTTCGGCCAGATCAACTACCTGCGCACGCAGGCGTCGCACTACGGGAAGCATGACCGAGGTGTTCGACGGCATCGATATCACCACGATGGCGCGGTTTGGGCAAGGCACAGTTCCAGGGAGGCGTGGCCACGGGGCGCACGGTGACCGACAACTGTGGCCTCGACGATCGATTCACCGTCGACGGCCACTGCCGGATCGCCTGCGGGCGCAGCCCTCAATCTGTCGGTAGTGGATCTGAGACCTGGGTTCTGTAACGTCAGCCGCCCCTGGTCCTCTTCCACGCAGGTCAAGTTCAACGTCGTCTACGCCCTGCCGTGGGATTTCCAGGCCAGCTCGATCTATCAGAACATTCCAGGCGTCCCGATCAGAGCCGAGCTACGTCGCCACCGACGCGGAAATCTTCCCATCGCTGGGCCGGCACCTTGCGTCGTGCCCCAGCCAGACGGCTGCCACGTGCAATCAGAACTACACGGCGATTGACCTGATCCCGCCGTTCATCGCTCTACGGTGACCGGATCCAGCAGGTGGATCTCCGTCTGACGCGGAACTTCCCGCTCGCCGGGAACCGCAAGCTCCAGGGGAATTTCGATATCTACAACATCCTCAATGCGAGCACGCGTCCAGAACGAGCAAGCGACCTACCGGCCGGTCCGAACGAACCAGTGGCGGAACGCGATTCAGTTCATGGGCGGACGCCTGATCAAGTTCAGCGCCCAGCTCACCTTCTGACCGATTCCGTGCGGCGGGGTCTGCCGGCGTGGCAGATCCCGCCTTTTCCGCTTCGTCGATACACGCTGAGGAGGTTTCGATGGTTCGCACACGAATCGCACGGCTCGTGATGGCGTCGTCGTTGGCGCTTCTGCTGCTGCCAGCCGCCGCGTGGGCGCAGAGCAGCATCGCCGGGGTCGCGAAAGACGCCTCCGGCGCCGTCCTTCCCGGCGTGCAGGTGGACGTCAGGAGTCCTGCGCTGATCGAGCAGGTCCGCACCGCCGTCACCGACAGCCAGGGCGTATACCGGATCGTTGACCTGCGTCCCGGCACCTACAGCGTGACGTTCATGTTGCCGGGGTTCTCGACGTTCGAGCGCGAACGGCGTGGAGCTGCCCACGTCATTCACGGCGACGGTCAACGCCGAGATGAAGCTCGGCTCGATCGCGGAGACCATTACCGTCTCCGGGGAAGCGCCGGTGGTGGACGTGCACACCGCGTCGCAGTCGCAGCAGGTGATTCCGAGCGAGGTCCGCAACGCGATACCGTTGCCGAGCAATGCGGCGGCGTTCGCCGCGTTGATCCCGGCGGCGACGCAAGCGGCTTCCGACCGTGATGTCGGCGGCATCCGTGGCGAGAACTCGCAGGCGCTTCAGCATTCACGGCAGCCACACCGCCGACATGATCATGCTTCGCGACGGTCTGGACTACGACCAGTTCTTCTCGGGCGGCAACAAGGCGAGCAGCATGAACCCCGCGGCCGTCGCGGAAACGACCGTGCAGACGGCGAGCTCCGCCGCGTCGGAAAGCGGAGGCGTGCAGATCAACGCGATTCCGCGCGAGGGCGGCAACACGCTTCATGGCGTCTTCCAGTCGAACTACGGCAACCAGCGCCTGCAGAGCGACAACATCGACGCGGCTCTCCGCGCGCGTGGAGCGACCGCAGGGTCCGACATCAAGACGCTGTATGACGTCGCCGGAGGCGTAGGCGGCCCGCTGCGCCGCAACAAGTTGTGGTTCTACGGCAGCATGCGCCGCTGGATTACGACCAGCAACCTGGCGGGACTCTATTTCAACAAGCTCCAGAATCCGCAGGGCACGCTTGTTCTACGCGCAGGATCTCAGCCGGCCTGGCTACGAGGACAACTTCTACATCGATGAATCGTTTCGTTTGACGTGGCAGGCGGCGGCCAAGCACAAGATCGCCATGCTGTTCAGCAACGAAGACAACTGCCAGTGTCACCAGGGACAACGCGCCGGCACGCTGTCGCCGGAAGCCGCGGGGGACAACCATTTCTCTCCGGCCCCACGCGTGCAGCTCAAGTGGACCTTCCCGGCGACGAGCCGGCTGCTGTTCGACGCCGGGGACCTCGGCTCTGTGGGGAAGGTCGTCCGCCGGCCGACTGGTGGCACCGGACGCCGACTTCGTCATCACCGATTTGGACAGGAATTTCACCTACGGCCATCACGCCCGCGACTATGCGAACCCGCCGAGCACGGGAGGCAATCTTCCATACGGCGGTCGTCACCGAAACGGCGAACATGGCGTACGTCACCGGCTCGCGAACGACCAACGCCGGCGTCAGCTTCAGGCAGGCCTATCAGCAGCGCAACCACTTCATCAATCACAGCCTGGAGTACACCTTCCGCGGCACGACGCCCGTTCAGCTCTCGGAGTGGATTTCGCCGTTCCACTCGGAGACGCGCCAGCACGCGGCGGGTCTCTACGTGCAGCAGCAGTGGACGACGGGACGGCTGACCGTCGACGGAGGGCTGCGATACGACTACTTCAGAGGCTACATCCCCGCGATGACGCTGGAGGGCGGACGCTTCCTGCCGCAGGGCGCGAGCTTCCCGGCGGTGGACAACGCGCTCAACTTCAGCGATCTCAGCCCGCGGCTCGGGTGCGGCGTTCGACCTGTTCGGCAACGGCAAGACCGCGGTCAAGGTGTCGCTCGGCCGGTACGTGAACATCATTTCGAATCAGGACACCAACTTCCGCAACCAGGCGCCGGTGCTCCAGATGGTCACCAACACGACGCGCAACTGGACGGACAGCAACGGCAACTACATTCCGGATTGCGATCTGACGAACCTGAACCTGAACGGCGAGTGCGAGGCGGTGTCGAACCGCAATTTCGGATCGACCGTTGCGGGGACGACGTATGCCGATGACGTCACGCACGGCTTCGGCAACCGTCCGCTACAACTGGCAGGGTTCGGTCGGCGTCGCGCACCAGTTGTTGCGCGGTGTCGGGCTGGAGGTCGCCTACTTCCGGACGTCGTACGGCAACTTCACCGTCACCGACAACACGCTCGTGTCGCCGGCTGATTTCGACTCCTTCAGCATCACGGCGCCGAAAGATCCACGTCTTCCGGACGGGGAGGGCAGACCGTCAGCGGCCTCTCCGACCTCAAGCCGGCGAAGTTCGGTCTCGTGCAGAACGTGGTGAAGAACGCGGCGGAATTCGGAAAGCAGAGCGAGCGGTACAACGGCGTCGAGGCAAACCTGCGCGCGCGCCTTCCGCGCGCCGGCGTGCTGATTGGCGGCGTGAGCGTCGGCCGCACGAGCACGAACAACTGCGAGGTCCTGCGCAACCTGCCCGAGGCGAGCATCTCGGGGACGACGATCACGCCGCTCGACAACTGCGAGATCGTTCCACCATGGGCCGCCGGGACGCAGTACAGGCTGTCGGGCGTGTTCTCACTGCCGGGCGACGTTCGTGTCAGCGGCACCTACCAGAACATCGGTGGGATCGCCACCACGGCCAGCTACGTGGTCAATAACGCGCAGGTTGCCGGATCGCTCGGCCGCGCCCTGTCGGGTGGCGGCAACGCGACGCGCACGATCGATCTGATTCGTCCGAATTCCTTCTATCCCGAGGGACGCGGCACCCAGGTCGATTTCCGCGTCAGCCGCAGGTTCTCATTGAACCAGGTGCGGGTCGAACCGCAGTTCAACATCTACAACCTGACGAATGCCAACGACGTCGTCTCGCAGACGACGCGGTACGGCGCGTCGTGGCAGAACGTCACGGGCTGCTGCCACCGCGGATGGTGAAGCTCGGCGTGCAGATCGATTTCTAATTGCCATCCTCCGCTCCTGCGGTGACGCGGGGTCTGCCGACGCGGCAGACCTCGTCGCTGCCGCTTGCGGCCGAGGCAAGACGTCTATTCAGCACCGTTTAGTCTGCGCCTACGGCGTTTTCATAAACTCCGTTTGTGCCGGATACCCTGTAATTGTGACGGCGCCACGTCATTTTCAGGTCAACGGATCCGCCGAAGCGCTGGCCGACGAGTTGCACTCGGCCAAACGTCCGTCGCACCCCGTTTTCGACGGATGTCTTCATGGACACGGCTAATTCGTCCGACGCACTGCGGACCCGTCGCGGTTCGACGCCGCGATACGTACGCGCGATTGGAGCTGGCTCGACGCGCTGAGCCGCCGGCTGCAGCTCGACATCCAACTCGTAGACGAGCAGGGGGACCCGAAGGGCGCCTCCTCCGCACCCGCGCGTGCGGCGCTGCCACGGCTCGTGGCGTCTGGAGCGCCAGAACTGCGCATGCTCGTGGCATCCGCCATCACCTTGCGCGCCCGCCAAACGACGACATTAAGGGACCTTCGCGTCTACGCGTATCCCTTGAACGATGGCGCCGGTGTGATCGGTGCGGTGCTCATCGCGCATTCGACCGCGGGACAGCGTGGCACAGTGCCAGATGTGGATTTCGACATCACCTCGCAAAGCGTCGTGCAGGGATCGAGGCGCACCTGCGCAGCGCGCCTGTTTCATCGCAGAACAATTTCGACGAGCTGGCATCGCTTGGCCATGTCCTGGACGCGGCGGCCGCGCAGGAAGCGATCGCGACATCGTCTCCGCCTTCGCGGCGGCGCTGGCCTTCTGGAGTCGCATCGACGTCTACGGCTATGTGACGACCACGAATGGGATGTTTGCGGCGGAAGTCTGGCCTCCTGTTGCCATGCCGCCGCAGATGGCGACAACGGTCGCCGTGAGCGCGCTGCCGGCTGGTAGCACGCTCACTCGGCTTTCCGCCGAGCAGATCCAGGCGCTCGGTCTGCTCCACGCCCAGGACGTCGTTGTCGCCAGGGTACCGGACGGTGATTTCCCCTGGCTGCTTGTTTTTTGCGGAAGGCTCGCTGCGTCCGACCTCGTGCGTCTCAGTTTATGCGTGCGGCTCCTCGAACAGCTGATTCGCACCCTGACGTCTGAAGCGATTGTGAAGCTGGTAACCGCGGTATCCGGGCATCTGCTCGAGCATGGCGACCCGGTAGACGCGGCCCTTTCTGCGGCCCTCGACGCGCTGAACGGCAGCATCGGTATGTCGGCGAGCGCGCTCACGGTAACCACCGGCAGCGGCGCCCCGCTGCTACAGATTGGGCAAGTCGAGGCTTTTCAGCGCTCGGCAGACGCTGCGGTGGGCTTCCGGCTCGCGATCTTACGGCGGATGCCCAATCAGTACAACCTGAGTCTCGTGGTCACGCCGAGCGAGGGACGCCGTGTCACACGGCATCAGCGCGATGTCGCCGACGAGTTCGTCAACCTGGTGGATGCCTGGGTGCGGCGCATCCTTCCGCAACTGCAGGGCCGCGACCGGCGAACCGCGTCGCGACGCTTCGACGAGGTGCTCGATCGCTTCGCGGGACAGGCGCTCGAGCGCGGCATTCCTGTCGCCGTCGTCGTGTTGTTCGTTACGGACGCGGCGTGTTTTCCGCGTCTCACCCAGCAGTGGATCGCGCGGATTCGGGGCACCATGAGGGCCTCGGATATTGTTGGCGCGCTTGGCGAAGGTGAGATTGGGCTAATGCTTCACGACACGAGCCACAGTCAGGCCGAAGTCGTCGCGCAGCGCCTCTTGAAAATGCTCCAACCGGCGGATGACGGATACAGGTGTTTCGTCGCAACGGGCGTAGCGAGCCGCGCCCCTGGCGTACCCGGCGCGGCCAGCGTCGCGGCGGAAGCACGCATGCCGAAGCCATCTCGAAAGCCACAGCGTCCTCGGCCCATCACGAGAGACCGAGCGAGTCCCGTGACGCAATTCGGGGTCGACGTAAGCGAGGAGGCGCCGATCGCGAGTCTTCTGCGATCATTCAGAAATCTGTGAAAACGTTGCCGGGCGGTCTTCTTTTTCGAGACCTAATCCCTGGCTGGGCGTCGTTGCGCGCGACGCAAGATCGCGTGCGGGCGCCTCCATTTCGTGAACCCACAGGACTTAGTCTGCCGACAAATGTCCGCGCCTGAGTGGCGACTTCCTTGCAGCCGTGCCAGGCTCATTCGCGCCATGGCGACAACGACGACAGGCCTTGAGAGCGGCAGTCGCGTGAACCGGCTCGCCGGCACGCGGGTGAAGGACAGCGTGGAGCTGGCTGGCGGCAGCCCCGAGATTGTTGCCCTTCAGCACGAACTCGACCGCGTCGCGCGATCAGACGCGAAAGTACTGGTCACCGGCGAGAGTGGCGTTGGCAAAGAGATCGTGGCACGCAGGATCCACGCGCGGAGTGCCCGTGCCAGTCACATGTTTGCGCCCGTCAATTGCGCGGGATTGCCTGAGACGCTCCTCGAGTCGGAGCTCTTTGGTCATGTGAAAGGCAGTTTCACCGGAGCGTACCGCGACAAACCCGGCAAGATGGAAACGGCGCATCTCGGTACCGTATTCCTCGACGAGGTCGGGGAAATGACCGTGCGGATGCAGGGCATGTTGCTCCGATTCCTCGAGACCGGTGAATTGCAGAAGGTGGGCGCGGAAGGCAATACGCGCAGCGTCGACGTGCGGGTGATTGCCGCGACGAATCGCGACCTCCGCGAGCTGGTGGCGCAAGGGATGTTCCGCGAGGACCTCTTCTACCGCTTGAATGTCATCCACATCGCCGTGCCTCCGCTGCGAGATCGGCGGCAGGACATCCCGGTCCTGGTGAATCAATTTCTCTCGCAGTTTGCCGCCGACAATGACTCGCCCATGTTGAGCGTGTCGCCTGACGCCATGAGTGCGCTGATGACCTACTCGTGGCCCGGCAATGTGCGCGAGCTTGAAAACGCCATCGAGCGTCTCGTGGTCACGCACCCGGGAATGACCATCGAATGCGATGATCTGCCCGCGGAGATTCGCAGCCATGGGGCGGCCGCCGTATGCAGACCCAAGCGTGAGCGGCGTCGCACCGTCGCAGACGATCTCTACAAGCGGATGACGGAACACGGCGAATCCTTCTGACCGCCGTGTATCCACTCTTCATGAACCGGGAAATCACGCGCGGCGAATGTGCGTGACATCGTTGCCCTCGGGCTGCAGGAGACGCGCGGGAACTACAAGATCGTGGGACGCATCTTCAACATGGAAGCGCGCGATTACAAACGGTTTCTGAATTTTCTACGTAAGCACGACTGCCAGGTTCCATTCAAAGACTATCGGTGAAGCGGGGCCGCTGCCGCTCTGACGTTCCGCTGACCGCGCTGATCGGGCACGCGTCTCGAGAAGTCAGAACCGCTCATTTTTGTCGCGGTCTTCGCGGATAAATTTCACCCGTTTCAGACTGTTCTCAGTCCCACGGCGCTTGAATACTCCCGTAAAGCACTACACAGGCCGTGCGAGGGCCATGTGTGCGCAAGCGGCATTCTCCTTGCGACGGACCTCCGCCGGTCCGAGTGGTGGCCGCGTATCGCGGTCGCTTCTGCCGGCATCTCGAGGGACAAATGCTCGGTCGGCGAAGCCATCCGCGGTGCGTCATTCCCGCGTCTCTAGAAGGCGTCTTGTCGGTGTCGCGCGATGTGGTCGTACAGGCGCCGGATACCAGGCAGGTCACGGTCGTCAGCCGCGAAGCGGGCGTACCGGGAGAGCGCGGCCAGCTCACGCTGACGGGCGTGAACGCCGGGAGCGTTCCCGTGCGCGTATCCACAAGCCGTCCCGTCGATGATCGACGGGTCGATTCGGCACGTGTTGCAGCTGAACCTCGTGCTGAACGGTGTGCCGGACGCGTTGTGATGGTCGAAGGACTCGCGGTGCTGACGCGCGAGTTGCGCGTGCGGCTCCTCAACTGCAGTGCATCTGGGTGTCTCGTGGAAACGAACGTGCCGCTTGACGTATCGACGGTCGCATCGCTCACGATTCATTTCGACGGCCGCCACTTCACCGACGACGTGCTCGTCGCGTGGTGCAAGGCTATCGCCGGCGGTGGCGCGCGGTATCACGCCGGCCTTCGGTTCATATGGACGGCGGCGGCCGCCTCCAACACATTACGAATGATGGCGCACCAGCTCGTCGCCGATGCCATCGATCGGCGCGGAGAGCAGACGCCCGGAGACTGCTGACGCATGTCGATTGAGCCGCGATCAGGTATCGAATTCATCGGGGACGATTCGCAGATCGTGTCGCTGCTCGAATCAGCCAATCGTGCCGGCGCTTCCGATGCGACGGTGCTCATCCACGGCGAAAATGGCGTCGGAAAAACGCTGCTCGCAGAATACATCCACGCAAACTCGCTGCGCGCCGGCAGACGTGTCGTCACGATCCACTGTGCGGCTCTTCCAGAGACGCTCCTGGAATCCGAACTCTTTGGCGATACGTTTCATACCGCGATTGGAGCACCGTCGTCATCGATGAAGTCGCCGAGCTGCCGTTGCGGCTGCAGGGCATGCTGCTTGACATGCTCGAACGCGCCGACCGCGACCTGGCGAGTTCGGATACGGGTCCAACGGGCGTCCGCGTGATCGCGACCGCGAATCGCAAGCTGCCCGAACTGGTGGCATCTGGCCAGTTTCGGGAGGATCTCGCTGCACCGCCTGCGGATCATCGAGCTGACGGTGCCACCGGTGCGTGACCGCCGTAGTGACATTCCGCTGCTCGCCACATATTTCGCAGACCGTCTCCGGCCCGTGACCATGTCGCCGGCAGTGACGCGCCTGTTGATCCGCTATCGCTGGCCCGGCAACGTCCGCGAATTGCGCAACGCGGTCGAACATGCCGTCTGCCATACGGACGCTGAGGTGATTCCTGTCGAGGCGCTGCCGGAGATCGTCAGGGCGGCGGCCGACACGATCCTGTTGCAGCACGATCGACGCAGCCGCACGGCCGACGAGCTGTACGACGACGCTGGTCGGAGCCGGCTATTCATTCTGGGATCACGTTCATCCACTCTTTGTTTCGCGTGACATCACCCGGAACGACCTGCGCGAACTGAGCATACCTCGGTCTCGCGAATGCGCGCGGCAACTATCGGACGCTGCTGACGCTGTTCGGCATCGACGCGAATGACTACAAGCGGTTTCTGAACTTCCTGGCCGCCCACGACTGCGTCGTCGATTTCCGGCTGTTCCGCGAGACCGGCGGACGTTCCCGGAGCCGCGGCGTCTCGTCTTAATCACGGCCGATCCCGGGTCGGAAGAAGCGTTGTTCCTGCGCTGGCGGCGACACTTCTTTGTCCGCATTCATCCACACCCAAGCACCTGCCTGAGAGCCAACAGCGACGATGCGCAATCGCGGAACGCGCAGCGTCGCCGATGGGCGCATCACGGGCGCTCAGATGGGATCGAGTCGACGCCTCGCCCAATCAATGAAGCGTGTGTCGGGCGTTGATGCGACGGACTGCGATGTGACGGCCAGAACGGTCGGTGATTTCGGTCGAGTGGACAGCCTTCGCGCTCTCGGTGACGGTCGGCTGATGCTCAGTCGAGAACGGCGATCGACGCGAACTCCTGCTCACATCACGGATTGTGCGCCTCCACCGTCGTTCAGGCGCCCACTAGAAATCTCGCGGCGCATCGCGGTGAATGAGCGACGACACGTCACGTCGCCGTTCCCCGACTCGGAGTTCAGGATGATGATCTGCGGCGGCGACTCGTCGTCGTCGGTTCGCGGTTCGTCGCTCGTATGGAGGACGGATCGGCTCTCCCTGCGGGCCGCGGCGAAACAACGTTCTCAGCACCGGCCGCCCGGAACTGGTGCGCCCCGACGCTCTTGAGCACGAACGTCGCCCGAGCCGTTCGGCCTCGTCGTAAAGGACCGGATCGTCGATATGGGAGGTGACGATGGCCGCGAGCTGCGGGTGCAATGACTTGCCTCTGAGCTACCAGATGCAGTCCGTTACCTCGCCTAACCGCAGCTCCGTTGCCAGCAGCGCTACCGGCGACAGTCAATTGCGCCCTGGCACGCTGAAAGGTGTCGCTTGCCGTCACCCGGAAGCCGAGTCCCGATAGCACCAAGGCAATCCAGATCGCGTCAGGCGCTGATGGTTCGACGACCAATGCCGTAGTGCGCCCCGGTCAACATTGCATCAACGCTGAAAATCGTCGACGTCATGGAAGTCCCGCCGTCTGCAGGGCGACGAACGTGATTTCGCAATTCCATCCGGCCTCCAGACTTTTGTCTTCTTGAGGGATGGCCATTCGGTCGCTCGGGATCGCGCCGCCGCACCTGCTTTGTGCGTTCCTTACGGCCACAACGCGTTATCCCTCACCGAGATAGCACGAGCGATGATTCAGTGTGTCAGAGCGGAACACCCTGCTGTGCAGGACGTCGCGTGCAACACACCGGCCGCGAATGCGGAAATTGTTATTTCGTCCATCGTAAAGAGGCGCGCGAGCTGACCTCGCGAAGAAAATTCGCCTCCAGCGGCGACTTCGCGTGCCAATTGTTCAGATGATCTCGTTGCCCTTCAACGACTTAACAAATCTCGATGGGTAGCGTTTCGTTTGCCCAAGCTCGCGTGAGGCTATCCCTTCACCAGCGAGGGCGTCGGCGTCGGCGACTGCTTCTCTGCCGCCGATTGCGGTCGCGCGGCCGACGCGGTGTGGGCGTTGGCGGCAACCGTCTACGTGGCGACACGGCGAGCGCTGCGGCGAGAACGAAGGGACGCATCAGCGATACTCCTTGAACGGCACTTGACAGTCGTGTTTCCGAAGGAAATTGAGGAATCGCTTGTAGTCGCCCTGCTCCATGTTGAACAGGCGCGCCACGATCTTGTAGTTCCCGCGCGCTTCCTGCAGCCCCTTGCGCACCACGTCCCTGCACATTTGAGCGCGTAATCTCGCGCTGCATGTACAACGGGTACACGACACTCCAGAACGACTGGCGCTCGTCGATCAGCCGCTGGGTACAGATCGTCGGCCACGGTGCGGCGCGCTCCTGTTTTGGCCGGCTCAGCGCCGTCGCGGCGCGCCCGGAGTTCCGAGAGGAAGATCTTCCGGTTGTATGGGTCCGTCCCGCCATTCACGGCTGATGCGCTCGATGACGTTCTGGAGCTCGCGGACGTTCCCCGGCCACGAATAGGCAACCAGAAGCGCCATCGCCTCCGGCGACACCTCGGCGAGGCCCATCCCCGTTTCGGCTGAACGCGTTGAGAAAGTGCATGGCGAGCCCGGGAATATCTTCCTGCGTCGCTCGCAGGGGCGGCACCGAAAGATGAATAACGTTCAGGCGGTAGAACAAATCTTCGCGGAAGAATCCCTGGCCGATCATCTCGCGGAGATTCCTGTTGGTCGCAGCGACCACCCGGACATTCATGCGTTTCGACGCGTGATCTGCGCCGACCCTCTGGAGCTCGCCCGTTTCGAGGAACCGCAACAGCAGGCCCTGCATCCGCAAGGTCATCTCGCCGATTTCGTCGAGGAACATGGTCCCCGAATCGGCTTGCTCCAGCTTGCCCATCTTGTCCCGCGATAGCGCCCGTGAAGCTGCCGCGTACATGCCCGAACAGCTCCGATTCGAGCAGCGTTTCGGGCAAACCGGCGCAGTTGACGGCGACGAAGGCTTTGTCCGCCCGTGCGCTTTCGTTGTGGATGGACTGCGCCACGAGCTCCTTGCCGGAGCCGCTTTCCCCGGTGACGAGGACCTTCGCATCGGAACGCGCAACTCGCCCGATCTCCGACTTGAGATCAACGATCGCGGTGCTGTCCACCGACGAGCAGGTTACGTCGCGAGTCTCTCATCGCCTCGTTCCTCTCAACAGCACACGTATCTTTCCTCGCAGCGCTTTTGGTCGAGCCGACATTGACGCTCGCAACACACAAGGGGTGTTCGGTTCGGTAGATGGGAAACCCGTTGAGCTAAGAAAGTCGCTATCCCTGGCGGACCATTCACTGCCGCAGACGCAAAGTGAAGTGGCCTCAATAACTTAGGGCTTTGGGGCCTCCATGCGCCGCTGGCCCTAAGTTGCCGTCAGGAAGTCTGACGAGCCTGCGCTGAAACGTCTGCGAGAAATCGGACAAAAGTCTGCCCCAGGGATCCCTGTTGTCGCGGCTGCAGAGCCAATGTATTACTTACGCCCAGAATCACAAATCGCTCCTCAGCCCGTCTCTCATCGCATCGCCGGTGCGCCGGGCGATAACGGTCGGGCCGCGGCCAGAAAGCCGGACGTGCGGAGCGCCGGAAGTCCACCCTCGGCTGGAATTCTATCAGGCGTATTGGCGCGGGATTAAGCAGCGCGCGCGTTTTCACCCGGGCATGCCGTTGCCATGGAGAAAGCCGGCTTGACCTCTCTAAGCGCAACCTCCAAAGTCCGGCGATCGATGCCGGATCTCGATTGCGCGGTCGTCGCATCCGCGCCGCGGCCGTCCATCGCATGCCGTCGAAGGCGTTGACGCAGACAGCCGGAGTGCCGGACGTGGCGCGCATGATCCTTCGTCACATGGTGGGCGCGCTGCGCACAGGCGGGGCGGCCCTTGCGGTGCCTGGTTCCGCCGTAAAGCCGTTCGGCATCGTGGGCCACACATGGCGACGCGCGCGCCGCGACGGCCGCGCCCGGCGCGGCGATCAGTGGAAGAGAGTGAACTGACCGCACCGGACAGGCAGACGCGGGGACTGGCCGTGTGCTGATTCAGGAGATTACCGCCGGCGACAGGGTGCTGGGTATCGCGTCTGTCGCGGGTCGTCTCGACAATCGCCCGTTCACCCGCCCCGATCTGGCGGGTGCTCGAGGGTTTGACCGCACCGGCGGCGCTGGCTCTCGAGCGGAGGCGATTCGCGCCCAGGCGGAGATGTTTGCGCGAGCGGCAGCCATCGATCTCGGCGAGCGCCTTTAACAACCGCCGGCATTTCCAGGTGCGCCTCGGAAGAAGAGCCGCAGGCGCGCGCGCGGCGCCGGGATGCGACCGGTCGCGCCTTTGATGATTGACCTCGACGATTTCAAGAAAATCAACGATACGCACGGTCATTCCGCCGGCGACGCCACCATCAAGAGCCGACGGCGGCCATTATCCGCCGCGCCCGTCCGGCACTTTGATATCCTGCACTCGCTATGGTGGCGAGGAGTTCGCCGTGGTGATGCCGCGACAGCGGCGGCCAGACCGCGGCAAGCGTGGCCGAACGGATTCGCCGGCGCATTGCGGCGTGGCGCCTCGCCCGAACCGCACCTCGCAGGCCAGTTCAGATCACGGCGAGCATCGGTTTTGCCTTTGAGCGATCGCTCGATGACGATGGACGACTTGATCGGCCGCGCGGATCGCGCCCTGCACGACGCAAAACAGGCAGGAAAGAATCAGGTCCGCACGGACCGCGCCTCGGCACTCGCCACATAACGGGCGGCGGCGGAATGGCCGCCAGCCCCAGCAGAAGTCTGGTTCCGAACCAGACTAAATCGCTAGTGAACTGAACGGGCCCCGGCGAATCTCCGTGCAGAAGCGCTGATACACTAGAGCCCTTTTCTGAATCGGAGCGCGATCGCTGTCGCCGAGATCGAATATGCTGCGTGACCGCCGCACCGGTCACCTGCAAATCTGCAAGAGTCGCGGAGGCAAAGCGATGCAGTCGACCGATCCTGTCCCCTGGAGACGTCGGTCCTCTTAGGAAACAGCGTCGCAATGCGATCGCGTTACGGCGCAGCATCGAGATCGCCGCGCGCAGCAACGCGAAGGTCCTGATTCTGGGTGAAACGGGCGTCGGCAAGGAAGCCGTGGCCCGATCCATCCACGAGCAGAGCGCGCGTCGCCGACGGCCCTTCGTCGCGGTGAACTGCAGCGGCATTCCCGAGACCTTTGCCTCGAATCTGAATTGTTTGGTCACGTCCGCGGCAGCTTCACGGGCGCCTATCGTGACAAGCCAGGCGTGATCCGCCAGGCTCACGGCGGCACGCTGTGTTCTCGACGAGCTCGGCGAGATGAGCCTGCGCATGCAGGCCGTGCTCTCTGCGATTCGCCGAGGAAGCGGTGAGATGCATCCCGTCGGAGCGGATGCACCCGTGCCTCGAGCGACGTCCGCTCATTACCGCCACCAACCGCGATCTTCGCGCGCAGATTGAGGCGGAGACGTTCCGGCAGGACTTATACGCCACCGGCTGAACGTCATCGATTCGAGTGCTCCCGCTCAGAGAGCACCGCGATGATATTCCGGTGCTGCTGCAGCACTACCTGGAGCGCGCGAGCAAGCGCCCACAGCACGGCGTGCCCCGAGCTCACCGGTGCTGCCGAGGCCGTGCTGACCGAATATTCGTGGCCCGGAAACGTCCGCGAGCTGAAGAACATGGCCGAGCGGCTCGCACTGGGTGAGTGGCGTCGGCCTGTCGACGCGGAAGATTTGCCGTTTGAAATGCGCTCGAGCAGCGCACGATCCGTCGGTCCACCTGGAGGCCTGGCGAGCTGAACGTGAAGTCCCCACGGTGACATGGACCGCCAGCGAGCAGCCATCGGCCGATCGTTGCGAGGCTGCTGGCTCGATTTGCGGCGGGGACGATTTCTGGACGGTCGTCTATCAGCCCTTCAAGGCGCACGAACTCGGACGGCGGCAGATCTCGTCGATCTCGATCGACGCGGGACTTCGAAAAGCGGGCGGCAGCTATCGTCGATCTGCCGACCGTAAGTTCAACCTGCCGGCGACGCGTACAAGCGGTTTCACGCGTTTCTGCATGTATCAGCACAACTGCAACCTGCCGGTAGGCGGATATCGCAAGGTGTTAGCAGGACGATGGCTCTGCGGCTTACATCGGCGCCAGACGGCCGCCGCCAGCTAGTTCCCGCCCTCGCCGCCGCCCGTCATCACCTTCGCTGGTTCGGCATCGTTTTCATCTTCCTCGATACTTCCGGGAACATCGTCTGGCGCGCCGCCGGGCCTCGGCTCGTATGGAGTCCCGAAGCGATCGGTGAGATTCGGATCGAGTCCGGGCAGCGGGCTCTGCCCGGCAGGAAATGCGGACGGTGCCGCGCGGGATCGCGGTCTCGGTCGCCTCTTCGCACGGATAGGCGACATGTTCATGCTCGGGTCGTTGATCCGCATCATCGCGCCGCGGATGTGGTGGCTCGGTCATCATCACTCGGGTCGTAGACGATCACGGTCGCCTGCAGGTAGTTGCCCATCTCTTCTCCAGCGGGTCCGGACGGTCGCCTGATCGCTCTGCATGAGGCCGGTGCCGGAGATACGCCTCCTTGAGGCGCGTCGTCGTCACGACCAGCGTGTCACCGTCCCACTCGCCGGTTGAGAAGCCACTCCACGTGTGGAGCGCATCCTGCCGGCGGGATGCGGCCGGCCGTCCATCCAGATGGTCGCCTCCTGCTCCTGCATGTTGAGATGACCGCGGTACTGCGACGACTTTCTGCGTGGCTTGATCGATGTCCGCCCAGACGCGCAGCGCCGAGAGCGGACCTTCGAGCGAATAGTCCCAGGCGTGTGGACGACACGCCCACTCGGTGACGTCGAAGTCCTCGGGCGACCAGCGCCTGAACGCGCCAGCGCGCCGCGCCGGTCACCGGCACGCCGGCGATGTCGCCGGTCATGCCGCTGCCATCCTGGTTACGCGGCAGCGGCCGCCACGACCCCATCAGGTCCACTCTGCGCGAACGCGGGGTGACTCCACAGGATTACCACCAGCAAGATCAATCTGCGGAATGTCATCCAAGCTCCTTCTGAGCGGTTTCGAACGAGCCGTCGACACGACGATCAGAACGACCACGGACCTCGGCGTCAGAAGACGAACCGCACCGCGATCTGCATCTCGCGCGCGTCGGTGGACGTCGCGAAGATCTTTCCCGCCGTCGGAATCCGTGCGCCGGTGTCGTCGAAGAGCGCCTCGCCGTCCGGATCGTTGAACGGGATATCGAAGTTCGCGCGGTTCAGCAGGTTGAACACCTCCAGGCGCAGCTGAACGCTTCGCCGACCGGAGAGCGGCTGGGTCTTGACGATGGCGAGGTCGACCGTCGCGAGGCCGGGCCCTGCAGGATGTTGCGGCCCGCGTTCCCGCTGAAGCCGGCGCCCGGAACACGAACGCCGTCGGGGTTGAACCAGTGGTCTGGCGTGCGGCCCGCCTGCCGGCTTGGTGCGACACGCCCGCGGCACGACGTCGGGACGGTTCACGTTGTCGGTGCTGCCGTCGCGATCCGAATCGCCTGGGATGATCGGTGAGAACGGCACGCCGCTCGCGAACGTTCCGACGACGCTGACCTGCCAGCCTTCGACGACGCGCACGCCACGGAACGGCAGCAGGTAGGTGGAGTCGAGGACGACGGTTGTGGCGGACGTCGTAGTCGGAACGGCCCCAGTCGAGCTCTAGGTTGTACGGATCGAACGCGCGTCCCTGCCCGTTCCTGAACTCCTGCCGGCCGCCGGAGCCCGATCGGTTATCCCATCGAGTGGCCGAACAGTATGAGCCCTGGAACTGCAGCCCGTCGGCTTTGCCGCTTCACCCAGCCGAGGCTCATCCCGTTGTACGCGAGTGGAAGCCCTGGAGGCTCATGCGCAGCGTGCCGAAGTTCGGGTTTCGCCGCACCGGGTTGGCAGGGAAGAACTCGCGGCCGTTGACGATCTGCGGAATCGCGAGGTTGACGTCGGCCGATCCCATCAGGTCCGTGCCTTTCGATCCCGATACGCGATCGTGACCGCGCTGTCCCCACGGCAGCTCGTGCTGCACGTTGACGTTACTGCTGGTCATGTAGCTCGGGTCGAGGTCGTACTGCATCAGCTTCGTTTTCCGGAACGCCGCCGGACGGCGAGCGATGCGAGCGTCACGGGCAGCGTCGGCCGCGTGATGACCGCGCGATCGACGAACGGCAGCGCGCGGAAGATCGGGCTGCGGTGCATTGATAGAAGAGCGGCTCCTCGTAGAAGATGCCGTAGCCGCCGCGGACGGCGGTCTTTCCGCGTCCGCCCACGTTCCACGCGAAGCCGAGCCGCGGCGCGAACTGCTTCTTCGTCGGGTTGAGGAAGAGCGGATCGCCGACGGTGACGGCGGGGTCGGTGAGGTTGCGCAGGTTCGACACCTTGCCGTCGCGCTCGTGCGGCGTCGTCACCATCTCATACCGCACGCCCGCGTTGATCGTCACCGTGCCGGTCGCCTTGATGTCGTCCTGCAGCCAGGCGCCGATCAGGTTCTGCCGGTAGTGGCGCTCGAAATCCGACCCGGCTTCGCGATCTCGAACTGCTGCGTGACGCCGCTCAGGAAATCGGACACGCTGCGGAACCGCAGGCGGCCGCGGCTGCGGCTGTCGGACACGCCGTCGTAGCGGAAATTCTGCCAGTCGATCCCCGTTTTCATCGCGTGATGGCCGCGGACGTAGAAGCAGCTGATCGGTGAACTGATACAGGTCCTGGCCAAACACCTTCGGATTGGTTCGATCGGTGCCGATGTCGGTGATGCCGGTGACGTTCAGCTCGCCGAACATCTTGCCCGGCACGAACGCGATGTCGGTGCGCGGATTCAGCGGGTTCACGTCCTCGAGCGGATGCGAGCGGTTGAAGCCGCCGCGCAGCTCGTTGATCGAGCGACCGACGTGAACAGCTGGCGCTGCTCGACGGTCAGCAGGTGCTTGGTGTTCTTGACCAGGTTCGGCCACTCCGCATAGTTGACCGGTTCGTCCTGGATCGAGTTGTCGCAGAGATACCTGCCGAAGATGGAGCTGTTCGCGGTGAACGTCTGGTCGAGCCGAATCATCCCGAAGTCCTGGTTCGACTTCCGATTGAGCACGCTGCGATATTCCGCCAGCCCCGTCGGCGCGCCGCTGGCGCTGCGAATCAGCGGACCGTTGGCGACGGGATAGACCGACAGATACGGCAGGATGGCCGCAGGAATCGTGATGGGCGCCGCGCCCGGCAGGATGCCGCGGCGCGCGTTGTCATCCAGCACGGTCGCCAGCTGCGTGATGCCCCTTGTGCTCGCGCAGACCTTCATAGCTCCCGAAGAAGAACGTCTTGTTCTTCATCACGGGGCCGCCGAACGATCCGCCGAACTGGTTGCGGCGGAAGTCCGGCTTCTCGTCCTCGAAGTAATTCTTTCCGTCGAGACGATCGTCGCGTGAAGAACTCGAACGCCGACCCGGTGAACTGATTGCGTGCCCGACTTGGTGACGACGTTGAACACGCCGCCGCCGGCCCGCCCGTATTCCGCGCTCATCGGCGTTGGTGACGACGCGGAATTCCTTGATCGTTTCGACACCGGTCATCACGCCGTTCGCGCTGGCCGGCGTGTTGTTCAGCGCGTCGTTGTAGCGCGGTGCCGTCGAGCGTGAACATGTTCTGGCTCGGCCGCGATCCCGCGACGGAAATCTTCGTGCCCTGGCCGACATTCGACCCCGACACGCTCGAGCGGCTCATGACGACGCCTGGCTGCAGCAGCACGAGCTGGTGACATCGCCGACCGTTCAACGGCATCGAACCGATCTGCTGCTCGGTGACGACGTTGGAAATCGTTCCCGTCGTCGTCTCGACGAGCGGCGCGGCGCCTTCGACGGTGATTGACTCGGAGACGTTTCCGAGCGACATCTTCGTGTCGACGACGGCTTGCTGGCCGACCGTCAGCGTGATGCCCGATCGCACCATCGTCTGGAAGCCGGAGAGCTGCGCGGTCACTTCGTAGCGTCCCGGGGCAGCAGCGCGGCACGGTAGCGGCCCGCCGCATCCGAGACGATCGTGCGCGCGCTTGCGACGTATCGATGTTCTTGACCGTGACGGTGACGCCGGGCAGGACCGCGCCCGATGCATCGGTGACGGTGCCGAGGATGGTGCCCGTGGTGTCCTGCGCACTGGCGACGGCCACGGAGAGGAAAAGATCACGAACGCGAAACGAACCACGTGCCGGATCCGAATCATCGCGACTCCTCAGTTGGGTTGACGTCTCTGCGCCACTGCGACTTCGCGCGTTATACACCCACTCTCCACCGGAATGCCACCCCGCGTCACGGCATGGGCAGCAGCGGCTTCTGCCCATGCGGGCAGCTGCTGTTCGAAGACCGTCAGCAGCGCGTCATCATCGGCGTGCTGCGCGAAGACCCCAACGAGATCCACGACATTGCGTTCGCCAAATATGCGCAGCGCCCGCGGCGTAGAGTTCGGCGCTCACGTAATGCCGGCTGAACAGCTCCCGGCCGAAGTCGATGACAGCTGCCTCCTTCTCGCCGAGGCCCGTCGTCGGCTTGCGGTTACCAATCGCGTCGATCGTTGCCGCTGACGACGCCGTCCTTTGTGCGGCGACTTCGGTCGTCGTCCAGTCGTACTCGCTGATCGTGTGCGCGCGCGGCGACGAGCGCCGCGACGTCGATGAGCGGACGTCCGACGCTCGCCTCGAGCGAGGCAAGCCTCGCCCGCATGACGCGCGATCTGCGCGGGCCCCGTTCCTTCCGGCGCCATTCCGCGGCTATAGAGCGGCGGCGGCATCGCAGGGGGCTGTGCAGGGGTGCGGATGACGGGAAGCCGGCTTCGCGAGTCGGGGTGAATGTCGGCGGGCGGAGCGAAGGGCAGAGGGAGGAACTGTTTCCACCCCGGCGGCATCTGCTGATTGAATGCCGAGAGCCGCGTAGCCGTCGCCGCGCACTGGCCCATGAGCGACACCGACGTCGACCAGATTCGATTGGCCAAACGTCTTTAATGCACGCGCGTAAGTATCCGCACCTGACCTTGTGCCGGGCGATGTCACGGGCGAGCTGGATAATCGCTGCTTCCTTCTCTCCGATGCCGGTAAGGGCTTTCTTATTGCGGACGGCATCGATCACCGCGGGATCGAGGCCGACCGCGACGGCTTCCATCTCGTGAAGCGACCATTCGTAGGGCTGGTCGTGCTCTCGCGCCGTCGCGAGAATCGCGAGCTCGCTGAGTGCACGGCCAACCTTGTTTTCCCAGCGAACATCGACGCCCGATCGCTGAAGCCGGATCGCGGCGACCCCGTCGGTCGGACCAAGCCGGGACTGCGCGCTAAGCGACGTGGACAGCAGCGCCAGGATCAGGACGACGCGCATGGTCGGCCTCCCTTCGTGTGGCGCTGATTCTATCTGCAATCCTTTCCGCGTCTCGTCCGACGCCGTGAATCATCACGGAGGACATCGCGAACAGGAAGTGCAGGCCGACGAAATAGAGGCCGGGTTCGCTCGAGACCACGCCGCGATCATGCTGCGGCTCGCCGTCGAGGCCGAACACCGGCAAGTCGATCCACGAGAAGCCTGGATGGAACCCGGTGCACCACACGACGTTGGCGACGTCGAGCACCCGTCCGTCCTCGAGGAGCGGCAGCCCATTTCGAACGCCGGCGACGCGCGGCGCACGCGTGATACCGGCCGCGGTCAGGTCGCGTGGCTTGGTGCGGACCAACACTCCGCCCTCGTGGAGGACTTTTGCGCGAACCTTGCGGCCCATTGGCGTCGCCACCGTCAGGATGCGGTGGAACACCACGCGCAGCACCAGCCGCACGAGCAGCAGACGCGCCGCGAGGCCGTCGATGCGAAACGGCACGTGACCGGTGTCGCGTCCAGCCACGCACGTGTCATGTGCGCGCGCGGCGTCGAGCGCGATCTCGGCACCGGAGTTGCCCGCACCGACGACGAGGACGGCGCCCTCCTGAAATTGCGCGGGGTTTCGATACTCGAACGAATGCAGCTGCACGATACGCGGATCGGAGCTCGTTCGCAAACGCCGGCACGCGCGGTCGCTGATAGTTGGCCATCGCGACGACCACGTTGTCCGCCTCGAAGCGTTGATCACCAGCGATGACGAGAAATCGTTCGCCCAGCCGCGACACGTTCCACGCGAACACCGCAGCGCACCGGCAGGGCAAATCTGCGGGCGTACGCTTCGAGGTAATCTCCCATCGCGTCCTTGGTCGGAAACGAATCCCGCGTCGGCTGGAAACGGCAGGCCGTCCAGGCTGGAGAACCGCGCCGGGGTGAACAGGCGCAGCGAGTCCCAACGCTTCCGCCACTGGTCACCGATTCGTTCGCCCGCATCCAGAATCACGAACGGCACCCCGCGCCGGGCGAGGTGGTACCCCACTGACAAGTCCAGCCTGACCGGCGCCGATCACGATCGTGTCGATCTCGCTCTGTCCGCATCGCTCAACCTCCTTGCCGGCCATCGCTAACGGCGACTGCGGGCGTGTGATGAAAGGTATGCCACGACCGTCAAGGCGCGCATCGGCCGAAATGTGCAGCGGGCTTCGGCTTGCGAGCGTGGGTAATTCTACGTACGCGCTAGACCAGCTTATGGCTGTGCGCGTAGGCGGTCGCCGCGGATCGGGACGGCAGGTCGAGTTTTGTGAAGATGTTACTGACATGGCGGGCGACGGTTTTCTCGCTGATCGCGAGGTCGGTGGCAATCATGCGGTTCGTCTTTCCCGTCGCGATGAGGCGAAGGACTTCGATTTCACGTCCGGTCAGCGGTCCCCTCGCGACAGACGGCGCCGTGGTCATACGGGCCGTCACGCGTGCGGCGTCGGGTGCCGCTCCAAGCCTGTCGAATCCTTCCGCGGCCGCCTCGAACTCCATCTGCGCGCCTTCGTCGTCGCCGAGCTCACGGTACGCAAGTCCCATGAGCGCGCGAACCCGGGCGATCTCATAGGGCACATCGAGCTCGCGCCACACGGCGCAGGCATCGCGCAGCAACGCGACTGCCATGGTGGCGTCTCCTTCGGCCAGCGCCACGGCGCCCGAGGCCTGCGCGCTTGCCGCATGTAGAAGCGGCGCATCGAGCCGGCTCGCCGTCCGCGTCAATTCCTCGGCGGCGGCACGCGCCCCAGCGACATCCTTTGCGGCCAGCATGATCTCGACGGCGGCGCGAAGCACCTGCGCGCGCACCGCCGGACCCCGTCTCTCCTGCAGTTCGTGATGTATCGCGACGTCCGCAGTCTCGATTTGTCCCTGGGCGAGCCTCAGCAGCGCGAGTCCCGGATGTGCAGTGTGGCCCGCCTGGCTCGCGCGCCGATACATTTCTTCCGCTTTCTGGAACGCTCCGCGCAGGCGGTGCAACTCCGCGACGCGATACTGCGACATCGCTGCGTCGCGCGAATTGCTCCGCGCGTCGAGGCGCGCGCAGGCGTGTTCCGCTTCGGCGAGCGCCTCCTCCCAGGCGCCCTGCAGCTGCAGCATCTCGGACCGGCGCACGAGACACTCGCCCCGGAACGGGAGCATGTCGGGATGCGCGTCGCACCACGCGGCGAGTGCCGTCGTCCACTCCTTCGCGCGTCTCAGATCGAACAGTTCGTGACACGCACCGAGCACGCTGCAGTAGACGACCCCGGCGACGAGCGGACCGACTTCGCCGCACGTGACGCTGACCATCACCTCGTCGAGCATCGCCAGGCCGGCAGCGGTCTTGTTCGTGAAGAGCAGCACGCGTCCCTGCCCGTGTCGCGCAAGCGCGAGGAGGTCGCGGTCTCTTGAATCGCGCGCCAATCTCGCGCAGCCTGGCGGAACGTGGCCTCGGCCGCAGACAACATCATTGGCTCGAATGCTCAGGAACGCCTGCGCGCACAGCAGAAAGCCCTGCTCGGCGCATTCGTTCGCGCTTTCATCGAGGAGCCGCCGTGCTCGTGCGAGCCATCCCGCCGCCTGCGCCTGTTGATTGGGCTGGTCGAGCATGCTGAACGCCAGCCAGAAGGCACTTCGGGCCGCACGCGTCGTGTCGCCTCGCTCCAGGAAGACCTGATGCGCGCGTGCGCGCGCGGCGGCGCTGGCCGCATCTTCGCCCACGAGGAAGGCGGCGGTGGCCACGCAGTCGAGATCCTCCGGATCGAGAGGAGACGCCTGATCCGCCTGCGTCAGGTGGACGTAGGCCTCGGACCACGCCTCCTGCGCGTACGCGAGCCGTCCGCGAGTCAACGCCTCGGTGGACATCACCCCTGTATCATCGCGCAGTCGCGCCGCCGTGAATACAATCTCGGCATGGTCATCGACGCTCACGGTCACTACACGACGGTTCCCCGGGGCTGCGTGTCTTTCGCGCGCTGCAGATTTCCCAGATGGGGAAGCCGGTCAAGAGCGCCGTCACCATCAGCGATGACGAAATCCGCGCATCGCTCGACAAAGGACAGCTGAGATTACTCGACGAGCGTGGCATCGACGTCATGCTCTTCTCGCCGATGGCGTCCGCGATGGGTCATCACTTCGGCAATGCGTTGATCAGCCGGTACTGGACCGAGGTGAACAACGACCTGATTCATCGCGCGTGCAAGCTGTATCCGGGCCGGTTCGCCGGCGTGTGCTCGCTGCCGCAATCTCCTGGCGTGAGCCCGCGCGACTGCGCGCAGGAGCTCGAGCGCTGCGTCAATGAATTCGGCTTTGTCGGGTGCAACCTGAATCCCGATCCATCAGGCGGCTACTGGACGGGGCCGCCGCTCGGGGACGAGTGGTGGTATCCGCTCGTACGAACGGCTCGAGGCGCTCGAGGTGCCGGCGATGATCCACGCGTCGGCCACGTGCAATCCCGCGTTCCACACGACCGGCTCCCACTATCTCAACGTCGACGCGACGGCGTTTCTGCAGTTGATGGAGTCGCGCGTCTTCCGCGACTTTCCGACGGCTGCGCGATCGTGATGCCGCACGGCGGCGGGAACGTGCCGTATCAGGCGGCGAGATACCGCGCGCTTGCCATCATGAACAAGTGGGAGCCGTTCGACGACTTCGTCAAGCGCATCTACTTCGACACGACGGTCTACAACCAGGATGCCATGGAGCTGCTCATCAAAGTTGCGGGCGTCGACAACATCATCTTCGCGTCGGAGATGCTGGGCGGCGTGAACACGATCGATCCTGCGAGCGGCAAGTCGTTCGACGACAATCGCCGCTTCATCGACGCGATCTCGTGGCTGAGCGAGGCGGACCGTCAGAAGATTTTCGAAACAAATGCGAGGAAGGTATACGCGCGTCTCGGCGTCACGACAGCCAGGGCTTGACATATTCCGTAGTGGGAATATATATTCCCGCTCGTGCCTCGCGCCGCGACGACCGCCGACATCTTCAACGCCATCGCTGAATCGCAGCGCCGCGACATCCTCGTCTACCTGGCGCCGCGCGAGCGTCACGTCAGCGACATCGTCGCGAGGTTCACTATCAGTCAACCGTCCGTGTCGAAGCACCTCAAGGTGCTGCGGCATGTCGGACTCGTCGACGTCCGGCGCGACGGCCGGCAGATGTTCTACCGCGCGAACGCGGACGCCATTCGTCCCCTTCACGAATGGACAGGCATCTTCCAGCGATATCTGGCGTCACCAGCTGGCGCGCGTGAAGGAGCGCGCCGAGCGAAACCCAAAGACATAGAGGAGGCGACACCGTGGCTCTTACCGCACCGACACTCGACAATCTCACGCTGGATCTCAAGGAAGAGATCCATGTCCGCGCATCTCTCGATGCCACTTTCGAGGCGCTCTCGAGCAGATGGGACCCGGCAACACGGGAGTCGGCGGCGTCGCGATGCCCATGGTGCTCGAGGCCCGGCCCGGCGGCCGCTGGTACCGCGATCTCGGCGACGACAACGGACACTTCTGGGGACACGTGCAGGCGATCAAACGGCCGACGCTGCTCGAGGTCACGGGACCGCTCTTCATGTCGATGCCGGTGGTCTCGAACATTCAGTACCCGGCTGAAAGAGGTGGATGGCGGAACGCTCATCTCGTTCCGGCATTCCGCGCTTGGTTTCGTTCCCGACGATTTCAAGCAGGGCCTCACCAAGGGTGGGCGCCGCTGCACGAACGCATTCGCAAACAGGCAGAGTCGCGCCGGTAGGCGCGCGAAGGAGGAAACATGTCAACCGTCGAACTCTTGCTGCAGGAACTCGAGCAGGAAGCGCAGACCACGCGGCGCGTGCTCGAGCGCGTCCCAGGCGATCGCCTCGCCTGGAAGCCGCACGATCGATCGATGTCGCTCGGCCAGCTGGCGCTGCACGTGGCGTCGGTGCCGGGCGCTATCGCCGAAATCTCGCAGATCTCGCCGTTCCAGGTGCCGAAGTTCGAGCAGCCCGGCGCGACGAGCGTCGCTGAACTGATCCGGCGCTCGACCAGAGCCTCTCGAAAGCGCGGGCGATTCTTCGAACGCTGGGCGACGCCGACCTCGCGAAAACCTGGCGTGTGATGGACGGCGACAGGAAGTGATGGCGATTCCGGTCGGCGCGGTCCTGCGATCGATCATGCTGAACCACTGGTATCACCACCGCGGGCAGCTCTCGGTCTACCTGCAGGCAAGTCGGCGCGCGTGTGCCGTCGATCTACGGTCCGAGCGCGGACGAGAATCCGTTCGCCGCAGCGCGGCGGCGGCGGTGGCCAGCGCCTGACTCACCAACGCCAGGCGTTCCCGGCGCGGTCGTGTCGCGGACGAAAGGCTAAGATTTAGCCGACATGACCGCGACCGGGAAAACGCTTGTGGCCTTGAAGGTCGGCCCGTCGACGACGGAGCTGCGCGAATTCACGCTCCCCGACATCCCTCCTGATGCCGCGCTGTTGAAGGTGGAGGTCGCCGGGCGTCTGCGGCACCGACGTGAGCCAGCATAAGCTGCCGCTCCGCGGCGCGCCGCTCATCATGGGGCACGAGAACGTCGGCTACCTCGCGAAGGTGGGACGCGACTTCGAGCGGCTCAAGGGATTCAAAGAGGGCGATCTCGTCTTCCTCGAGCACTACCTGCCGTGCGGCCACTGCGAGTGGGATCACATGGGCGAGTATCGGCACTGCGCCGCGACCGAGTGGTTCTACGACCCGACCGCCATCCGCTACGGAGCTACACCGATCGACATTGAGCCGTCGCTGTGGGGCGGCTTCAGTCATTACATCTATCTGCCGTTGAACGCGGTGCTCCACCGTGTACCGCGAGGACTGACGCCCGAAGAAGCGGGCGTCGCGACACCGATGTCCAACGGCGTGCAGTGGACGCTTGTTCGACGGCGGCGTCGGCTACGGTTCATCGGTGCTCATTCAGGGCCCTGGTCAGCAGGGCATGTGCTGCGCGATGGCCGCCAAGCAGGCAGGCGCCTCTCTCATCATCGTGACCGGCACCTCGCGCGATGCGCGGCGACTCGAGGTCGCGACAGGCGATGGGCGCGGACGCGGTCATCGACGTGCAGAAAGAGGATGCGCTTGCGCGCGTCCTGCGAGATCACCGAGGGGCGTGGCGTCGACGTCGTCGTCGATTGCAGCAGCGGCGCGGGGACGGCTCCCGTGCTGCTCGGCATCGAAGCCACCAAGCGGCGCGGCGGCACGATGGTGGTGCAGGGGAAGGCAACGCCAAGTTCCCTGATTTCCCGATCGGCCGGCTCACGCGGAAAGGGATGACGCTGAAGAGCGCACGCGGCCATTCCTACCGCGCCGTGGAGCTCGGGTTGCAGCAGCTCGCCTCGCATCGATTCCCACTCGACCTGCTGACGACGCATCGCTTCGGCCTCGCGGAGGTCGACTACGCGATCAAGTCGGTCGGCGGGGAAGGCGCGCCCGGCGCCATCCACGTCTCCGTCATGCCATGGAAATAGCGGCGCCGGCGGCGATCGCCGGTGTGCTCGATCGCGAGCGCATCGTGGCGGCGCCGGCTTCAACCGGTGGCTCGTGCCGCCGGCGGCCCTCGCGATTCACCTCTGCATCGGGATGGCGTACGGCTTCAGCGTGTTCTGGCTGCCGCTGTCGCGTGCGCTGGGCGTGACGCAGCCGATCGCGTGCCCCGACCTGACGCTGCGCACCGCCCTCTTCACGACCACGTGCGATTGGCGCGTTGCGGACCTCGGGTGGATTTACACGCTGTTCTTCGTCTTCCTCGGATCGTCCGCGGCGCTGTGGGGCGGGTGGCTCGAGCGCGCCGGGTCCGCGCAAGGCCGGCGTGGTCTCCGCCATCTGCTGGTGCGGCGGCATCGTCATCGCCGCGATCGGCGTCGATCGTGCACCAGCTCTGGATCATGTGGCTCGGCGGCGGCGTGATTGGCGGCATCGGCCTCGGTCTCGGGTACATCTCGCCGGTTTCCACGCTGGTGAAGTGGTTTCCCGATCGGCGCGGCATGGCGACGGGCATGGCCATCATGGGATTCGGCGGCGGCGCGATGATCGGCGCACCGCTCGCCAACCGCCTGATGACGTATTTCAGCTCGCCGACGTCCGTCGGCGTCTGGCAGACGTTCCTCGTTCTCGCCGGCGATCTATTTCGTGTTCATGATGAGCGGCGCATTCGCGTATCGTGCCTCCCTCGCGCTTCGGGCAGCGCCAGGCGAGACAGGCGGCCGCAGCGTGCATTTCCGCGACGCGCACAAGACGAAGCAGTTCTGGTTGATCTGGGCGGTGCTGTGCCTGAATGTCAGCGCGGGCATCGGCGTGATCGGCATGGCGTCGCCGATGCTGCAGGAGATCTTCGGCGCCTCCGCGGCGGTAGCCGCCGGTTTCACCGGACTGATTTCGCTGTTCAACATCGGCGGCCGCTTCTTCTGGGCGTCGCTCTCGGATCGCATCGGCCGCAAAGCGACCTACGCGACGTTCTTTCTGCTCGGCATCGCGCTCTACGCGCTCAGCGCCATCGCTGGCGCGCTCCGGCAGCCAGGCGGCGTTCGTGCTGGCGGTCTGCGTCATCGTGTCGATATGCGGCGGCGGGTTCGCGACGATTCCCGCCTACCTGGCGGACACCTTCGGCACGCAGTTCGTCGGCGCCATTCACGGACGGCTGCTCACCGCATGGTCGACCGCTGGCATCATCGGTCCGGTGCTCGTGAACTACATCCGGGAGGCGCAGATTGCGGCCGGCGTCCCGCGTCAGCAGGTGTGCGACTTCACGATGTACATCCTCGCCGGCCTGCTCCTGCTCGGCCTCATCGCCAACGCGCTCGGTGAAACCGCTCGCCGGCAGCGCTGGTTTACGAGTGGCGAGGAAATCCGACGTCAATTCGAGCTTCCAACTCACCGAGCGACCTGGGATTCCGGGATTCGGGATTTGGGCGTTGGGATCTCCGCACCGCGCGTCGCCTGGGCGGCCGTCGGCGATTCCGATCGCGTGGGGGTCTGGGTCACGCTTGCGCAGGCGCTCGTGCTGTTCTCGGGTGGGGCCTGACGCCGTGGACCGCGATCTTCTCGAAGATCTCGCCGCGGCCAGCCGCATCCTCGTCGATCAAGGCGTGTTCGATGCGGCGGGTCACGTCTCCATGCGGCATCCGCGGAATCCGGATCGATTCCTGATGTCGCGTTCGCTTGCGCCCGCGCTGGTGACGGCTGACGACATCATGGAGCTGACGCTCGACGGCGAGCCGTGCGATGCGCGCGGGCGCAAGCCGTTCATCGAGCGGCACCTCCACGGCGGGATCTACAAGCAGCGGGCTGACGTGATGGCGATTGCGCACGGTCATTCGCGCGGCGGTCATTCCATTCGGCCTCGTCGCGACGCCGATGCGCGCGACGTATCACAACGCGGCATTCCTCGCGGCCGGCGTCCCGGTGTTCGATATCCGCGACAGGTTCGGCGCCACCGATATCGTCATCAGCAGCGCCGAGAAGGGCGCGGCGCTCGCCGCGGCGCTCGGCGACAAGGCGGTGCTGCTGCTGCGCGCGCACGGGTTCGTGGCGGTCGCGCCGAGTCTCCGAGTCCGCGGTCTTTCGCGCGATCTTCACCGAAGTGAGCGCGCGAGTGCAGCTGCAGGCCGCCGCGCTCGGCGGGCCGATGGCCGCGCTCGACGAGGAGGAAGGCCGGAAAGCCGACGCGATCAACCTCGCGACCGTCGGCCGGTCGTGGGAGCTCTGGAAGAGCAGGGTGGACCTGAAATGAAGCAGCAGCTCGTCGACGCGATTCGGATGCTCGAGCGCGCGGGGTACATCGACCACAACGGTCACTGCAGCGCGCGCCGCGACGCCAACAGCTTCTACATCAACTCCGGCGCGTCGGTGCGCGGCGCGCTGACCGTGGACGACATCGTCACGGTCCGACCTCGCCGGCAATCTCGTCGAGGGAACCGCGCGGCCGCCGCTCGAGTACCACATTCACTCCGAGGTCTATCGCGCGCGGCCCGACGTCAACGCCGTGATGCACACGCATCCGCAGTGGTCGACGTTCCTGACGATGACGGGTGTGAAGTATCAAGCCCGTCTATGCGCAGGGCGTGCTGCTGGGCGATATCCCGCTGATGGATTCGCCGCTGTCGATCAACACGAAGCCGATGGGCGAGAAGCTGGTCGAGCACCTGGGACGCGGCCCCGCCGTGCCTGCTCAAGGCGCACGGCGTCGTCGTCGTGGGCGCTGACATCGTCGAATGCTTCGCGCTGGCCGCGTATGTCGAGGAGAACGCCTATCGGCAGTACATGGCGATGCAGATCGGCGAGCCGTACGTCTTCAGCGAGGCGGAGCAGAAGGCGTCACGAGAGAAGCTGTGGACCGCGAGCCTGTTCAAGAAGACATGGGATCACTACCGGTCGAAGCTGTCGTAGAGGCCGACCTTGAGGTCGGCCCATCCGCGGCCCGGCACGCGCGCGCTCGCCCTCCCTCTGGCCTTCGCGCTGGGGCTCGCCGCATTCACGCTTCATCGATCCCGTCAGACAGAATGCGACGCTCGTGCGGACGTTTGCGGGCGCCGCGTCATTGCTGCTCGTGTGGAATGCGATGCTGCTGACGTCGGCCGTGCGCAGCGGCCGCACGCTGGCGGTGGAGGTCGTCCTCCGGAAGCAGCACTATCTTCAGGCGTGTGCGCAGGGCTCGGTTCTCCTGTATTGGGGCTGAGTGCTGGCGTCAGGTGACGACTCGGCTCATCTCATCGCGGCGCAGCTGCTTGTTTGCCTGTGCGTTCGACATGCTCCTCACCTGGTCGCGACGTGACGCCTACGTTCTGGGATTTGGTCCCTTCCCTGTGATCTTCAGCATCAACCTGTTCCTCTGGTTCAAGCCGGACTGGTTCTACCTCCAGTTCCTGATGGTGGCGCTCGGCTTCGCCGCCAAAGAACTGATCCGCTGGGACAAGGAGGGCCGGCGCGCCACATCTTCAACCCATCGTCGTTTCCGCTCGCCGTGTTTTCGCTCGGCCTGATCCTCACGGGCACGAGCGACTCACGTGGGGCCAGGACATCGCGAGCACGCAGTTCTATCCGCCGCACATGTATCTGATGCTGTTTCTGATCGGCCTGCCGGGCCAGTACTTCTTCGGCGTGACGACGATGACGATGTCGGCGGTGGTGACGACCTACCTGTTCGGACTGCGTGTACTACGCGGCGACCGGCATTTACTTTCTTCTACGATTCGTACATCCCGATTGCCGTCTTCCTCGGCATGCACCTGCTCTTCACCGATCCGTCCACGTCGCCACGCACCGAGCTGGGACGCATGATCTTCGGCGCGCTCTACGGACTCAGCACGATCGCGTTGCATGTCGCTGCTGGGCAGCACTGGGCCTGCCGACTTTCTACGACAAGCTTCTGCAGGTTCCTGTCCTGAACCTGTCGATCAAGCTGATCGACCGCGCGGCGCGGTCGAAGCTGCTGCGGGCCTGTGATCCGGCGGCAGCTCGCGCCGATGGCTGGCGCCCCGCCAGCGCCACCTGGCGTACATGTCGGTATGGGCCATCGTCTTCGCGGGACTGAGCGCCGCGCACGGAGTCGGCGACAACCATCGTGGTCAGTGGCTGCCGTTCTGGCTGCAAGCCTGCGAGGAGGGACGGCCACACGCGTGTACGCTACGTCGAGAACGTCGTGTCGAGCGATTGCGACCGCGGATCGCACTGGGCGTGTGACGAGCCTGCGCCATCCTTCAGGCTCGATCCGCGCTCGATCGTCCAGCGCGCTGGCGAGCGCGCCGCCGACGCTCGAGGACTACCCGATCATCCTGAGGGGCAGCAAGGTCCGATCACGGATCAGGTCGCGCCGGGCTCGAAGCCCTCGCGTGCCGCGAAGGCTGGCCCGGCACGTGTGATCGGGAACGCCGCTGAGCCTATTTCTTCGGCTGGACCTTCTGGTCGTTCGGCGTCAACTCATGCGGCGCGCCGGTGCCCGAGGAGCCGAGAAACAGCTTGCGTCCGTCCGGGAACGTCAGGTCGCGACCGTTCGCGCTCCTCAAGCCGTTCTTCGCCTGATAGCCCGTCGACTACGACTTTCGTTCCCGGCAGCAGCGACTCCTTGGTGAAGCCGCGCCGGAACAGGACGTTCGGTGTGCCGGCCTCGAACGCCCAGTTCTCGCATGCTGCCATCCGGCTTCTTCACGTCCATGTGGAGCCACACGTGGGGATTGATCCACTCCATCTTCGGTGATTGTGCCCTCGAAGTGGACCGGCTTGTTCGCGTCGAACTCGGCGGCAAACGCGTGGTGCGCCCGCAGCGACACCGCTGATGCCCGCGAGCCACAGACCAACGCATCATCACGACAACCGTCAGCTTCATCGGCATCGATTCAGCCTCCTCAGCGGTTACTTCCCGTACCCATTCAAAGAGTCGCTCGCCTGGCGGAACCTTTCGCGTGATGTCGACGGCGATCGTCTCGCCTTCCCAGTGCTTGACCAGCTGCTGCTTGCGGAGATGTCCGTACAGGAACTCTTCGGTGAAGTCGATGCAGGGTAGTCGAGGAGCTGGATGTTCGGCTCCAGCCGGCGGTAGATGCGGCATCGCGATCGTCCACGGCCGCGTGAAGACCTTCGGATCCTCGATCGTCGCTTCGTAGCGGATGCGCGTCGGGACGTGATCGGCGTGAAGCGCTCGACGACGTGCAGCGCGTCGCTGTGGAAATTGCCGGCGCGGTCGAACCAGGTCTTGTCGTTGAAATTGCGTCACGTCGACGACGAGCGTGTCGCCTTCCCAGCGTCCGACCGAGTGGCCCATCCACGTGTCGTCGGGCGGACCTCGCGACCTTGTCCAGGTGGATCGTGCGGGCCGCATTCGAGAACGTGTAGGTCATCTGGATCTTCGTTCGTGCTCTGGACGATCTGAAACGGATAGGGCATGTAGGTCGCGCGCGGAATGCCCGGCAGGTAGCACTTCAGCTCCGGATCGCGGTCGATCCAGTGCGCCGCGTTCTCCTGTCTTGCTGCGTCGCGGCTGCCGGCGTGTAGGGAATCTGCGCGTCGCCCTGCACGACGCCGAGCGATCCGGGCACGCCGCGCGGCAGCGCCGAGCGCGAGCACCGGCGCCGCGGGCACCTCGGCGTATGCATATGGGTAGACGCCCGTTTGCGTCACGGCGCCCGGACGCGCCTCGATGCGCCTGCAGATCCCAGTTCGCCTCGTTGTTGGCCTGCCAGACGCCGCTGAAGTTCGGGCTTGCCGTCAGCGGTGCGCGCCGGGCGCGAGCTCTGGCCCGGTGAGTCCGTGTCATCGACACGCTGACGACGGCCGTCACGACGGCGGTGGCCATGATGGCCGCGACGAGCGTAGCGTGTCGACATTAGCCACCTCCAGTCAGACGCGTCCACGCCGCCTTCGGTGCCGAAATCCGTGGCCGAGTCCTTCGTCGCCGGATCGGGGCCTTTCCCGCCGCGAAGGCCGCCTCTTCAGCGCGCGTGCCCGACAGCAACGCCGGCAGGCCGTAGTTCCCTTCGTGGCATCGCGGCTCGTAGTAGATCCGGTTCGCCTGCTCGTCCTGCCTGTTCATTTCCTGCTTGACGGTCCACGGCTTCGTCCAGGTCGTCGGATCCTCGATCGTCACGGTGTACTCGAGCGTCTTTGCGTCGCGCGCGCGTCCAGCGCTCGACGAGATGCAGGTTCTCGCGCGCGCCCATGAAGTCGCTCTTGGGAGAGAAATTCGTGACGTCGACGACAAGCGTGTTGCCCTCCCAGTGGCCGCGCGAGTCGCCGAACCGCTGACGGACGGACTGTGGAAGATGCGGAACCTGGTCCAGGGTGATGACGCGCTGCCATCCCTGGCCCTGGCCCACGTCATAGAAGATCGACACGGTTCCGGGCGCCTGCACGATCCGGCGGTAGCCGGCGAAGTCAGGCAACACCGCGGCCATGCATCGCTCCATCACGCTGCGGTCCTCGGGACCGTCGGCGCGATTGAGTCGTCCCGTGTTGTAGAAGGGAGGCTGTTCGCCTGTCGCGGCGACGGTGGTCCGTACTTCCCGCCGGCGCAGGCCGCGTCGCTGTTCTTGCAGGTTTCGCGTGGCCTGCAGCAGCGCGAGCCGGAACTCGCGGTCCATGTCGGCTCGCTGCTTTGCCTCGAGCCGTCATCGGCGGAATGCGTCCGTCCGGCGGATCGACGATCAGCGACGTTCGCTTGCCCGTGTGCTTGATCGACTGGAACACTGCGTTGTAGGCGCCAGCGACGTCGCGTTCGGTGCCGACCTCCACGCGCTGGTTTCGCCGCAGGATCGCCGCTCGCTGCTTGATCCAGTTCGGCGCGTTCTTCGTTCGGTGAACATGTTCCTTGCTGGCGCATTTCGGCGGCGCCGCTGCAGCGGCGTCTGATAATCGTCGGTCCAGATGCCCTGGAGGTCCGGGTCGCCCCAGGCGGTCTCGGACCCCGGGGCCTGAGTCGCGCTTCCGGCCGGCGCCACCTTCAGCAGGACGATGACGGCGAGGATCACCCCGACCGACGCCGAGCACCTGGAGCAGTCGTCTCCTCATCTCAACCTCCGTGCGCGTGGCTCGGCATGTACGCCGCTGCACCGACGCGTGTGTCAAGGTATGAGTCGAGCTGCCACCGAGATCACAAGACGGTGGCCGCAAAGAGCACAAGAACATCTTTATCAGCCTGAGCCGGCGTCCTTAGTGACCTGCACGCATTGTTCGTGTCCGTCAACGGGCCTCCGAAGGACTCGCTGAACGACCTTCGTCATGATCCCCGCGGGGAAGAACTCGCTTTCGCGGCTTCATCAGACGCGGTGTGCGATGCCCTGCTGGTGCGTGTAGAGCGCCATCTGCTCCCAGGTCGGGCGGTTCTCCTCGATGCCGTAGCGGAAAGGGATCGCCGCCGAAGCATGCTCGCGCATCTTGCTGCGCGTAGGTCGAGAGCCACGGCGACGCGGATAGCGCGAGACCGCCGGGATCGAGCAAGCGCTCGATGGCTGCGGCGCTTCGACTCCAGGAACGCGTTGTAGAGATTGCGCGCGGCCCAGGGGTGCTCGTCGACGATCGCGCTTCTTCATCGCGATGATGTGCATGATCGGCCAGACCTTGGTGCGCTGCGTAGTACTCCTCTTCCATCTCGAGGTAGTCCGGGAAAAGGCGTACCACGTCGGGATGGCCCTCGAGGAAACAGGTCGGCGGGCGCGCGATGATGGCGCAGTCGATCTCGCCCGCGGCGAGCAGCTCGCGACAGCGACTTGTCGGCGACGCGCGTGAGCTTCACGCCCTCGGGAGGTCGAGCTCGACCTTCTCCTCGCGGCCGGGCGCGTTCGCGCCCGCCTGGTACCCAGTGCACGTCCGTGAGCTTCACGCCCATGTCGTTGTGCATCCAGCCGCGCATGTAGACCGCCGCCGAATGCGCCCATTCGGGCGAGCCGACCTTCTTGCCCTTCAGGTCCTCGACCGTCTTGATGCCGCTCTTCCTGTTCACATAGAACGAGCTGAAGCGGAACAGGCGCGAGCAGACCACGGGCAGCCCGATGATGTCGGCATGTTCGCGGGTCACCTGCGCCGCGAACTTCGCGAACGACAGCTCCGACAGATCGAACTCGCGGTTCGCGGTGAAGCGCGCGAAGCACTCGTGGTGGCCGCAGATCGAGCCAGTTGTGGTCGATCCCTTCGGCGCTGACGACACCCGAGCCGGAAGTCGCGGAAGTGGTCGTAGTCGGTGGTGGCGATCGACAGCGTCAGGCGTGACATGTGCGCCTTGGAGGCCGACCTAACAGGTCGGCCTCTACGTTCGGTGATGCGGCAGCGTCGCTTCGACGGCGGAGCGCAGCTCCGGCGTGACCTTCGGCTCCGAGTCCGAACCAGAGCTGCCAGGCGATGCACGCCTGGTGCAGCAGCATCCCGAGGCCGTCGACGGTGCGGTTGCCGCGGCCGCGCGCGCCGCGGCAAGCAGCGGCGTCTCGAGCGGAATATAGACGATGTCCGCGACCAGGCGCGCTCGCGGCGGCAGCGTCGCAAGATCGAGATCGAGCGGCGGCTGGCCGACCATCCCTGGCTCGTCGTGTTGACCAGCATCGCCGCGCCGTCGAGCGCGCGATGACGATCGTCCCACGTCAATCGGGACGACCAGGCGGGCCGAAGTCGCGCGCGAGTGCTCTCCGCCCGCGCACGCGTCCGATTGGCCACGCGGATCTCGCGCGCGCCGCGATCGAGCAGGCTGTGCACGACGGCGCGCGCGCCGCCGCCGGCGCCGATGACGACCGCGGGCCCCGCGTCGGCGCGCCAGTCCGGCTGCTGCTGCAGGATGTTGCGCGCGAAGCCGTAGCACGTCGTTGTTCGTGCCCGCGAGCGATCCGTCCGGCCGCACGACGACGCAGCTGATGGCGCCGATGCGCCGCGCGAGCGCATCGACCTCGTCGACGATCTCCAGCGCGCGCTCGCTTGTGCGGGAATGGTCAGGTTGCATCCCGCGAAGCCGAGCGGCGCGCAGCGCGCGCAGCGCCGGCTCGAGGTCGTCCGGCGTGATCGCGAGCGGCACGTAGGTTCCGGCCAGCCCGATACTGTTTGAACAAATAGTTGTGGAGCACCGGCGAGCGCGAATGCATCACCGGCCAGCCCATGACGCCGGCAAGCAGAAAGCGATCTGGCGCGGGTGGCGGGTGAGGCAGCAGGTGTGCGGCAAGTAGGGCGGGTACGGATTTTACTCCCCTACCGCCTGACACCGCCTACCGCCTACTGCGTCAGAACGGTGTAGCGAACTCCCAGCTGCATCTGGCGCGCGGTGTCGGCCACGACCGACTGGCCGAAGCTCGACGCATTGCGGTTCCCGATCACGTTGTTGAAGTTGACGTGATTCAGGGCGTTGTAGACCTCCCAGAAGAATCCCGCGGTTCGCTGGTTCTGCAACTTGACGACGTCGCTGGAGCCGCAGGTCGAGCAGCGTCTTGTGCGAGCCGGGAATGCCGTTCCGGATGGCGACGCCATTGGCGTCCAGCGGTGACAGGATCGGTTTGGTCAGATCATTGATGCCCTTGACGGGACGATCCGTGTTGTCGCGGTCGCCGTTGGCATCGAGGCCGATCGTTTCGTTGACCGGGTTGCCGGAATAGAACCGGAACGTCGCGCCGGCGCTGAGCCCTCGCCACGCGTCCCAGTTGCCGCCGGCGGTGAACGCGTGCCGGTTGTCGAAATCCGACAAGCCGTAGTCCGATCCGCGGATCGAGGTCGTTCACGACGCGTGCCTCGCCACGAACCCCGGTCCCGACGTCCCTCGCCTTTGACAGCGTGTAGGCGGCGCGTCCGGACCAGCGGTTGGCCATCCTCCGGTTCAGGCTGCACCTCGAGTGCCTTGGAGTCGAAGTTGAACGCGGGGTTCGACTGATACTGCAGCACGCGCTGGAACGCGCGCGTTCCGCGCCGAGGCGGGGATCAGCGTGCCGCTCGGATCGAACACCGCGGGTCCGGGACGACCGATGGTGCCATTGGCCAGCAGGCGCGGTTCGTTGATGTCGATGCGTCCCAGCAATACGCGCAATA
>ERZ1370068.7884-contig-6776_pt1 | contig 62266 bp, 97 predicted proteins | sample MGYA00561227_ERZ1370068 | MGnify/ENA primary metagenome ERZ1370068 (study PRJEB38410, sample SAMEA6850437) | metagenome | study: Metagenomic assessment of the ecological functions of the soil: analysis of the soil microbiota associated with the...
GATACTTTTCTTCTTCTTCAAGCAAACCTTTTAGCTGCAAAACATATTTTATTGTTTCATCAGGGTTTTGAAAGGTCTTGAATGCTTTATTCAGATTGGCTGTTATTTCCAATGCCCTGTTTTGTTCTGAAGGAGTAGTATTGGCATAAAAATCAGGATGAAATTTTCTGCTGAGCTCAAAAATTTTTTTGGTAACTCGTTTTTGTCGACTTTCAACTGAATAGGGATCCCAAATATTTCAAAGTAGTTCATAATTTGTTTAATAGAATTACAGGAACCTGAACGGAGTCCTTCGCTCGCTCTGGATAAACTTGCAAGGACGATCAATCAAGGCGCTGTCGCTGGTACAATAATAATTAAATTCGTGACCGGTCAAATAAAATTAATAGTTCAAGATTACAAATTTAGTTTCTTCGGTTACAAATAAAAGAATAAAGAATGGATAATGGCGGCGAAGTAACTGCGAAAAGGATCAGTAAAGTGAGACGGATCGTCCGTTACAGCGTGGCAGTAGCCGCAAGTGTGTTGCTGATCTTTGTTTGTATTGTAGGGGTATAATTTTTACAGACTTATCTTCTGACAGACTTTTTGCTGAAAATTATACCGCTTATGAATTGACAACCACCCGTAGCGAAAATGATAGTACTGAATCAAAAATTGAGAAGGCGTATCGGGAAGAAGAATTATGCGGAAGTAATAAAGCTGAATGCCAATTCCGTTTTATCAGTAAAAGATATTTTCCTGACACGCTATGTCTTATTTGGAAACAAATGATCCTTCAAAGGCGATTAGTACTTTCAGATCGTGATCGCTGATGTGAAAGATGATAAAAATTCTGCGCTGAAAGATGCGACTGAGTATTACCTGGCGCTGGCTTATTTAAAGAACAATGATTATGACCAGGCTGATTGAATTAATGAATACGATACATGATAACTCATCGCACTTATATACAAAGAAGTTTAGCCTCAAGTATATTAAGAGAGGTTAAACGATTGAAGTGGAGATAAACTCATTCAGCAGCGATAACGCATAAAAAAGCCCGCCATGTATTGACGGACTCTCTATTTTATTGAAAAGGCAGGGTAGCTATTTAACCGGAGGTTGAAAACTGGAAATAACTACCGGGAAATGTCTTGTTGATGCATTATTCTTTTTAATTGTTCATCGAGGTTTTCGGCAACGGCCCGCAGATTTCTTCCATCGCTTTCATCATAATCATTCATGGCAAGAGCATCTGCTTCACGCATTGCTGCTGTAGGATCATCGAGGTATAAATATATTTTGGCAAGATTGTAATAACTGGCGTAGCGAAGTTTTCTTGCTTCTTTATCAGAGCCTGTATAAAGAGTTTTTACTTTATCATAGTAAGCAATAACTGGTTTCAATTTTCTTTCACTTTATCAAGTGGCTCATCAGGGCTCATTAATACAATGGCATTTTTAAAATTATTCCAGGCCTTTTGCTGTTCACCGTACTCAGGATGCTTTTTATTATTCAATACCCAGAAAATATCGTTTACTTTTTGAATAGCATAACCATAGTTTGTATTTAAATAATTATTCAGATTACTCACAGCGCCATTTACTAATTGTTTGGCCAGGTTTGACTTTGGTCTCCAATGCTTTATTGTTGAAATTATTGGCAGCATCAACCGGGTTTGAAAATTCAGGCGTCTTGTAGGTTCTTTTATTTTCCCTGTCAAATAAAATATAATTGCTCGTCAACTGTGCTTCCTTTGTAATCATAAATCGTGGCTCTTGCGCTGAATGAATAGGTCATCTCTGTTGAAAAGAATGATTTACTTATCTCAACATTATTTTTGTCTTTGGTTACCTGCACTCTTTCTTTGGTCTCTGTTTTTTCAATTACGATATCATCAAGTATGGCAATGAATGGTGATATGACCAGTACCGGCCACTTTTTTTAATCCTTCAATACTGATCAGGTTTTCAAGATTTGAAGCTGCAGTATAGCCCAATCCTAAGGATGGCGATGCTTCGATACGAACATTATATGTTTTATACTCAATGGGCAAAGGCTCATTAGGAAAATCGCGGAATGATGCTGTAAAGTTGAATCGGTCAAGATCGACCCGCTGTGCAAATGCTGAAGCAAAAAGTAGCGAGGTACAAAAGAATAAGTATAGGTTTTTTCATGAGAATTGGATTTTTGGCTTAGTAATTGATGTTTTACCAATCAATTAAACGTTTTTAGAAGGCAAAAATTGTTCATTTTATCCGCCCTTTAATTATAAAAACCCCGTCCTTATAGCTTAAAAACTTCTGGATCCATCCACGTAAACATGGTCTTTTATTTCGTGCCGGCAGCGAAATTATTCGCTGCTTTTTCTTTAACACAGGCAAAATCGTATAACTCCAGCTACTTATTCTTCGTGTTCTTACCAGCACTAAACAATGCTAGAGATCGTTTTATATTAATAAAACACAGAAGATTATGATCATGAATTCTGTTTCGGAAGTTGGAAAAATCATCCAGGATTATATTGAGCAGAAACAAAGATCGCATTATTATCATAAGAGAAAGAATGATGCGGAAAAAGGAATATAATAAACTGCTTGTTAGTTGTGGGGAGAAGAAAAGAATTTTTCATTAGAAGAGGCAAACAAAATTTACCAGGCATTCAAAGAAATGCAGGTCAATGAAGAACATTTAAAAAACGCCGAGGACAAATTCAACGAAGCCGATGAAAAACTGAAAGAGTTAGGTAGTATTCTTTTTCATGCATCAATAACAGCTGATATAATAATACCGCCAATAAATGGAGAAGGTATTATCTCGAAACAAGTAACAGTGAGTTTTCCCAATGGACAGGCATTGGTTATTTAATAAAAAACCGTCTCGCATAAGACGAGACGGTTGCACAAAACAGAAAACGAAGTTCATTATTGAACTACCATTTTATTTGTAACCGAAACATTATTATTCACACCATTTATTTTTAATAAATAATTTCCTCCGCTAACTGATCTCGGTATTCTTACTTTCTTCAACATGCATGCTACTATTGACGTTAACTTCTTTTGACTGTATCAGTTTCCCGGTAATATCAAGCAGGTCTACACTGTATTTACCAGCTGGTTGATCAGCAAATGAAACTTTCACAAAGCCCGTTTGTTACCGGGTTTGGATAAACTGAAATGCCATTGTTTACGATCGCATTTTGCAATGGAGATTTTTGGTTACTTCTTCTGTCAACTTGTTGTTTTGGTTCTTCTGCATTTTTCTTATCCTTTTTCTTTTTGCAAAAGCCAGTCTTTCATTTGCCAGGTCAGAATGCGTTGAATACAGATGCAGTAGTGGAAACTTTTTCTGCCTGCATAGTTGTAAGGTCAAATCTATAATAGCCAATTGCAGATTCTAGAGCTTGCAACAATTACTTTGCTTCCTTCTTCCACCATGGCGCCGTTTGTTGAAAAGCCATCGGGTAATCCTTTGATGGCTCCTATGTAAGCAGGCCACTTTGCTTTCAATAGATATTTTGAAAACATTCCGGTTTGCTGTCAGCAGGTATAAATTTCCTGAAGCATCAGCGATCATATCACCGCCATATCCTTTGCGGCTATGTACAGAATTATTTGCATTGCTTGCATCATCTGTCAAAGCGCCAAGATCAGTGATAACAGGATCTTTTCCAGTTGTAAAACGAATAAGGTGATTGCCATCATTTGTTAATGCATATCCATTTCCATCTGATGCTATTACCATGCGGCATATTTGGTTAGCACCATCGTCCAGAGCCACTTACAGATCCGAATGGCTCGTTTTCGAAATAATAGATCTTATTTGACTTCAGATCAATATAGCGAAGCTGGTTAATACCCATTGGGGTATAATAAAGTCGCTCATGTTTTTTATCATAAGCCATCGCAGCGGAGTTTGTGGCAAATGGTTTATCATATTGGTTGCCGTTATTATTTACTAACAACTGTTTTTACTCTTACATTGCTTCCGTTTGCAGCAGCAAGTTCCTGGTCGAGGTTCACAATTTTTTTAACGGGTGCTTTCGCAACATTCATATCTTTTTTACAACAGGGTTACCTGTTCTTGCATTCAAGGCTTCTGTTTCCTGTTTGCTTTGATAGATAGATCTTAATTTCTTCGCCGGTGGTAATATTTACAAGACGAACTTCTTTCCAGCTTCTGCCGCCTTTTTCAACAGCGGTGATAGCATAACCTGTTAATGGTTGTTCTGCTCTTTTTCTTTTTGTGCGAGATGCCACGGTAATGACAGGAGATCATTACCAGCAGTAGTAAAGTTTTTTCATAATCGTTAGGTTTTGTAACAGTAATCATACGATTATTTTTCGTTGAATCACAAAATTATTGATGAGTGGCTAAATTTTTATATGAGCGATGCAAAAGAAAACGGCAATAAAAAACCGGGTATGAAACCCGGTCTACGAGGACTGATCTGTTCTTTATTTCGCTTTATCTGTCGATGTTGGAGCGGATGCTGGCATTTGTTGTGGCATCATTTTCATCATGTCCTTGGATCCATAAAGGCCCAATGTTCAACTGCCTTACCATCTTTGAAACGTACTACTTCGATACCATTCATATCATAGGACCCTGCAGGCATATCCGGCATGGAACCATTAGAATTGCCAGTCCAGTGCATCCACCCATCACGTACTCATCATCTGACAAGCTCTTTTTTAATTTCTGATTTCATAGTGCCTGAATTCTTCATCATTGTGATCATAGTTTTTAAGCTATCCCTATTGCAATCCTCCTTGGGTGTATGATCAACAAAATCACTGGCAACGACGTCACGTCGATGTGGCTAACGTCGCCAGTTTGGAAAGCAGTATCTACAATGTGAAAAGCATCCAGGTTTTTCCTGTAGAGTTTCACTCATGCCTCCATTACCCGAGTCCTTATTATTACAGGCAGTTAAAAGAAAACAGGCGGCAGCCGAAAGAATAAAAATGATTTTTTTCATGTTGGTTTATTTTTAGTTAAAAGAAACATCCCTCGAAGTATGGATATTCAGATCTGAATTCAAGAAAGTTGACGGATAGATTCAAAAAGGGTGTTAAGGTAGGAAACTTTATAAAAATTCACCAAATCAATTTTCACTTTCTTATTTTCACAGTATGCAAGCACTCACATTCGGCGGAGTTGAGAATATCGTGTATCAAACCGTTCCTGAACCAAAATTTTAAAGCCAACAGATGCGATAGTTCAAATTACATTGTCAAGTATTTGTGGTTCTGATCTTCATGTTTACCATGGAAGAGAAACAGGTTTGGATGAAGGCACGGTGATGGGACACGAATTTGTCGGGACAATTGTGTGAAACCGGCAATGCTGTAAAAAATTTTATAAAGGATCAAGGGTATTAAGTCCCTTTCACTACTTCGTGCGGGGAATGTTTTTATTGTCGCATTGGACTTGACTTGTCGCTGTGAAAAAGGAAATCTTTTTGGTTGGGTGCAAAGCGGCCACGGTCTGCACGGAGCACAGGCGCAATATATCCGTGTTCCAATGGCTGATACTACTCTCGTTTCATTGAGTAATGATCTGGGTGAAGAGAAAGGTTTATTACTCGGCGATATTTTTTTCCACCGGTTATTTCTTGTGCTGAAAATGCAGGAGTAAATAATAAAGGGACTTATGTAGTTATCGGTTGCGGCCCTGTTGGCTTAATGACGATCCTTGCGGCTAAAGACCTGGGTGCTGAAAACTTATTTGCACTTGATCATTCAAATGAACGATTGCAAATGGCGAAAAGAATTTGGGGCCGCTTCATTAAATCCATCTGAAGTTGATGTGAGATCAGCGATCCTGGATGCTACGAATGGCCGCGGAGCAGATGCGGTAATGGAAGTGGTAGGCAGTCCTGAAGCACTTAGGTTAGCGATGGATCTATTGAGGCCCGGTGGAACTATTTCATCGGTCGGCGTTCATACAGCAAAGAACTTTTCTTTCTCACCCGGCGAAGCGTATGATAAAAATCTTGTTTATAAGATCGGCCGCTGCCCGGCTCATTATTATGCCGAGAAATTATTGAGAGAACAAGTAATTCAACGATACCCGGCAGAAAAAGATCATTACCCATCATTTTACATTAAATAATGGGGCAAGGGCTTATGAAGTATTTGATAAAAAATTGGATAACTGTATTAAAGCAGTGTTACATCCATAGATCAATTTGTTTTCAACCATCTATCGATCCGTGGTTTTCGTTTTTATAAATGTGTTAATTTCGTCGTTTCAAATTTTAACTGCAGACTTTGCTTTTAATGAATAATACGCCCTGCTTTTGATTATTGCATTTTTATTGATATCACTTGCTGGTATTGCACAGCAAAAGATTACCGGTCTTGTTGAAGATGATGAAACGGGTTCACCTGTTTCGTATGCCTCTGTTACATCAGAAAAAGACGAAGGGTTCATGACAGATTCTTTGGGTAGATTTTCTTTTGTTATTCGCAAACAAGCAAGACTTAACGATTCAATTTTAGTAAGTGCAACTGGATATTCTATCTAAAAGAATTGCAATAAAAGATCTTTTGGGAAATAATAAAGTAAAGCTTACTCAAAAGGAAGGAATGTTGGATCAGGTAAAAGTATTTGCATCGCTAAAAGGGATTACAACAACTTTAGTTATTACCGGGAATTTCATATTGATACATTAACATGGGTTCAAAAAATAGATAGCGCAAGGTATAGAAGAAATTATAGAGGAAACGGAGAAATAGGTTACATTTTTGAAATGCCGACAGAAGAGATTCCAAGTGGGTAAGGTTCAAGTAAAGATCAATCATAACTACGATACTTGCTGGCTCAAACTGCATTTAAGAGACGTGGGTGTTTCCGATCTTGGTTTACCGGAAGATGAGAGTTTTGAAAAAGGAGGTGATACTTCCTGTTACACTGAAGTATGGTCTTGTCGAATTCGATTTAAATTGGGAGCCAATAAGTATTCCTACCAATCAGATCTATGTCGGTTTCGAATTGTTGGGTTGTGGTATGTTCAGAATCAACGGCACCATCATTCTTTTTATGGGAAGTGAAAAAGGGGTTAATTTTTACCGTGAAAATGAAAAAGAAGTTTGGAAACGCGGAGGTGAATACACCATTTATGTCCGACATGATGACGAAATGATTGGCTAGCTGCATTAAAGCCGTGCTACACCTATAGACCGATTTGTTTTCAACCATCTATCGATCCCTGAGTTTTCGTTTTTATAAATTGTGTTAATTTCACACGTTTCAAATTTTTAACTGCAGACTTTGCTTTTAATGATGATACGCCCTGCTTTGATCATTGCATTTTTATTTGTATCACTTGCTGGTATTGCACAGCAAAAGATTACTGGCCTTGTTGAAGATGATGAAACAGGTTCACCTGTTTCTTATGCAACCGTTACATCTTGAGAAAGGCGAAGGCATCATGACCGATTCTACGGGTAAATTTTCTTTAGTTATTCGTAAACAAGCGAGACTCAATGATTCGATATTAGTAAGCGCAATTGGGTATTCACCTAAAAGGATCGCCATAAAAGATCTGTTAGGTAATAATAAGGTAAAGCTTACTCAAACTGATGGAATCCTTGAAGAAGTAAAAGTATTTGCATCGCTGAAAGGCGATTACAACAGTTTTAATTACTATCAGGTTTCATATTGATACATCAACCTGGTGAAAAAATAGATAGTACAAAATATAGAACGAATGAAGATATAGATGGAATACAATAAATGAAGGAATACAATAGATAAAAGTATAATAAGAAAATGGAGAAATAGGTTTCGTATTTGAAATGCCAACGAAGAAATTTCAAGTGGGTAAGGTCCAGGTAAAGATCAATCATAACTATGATACTTGCTGGCTTAGAGCTGCATTTAAGAGATGTGAGGTATTTCCGACCTTGGTTTACCGGAAGATGAGGTTTTAAAAAGAAAGTGATAATTCCCGTTACTCAGAAATATGGTCTTGTCGAATTCGATTTAAATTGGGAACCTATACAGCATTCCTACCAATCAGATCTATGTCGGTTTCGAATTGTTGCGTTGTGGTTGTTCTGAATCAACAGCACCTTCATTCTTTTTATGGGAAGTGAAAAAGGGGTTAATTTTTTACCGTGAAAATGAAAAAGAAGTTTGGAAACGCGGAGGTGAAAACACCATTTATGTTCGCATGATGATGAAATGATCTGCCTTTAATCTGCTTATCTATTTTGATTTATTGAAAGAGATCAAAATCACTTACCTTTCACGCCTTAAAAAACACAGTCACATGAGAAAATCATTCTTATTTATCCTCTCTTTTGTTTTTAGCCTGCAATTAATAAATGCGCAGGAAGAAAACTGGATATGGATATGATGAACAAGATCCGTAAAGAAGGTCTTGAAAATTCCAAAGTAATGGAGATCGCAATGTACCTGACTGATGTAAGCGGTCCGAGACTCACTGCATCTCCTGGTTATATGCGTGCAGCCACCTGGGCAAAAAATAAATTAACTGAATGGGGTTTATCAAATGCTAATCTTGAGCCCTGGGGAGAATTTGGTAAAGGTTGGGAGCAAACTAAATGTTATGTGGCAATGACGGCTCCTTATTATATGCCGTTAATTGCAATGCCCCGTGCATGGACAGGCAGCACACCCGGAAAAAAGGAATGAAAGGAGAAGTGGTTTTAATAAAAGCAAAAGATTCTGTTGAGCTGATGAAATATGCAGGGAACGCTAAAAGGTAAAATTGTAATGACATGGTCGTCTGCAAAACTTACGCCTTCTTTACGGCAGACGGAAATCGTTTTGCCGATACATCTTTGGAAAAATGGCCAGCGCAGAACTTCGTCAACCACAGCAGGGCGGTAGCGGTGGTCGCAACCAGGGAAATAATAACAATGCGAATCAATTCATGCTGCAAAGAAGAATGAACGAAATGATCAATAAAGAAAAACCTGCATTGGTTTTATCGATGACTGCAAACGGAAGTGATGGAACACTTTTCGTGAGTAGTGGCGGACAATATACAAAAGATGCAGAAGCTGCTCCTGCAAGTGTTGTACTTTCTTCTGATGATTATTTAAAGATCCAACGCCTCGATCGAATCCGGAGTACCGGTGAACTCTGGATGTAGAAGTAAAAACAAAATTTTATACCGATGATTTCAAAGGATATAATGTTGTTGCTGAAATCCCAGGTACTGATCCTTCATTGAAAGAAGAATTGGTAATGCTTTGGTGGACATCTCGATAGCTGGCATGCTGCTACCGGAGCAACAGATAATGCAGCAGGTTGTTCAGTAATGATGGAAGCGATTAGAATTTTGAAAGCAAGTGGTTTTCAGCCACGCCGTACTATCCGTATCGCATTATGGAGCGGAGAGGAGCAAGGTTTGTATGGCAGCCGGAATTATGTAAAAAATCATTTTGCTGATACAGCTAAAACATCAGCAACGAGAAACAATGCAAAAGTTTCTGCTTATTATAATTTAGATAATGGCACGGGAAAGATCCGCGGTATTTATTTACAGGGAAATAAAGATGCAGGTCCAATTTTTTCTAAATGGCTTGAACCATTCAAAGATCTTGGTGCTGCAACTGTTACTGTAAATAATACTGGCGGTACAGATCATCTTGCATTTGATGCAGTAGGCATTCCTGGATTTCAATTTATACAAGATCAGATTGAATACAATACAAGAACACATCATACTCAATATGGATACTTACGATCATCTTGTTCCTGACGATCTGAAACAGGCTGCTACAATTGTTGCAGTCGTTTGTTTATAATACGGCACAAAGAGATCAGAAGATCCCAAGAAAAAGCAATGCCGCAAGCACAGACACGGGCATTCTAATAGTTTATTGATAAGTGATTTATTGAAGTGAGAAGTATTTCTTCTCACTTTTTATTTTATTAAGGAAAGGAATATTATTCATTGCCGCGTGGGCCTTTCATAAATAAACCTCACCTGTGCACTCTTCTTTTCAGTTGAAGTAAGATAGAGTTGGTATCGCTTATTTCCTGCAGTAATGATCAGCAATGCAGTATTCGGTGGAATATCACCAAGATTTTCTGCCACCATTGTGATCTCTTGTTCTTTATTATTCAGATCAACCTTTATTTCAAGTGTAATTGGTTTTGAAGTAAGCTTCTGATTTGATGCAAGCGGTTTGGTTGTTTAGTAAAACTGTTATGATATCGCCATCTATCTGCGCATTATCATAAAAGCCATAAACGTATGGTGCCGGTATCAACTTTTAATTTCTTTGATATGTTCAAAATCAGATTCTGCCACTCTTGATAAAGTGATCTTTCCTGGCGGGCAGCTTGCAGTAATTATTCATAGTAACACCACCCCAATCACCGGTAAGCACTTCCTTATTGTCTTGCTTTTCGTAAATGAGACTGTATTGCTTGATACACGGAATGCAATCAGGCGGAACATGAAATGTCAATACCTTAAGTTCATTTATACTTAGCGATTTTATTTGCAGGAATTATAATTGCCTCCAAAATCTTCTTTACATAATTTGTTACATCGGAATAATGATAAGATGCGCCATTGAGTTTTCCATTTTCAGCTTTTAATATTCAATTCGATATTATAAACACGAAAACAACCGCCGGGGCCTTGCGTTAATGTGCCACGCCACACACCATTCAAGTTTTGTGCAGGTGAACTGATCGAAATGATAAAAATAATCAGTAGGAAAGAGGCGGCTCTCATTGCCGGTAAACTTAAATGAAATTCTTTATTTGTTTAAAATGATTTACGGGAGCGGTATTGGAGTGCCGGGTTTTACATATTTAAACCTCACCATTGCATTCTTTTTGTTCTGTCGAAGTGATGCTTACTTCATAGCGCTGATCACCCGCAGTCACGACCATTAACGAAGTATTGGGTGGAATGCGGCCAAGATTTTCCGCTACCATTATCAATTCATGATCCGGATTTGATTCATCCATTTTTAAATTAATGGTTATTGCAGCGGCTAGTCAATCTTTTTTAGAAAGCGCTAGATTTCTTGTCAAGGTAAACTGAGATAGTATCATCATCAATTTCGCCATTATCATACAATTTCACCAAAACATCTTCTGAATTTATTAGCAAGGGTTTGCACAAGATTGTTTTCTCTTGATCTCAGCAGGTCCTGCGTTTTTGAATTTGGTTTTATAGTAAGATCTTTTTGTACTTCTGGCTGTATCGGATCTGCTTCTACTTTTTTACTGTATCGGTTTTGGTTTTACCAACAACCGTGTTCTTATTTGTATTGGCAGGATTGTTTTTATTCGAATTAGTACCGGGCGGTTTTGTAGTAGTCTTCGTTGTTGAGTTATTTGTCGGTGGATTCGTTTTTTACCAGCGGCGGATTGTTATTTACCGGGGATATTCTTTTTCTTAAAGAATGGCTCAACATAAAAATCTGATGTCGGTGACCTTTTCTTAAAATCATTGTACCGCCACCGCAATCATCGCCTTATATACTTGCTTCACTGCGAATCTGTTCTTTCAATAATACTGCTAAATGTTCCTTCCAAAAATTCCTCTTTACCTGATTTTGCATAAGTGAGTAGGACATTTTTGAATACAAGGCCACAATTAGCAAGAGTCCATTTTTACTTCATATTGTTTTTATTTCCTGTATCAACGCATTGCCAGAAGCGTTCGAAAAATTACCGGTCATGGTGCATTTTACCATAGAACCGTTTATCCCTGGTAAGAATAAGTAACACCTGATAGTGTATTGTTATGATTGTTCCATTTGTACTTCAAAACGATACTGCTCGCCATTATCAGTAATAAAATATCCCCGCCAAATGCCTGTAATATCCTGGGCAAATGACAAAACAGAAGAAAGCCGGTAAAAAGGTGAAAAACGATGAGCGACAAATCTTTTCATATTCCTTACTGTCACAGTGTAAAGCTAACAAATAAGTTTATTTGTATAAATCTGTTATACAAACGGTTTGTTAATAAAAACTCTGGTGCGACTTCGCTAAATTTGCAGCCTCGTAAAAAGAACAGTTTAATGATCAATATTACATTTCCTGATGGCGCAGTGCGACAGTATGCAGAAGGGCACAACTGCTATGGACATTGCAAAATCAATATCAGAAGGATTGGCAAGAAAGTTATTGCTGCCGGTGTAAACGGACAGGTATGGGATGCATCCAGGCCGATCAATGAAGATGCTACGCGTAAAGCTTCTATACATGGAATGATGCAGAAGGCAAAAACACATTCTGGCATTCATCTGCTCACCTGATGGCGGAAGCGGTTGAAGGTATGTTTCCCGGAGTAAAATTTTGGGTTGGGCCCGCCAGTTGAAAATGGTTTTTATTATGATATGGACCTTGGCGATAAGAAGATTACTGAGGAAGACCTGGTGGCGATCGAAAAAAAGATGAATGAGCTGGCAAAGAAGAATAGCCAGTACGTAAGAAAGGAAATGCCGAAAGCCGACGCTGTAAAATATTTTACTGAGAAAGGTGATGAATATAAACTTGGACCTGCTGCAAAATTTGAATGATGGCGAAATAACTTTTTATACGCAGGGAAATTTTACTGATCTCTGCCGCGGGCCACATATTCCAAATACAGGTTTGATAAAAGCAATCAAACTTACCAATATCGCCGGTGCCTACTGGAAAGGCGATGAAAAGAATAAACAGCTTACAAGATTATATGGTGTAACATTTCCATCGCAAAAAGAATTGGATGAATACCTGGCATTGCTTGAAGAAGCAAAGAAGAGAGATCATCGAAAAGCTGGGTAAAGAAGTTAGGCATTTACACCATGGATGATGATGTAGGTCCAGGGCTTGATCATGTGGATGCCAAATGGAACAGTGATAATTGAAGAATTGGAGAAACTTGCAAAAGAAACCGAATAGCGAAGCTGGTTATAAAAGAGTGGTGACTCCGCATATTGCCAAAGAAAGTCATGTATCATCACCAGCGGGCATTTGCCATATTATGCAGGATAGCATGTATCCGCCAATGGAACTGGAAGGGGAGAAGTATTATCTGAAAGCAATGAACTGTCCGCATCATCATAAAATTTTTGCGGCTGAACCGAAAAGCTATCGAGACTTGCCTCTATCGGTTGGCAGAATATGGAACTGTGTTATCGTTATGAGCAAAGCGGAGAGTTATTTGGATTAATGAGAGTTCGCTGCCTGCATATGAATGATGCACATATTTATTGCACCAAAGAGCAATTCTGATGAAGAGTTCAGGGCGGTGAATGATATGTACCTGAAGTATTTTAAAATATTCGGTATTGATAAATATGTGATGCGTTTGATCATTGCATAATCCGGACAAGCTTGGGAAGAAATATGTAAATGAGCCGGAACTTTGGATAGAAACAGAAGCATATGGTAAGAGATGTGCTTGATTAATATCTAAAATACCCATTTGTTGAAGTGCAGGACGAAGCCGCATTTTACGGGCCTAAAATTGATGTACAGATATGGAGTGCTGATCGGCCGTGAATTTACATTAGCTACCAACCAGGTTGATTTTTCGCAGGGTCGCAGTTTTAAATTAGAATACACTACCCAGGACAATCAAGACCGAAACTCCACTGATCATTCATCAGGGCGCCGCTGGGAACCCATGAAAGATTTATTGGTTTCTTGCTGGAGCATTATGCCGGTAAATTCCCTGTATGGCTGGCCCCGGTGCAGGTAAAAGTGCTGCCAATCAGCGATAAGTTTCTGGATTATGCAAAGAGTGTAGCGGGTAAACTGAAAAAATCAGATATTCGTGCAGAGGTTGACGACCGGAATGAGAAAATAGGAAAGAAGATTCGTGATACTGAATTAATGAGAGTACCTTATATGTTGGTGGTTGGTGAAAAAGAAATGAATGAAAACAAAGTAGCAGTAAGAAGACAAGGCAAAGGAGATCTGGGTGTGAAAGGTGTGGATGAATTTTGTAAATGAGATCAAGATTGAGTTTGAAGAAAGAAGAGCTGAATAACTTCGACAAGCTCAGGGTGACAGTGAAGCGTAAGATGAGTTGAATAGAATTACAGAACGTAAAAGAGGTGCGACGCAACGAAAGATAAATAGTGTTGCTGTCGCCGATAACATAAACACAATTATTAACTAAACAATTTAAATGGCAGTACAACAAGGAGGATTCAAACCTGGTGGTGGCGGATTCAATAAACCCGGCGGAGCTGGTGGTGGCTTCCAACAAACCAGGCGGCGGTGGTTTCAACAAAGGTGGTTTCAGAGGAAGATTTGTTCCCCGTAAAGAAGCCGAACATCGCATCAATAATTTTATAAGAGTGCCGCAAGTAAGGCTTGTAGGTGAAAATGTAGAAGTGGGAGTGTATAATACGCAGGATGCATTGCGTATGGCGCAAGACCAGCAACTTGACCTGGTAGAAATTTCTCCAACGGCTGATCCGCCGGTATGTAAGATCATTGACTACAATAAATTCCTTTACGATAAGAAGAAGAAGGAAAAGGAAATGAAGGCCAAGAGCAAAACGGCCGAAGTTAAAAGAAATTCGTTTTACTCCAAATACTGATGACCACGATTTTGATTTCAAAGCAAAACATGCTGAGAATTTTCTGAAGGATGGCAATAAGGTAAAAGCCTATGTGCAATTCAAAGGCCGTGCTATCCAATTCCAGGAAAGAGGTCAGCTGCTTCTTTTAAAATTTGCCGAACGCCTAAATGAGTTTGGTACATTGGAAAGTATGCCAAAGATGGAAGGTCGTCGTATGCTTGCAATGTTTGCTCCAAAGGGCAAGAAAAATCTTAGAGCAAATCAGAGTTTAAGATCAATTTTTAATAATCATTGAATGGATATCGAGATACTTACGTTCGATCTGTTTGTCATTCCCGGCAGTGACAGAAGAGGTAAAATGGGGAAACGACCTTTGTTTTTGCGTTGGAGAAAAGATGTTTTGTGTTACAAGCCTTGAGCCTCCGCATACATTTTCTTTTAAAGTGACCGATGCAGAGTTTGATGAATTATCAGGTTCAGAAGGATTTAAACCAGCACCTTATTTGGCCCGTGCAAAATGGGTGTTTGTCACTGATCCTTCGAAACTTAGCAAGAAGGACCTGAAAAACTATTTGCAACAGAGTTATGACCTGATAAAGGCTAAGATCCCCAAAAAGCAACGAAAAGATCTTGGTATAGAATAGGCCTAACTTTTTTAAACTTACACTTGCCAGAACAGCATTCTGCCCTATCTTTGCGACCCCGAAATCAAATCAATAGTTCTTCCTGATTTTGGGACTGATTCCTGAAGAGGTTCAACAAGATTCTGCCTTGTGGCGGAACACCTCAAGGGTTAATTTAAAAAGCATTTAAAATGCCTAAGGTAAAAACAAACTCCAGCGCCAAAAACGCTTCAAAGTGACCGGCACTGGAAAGATCACTCATCAAAAGAGTTTTAAGCGTCACATCCTTACTAAAAATCAAAAAACGTAAAAGAGCACTTGGTCATGATGGGCTTGTAGACAAATCCAACATGAACTTTGTAAAACGTTTATTAAGGCTAAGTAATAAGGTACAAGGCATAAGTCTTTGAAATGCTATCGAACTTGTGCCTCGAAAATCAAACTCTAACAATTTAAACTAATTATTATATGCCTCGTTCAGTAAACTCTGCAGCAAGTAAGGCCCGCAGAAAAAGAATATTTAAAACAAGCCAAAGGTTATTATGGCAAACGGAAGAACGTTCTTACAGTTGCCAAGAACGTAGTTGAAAAAGGGATGACCTATATGTTTGTAGGTCGTAAGTTGAAGAAAAGAAATTATCGTCAATTGTGGATTGCCCGTATCAATGCGGCGGTTCGTGAAGAAGGAATGACCTATTCTGAGTTCATCAACAAACTTCAGAAAAAGGAATTGAGCTTGACCGTAAGGTACTTGCTGACCTGGCGATGAACAACCCTGAGACATTTAAAAACCTCGTTGCGCAGGTAAAATAAAATTGAACTATTCCAAACCTGAAGCCGGCTGTAGAAATATTATTACCAGTTGTTACCGGCTTTTGGTTTTTTATTCATGAATCATTCAAACTTATACATTTGCTGCCGCTAAAGAATTTAACTAACTCAATAACCCATTGAGGTTTAGTTAATGAACAACACCTACCTCGATCTTGTAAAGCAAACTTTCAACTTTCCACAGGAAGGATTGAAGTAGAAGATGGAAATTTTTATTTCAACGGTCTTGACATGAAGGCGCTGATCGCATAAATATGGTACGCCGATGAAATTAACCTATCTCCCCAAGATCGGTATGTCAGATCAAAAAGCTAAGAACTTATTTGCCGCTGCGATTAAGAAACACAAATACGAAGGAAAATATCATTATTGCTATTGTACTAAAAGCTCACATTTCAGTTTTGTTGTAGAAGAGGCATTGAAACAGTGATATCCATCTTGAAACTTCTTATGCTTATGATATCGAGATCATCAAAAAGCTTTATGATAAGAAAAAGATCACAAAAGGATACTTAATATCATTTGTAATGGATACAAACAAAAGAATTACACACGGCAGAATTGCCAACTTATTGAATTCAGGGTTTACCAATGTGATCCCTGTATTAGATAATAAAGATGAGTTGAGAGAATATGCCAAGACGTGTGAAAGGTCCTTTTAAATTAGGAATACGAGTAGCGGCAGAAGAAGAACCTACTTTTCCTTTTATACTTCACGACTTGGGATCAGGGCAAAAGATATACTTGGAATTTTATGTTGACAGGATCGAAGGATATGAAAGCAAGTTCCAATTAAAGATGTTGCACATCTTTCTAAACAAAGGGATCAAGGATGATATTTATTACTGGAGTGAATTGAATAAGATCATTAATCTTTATTGCCAGTTAAAAAGATATGTCCCTGAACTTGATTCAATAAATATTGGCGGTGGGTTCCCGATCAAACACTCTCTTGGCTTCGAGTACAAATATGATTTCATGATCAATGAGATCGTTCGCAATATTAAGACTGCCTGTAAAAAGCAAGAGTTCCAATGCCTCATATTTTCACAGAGTTTGGCAGTTTCACTGTTGGAGAAAGTATGGCTCATATTTTCAGTGTTATCGGCGAAAAAGTACAGAACGATCGGGAAACATGGTATATGATCGATTCATCATTTATTACAACATTGCCTGATACATGGGGGATCGGTGAGAAATTTTTAATGCTGCCAATAAATAAATGGGACCAGGAATATCATCGGGTGGTATTAGGAGGCATTACCTGCGATAGCCATGATTATTACGATTCAGAAGAACACATTAATGAAGTGTTTCTTCCTAAGATCACAAATGGTGAACCGCTTTATGTTGGATTTTTTCATACTGGGTGCTTACCAGGATCAGATCAGCGGATATGGGAGGAATTAAACACTGTCTTATTCCTTCGCCTAAACATGTAATAGTCGGTTATGATAAAAATGGAAAGTTGACTGACTGGTTATATGCTAAACAACAGACATGCTCAAAGTATGCTGAAGATATTAGGATATAAATAAAAGAGGCCCTTTCTTCCAAACACACGGTTACAAAATTACAAAGGGACATTCGTATCATGCAATTCATGGTTAGGCATGAAAGGACCTGGTATTTTAAAAGAGCTTATTGTCGCACTTTTTTGGTTCTTGTTGCTCCTCGTTTCGTATGCATCTATAGGTTGACTTTTTACCACCTCTTTTATTTTCAATAACAGGTGCTTCAGTTTTGACTTGTCGTGTCTTTTGATAATTCTGCTTTTTCTGTTTCTTTAATTTCTTTGCTTGCAAGATCTTTCAGGTCTATACTATCCGATGCATTTTCACTATCAAACTGCATAAACTTCAATGCAGTGACAGTTGAATCAGATCTTTTGAGGTATTGTTGGTTTGAATACCTCTGGTTGAATATTCTTTTGCAACTTCACAACTGGCTGCTGATGCTACCAGTAAAAGAATAATGACGACTTGAATGGCACCTGCTGATTTCATGGCGTTGAGTTTTAAAATTAGAAAACCGATTACCTTTCCGACCGTCTATAGAATTTTGGAAATTGTCTTGATCCGTAGCTTTATATTTATACACAATTCAACGACCAAAAAATCTAAAATGATTTAACATGAAACGAATTTTGATATTATTAACAGCAACAATATTTATTTCAACATTTACAAAGGCTCAATCGGCTGAAGATTCTGTGAAGGCTGTCGTCAATCAATTATTCGCTGCAATGAAAGGAGCTAATGCTGCGATGCTGAAAGAAACTTTTGCTGACAGCGCAGTGCTGCAAACTATACGTCGCAAACAAGACGGAACTTTTTTGTGCAGGATGAAAAGGTGAGTGATTTTGTAGGAGCAGATCGGCAAGGCCAAAAAGATTCACTTGATGAAAGGATCACTTTTGAAACGGTTAAGATCGATGGTCCGCTGGCTATTGCATGGACTCCTATAAATTTTATTATGCCGGAAACTTCAGTCATTGCGGAGTCAATTCATTTCAATTGGTAAGAATTAATGGTCGTTGGAAAATTCAATTCTTGATTGATACTCGTCGAAGACAAGGTTGCGACTAAAAGAAACCCCACCGTAGAAACGGCGGGGTGTAAACCAAAACCAACTGCTTATGAGAAATATTTAATAAGATCTGTTTTATTTAATCGTAATATCTTTTGCTGCTTCTCTGACTTCCGCCTTCTTAGGAAGGTTTAATCTCAACACTCCATTGACGTAAGAAGCTTCGATAGCCGTTGCATCAATTTTATCATCAATTGTGAAAGAACGTTTAAAACTTCTATAGCTATATTCTTTGCGAATTTGCTTTTCTGTTTGACGATTTTCTTCATTCTTTCTTTCTGCAGATATTGTTAAAACGTTGCCATCTACATTTACTTTAAAATCAGTTTTTCAAATCCCGGAGCGACTACATCAAGAGAATAGCCGTTTTCAACTTGCTTAATATTTACAGGTACATAACCTTGTTTTGTCAGGTAATTGTAACCATCATTAAGAACAACAGGTAAACCGCTGAAAAGTTCATCCACCATATTGTCAAAATGAGCGGTCATAGTTTCGATTGTGAAATTTTGAATGTGTCATAGTTTTATAGTTTAGTTTTTTAAGTTTTTAGTCACTGTAATTTCCTCCCTAGTTCTTTCAAACCACATACCATGCCAGCGAAACCTCTTTTTTTCTGACTCTTTGTTCTAATTTCCCAATGTGAAGAGGACATTATTTCCGAAATCAGAAATTTTTGCTGACAGTTTATCAAGCATCTTGTTTCAATGAAATTCGGTACTCGTTTTTGATTAATTTTGTGGCTTAATAAAATAAGAAAAATGTATCCCGAAGAAATAGTAGTACCAATGAAGGAAGAGCTGACAGAGCATGGCTTTACTGAGTTATTAACGGCAAGCGAAGTGGATAATCAGCTTTCCAAAGAAGGGACAACTCTTGTAATGATAAACTCTGTTTGTGGTTGTTCAGCAGGTTCTGCAAGACCCGGAGTTATCCTGGCTGTTTTAAATAGTGATAAAAAGCCTGATCATTTAACAACAACCTTTGCCGGTTTTGATATTGATGCTGTACGTAAACTTCGTGAGCATTTATTACCTTATCCGCCATCTTCACCAGCCATTGCATTATTTAAAAATGGACAACTGGTTCATTTTATTGAAAGACACCAGATCGAAGGCCGACCAGCCCAAATGATTGCCAACAATCTTATTAATGCGTTTGAGCAATATTGTAATTAAGAGTTATCAAATAATTTGTTGGCTATTGGTTAATGCTGAAAAGGTTAACCGGTAGCCACAACTTCTTTTGTATATTCGCCGACACTTTTTGAACCAACCAACAAGCAGCTAATGTATCCAAATCTTTATTATGCTTTTCGTGATCTTTTTCATGTAGAATGGCAGCCTCTAAGGTTTATAAACTCATTCGGATTTTTTGTTGCCATTTCATTCATTCTTGCTGCAGTTATTCTTTCTGCTGAATTAAGAAGAAAAAGCAAGCAAGGTCTTTTACAACCAACAGAGGTGCAGGTAATGGTTGGCAAACCAGCTTCTTTTATTGATCTTCTTCTCAACTTTTTACTTGGGTTTGTTCTTGGCTATAAAATTCTTGCACTGTTTATCATGAATAAATCAGTGACTGATGATCCGCAGGCATTCATTTTTTCAGATAGAGGAAGCTGGCCGGCTGGCATTGTGTTGGGATTATTATTTGCCGGGTTAAAATGGTGGGAAAAAGGAAACAGGTTTTAGAAAAACCAGAGCTTAGAAAAATCAGGATCTGGCCACAAGACAGAGTGGGAGAGATTACTAATTTTAGCATTGGTTTTTGGATTGGTAGGGGCGAAAGTTTTTGATGCATTTGAGAATTGGGATTCATTTATAAAGGATCCAAGCTCCATTTTTTCTGCTGAAGGACTAACATTTTATGGCGGATTAATTTGTGCAGCATTAGCTATCTGGTGGTATGCAAGAAAACATAAGATCAGTTTTTGGCATTTAAATGATGCAGGAGCACCGGCATTAATGCTTGCTTATTCCACTGGTCGGATTGGCTGCCAGGTATCAGGCGATGGCGATTGGGGAATAGTGAATAATAGACCAAACCCTTTCAAGTTGGCTACCAGATTGGATGTGGAGTTACACATATCCAAATAACGTGGCAAGGATGGATCAGGATAATCCAATTCCTGGTTGTACTGATAAAGTTTTGTTTCCAGCTTGCCGAGCCACATTTCCCAACTCCATTTTACGAAACTGTTATTTGCTTCATTCTGTTCCTGATACTATGGTCATTTAGAAAACGACTGAAGATACCGGGCACTTTATTTGCACTCGTATTTAATATTAAATGGGGTCGAAAGGTTCTTTATTGAAAAATAAGAGTAAATACAAAGATGCATGTACTCGGGTTTCAATTTACGCAGGCAGAATTAATTTCTTCATTGCTTTTGATATCAGGGATCGTGCTTTGGTTTTATTTACGTAAAAGAAATGCACCGGTTACGAGTTGATTTTTCAAACTGTTGTCGAATAATTTCGATTAACATTTAAAAAGTAAAAATTTTATGATTGGTGAAAGCCTTGCTCAGCATTGATTCCAGCCATAGTTGATTTTTATCAAACGTTTGCACTGATCTTTTTATCAAACATTTTTCCCTAAAGGCTATGAGAAACCGCTGGTTGTAACGTAACTTTGTCAATCACACTTGGACGGTAGTAATTAACTTACCCTTTGCAACTTTCCTTGAACAAACCAACTCTATTTTTCAATTTTTCGTTAATTAAACTTGTAATAAATCAATTATGAGGCAGCTAAAAATTGCCACCCAGATCACGAACAGGAGACAGCCAGGCAGTTGAAAAGTATCTTCAGGAAATTTCTAAAATTCCGATGATCACTCCCGAAGAGGAGACAACACTTGCCCAGCGCATTAAAATGGCCCATCGTAATCCAGTGGATGCACAAAGAGCATTAGACAAATTGGTGCAAGCCAACCTTCAGATTCGTGGTATCTGTTGCTAAGCAGTACCAGCACCAGGGGCTTTCTCTTAGCGATCTGATCAACGAGGGTAACCTCGGTTTGATAAAAGCAGCCCAGCGTTTCGATGAAACCAAGGGTTTTAAATTCATCTCTTACGCCGTTTGGTGGATTCGCCAGTCCATCCTCCAGGCGTTGGCAGAGCAGGGCAGATTAGTCCGCCTGCCTCAAAACAAAATTGGCACGTACAACAAGGCTAACAAAGCCTACATGGCTTTCGAACAAGAACATGAAAGAGAGCCAAGCACGGAAGAACTTGCTGAGATCGCTTGAAATGAGCGAAACGGAGATCAACAATATTTTCCAAAGCAATACCCGTCACACCAGTCTTGATGCACCTGTGCATGAAGCTGAAGATGTAGCTATGGGTGATCTGCTGGAAGGTAGTGATGATACTGATGACGATGTGATGAAAGATTCACTTCGTAATGAGATCCGCCGCATTTTAAAATCTCTTTCTCCCCGTGAAGCTGAAATCGTAAATGCTTATTTCGGTTTGGATGGTGAAAATGGAGTAACCATTGAACAGATCGGGCAGAAATATGATCTTACAAAAGAACGTATTCGCCAGATCAAAGAAAGAGCCATTAAGCGTTTGCAAAAAGCCCGTTACAGCAATGCCCTAAAAGCATATTTAGGCTAAAAATAAATCGATGGGTTAACCTTAAACAGTCTCGCTTTTGCGGGACTGTTTTGTTTTAGTTAATTACCACTTTCAAAACAATTCATCAGTACAGGTGTTTACCTTTGTGATCGTTTATGAAATATGTTTTCTTTCTGTTTATCGCCTGTCTTATTCTTACCTCCTGTGAAAAGGAGTAACGTTTGACCTTGATGAATCTTCTCCAAAACTTGTTGTTGAAGCTACCATTGAAACCAATCAACCTCCTATTGTTATTTTAACTAAAAGTCAAAACTTCTTTGATCAAATAACTCCTGATATACTTGTTGGGAGCTTTGTAAGACATGCAGAAATATATGTTTCAAATGGAACGCTTACTCATAAGTTGAAGGAAGATTCAATTCATATTGCAAATAGTTATTATTTCTATTTTTATTCTATTGATTCTTCTAATCTTTCAACAGCATTTACCGGCCAAACCAATACACAATATTCATTGAGGATCGTTTCCGGAGGAAATGAGTTTACTGCAACAACCAAAATTCCAGCTCTTACAAGAAGACTTGATTCTCTTTTTGGAAACAAGCTCCGGGAAGTAATGATTCAAACAAAGTGGCCTTGATGGTGAGAGCAACTGACCAGGCAGGTTATGGCGATTATATCCGGTATTTTACAAAAGAAACAAGGAGCCTTTTTATCCGGCCCTGAATTCAGTTTACGATGACCAGATCATAGATGGCACCAGTTATGAAATTGAAGTGGAGAGAGGTGTTGATAGAAACCAGGACTTGCCTGATGACTATTCATTGTTTGATAAAGGAGATACTGTTACATTGAAACTTTCTCAAATTGATAAAGGCACTTTTGATTTCTGGCGAACGATGGAATTCAGTTATGGCAGTATTGGAAACCCGTTTGCTACACCAACAAAGGTTTTGAGTAACGTCAGTAACGGAGCATTGGGTTATTTTGGAGGTTATGCTCCGCAATTCCGAACCATTATTATTCCACGTTAGAGTTATTAAAGATTAATAACATAGTCATGAGGCTGACTGCTTGATTCATCAATTACATTTACTTTTGCAACTCATACTTGATCCCTCTCCACGGAGAGGGTGTTTTGTAAACAAGATAAAAGAATGGACAATAGTACTAACGAGAAAGTGAACTGCCTTATCATTGGATCTGGACCTGCAGGTTATACTGCGGCGATATATGCTGCAAGAGCTAATTTAAAACCAGTATTATACCAGGGAATTCAGCCGGGCGGACAATTAACCATCACAACAGAAGTTGAAAATTATCCTGGTTATGCGGATGGTGTCCAGGGACCAGAAATGATGGTGCATTTTTGAAAAGCAGGCTCATCGGATGGGTGCGGATATTCGATATGGCATAGCAACAAAAGTTGATTTCTCCTCTCATCCATTTAAAATAGAGATCGATGAGGAAAAATGGATCGAAGCAAATTCTGGTGATCATATCTACCGGTGCATCTGCTAAATGGCTTGGATTAGAAAGCGAGCAACGATTAAATGGTTTTGGCGTAAGTGCATGTGCAGTATGCGATGGATTTTTCTTTCGTAATAAAGAAGTGGCAATTGTAGGAGCTGGTGATACTGCTGCAGAAGAAGCATTATACCTCAGCAAACTTTGTACAACGGTGCATATGTTTATTCGTCGTCATGAAATGAGGGCAAGTAAAGTGATGCAGGAAAGAGTGATGAATACAAAGAATATTAAGATGTATTGGGATACTGATACAGAAGAAGTGTTAGGCGATAAAAATGTAAGCGGAGTAAGAATTAAAAATAATAAAACCGGCGAAACACAAACACATTCCTGTTAACGGATTTTTTGTAGCGATCGGGCATCAACCTAATTCAGAAATTTTTAAAGGATGGCTGGATATGGATGAAGCAGGGTTACATCAAAACTGTTCCGGGCACTTCAAAAACAAATATCGAAGGTGTGTTTGCCAGTGGTGATGTGCAGGATAAAATTTATCGACAGGCAGTAACTGCTGCAGGAAGCGGATGTATGGCAGCACTGGACGCAGAAAGATGGCTCGGAGCAAAGGGCTTCATTAAGTTGAAAGTTGAATGTTAAAGATTAAACGATGGGAGAATTCATTATAGAGTTAAAAGGCTTGCAGTTTTATTCTTTTCATGGGCTATATGCCGAAGAAAAGAAAGTAGGCGGTGAATTTGTTGTTGATGTTTCTGGCAAAACTCGACTCAAGCCATCATGAAGTTTCTTCCATTAAAGAAACAGTAAACTATGCTGAAGTGTTTGAGATCATAAAAGGAAATGGATCATCCGAGAGAATTATTGGAAACATTAACTCAATCCATTGCAAAAAAATTCATGATAAATTCTCTTCCATAATCGAAATAGAAGTTCGTGTTGTGAAAAAGGTTCCCCCAATAGCTGGTTTTAATGGAACTGTAGGCCGCTACTTACCGCACAACATTTTAATATTCCCCGATCAAAAATATTTTGAATTATTATGTAGCTTAGCTAAGCTATGCCAACGATAAAATTCACATACGCATTAAAAAGATTTTTCCCTAAGCTGAAAGACACTCCGGCTGCTGGAAGAACATTGGCAGAAATATTCAAAGAGATAGAAACTAATTATCCCGGTCTTCAGAGTTATGTGCTTGATGAAAGAGGAAGTCTTCGCAGGCATGTCAATATTTTTATTGATGGCAAAATGATAAACGATCGGAATAAATTGACTGATGCATTTTCTGCAGGCAGCGAAATATATATCATGCAGGCATTATCTGGCGGATAAAAAATATAATTTATGAGATCAACTCTTTTATTGGGAACCCGTAAAGGTTTTATTTCTTACCAGTTTAAAAAAGGTAAATGGAAAAGATGAGAATCTTTCTTTTGAAGGAGTTCCTGTTTCTATTGCTTATGCAGATGAAAGAAACGGTACCTGGTGGGCTGCTCTCGATCATGGACATTGGGGCGTAAAGCTTCATCGTTCTAATGATAGAGGGAATACATGGGAAGAAGTAACTGCTCCTGCCTATCCTGAAGGTTCAGAGATCAAAGATGGAGTTCCTGCCACTACACGATATATCTGGGCGATGGCGCATGGCGGTAAAAAATTTCCTTCACGTATTTGGCTGGGCACTGATCCCGGTGGTTTGTTTTTAAGCGAAGACAATGGAAATAATTTTCAATTGGTAGAATCGTTGTGGAATCATCCGACACGTAAAGATGGATGGTTTGGTGGCGGCCGTGATCAACCGGGTATTCATTCTATCGTTGTTGATCCGCGAAATGAAGAACAGGATCCATATCGGTATTAGTTGTGCAGGAGTTTTTGAAACGGAGAGACAGCGCCAAAACATGGCATATCCGCAATAAAGGTATGTGGGCAGATTTCTTACCGAATCCTGATGCAGAGACTGGCTATGATCCGCATATTCTTGTTGCGGCTAATTCAAATCCTGATATACTGTGGCAACAAAATCATTGCAGTATTTTTCGTTCCGCAGATGCTGCGATGAATTGGGAAGATATTGGACAAAAGAAGGCACCGCAAGATTTGGTTTTGCGATAGCTGTTGCAGAAGATGACCCTAACCAGGCTTGGGTGGCGCCTGCAAATAGTGATATGACCCGTACTGCAATTAAAGGTGCTCTTTGTATTTGCAGAACAGATGATGGCGGTAAGACATGGAAAGAACAAAGAAAAGGATTGCCGCAGGAAGGATGTTTTGATATAGTATATCGTCATTGCCTGGTAAACTCCGGTGATGCGCTTGCATTTGGTACAACTACAGGTAATTTATTTTTCTCTCCCGATCGTGGTGAAAGCTGGCAAACAATAAATAATTATTTACCGATGATCTATTCGGTGCAGTTTGTGGATTGAACAGATGAAGTTATTGATTAAGCTCAGCTGTATCGCTTACTGATTGAAGCTTTTGTTGCGACGCTCCCTTCAACTATTGTATTTCTATGAAACATTACTTATAATAATCAACTGTAATGAAAGTTGCTGCCTTTTACTGCCAAATAAAATGATAATTGAGACTACAAACAAGAAAGATGCAGGTACATGGTATTCTACTGGGAGTACACAATTTTGCCTCTGCAAGCCTCAGATGTTGAACTTGGAAACTGTGTTTTAAATCATTTGAAACAATCGAAAGAAAAAGAAGTCTCATATGATCAAAATAAGAAAATTATAAATTGATAATTAAAAAGGCGGGTTTAAAACAGAAAAAGCGTTTTTACAATATATAAAACGTGTTAGTGTTATAATGAGGACAGAAAAATGGTATTTGAACCATTTAAAATAAATATCGAAAAAAATGTTTTATCGTTCTGCCAGCGATATTACAGAAATTGAATATGTTCCTGAAAATGCTGAATCTATAGGCAAAGAATTAAGAAATTGTTGGAGTAAGTGTGTCACCGAGAATTCAATACTGGCAGCAATACTTCAGCTGGCGTATCAAATCACATTCTTACACCAACGCATCCCACAACACTTCCACCGGGTGTAATGCTTTTACCTGTACCATCTTTTACCTGGTGACGGCAACTGGTGCCGGGTGCTGCAATAATTACATCATCAGTTTGCTTGCGAACAGTGGGAAACAAAACAAGTTCACCGATCTTCATAGACAGATCGTAATGTTCTTTTCATAACCAAAGGAACCGGCCATGCCGCAACAACCGGAAGGGATCGTTTCTACTTTATAATTTTCCGGCAGTGATAATAATTTTACCGAAGGCGCCACACTGGATAATGCTTTTTGCTGGCAATGTCCATGCAGCTTGATCGTTCTTTGCTCTTTGGTAAATTGTTCTTTCCTGATATTTCCTTTTTCAATTTCATTGGCAATAAACTCATCGATCAAAAAACATTTGCTGCCAAGTTGTTTTGCTTTTTTCAAATTGTGCATCATCAGCAAGGTCAATATATTCATCACGGAAAGTAAGGATGGCCGAAGGTTCAATGCCTATTAATGGTGTATCAGCAGTTATTAATGGATGAAGCAGTGAAATATTTTTGTTTGCTATTTCTTTTGCTTTTCTCATCAGGCCTTTTGACAACCAGGCCCTGCCGCTTTCAATATGTTCCGGAATGATCACTTCGTATCCAAGTTTCTCCAGCAACTGGATCGCTTTGATGCCGATCTCTGTATCGTTATAGTTTGTAAACTCATCACAGAACAAATAAACCTTTCGTTTTCTGATTTCTGGCTTCTGACTTTTGACTCTTGACTTTTGTACTTTTTTATACCAGTTTTTCAAAGTCGTTTTATACAGTGTCGGCATGACTTCTCTTGACAGCAAACCCTGACATCTTTTTTACAAGCTTACTGATAGCACTATTCGTCATCATAAAATTATAAATACCCGGAGCGATGGCGCCGAGCTTTGCTGAAGCGCTGAAGTTTGCAATTAATTTCGACCGGAATGGAACACCATTCGCATCATAATAATGCTGCAAAAATTCAGCTTTCAGTTTGGCCACATCCACATTGCTTGGGCATTCAGATTTACAGCCTTTGCAACTCAGGCATAGATCCATTACATCATAGATCTCTTTATGATCAAAACGGTTAAGCTTATCTGAGTTGGTCAAAAACTCTCTCAGGATATTGGCTCTTGCTCTTGTTGTATCTTTTTCATTGCGTGTCGCCATGAAGGATGGACACATTGTGCCACCTGATAATTGTGTTTTTGCGGCAATCACCACTGCCATTACATTGTTCAGCATGTTGCAGCACATCCTGGTTATGAAAACGGAAAACGGTTTTGAAAGCAGGTGTTTGCTGACCGGGAACATAACGCAGCATCGTATCCATCGGTGGCGTATCAACGATCTTATTCGGATTGAAAATATTTTCAGGATCCCAGGTTCGTTTTACTTCTTTCAGCAAGCGATAATTTTTTTCACCCACCATTTGTTTAATGAACTCACCTCTCAATCTTCCATCACCATGTTCGCCACTAAGTGAGCCATTATATTTTTTACCAACGTTGCTATCTCTTCTGCAATTGTTCTGAATAACTTGTTGCCTTCTTTTGTTTTTAAATTGATAATGGGTCTCAAATGTATTTCACCTGATCCGGCATGTGCATAATGCACTGAATACAGATCATGCTTCTTTAATATTTCATTGAAATCGCGGATATAATTGGGCAGATCATTTACATCTACCGCGGTATCTTCAATTACAGGCACTGCTTTTTCATCACCGGGTAAATTGCTTAACAAACCAAGTCCTGCTTTGCGCAGTGTCCATATTTTTTTGAGTCTTCGCCAAACAATAAAGGGAAGTGATAACCCAATCCTGCGGCTCTCATGTCTGCTTCCAACTTGTTTAGCAATTTCAATTATTTCTTCGCGGTTTGTTCTTGCAAATTCAATAACCAGTATTGCACCCGGGTCGCCCTGTACAAAAAAACGATTCTTGATCTGTTCTTTATTTTCTTTGGTGCATTCAAGAATATAATGGTCTATCAATTCGCTGGCACTGGGTCTGTATTTTAAGGCAATAAGGTTTGCCCTTAGTGATTCATCAATAGAATTAAAGTGTACACAAAGCAATCCCACTTCTTTTGGCGGCAGTGGTACAACATTCAATTTTATTTCGGTAATAAAAGCCAGTGTGCCTTCTGATCCTGCGATCAGTTTACAAAAATTAAAATCTTCTTTGCCTGCAGTGAATGGTGCAGATTCCAGTAATGAATCGATCGCATAACCTGTGTTTCTTCTTTCTACAGATTTTTTTGGAAATTCTTTTCTTATCTCTACCTGGTTCTCATAGTTACTCAAAATGCTGCGGATAGATCTTATAAATACCTGCTTCCAATCCTGTGCCTTCACATTTTGTATGAAACTCATCAATATTTAGTGATTTGAATTCTGCTTCGTTGCCATCACTCAGCAATGCTTTTACTTCCAGCAAATGTTCTCTTGTACTTCTGTACACTACAGAGTTAGAGCCGCAGGAATTATTACCAACCATTCCGCCGATCATGGCCCTGTTGGCAGTTGATGTTTCTGGTCCGAAAAACAAACCATGTGGTTTCAGAAACATATTTAGTTCATCACGGATAACACCGGGTTGTACTCTAACCCAGTTTTCTTCTTTATTCAGTTCTAATATCTGAGTAAAATATTTTGAAACATCTACAATGATGCCATTGCCTACCACTTGCCCTGCAAGCGAAGTACCTGCTGTTCTTGGGATCAATGAGGTCTTTTCATTCTTTGCAAACCTGATAAGGAGTTTAATGTCTTCGATCGTTTTTGGAATAGCCACTGCTAATGGCATTTCACGATAGGCGGATGCATCTGTAGCATACAGGGTACGCATCGTAATGTCATAAAAAGATCTCCTTCAAGTTGTCGTTCTAACTGCTGCAGTTTCTCCTTCATTAACTGTGAAATATTGATTGGTTGTAAGTGGCCAAAATTAATTCTTTTAGGTCGTTGTTGGTGTTTTCGCCAACAACCCGAAGCTTAAGGGTTCTCTTATTATCATTGTTATTAGTTTGCTAAACGGCTATACGAAGCAAACTAAAAGACACTTCCACTTGTCAGTGTCGAGCCGATTATATTAGTTCGGTTTGCTAGCTTTAGTGATGTAAGGCGATACATCTCAGGATCGATTATAACCTGAGATGTCTCGCCTCGGCTTACAATATTTGTAAATGTCAATTAATAATCGGCTCGACAACTTGAGCAGGAACTCTAGAAATGTTGAATAGAATTACTGAACGTACAAGTGAGTGACACAACAGGCGATGATAGTAGTACTGCAGCTGGTTATCAAATCACTTTCTTTCTTCCAATGACCACCTCGCAAATAAAAGAATGCAGGGATGAACATGCATGTCCAGTAAAGCCATTCACTCATCCAGCCAATTGTGATCAGAAAGTTTGAGTTTTTCAAGAACGACATATACATAAATACACATATAGAATGATCGTTACTGCTTCAATTAGAAAAGTAACTTTTGTATTGCCGGTGCCGGTAACAGCATGCAGCCATACAACAGAAAATGACATAAGGATCATGGCAAGCGATACAACACTTGATAACAGGAATGCCTTGCACGGATAAATTCATCGCCTTGTCCGTAAATGGAAAGAAATAATTGCGGAAATAAGATTGAGCAGACATGCAAAGAACAATGGCAATGCCGGTACTCAACTTTACTATTTTCTTTATTACAAAAATCACCTGGTCTTTTTTGCCTTGCCCAATAATATTACTTACCATGCTGTTGCTGGTAGATGCAAATGCCCAACTCATACAGCCAAACATGCCAAATACATTTCGCATCACGTTTGAAATGGCTTGCGGCATATCTGACGATTGATTTCTTTCAATAAGAATAAAGAAAAACTCCCAGCTCATTATGCTGATGGCATGTTGAAATACCAGTGGCGCCGACATCGCAGTTATGAGTGATGCATTTTGTTTATCCCAGCGTAGGTTTTAAATAATGCAAAGCGCTGTGCTATTCCTTTTTTGATGGATAACAATATAAATAACAAACATGCCAACAAACTCTGCAATGATGGATGCATAGCGCTGCTCCATTAAAACCCAATTCCGGCAAACCCCATTTACCAAAGATCAATGTGTAATCAAAGACAACATTTGCTACTGCTTCGGCAATTGTTCCCATCACCATGTATTTACTTTGGTTGGTGCCAAACAAGCAAGAGCATTTCGCATTTGGTAGATATATAAAAATGGCAGACCCCAGATGCGGATCTTTATAAAACTGATGGCCATTTCCGCTTTTTCAGGCTCATGTAATATTGCCCGAAGAAGAGTTGGTGTTATAGTATAAGAAAGAGTAATGGCGATCGCATGCGACCAAGCAGTGCATTAAAAATTCCCTGGTTAAAAATTTTACCGATCTCTTCGGTTTTGTTTTCACCGGCTCGGCGACTGATAAGGGCCAGCAAGCCATTATTCATGGCAAAACCGATAGAACCAAAAATTAAATAATAAACTCCGGTAATGCTGGCGACGGCGAGAGTTAGTGGTCGAATAATGCCCGAGAAAAATATTATTAGTGATAAAATTCAGTTGCGGCACAAGAATAGCAATGCTTACAGGCAGAGTCAGTTTAAGGATCTGCTTGTTAGTGATCTTAAATTGCGAGGCTATTTTGAAGGCTATCCATTGAGTAAAGGGCTGCAAGATAATGAAGTGCAGATCTTGAGTACTAGATTCCGATATCTGGGTACTAAGAACTTCTAGAATCTTAGTACAGTATCTAGATAATGTAACAGTATTTTGCCCGGACTGATTTTTGTTCTTAACATTGCACGCAATAAAATCAACTATCTGAAACCTTCATTTCATATTAAAACTGAGGCTGAGTATAACCCGGCGAATTCGATCTTATTAATGATCGCCGGCGCAAGACATTGCAGCTTTGCAGTAATGAATTATTTGTCAAAGGAATTAGTTGAGTTTGGATACTATCACTTCTACCAGAAGATGAAAATGATTATAAAAGTTTTTTTGAAGGGATCGGAGTCGTTAAATAACCGGTATTATCAAACTGCGATCGGTTATGATTCGAATGAATCGGTCCAAATACCTTCGGTTGTTTATAAGTATGAAGACGGGCAATTGAATTTAGATGCCACTTTTGGAAAAAGTGTTCATACAACAGTTGTTTCAGAAAATGTACCGGGCTGGAATCTTTATAATGTTTATCGCCTTCCTTCAGATCTTCATTCGGCAATAAGCTGGAAATTTTTAAGTGCAAAATCCTGGAGCATTTATTCTGTATTACTAAAAGGTCATGCTTCAAAAAATGATGAGGCAATGATCATTGATTTTAAAACAGATGAGTTTTCGGTGGTCATTTTGAAAAATAATAAGTTGTTACTTGCAAAAACATTTTCATATACGTCGCCTGAAGACGTCTTGTATTATTTGTTGAAATGCTGCCAGCAATTAAACTTATCACAACAAACTGTCAAGCTCTCATTAGCTGGCTTGATTGAAAAAGACTCTGCCGTTTACCGGGAATTGTATAAATATTTTATCAATCTTGAGTTTGAATCTTTATCGGCAGATGTAAAACTTGCCGAAGCATTATCTGTACATCCCGAACATTATTTTTCATCCATTAGTAAACTGGCTGCATGCGTATTATAGGTGGAGAACATGGCCGCAGAAGAATTAGCCCTCCGGCAAATATGCCGCATACAAGACCTACCACTGATGTAGCCAAAGAAGGACTCTTTAATGTAATTTCTAATAATCTTGACATTGAAGAATTAAAAACGCTGGATCTTTTTGGAGGCACAGGCAGTATTAGCTATGAATTGGCAAGTCGCGGCGCAAATGACCTGACAATAATTGAGAAGGATCCAAAGATGTATGAGTTCATAAAAAAACTGCTGGTGAATTAAAGCTTCAGAATTTTAAAGTGCTGAAGCTCGATGTATTTAAATATATTGATCAATGCGCCGACAAGTTTGATTTTATTTTTGCAGGCCCGCCTTATGCACTCGGCAATATTGATGATCTGCCTAAACTTATTTTTGAAAAGCAATTGTTGAACTCTAAAGGATGGTTTGTGCTTGAACATACTCCGAGAAATGATTACAAGAAATTTCCTTTCTACGCCACCGAGAGAAATTATGGCACAACTATATTTTCCATCTTTATTGAAAACCGATAAGAGTGATAGTTGAGAACGATAATGATAATTATCATCTATAAACTATCGGTTATCATCTAATTTCTTATCTTGATGAATGCTTAAGACAGAAGCAAGGGATTTATATAAGAAAAAAGATTGGATCTTTCCGCTACCGAAAGAATTAAGCTGGACGATCTGTTGTTGATACAATTGCAAACTGTACAATTGCCATTTATTACATTTTTGCTTTCTTATTGGCCGATCGAGCAAAATCATGAACCCAATACACATTTGTTTACTGATTATTTAGAATTTCAAAATCCTGAATTGATCATTTGTTATCCAAAAACAAATTTTGAGGATCATAGCATGCAATCAGTACAAACAAATGATGACACCCGTTTTCGCAAGAATAAATATGATCTGTATGAACCTGAAGATGGCGTAGTTGTTAATCATGCCGGCATGGATATGATCTTTGTTCCGTTGCTGTCATTTGATAAAAATGGTTACCGGGTTGGTTATGGAAAAGGCTTTTATGACCGCTATCTTTCCCAATGCAGAAGTGATTGTCTTAAGATCGGCTTTAGTTATTTTGAACCGTTAGACGCAATTGATGATACCAATGAATTTGATGTACCTTTAAACCTTTGTGTAACACCGACGACTGTTTATGTATTCTAATCTTTTCCTAAAAACATTCCGCATACTTCTCTTTCCCTGGCCATCATTTATTGGTTGATCATTTTTATCCGGAATAAATTTTACGATCTGAAAATTTTCGGTTCAGCAACATTTGGCATGCCATTGATCTGTGTTGGTAATCTTTCTGTTGGCGGCACAGGTAAATCGCCAATGGTGGAATTCTTGGTAAGGAATTTGAAAGATGATTTTAAGGTGGCAACGCTTAGCAGGGGATATAAAAGAAAGACAAGAGGCTATGCATTGGCTAATGAAAGATCCGATGCATTGGAGATCGGTGATGAACCAATGCAATTCAAATTGAAATTTCCTGATGTACCGGTAGCAGTAGGAGAAGAAAGATTAGATGCTATTTCGCAACTCTTACATGATAAGCCCGATATACAATCTATTATTCTTGATGATGCATTTCAACATCGTGCAATAAAAGCGGGAATGAATATTTTGCTGACAGATTATAATAATCTTTTTACCCGTGATTTTTATTTGCCTACCGGTGATCTTCGTGATCTGAAATCAAGTTATAAAAGGGCCGAGATAATTGTAGTGACAAAATGCGAGCCCTTCTTAACTGAAAACGAAAGAAACAAAATCATTGAAGAGATTAAGCCTTTAGCTACGCAACATATTTTTTTGCAGCTAATCTATATCCTGCACCTTATCATATAATTCGGCATCATGAAACAATAAGCCTTCTTCCGGATGCAGAAGTCCTGCTTGTAACAGGTATTGCCAATCCTCAGCCTCTTAAAGATCTTGTGATGGATCATTCTGAAACTTACTATATGTTGCATTATCCGGATCATCATATTTTTACTATTGATGACTGGAAGGATATAAAAAAGAGATTTGATAAAATAGAAGCAAAGAAAAAGATAATATTGACAACGGAAAAAGATGCTGTTCGATTGTCGAAATTCGGTGAGCAATTAAATAATGTCCCTCTTTATGTAATTCCGCTGCAACATCATTTCCTGTTCAATGAGGAAGCAGAAATTTTTATCGTTGATAAAAAACTATATAAAAGATTTTACCGATAGCTATCGGGATAAGGTTAAATAAATAAAATGGGAAGAAAAAATTCAAAAAGAGAAAAGATAAAGAAAAGGGTAAACAGAAGCGATAAGCATTCACATGATCAGTCGTTGACAGGTGTATTGGATATAAGCCGTTCAGGAACTGGTTTTGTTGTGGTACAAAATATGCCTGTCGGATATTCTTATTCGCCCGGATGATATGGGACACTGCATTACATGGCGATACCGTGAAGGTGAAAGTAAAAGATGCGAAAGAAAAACATAAAAGGCAGCGGGGAGTTATAACTCAAATTGTCAGTCGCAAAGCAAACTGAATTTGTAGGTACACTCCAAATGAATAAAGGCTTTGCATTTTTGTATGCTGATGGAAATAAAAAATGCCTGATATTTTTATTCACTCCTCAAAATTCAATGGGGCTAAAGATCGTGATAGGGTAGTTGTAAGATTGCTGGAGTGGGAGGACCAGGATAAAAGACCAGAAGGAGAAGTGCTTCAGATCCTTGATAAAGAAAATGAGAATGATATTGCGATGAAAGAAATTTTATTGCAATACGGATTTCCATTAGGGTTTCCTGATGAGGCATTGGAAGAAGCAGCAAGAATACCTGATATCATTACAGAGAAGGAAATCAAAAACAGAAAAGATTTTCGTGATATTCTCACATTTACAATTGACCCTGTTGATGCAAAAGATTTTGATGATGCCATTTCATTCAGAGTGTTGAAAAATGGTAATTATGAAATTGGGGTTCATATTGCAGATGTCAGCCATTATCTTGAAGCCGGATACATCATTAGATAATGCAGCATATGAAAGAGCGACTTCGGTTTATTTGCCAGATCGTGTAAATCCAATGCTGCCTGAAGAAATTTCCAATGTGCTTTGCTCATTAAGACCGCATGAAGAGAAACTTACTTTCTCAGCTGTTTTCCAAATAACACCTGACGGGAAAATAAAACAGTATTGGTTGGGTAAAACAATTATTCATTCAGATCATCGGTTTACTTATGAAGAAGTGCAGGAAATAATTGAAACAAAGGATGGATTGTATCAGGATGAAATTCTTATACTGAATGGCCTTGCACAGCAAATGCGGAACGAACGGTTTAAAAATGGGGCAATTAATTTTTCATCACAGGAAGTCAGATTTAAACTGGATGAAAATAATAAGCCCATCGGGATAATGATAAAAGAAAGCAAAGAAGCTCATCAGTTGATTGAAGAATTTATGCTGCTTGCTAATCGAACAGTTGCAGAAAATCTTGGTAAAATAAAGATCAATAATAAACCAATTCCTTTTCCTTATCGTATTCATGATGATCCGGATGAAGAAAAATTGTTGCCTTTTATTGCTTTTGCAAAAATTCGGTCACCAGTTTGATATTTCAAGTCCCTGAAGCGATCGCAGCATCATTTAACCATATGCTGAAAGATGTGCATGGTAAACCTGAGCAACATGTACTGGAGCAATTAGGAATAAGAACAATGTCAAAGGCAAAATATACAACTGAAAATGTTGGGCATTATGGTCTGGGCTTTGAACATTATTGTCATTTTACTTCGCCTATCCGTCGTTACCCTGATGTTATGGTGCATCGAATTCTTGAACAGGCATTAAACAATAATTTTATCATTGATAAAAAGATGGAAGAAAAATGTAAGCATTGCAGTGATAAGAGAAAGAGCAGCGATGGAAGCTGAAAGAGCCGCTAATAAATACAAGCAGGTTGAGTATATGCAGAATTTTCTGGGTGATGAGTTTGAAGGAGTGATCAGCGGTGTATCATCTTTGGTTTTTGGGTGGAAACAGTTGAACATAAATGCGAGGGACTTGTTAGTATACACAGTTTATCTGAATATGATGATTTCAGGCATGTGGAAACTGATTATTGTCTTGTAGGTGCTGCGTTCAGGGCAGAACTTTCAGAATGGGTGATAAGGTTTGGATAAAAGTGATTGCTAGCCAATCTCACAAAGCGTCAATTGGATTATGAATGGGTAGTGGCGAGTGGATTGAAGGAGGAAAGTGAAAAGTCAAAAGTTAAAACTAAAAAGAGAAAGAATAAATTCACTTTATGCAGTCATTTGAAACATTATCAAAACAATTCGCTGAGAAATTTGATACAAAGACATTTCCCGGAACAGCCGGCTTCGTTGTACAGAGCCCAATGAATATTTTTTAAGACTCGGTGGCAAACGAGTTCGTCCTGTTTTATGTTTGATGGGCAATGAACTGTTTGATGAAATTATTCCCGATGCCATGGCATGCAGCAACAGCGATCGAGCTTTTTCACAATTTTACTTTGATCCATGATGATATAATGGACAAAGCCCCGCTTGAGAAGAGGCAAGCAAACTGTTCATACGAAATACAACGATAGCACAGCATTGCTTGCAGGCGACGTAATGCTTGTCAGGGCTTATGAGTATTTAAATAAAATTTCATCTGTCATATTTAAGTAAGGTATTGTCCTTGTTTAATAGAACTGCAATTGAAGTTTGTGAAGGGCAGCAAATGGATATGGATTATGAATCGCAGAATAATGTAAACATGAATGATTACCTGCGAATGATAGAGCTTAAAACCTCTGTGGCGTTGGCAGCGAGTTTGAAAGTAGGGGCTTGCTTGGTGGTGGCGGTGAAAGAAATCAAAATCTTTTATATGAGTTTGGAAAAAATTAGGAATTGCTTTCCAGGTGCAGGATGATTACCTGGATGCATTTGGTGATAAGAATAAAACAGGTAAACAAGTAGGCGGAGATATTCTTGGCCAATAAAAAAACATTTTTACTTATCCATGCAATGGAATCTGCTTCGCATAAAAAGGAATTAGAACAATTAATAAAAACAAATCCCGAGCAATAAAAGTAGAAAAGTAGTTAGCAGTTTATAAAGACTGCAAAGCCGATGAATGGGCACTGCAATTAAAAAATAAATACTTTGATGAGGCGCTGACTCATCTTGAAGATATTGCCGTATCTATCAAAAAGAAAAGAGCCACTTAGGAGCTGGCTCTTTCCTGGTTCAAGAGATTTCTAGATCATGTGTACTGCTGGCATCAAAACCGATAGCGATACAACTTATAATGATCACAAGATCCATTAACACACTAAAGAAGAAAACAGGTATAGTGATCTTAGTTGGCAGAGCCGCAAGATTTACAACAAGTGTAATTCCCATGCCGCCAATAATGAATGGCCAGAAAATAAAATGATTTCCGGCAAGTATTACTGCAAACATTGTAAATATTGTTAGCACAGCAACCATGAAGAGTAATGTGCTGCTGCAAGCCATCCGCAAGCGATATTTCTCCTGGCTAACGCATCCAGTCAATAAATTTTTTCCATACAAGACACTTTGGTTAGTATCCATGCTGATGAGCATATAAATGTTTAACTGTAGTTTCCATATCAATTATTTTACAACAAATTTCTCTCGTTAGAAGCTTTCAATTATGAGGCCAGTTAACATTTCACCTGATTTTGTCAGTAGCCGAAAATGAGAAATCTTGAAATCTTATAATATTAAAAACCCTGCTTCAAATTTTTCCCTATTTTGAACTTTCAAAACCAACACTGATGGCTAATTCATTGTTTCGCCGCAAAACAATTGATTCAATTCTTACTGATGCTGAAAAAGGTGATGCAGAGCGTCCATGCACATGGATTAAAAGAGTTCTTACAGTTCGGGATCTTACTTTTTTGGGATTGCAGCCATCATTGGCGCAGGAAGCTTCAGTTCGCTTGGCCAGGCAGTTTTCAATGGTGGTCCCGGTGTTGTACTTCTATTTGTTATTACAGGTATTGCCTGTGCATTTACCGCATTTTGTTATTCAGAGTTTGCCAGTCGCATTCCCGTGGCAGGCAGTGCATATACTTATGCTTATGCAAGCTTTGGGGAGTTATTTGCATGGATAATTGGCTGGGCACTGATCATGGAATATTCCATCGGTAATATTTATGTTGCATTCAGCTGGAGTGATTATTTCACTTCCTTTTGCATAAAGTAAATCTTCATATTCCTGATTATCTTACCTGCAGTTATGTCGGAGGCACACAAGGCTGTATTAAATAATAGCTCGAATGCAGAGTTGATCAATGCATGGAATTCGGCTCCGATGCTTGGAAGTCTTCGGATGATTTTAGATCTGCCGGCGATCGTTATCAATCTTCTTATTACTTATCTCGTTTATCGTGGGATAAAAGAAAGCCGCAATTTCAGCAACGTAATGGTGATATTAAAACTTGCTATTGTCGTACTTAGTGATCTTAGTTGGAGGTTCATTGATATTATCACACGGATTAACTTTTAACTGGACACCTGCAAATGATGAAGGTGTAAGATCATTTATGCCAAATGGATTTAGTGGTGTAATGGCTGCAGTCGCAGGAGTATTCTTTGCCTATATAGGTTTTGATGCGGTAAGTGTGCTGGCAGAAGAAAGCAAAAATCCGCAACGGGATCTTCCCGCGGTATGATCTATTCATTAGTGATCTGTACTGTTGTATATATTTTATTGTCACTTGTACTTACCGGCGCCGTTAATTATAAGAATTTTGATGGGGTAGGTGATCCGCTTGCATTTATTTTTGAAAAGCAAAATCTCAATATCGGGTGGATGCAATTGCTTGTATCAATATGTGCGGTAGTTGCAATGACAAGTGTGTTGCTGGTTTTCAAATGGGACAGCCGAGGATATGGATGAGCATGAGCCGCGATGGTTTGCTGCCACCGGTCTTTCAAAAGATCCATCACAAATTTAAAACGCCGTCTTTTGCAACCATCGTTACTGGATTGGTGGTTGGTGTTCCAATTCTATTTACCGATAAAACTTTTGTGCTTGACTTTACAAGTATTGCAACGTTGTTTGCTTTTGTTCTTGTTTGCGGTGGTGTATTATTAATTCCAAGAAAAGAAAAAGTGGCAGGACGTTTTCATATTCCTTATATCAACGGGCAGTTTTTATATCCATTGATCATTGCTCTTTCTCTTACTTTGTTTACGGTACTTAGTAAAAATTATTTCAGCAACCTTTTGATTTTGATTTTTCAGCAAATGCAGATTATAACGAAGGTAAGAGTGAGCTTTATGGATCTTGCCACTCCAAATATTTCTGTTATTATTTTCTGGATCGTTTGTTTCATACTGGCTATTGCAACGATCATAAAAAATATTCTTTGATCCCATTGATGGGTGTAACTACCTGTCTTTATTTGCTTACCGGAATGACTAAAAGTAACTGGGCATGGTTTCTTAGCTGGTTAGGAGTCGGCTTGATCATTTATTTTATTTATGGGTATAATAAAAGTAAGCTGGCTGTTAAACAATAATTATTTGACCCAGCTTTGATGCTACTATTAAACTTCGTTGCGACGCTCCATTCAAGGTTCTGTTAACTCTGAGCAAATGCGTCGCTGTTTACCAAAACGAAGCGAAGGGTCGCCTCTTATTACTTTAGTAACTTTGCTGAGCAATTTTATGAAATTCGAAATAGGCGATATTGTTCTCATTACTACCATTCAAACGAAGAAGCCGAAGTGGTCGACATTATCAATGATAAAATGGTGATGGTCGATGCCGGTGGTGTACAGTTTCCTGTATATAAAGATCAGATCGAGTATCCTTATCTGAAACGCTTTCATGGAAAAGAAGAACGGGAATGGAAAAAAGCAGAAACAATATGTTGATGATCTAAAAAAGAGAAAAAGACAACAATGCCAGGCGGGAAGAAGATGGTATGTGGTTAACTTTTTTACCTGTTGTTGATACTGATGAATTCGGAGATGATGTTGTGGACGAATTAAAAGTTCATTTGCTTAACAGGACAAACACGGCTTATAATTTTGATTACAAGCTTGCATTTTTGGTAAGCCTGAGTTTGAATTAAAAATACGATTCATCCTTTCGAAGATTTTTATATTCATGATGTTCCTTTTGAAGATCTGAGTGATAGTCCTTTTTCGAATTTGAGTTTTCTTTAGTAAACCCGGATAAGAGCAAAAGCAGAAATATGCACCGCTTCATTAAAGCTTAAACCAAAACAGCTTTTTACTAAAATAGAAGAGATAAGAAGCAAGAATGAAGCAAAGTTTTTCATACCGGTTATTTGATAAATATCCTGATAAGGTTGTTCATGAAAAATTTGATATAGGCTCTCTTGCTGCAAAATATAAAATGTATGATGCTTCAAAAGCAAAAGAACATCTTGAGCCGCCACGTTCAGTCATTGACCTGCACATTGAAAAACTAACTGATAACTGGCATCATCTCGGCAATCTCCAGATACTTGGTATACAATTAAAGACTTTTGAAAAGTATTATGATCTTGCTATTGCACATCTTCAGCCATCACTTGATCGTCATTCATGGTGTTGGCAGCGGCAGGTTACGGGACGAGATACATGAGTTGCTAAAACTTCGAAAGGAAGTAAAGACATTTGTTAATCAATATGACCCTCGTTTGGTTACGGTGCTACTGAAATATTTTTTGAATACTGATGCCGATTAACAATTGGTTAAATTGCGGGGTTTAAAAGTCAGCTAAATTTAATTTCATTAAAAATTAAATTTATGCGTACACTTCTTAGAGTCACTTTTGATGTAGTTGCATCTAATAAAGCTATCAATGACGGTTCTCTTCCAAAAATTATGGAAGGCATACTTCAACAGGTTAAGCCTGAGGCAAGCTATTTTTATACTATTCATGGTAAACGTGGTTGCATGATGGTGTTTGATATGAAAGATCCATCGGAGATCCCACTGATAGCAGAGCCTCTTTTTATGCAATTGAATGCTGAAGTAGAGTTCCATCCGGTAATGAATGCAGATGATCTCCAGAAAGGTTTGGCTGCATGGATGAAATCACATGCAAAGCCAGCATTGAATTAACAATACTAACGGAATTAAAGTAAATTTGCCGTTCGCTGCAAACCGTGCTATCGCTTCCCGCCTTAGGCGGGAGGAGGAAAGTCCGGACAGTACAGAGCAATGCACCGGTGAATAGCCGGGTATTTCAACCAATGCTGAAAAGTAAGTTGAAGTAACAGATAGTGCCACAGAAAATAACTACCCCGCTTCATCGGAGAAAAGATGAAAATGTGGGGTAAGAGCCCACAGCTTTTGATGGTGACATCATTTGCGGGTAAACCTTGCATGCTGAAATGCCACGTATAGTATCGTTTGAGGGCTGCTCGTCCAAGATACAGGGTAGGCAGATTGATCCCGGTGAGTAATTGCCGGGACAGATAAATGATGGCAGTCCCGATTTATCGGGATAACAGGATCCGGCTTACAGGTTTGCAGCGTTTTTAAATTGTATGAAGTTCCATTTCTATATTAATAGTCTCACTATGCTTATTCATGATTGCTTGTAAAGACAAGTCAAAAAGAAAGCAATGCTGAAATTACCACCAGCGATAGCATTCAATCCGTTGAGTCGCAAAACAGACTCCTTGTTAAAGGCTAAACACATTCAGGATAGTATTCAAATTAGTGCATCGCAAAGATTCTATATTATTGAAGTCAACACATAACATTCTGACAGCGCTTAAGAATAAAAACTATTCGGCATTTGCAAATTATATTCATCCTGTTTCAGGTATTAGATTTTCTCCTTATGGGTTTGTAGATACTGTTCAGTCATATCAGGTTTTCAAAAAGATAAATTTATACGCGAGGCAGGAAAGCTGATAACAAGATATGATCGTTTGGGGGTGAATTTGATGGAACCGGCGATCCGATAAAAATGACATTGAATAATTATATGCAAAGATTTGTTTATGATGTTGACTTTCGTTAAACCCGAAAAACGACAGTGTAAATGAATTTATCGGAGGTGGAAATTCTTTAAACAATCTTGAATCAGTGTATAAAGATTGTGACTTTACTGAAAGTCATTTCTCAGGATTCGAAAAAAGTATGAAGGCATGGATTGGAAGAGCTCTTCGCCTGGTTTTTAAAGAACGTAAATAGAAAGTTTTTCTTAGTAGGAATTGTTGCATGATGAATGGACAATTTAATATCTACCGCAACGAATTCCCGATATATCCACCTAGCTCCATCAGCCACGCAATACCAAGATGCACCATTAACCCCCCAATGATCGATCTTGTATTATAAACTACGATCCCAAGTATCATTCCACCGAAATAAGAACTGATACATTCGCCAAGTGGTTTGCCAAAATGTATGGTACAATAAAAACAAGCCATCGGTAAGATCGCATCTTTGCCAGCAACTTTTATAAAAGCCAGGATAAGAAAGCCACGAAAGAAAAGTTCTACGGAAATAAAATCACTGCCATAAGAAAGTTCATGAAGCAAATGATAGAGCCATTTGTTTTGTACACCATACAAAGCTGTGTCAACATCCTTGAGTTTTGGATACATGCTTAAAAATCTGGTTGAGTAGAAGCTGCTGCAATTAAGGGAACCATTATCAACAGCATAATTAAATAAGGCTTCCAATTAAAATCCTTTACCGTTAAACCAAAAAAGCTTTCTTTGGAATAAAAGAATCTTCCAGATGATAAAAAGAATAAAACTCAATACTATCAGCCTTATCGGCCAGTAAATGACCTGGTTCCAGTAATAATCCCAATAACTGTTATTTGATAAATGCAGCTCAGTATTCATTACCATTTTCCAGGAGAAAATGGCAGGCGACAAGAAAATAAGCAAAAGGATTAATGGGCTTTTAAAATAATTTTTTCCTTCAAAAAGAAAAATAAAAGAAATAGGGTAGTGCAAATGCGATCAAAAAGACCAGGTAACGAATTAAAAATTGAATACCAATCAGAGTCAAATTCATCAATTTTAAGATCGATCTCATAGTGAAAATTCAAATAGATCATTAAAGCTGCCAGTGAGGCTACAGGCTATGAATACTTTGCTATTTAAACTTTTGAAATAATCAGTTATATATCTAAAAATCTCCTTTCATTAAAACGGGAAAATAGAAGTTTTTTTACTATCGTTTAAACTTTTTCAAAGCCCGGCTTCTCATATTTCGTGTTTAATTTTTCCACAACCCTTAAAAACTAATAAAATGAAAAGTTCTCGATTAACCGAATCAGCATAGCCGCACTTACATTCATAGTTGCCTCTATGCTTTTTTCTTGCCAAAAAGATCTTAGCTCATAGCAACAACACATCTGTAACCGAAGAACAGGCAACAACTTATTCTGAAGAAAGCTCAATGGCCGAAGCAAGTTTTGATGATGCAGAAGATGTTGCTACAACCGCAGCAGATGAAGAAGGTAATGCAAGTGAATATGGTATTAATGGCCGCTTATTCCGTCCATTATTTACAGAATTAAGAGCTGCGATCGGTGATTGTGCTGAGATCACAATTACACCAAACGATTCTACTTATCCTAAAACAATTACAATTGATTTTGGCAATGGTTGTTTAGGTCGTGATGGTAAATTTCGTTCTGGCGCCATCATCGTTCATCTTACTGCACCTTTGCGCAGACCAGGTTCTGTGGTTACTATAACTTTCAGAAATTATTATGTGAATCGTGTTCATCTTGAAGGAACAAAGATCATCAGTAATCTTAGCGAACCCTCCAATGCATAAATGGAGTGTACAGGTAGTAGGTGGTAAAGTAACATTTCTTACAGGCAGAGGTTATAGCTATCAAAGTATAAAAGTAAAAACCCAGGTAGAAGGAATGGATACAAGGATCGTTCGTGATGATGTGTATGAAATTACAGGTCGTTCACAAACTGAATTCAATAGTGGCCTGACAATAACATTGAATACTGAATCACCACTAGTGAAGAAAGTAGCATGTCCCTGGATCAGCGATGGTAAATTGAAGATCAAGATCAATGACCGTGTTCTTTATCTTGATTATGGTTTTCCAACAGGTGGCCAATGTGATAACAAAGCATTACTGACCTGGAACAATGGAAGCAATCAACGGGTGATCATATTATAAAACTCTTGTGGTAAGCAATAAAAAGACCTCCGACGTGGAGGTCTTTTTATTTATCGGTTTTGATTTAAATAGTGTTTGTTACCACCAATAAAGCATAGATAACACGCCTGGTATAATGAAAAGGAACCAGAACAAAATACTTAACCAGAACTTTCCATTTATTTCACCCTGGTGAAGATAAACAGCCAGCGGTGGAAGTAAGATAGCCAGTACAATAAGCAACCACATTTCAACATTGGCGGATTTATTTGCTTTCTTTCTTTCTGAAAAACTTTCACTTCGTTTTTTTGCCTCTTTCACTCTCAGTTTTTGTTCCTTTTAGAAAGACTTTTGAATTCCGTAAATGCCGCTTTAACGGTAGCCGGGTTAGGTTCGCCGCTGCCGGGTAATATAACTAATGCTGAAGACTGAAGTGGAATCATCGAGATCATCATTGTTGCCATCAATAGAGAGCTAAAGATCTTTTTCATAAGTATAATGTTTGGTTGATTAATGTACAAAAATATAATGTACCTAATCACAATCTAACGATTTTTATCAACAGGTGGGTAAAATTTTAGCCCCTTAATTTTAGCGCATGAAATCAATTGGACTTATTGGTGGGTTATCATATGTATCCACAATAGAATACTATCGCTATATAAATGAATTAGCGAATGAAAAACTCGGGGGCAATGAAGCGAGTCGAGATCATTATGTATTCTGTAAACTTTGGCGAAATTAAAGTGCTCACAGAGGCTGAGTGACTGGGAAAAATTTCAGGCATTATCTGTAAAGTAGCACAAACAATTGAGCAGGGTGGGTGCCTCTTGCCTGCTTATTGGCGCTAATACAATGCATAAGATCGCAGATGAAGTGCAGGCCGCAATAAAGATCCCTGTTATTCATATTGCTGAAGCTGTAGCAAAAGCTATTCTGAAAATGGATTGAAAAAAGTTGGATTGATTAGGTACCCGTTATACAATGCAACTTGGATTTTATACTGATCATCTTGCAAAGTATGGAATTGAAACAATAATTCCCGGACAAGGAAGATATTGATTTTATAAACTATACCATCTATAATGAGTTCAGTAAAAATATTTTTTACCTCGAAACGAAAGACAGCTTATCTTAAGATCATTTCAAAGCTTAAAAGAAAGAGGCGCCGAAGGAATTATTCTTGGCTGTACTGAAATATCCACTTTTAATTAAAACAATCCGATTGCGATATTCTATTCATTTGATACAGCAAAAATCCATTCTGAGCAGTGGAGTATGTGATAGGATCGTGATCATTCAGATTATTCCGAGTAACATTCTTTCGCATAGGAAAAGTGGAAGTGGTTGATTTATTATAGCTTATTGAAAGCTATTTTGGCTTTGATCAACATAAGCAGAGATCCAGCCCAACTTGTCCATTCTTTACAAGGTAAAATTGTTTTGTTTCATAAATAGAAGCAAACTGTCTCATGATTTTTAACAGCAAACCAGATCCTGCCATCAAAGATTTTTGGTCAAACACACCATGAACTAGTTTTTGCTGCTTTCATGATCGCTGCTTTTTCAGCTGTCATCCGTGCCAACTTTGGCAAGATTTTTCTGGTGAATAGTTGACGTATAACTGGTATAGATCTTTTCATAGAATTTCACCACTTCATCAAATGTAACTGAGATAACGGCGTTATCGACCAGTTCAGGATGCGTTAAATTAGCAACCGCCCATGCAGCGCCGCCGCTAAATGCGATGTAATCACTCAATGGATATGCGCCGCTGGCATTCACCGCATAAATGATATCAGAATTTTCAGCTTGTGATAAAGTACGGGTAAGTTGTTTCTGATAATTGCCCATGCTTTTATCTTCTTCCAATCTTTTTCAGCAGCATTCGACAGTACTTTTCGTTCCCCAATTCAATTGAAACAAATAAAAATCTTTTGTATTGCCATTAGGAAAGTAACCGCCTTTGGTGTTACCACTTCCAATATCAATAAGGAAAGTTGAATATCTTCTTGATTCAGGAACAATACCAAGATGGGAAAGCAAGGCTTCTTGCTTTACATCTATTACAGCAACTGTCTTTTGACTGGTCATTGATCTCTTATCTTTGAATGAAGCGATCAGTTTATTTATCAACTCTGTTTTCTGATCTTTCTCAGCCTGCATTTTTACGCCGCTGCTGATCGCAGTAAAAATTCTTTTTACCTGGAATATTATAATCTTTCTGTGCAGTTGCATATAGATCCACATAGCGCATTCAGGGTGGCAGAAAATGTCGACTCGGTTAAAATGAAATAAAATCTGTATTAACAGAAGTGTCTTTCAAAATATTAAAGCTGCCATTGGATTGAGCATTTTTGCCCAGTTCCACCATACTCATCTTCACACCTTTTGATCCTACTTCAATGCCTGTATAAACAGTGGAGTTATTATATTTAAGCTTAAGACTACTCTGCGCCCATAAAAAATTTACAGAAACGACACAGACATGCATGCCAAGAATAAGACGGCGGTTAAATTGGATATTGAGCATGGGTTAGGTATTTTTGATCGCTGTAAAACTACTTAATACCAGTGCGGCTTTGAACGATAAGATAATCAGCAAATGAAGAGGTGTGAATAGAATGTGATTAACTCTGAATGATCACTGATCAGGTTCCTTCTTCAATAAAGCGGCAATCGTTTGTCCGACTTTTGTTATTTCTTCATCATACACGATCCTGACTCTTGCACTTTTAACTTCTGAAGAACTTAATGTTAATGAGTGACGGTTCTTACCTGCAGTAATAATAAGAATGGCTGTATTGGGAGGAATGCTGCCAAGATTTTCTGCAACCATTTCTATTTCATGAAAAGTATTGTTCAGATCGATCCTTACATAAGTAGTAAGTGGTTTCGCGCTTAATCTTTGATGAGTCAACACAACTTGTTTATCTACAAGCACAGTTATTGAATCACCATCGATTTGAGCATTGTCATAAAAGTCGAGACGAATGGTGCCGGTATCAACTTTTATTTCAGGAATTTCTTTAAATGCAGATTCTCTTATCCGTGTTAAAAACAATAGAACCGCCATCACAACTCTGCAATGAATTCAAAACATTACCTGACCAATAACCCTTCAGTGTTTCCTTGTTTCCTTCGCGATAATAAATAAGTTCGAAATTTTTGACACAGATAACACAGCGTTGAGGAATATGATAAGTTGTTACGATGCCTTCCTGCAGAGATAAGTTTTTGATGCACGGTCAAATGAGCCTCTGAAATTTTTCTTTACATAGTTGTCAATATCCTGGTAATGGTATGAGTCACCGGCAAGCACATTACCTTTTGCGTTTATCTGGAGTTCAATATTATTTTCAGGAAAACATCCTCTCATGTTAAGTGTACCCCTTCCAATAGCCGCTCACATCCTGACCGGCGCATTGAAAAATGAGCGTAGTAAACAAAAAACTAAATGCCAGAAGTATTTTCACCATCAAAAATTAAGACAAAATATTCGCCTAAAATGTGAAAATTGTACAAAAGGTGAATATTATTTTAAACAGGTGGTGATAACCCGGCTTATGAACAGCCGTTTATTTGTTTCTCAATCCCCAAAAGGCAATGGCGATGATCATAAAGCCGATGCCGGTAATGGTTGGAGGCAAAATTTTCCCTTTGTTCCAGAGATAGATCATGTAAATACCTAGAAGCACAAGCAGGATAGCAGCGATGATGAGAGTAGAATTCTTTTCATCTTAAATGCTCCAGACTTTTTTGTTTTCTAAAGAACATTTAAGTTCGGAAAAATTAACTGTTATGAAAATATCTTCCCGCCGCGGTTTTCTTGGCATTATGGCATTGATTGCTCCATTTGCATCTCTATTGAAGTCAAACGCTATCTTCGCTCAAAAAAGGGAATGTTTATACATCATGTTTATTTCTGGCTAAAGAATTCCGGTAATAAAGAAGATAAAGCCAAATTGATCGAAGGATTGAAAAAGCTTTCAAAGGTCAGTACGATCAAAATTTTTATATAGGCCAGACCGGCTGCTACTCGCCGCGAAGTGATCGATAGTTCTCTATGATGTAAGCTGGTTATTATTTTTTGATAATGCCGCCGACCAGGACAGTTATCAAACAGATCCGATACATTTAAAATTTCGTGGAAGAATCTTCTGCACTTTGGACGAAAGTGGTGGTTTATGATTCTATAGATGTAAACCCACAGGTCTGCTAAACGGACGATACTTACGGAAGCCATTTTTGAACCGGAATGAATATTAAGAAAATACTGCTGTTGTCTTAATTGCCTTATTAACGAATGGATTTGGCAGTTCTTTTTCACAGATTGATAAAAACCGAGAAAAAGATATTTTTGTGATAAACTCAAGTTTGATACTTTGTCGGGTAATTTTGTTTCTGAGGAAAATACAAGAAGATTATATACGGGATTGGACGGATCAAGTCAAGGTACTCTTATGTTTCTGACAAAATAAAGTCAAGGTAAATGATGATCCATCCTCACTTTATGAAAAGCGATTCAGTTTTCATGTATATATGTTATTCAGAGAAACCCTGTCCAGAGATTTTTCGAAAGTGTTCTAACTTATTAAGTATTGGTTCACTTAGTGACTTGCTAGAAACACACTTTATTGATAAGGAACAATTGACAAGAAGTAAGCAGAGTACAATAGAAACTAAAGGCGGAATAAGATATATATGAGTTTTTTTCGACCATTGTCATCACAGATTTAGCGCAAACAAAAGCCGTTAATTCCAAAATTTATAGTGATACTTTGCGGGAAAGGTTTTGAACATTATACTTGTTATGAAAAAGAATTTTCACATGCTTTCCTTATTGTAGATCTTTAGATTTTAGATACGCTAGCTCCAAAGAAAAAGAAGTTTTTAGAAGAGAATAGTAGTTTATCGTTACAACTTTATATTCGGTGCTGACGCTTAATAGCCCCACTTTTTCATAATGGCCAGATCTTCTTTAGCACAATCAAGCGGTGTCTTGCCCTGGTATGATTCCTGCTCGATGATGTAATGAACATTCTTTGAATTTTTCTTACCATGTCAATTACATCTTTCGTATTTACTATACCGGCGCCAAGAATGGTGCTTTCATATTTTTCATTGCCTTCACTTGCCTTTATTTCATCCTTAACATGAATTGATGAAAAACGACCAGGATATTTTTTTACGATCTCAGCTGCATTGGCACCTCCATTGTACAAATTGCCAATATCCAATTGTTGAATAACCAATTTTGCATCTGTGTTTTTCATCATGATATCATAAAGCATTTCGCCACCAAGATTTTCACTGAATTCAAAATCATGATTATGATAACCGAATTTCATTCCTGATTTTTGCAAAGCTCACCGCTTTTGTTAAAGACTTCCATAAAGCTAAAAAGACCATCTTTATCTTTCTAAGCGCCTGGTTAAGGGATGGGCTGATAACATATTGCTGTCCCATAGTGGCTGCATCTTCCACTGTATATTTCCAGAGGTCAGTAAATTCTTTTTCGGCATCCCAATGTTGTGAACCCAATACCGTATGTCCACTTCGGCATTTTTATTCCAAGCTCATCTAATATTTTTTTGAATTCAGTTGGAGTATATCCATAAAATTTTCTATCCTTGTAATTAGCATGCTCAACATGTTTATATCCCATCGCTGCCAATTGTTTCAAGGTGTCCCAAAGGATCTTTCCCCATATCATCCCGTACGGAATAAAGTTGAATGCCGACCAGCTCGCTCGTCTTTCGTGCTTGTGTTGGCAAAAGAAAGCTCGTGATAAGTAGTGAACTGCCAGCAATTGCAAGTGTTGATCTTTTATAAATGTTCTGCGTGAATTACTCATGGCAAATAATTTTAAATAGGGGTTTAAGATATGATTTTCCAGTGAATCATAACAAGCACGGTGATAAATAATATAGAATTTGTTTCACAGGTTAAAGGTAACCAGATGAAGGATTTGAAGTCTAACATATCGTAATTGCAATTGTAATTGCTGATACTTTCAAACATTATCGTTTCTACGTCAGTAATTAAGGTTACATTACATGTATTGCAGATCATTCTCTGCATATTAAAGTTAAAAATGTCAACTATTCTTCAAATTGTCAATGCCGAGTAGAAACTTAAGCACATTAATTAAAGGATTAAAGGCCACAGACCTGGAGGAAACACTGAATGGGATAGGGCCATTTACCATTTTTGCTCCTGTGAACCTGGCATTTGGAAAATTATTCGCCGGGGGCTCTTTGAAGACCTGATAAAAAGATGGCAACAAAATAAGACTGTCTGATATCATTACCTATCATGTGATTGCCGGAAAAAAATGCTGAGGGATTTTAGCAATGGACAGAAAATAAAGACCATTAACGGAAAAGATGTTGCCATTACTGTTAAAGATGGTGATGTATGCATCAATGGCGCTAAGATCCTTTCAAAGGACAGGCAGGGATCAAATGGTGTGATCCATTCTGTTGATACGGTGAATATCCCTGAAGAATAATTTTATATTTTATTTAGCAATTATGGAAAATGAAACCATCGTTCAGTTTGTTTTTTTGAAACTGCCGGCGAAAACAATGAATTTATTACTGCAATGGGATCAGTATTCAGAAAGGGATGCCCAAAAGCATGAAGATCAAAAGGCTACAACAGGAGGTTATGTCAAAAAGAAAAGCTAAATATTTATCACAGCACTGGTGTTTTGATGATGAGTTTAAATTTATTTTTAAAAAAGAAAGAAGATCTGCCCATTTCCCTGGAAGTCGAAATGAGGGTGCGCCAGTTAGGAGGTTATACATCCTTGTGCAAATCACAATGCAATCATAGAGTCAAAAAAAAATGAAAGCTAAGAATGTTTGTTTTCATTTCATGAGCACAGGGAATGAGTCTTGAAGAATGCAAAGGATTTACTCATTATCGCTTCCTGAATATTTACAAAGCATATTTTGAAAGCTAGCAATTATGATCATATCCTGGAATTTTTGTTGGAAACCAGCATATCGATACGTTCATGGATCAATTAAGATCTCAGAACCGGTCATATTGAATCAGGCTTGTATAAGGAATGTGTTATTGCAAAAAGTTTAATTAATAGCTTCCGCAATTTATTTGCTTTTTATCAGCTATAATTAAGATCCTGTCAATGATCTACAACTCAATTTACTTCTAATTCATTTTTGCAGGCAGTTTTGGGAAAACTATGATGTGGTTCCGTTTGATACCAAAATACAACTGAACTGATATCGGATTGCTGAACAAGATAACGACCTCCGCTTCTCCAGCCAAGATCCTGTATAGTAACCTTTAAATCTTTTTCAAAACGAATAGGATCCATTATATGCCATCTGTACAAACCGAAACGTTGCATTACATTATAATGGCCATCGCCATCGATCACCTGGTGAAGCCAGCATAGGCAGTTGAAAATTCTGTGTAATCAACAACATCAACACCGGCAGCATTTTTCTTTCTTGTATCAAAATCATAAGAGCCGCAAAAATAATCTTCAGTGCCTGTTCCATTGATCGTTGGGAATTTTGTATCACCATCCATAAAAATTTTATTTCACCTTCGCCCCACCAGCCATTATTATGTACGCCCCAGTGCAAGATAAGTTCCAACATATTGTCCTTTGCCTTCAATATTATCAATGAGAGTGCAAATACCATCTTTTACCTGGTTGCTTCTTCTGTATTGTGCATGAAAGTAAGCTGCATCATCAGGCACAGTTGTCAATGTATAATCAACCTGGTAATACAATGTCATGTTCTCATACATTAATATTTGTCATAGTGATCTTGCATTTTTTCTGAATGGCATTACCCAATAACAATTAAATGCACTGCCGGGATTAATCGTAACGGCTAAAGAATTGCAGATGAGAATAACCGCCCCAGCCAGCTCCAAAGAAATCACCAACAGGAACTTCTACCGATGGTTCTGTTTCATCATCCCAATAAAAACGAAGAATAGAAAAACGCCAGTTACCGGTTGGTGTCATCCAGATATGCTGAATAGCACCGGGTCCCGTGATCTCAGCCATTGGTAAATGTTTCGCCGGGCTTGATAACAATAAATGGATTTACTTTCCATCCTTGTCCAAGATCTCTTGCGGCATTTTTGCATTGCCATTTTCCAATGTAGCCATTCCGCCTTTGCCGGGTTCGCCGGTTAAATTTTCAGGACTGATCGATCTTGTCTTTTGCATCACTCAACCGGAAAAGATTCCCGAGGTTCATATTAAGTCCATTGAACTTTTCCTGTTGTTGTGCCAGATGCGATAGTAGAAATAAAAAGCAGTAATAAAATAACTTTCTCATACCAGTTTGTTTTTGGTGATGAGAAAGTTAAGGAATACATTAGTTGAAGAGATTGTATTGATCATTGTCAGTGCAGTTTTTATAAAAGTTATTGCTTATCGTAAGCAGCTTTTGTAGTTACTTCTCCCTGTTGAGTAGTTCTAGCTGCATGTCACAGTAAGAGATTTACCTCCATCACCCAATGTCCATGTTTCTGTACTCGGTGAATGTAAAGCTTTGACCATTTCTCTCTCCGGTTGTAGTGGAACTGATCGCAAAACTTTGTTCATCAGCAGCCCATTTCAAAAGTTGATTTTCTTACAGAGCCTCCGAAGCCTGTGCCTTGTACTTCTTTTCCATCAAAGCCAAGTGTTTCAGTAGTGGTCACATCATCTCCGCCCTGGAAAGAAGGCGTAGTTCTTGTTATAGTGATCGCATCACTTTTTGTTCTGCTTTTAATTGCTTTAGTAGCAAACCTTGCACCTCTTTCTCCGAAATCGCTTTTGCCTTCATTCAATGCCCAGCTACCGGAGAAGTTTGTACGGTCTGCTTTAGTGGCTGAATGAAACAAGTGTAGATGAAACAATAACAGCTGCTAATAATTTTTTTCCAAAAGACATATTCATAATAATTGATTTTAGGACGATAAATGTAAGAAAAGATTTGAAATGAAAGATGAGTAAAATATAATGATTTGTTATTCAATTGTGAATTAGCTGATCTATTTAAATATCCTTCCAAAAATCTTTCATATCATTCCATGATGCAGTATCAGCGGCGGCATTATATTCTATCGGCATTTTAGAATTTCTTTCCCATTTCAGTAGCATCAGGATTGGTAAATGCATGGGTGGCCCCCGGATAAGATTTAAAAGTATAAGATTTACTCAATGGAATCCATTTGCTTTCTTAAACTTATCAACTTCTGCTCTTTGGAACAAATGAATCAGCTTCGCCATGACAAACTAATATTTCTGCTTTAGTCAGATCTTTATCGGCTGGTGTACCAACAAGAGCCTCCATGAAAACCTTACAACGCCATTTAAGTGGTTCACCCATTCGTTGCAAGATTAAGAAGAACGCCGCCTCCAAAACAATAACCGATACCGGCGATCTTACTTTGATCAACGTTTGGATTTTTTTGAATTCCTCTAAGTGCAAGCATCAAAATGTTTTTTTGCCATATCCGGATGCATATAGAAAGGCATTGCAAGAGCTTGTGCAGTGCTCCGGGATCGTTTCCCATTCGTCCATTGCCACATGCATGTCAACCGCCATTGCGATATAACCCAATTTCAGCCAAGGCATTCTTGCACGGCGTTTTGTATTAATCATTCAATCCCCACCACTCATGCACAACTAAAACAGCAGGACGTTTACCTTCAATGTTTTCATCATAGACAACATCAACTGTCTCATATTGAGGGTATCAATTTTATAACTTACTGTCTCTTCTTTAGTTTGGGTGTTTTGGTTTCTGTTTTGTCGTTTCTGCTTTTATCAGCTTCCTTTATCATTGCTATTACATGAACTTAAGAAAATAATACAGGCAAGACTGCTGGCAGAGATAAGCTTTTGAAATTTCATATCATTGGTTTTGATTGTGAGGAAAGAATATAAAGTTCATTAAATATTTTTACATGCCAGCGATTTATTTGCCCACATTAGTTTTCATAACTTCAATTTATGAAAGCACGATTTGCGTCTTATTGCTTGTACATTATCTTGTTTTCCTGTAATGCAGTGCTGTAGATAGAAAAGAAAATGCCAACTACAAAAGTGAATGATGCTGCTATGGCATACAAACCAATGTGGCAATAGAGATACCACCACTTGCTTTTCGTTCATGGTTGGTGTATAAATAAAGAATACTGGAATGAGATCAATCAATATATTTCTAGCGATAGGTATAAGGTGGTGACACTTGACCTGCCGGTTTTGGCAGATCAGGTAAGAATGAGAAGCGAATTGGACCTTCGAGCAATACGCTGATGATATCAATAGAATTTATCAAGGCAAGAAAATTAAAAGAATGTAATTCTTATCGGACATTCTATGTCAGGTGATATTTTATTATTGATGGATACAAAATATCCTGAAGTCAGTGATTGGTATTGTGGGGATCGATAATCTTAAAAGCCCGGTGTAAAACTTTCAGAAGAAGAAAGCAAACAGGTGGAAAGTTTTTTTGCAATGATGGACAGCAGCTTTTCAGGAACGGTGGAAGCTTATACAAAACAAAATCTTTTTCCGCCATCGGCTGATACTTCCAATTAGTAAACCGGGTAGTAAATGATTTTAAGATGAATGATCCTGTTTAGCGCATCGCTATTAAAAGTGCTGCGTTCACTGCTTGATGTTTCTCAAAAAGAAAGAGGCATGATGCAACAACTGAAACATAACACTCTATCTTGTAAATAGCGATGGTGATACCACGCATATCGACTCACTAAAAAATACTGCAAAGCTTCACGCAGAGGTTGTTTATGTACATGGAACCGGTGACATTATCCCATGATCGAAAACCTCGTACGCGGAGTTTAATGCGGCATTGGAAAACGTGATCAGGTAAGGATCGGTAAAAAATAGCTCTGAAACCTGTTATAACGGGCATGAAGCGCGCCTCGATTTTGTTAACGAATTCTTTTGCCTCTCAATCCCTCTATATTTGCCAAAATTCTAAATTTAATGAAGCGGATCTTTGTCATTCTGTGCTCTGTGATCTGGAAGTTATCATCCTGTTCCAAGAAAAAATGAGGATGTGTGTAATTTATGATGCCCAGCATTTGCCGCTCCGGCATGGTCTGCAGTAACCCAATTGAGGCATACTTATCTTCAGCTTCAATTACCGCTACTAAACATTGCAGTGGCATGTATTATATCATTAGATGCAGCTGGCTCTGGCTCTTCAGCTACTGCTTGCTCAACTGTAGGCGTGAAATATAAAGGGCAATTAACGAATGGAAATGTGTTTGACCAGCGCTACTACACCAGTAACGTTTTCGAACTGAGATCAGTTTGATCGCAGCCTGGACAAAGGGAGTACCGTTGATAAAAACCGGGAGGCAAAATTAAATTGTATTGTCCGCCATCACTTGCTTACGGCAGCCAGGTTAGCAGAGATGTAAAGCGGGCAATACTCGTTATTCCTGCAAACTCCATTCTCATATTTGAAGTGGAATTGACAAATGTTTATTGATGTCGAGGTTGGGACAAATTCTTGTCAACCTTTATCATTGTCAAACAACTTTCAACTATCAACTATGATTTTTTTATGCCTGTCAAACTTATGGTGCAACTACAAGCCGGACATTACCTGATGAGAATTTATAATTTTCCGGCGTAAGAGAACCTTGCATCGATAAGGAGCTACCCGTCCAGTTAGCACTTATGTTCCATTTTCTTCCATTATATCCAGCCGCTGCTTTAAAAACATCCTGATGGATTCACAAAGAAACATTTTTTTCTTTCTTACTTCATCTTCTTCTCTTATAAAATTGACATCTAAATTAATACTACCATGGAGCCTGTAATAAAAAGTGTTGCGCCATGACCAACGCGTATAAGCATAGCCTGCACCCGGTCCAAAACTCAGGACGTTGATCTTATTAATTCCATGTTGCGGATATGTACCTGTTAAAAAGCTGGTACCAATGCACTATCGCCCCGCACCGGTGCCATGATGGATTTCGCCGCCGTATATGATTGAGCCGGCCGGATTTCTTTGCCACCAGTTTGCAAGAGTGCGGCACGATAAGAAAATCTTTCTTTGTTAGGCACCCGGTAAAGCAGAAATACCAAAGAAGGTTGTTTTCACATCTTTCACGATAGTAATATCGTCTGCTGGTAAGCGCCAGCCATTCCTTGTGGTTCCAAATGATAGCCTTTAGGGAGACATGTACATATAGGTCAATAGCCCATTTACGGGGATACAAAATGCACCTGGAAATTAAAACCCTTTGTTTTCCTCTTTTTCATCGGAGTTCTTGCTTTAAAAACTAAAGCCATTGAAAAGATTTATCGAAATATTTTTTTATAGTAATACCTGCGCCAAGATTCAGTTTAGGGTTTGCTTTGTATTCAAGATCCTCTGCGTTATCCGTCCGAAGGAAATTAAGATGAACATATTTTTTTGATAAAATATAGACGTGACGGTGGTCTTTTGAGGGAACGTTTCATAATAAGCAGTGTCATGCTTAAAATCCTTTTGGGCAGCCAATTGTAAAAGAGCAAATAACAAATGTAACTGTCATTAAAAGAACTTGCTGTCGTTGGATTCATGTTAGTAAAGAAATTAATAACTTAAATAATGTTTGTTTAAGTGGTTGCGTTAGTTGAAAAGGCGTTAAAAATAAATTTTTAATGACTGGGATCACGCAAAATTATTTTACGATAACAATTGATTAACCAGTTTGTCATAGCTGTGCAAGGTGAAATGAAAAATGTGTGAATCATGTAACAATTGCCCATAAGCCTGTAACAAATGAGGAAATAGTTGCATCTTACCTTGCTCTCATAAACCCCCTCAAAATGAATTCTACTTACAATTTCTCCCCGGAAAGACAGCCCAGTCTAGTTTGGGATGAGCCTTCCATTCCATTGGCGTTCTGTTCTTGCATCATGAATTAAGAAAACCCCTGACTAATATCATGCTGACTGTTCATTTGCTTGAATCCAAAATTTTGGATGACAACGATAGAATGTATAGCGGATATTATTAAGCGTAGCTCTGGCGAAGATCAATGACTCTGATAAATGACCTTTGAAAGGACAAAAGAAGGATGAGATACAAACGGAAAACATTCCTATTCATCAATTGCTTGATGAAGTGATCGGAACTGGCAAGCGACAGGCTGGCTCTTAAAAACGCTGTCGGTTAAGAAAATTATGTCTCTTTTACGATCCTCAAAGTAAAAATGGATAGGCCAAAAATAAAGATTGCTGTTGACAAATATCATCATCAATGCCATTGACGCTATGCGCTCAGAGAAAGGAGAGCCAAGACTTTCAGAACAAATTGATCAGGGGTGCAGACATGCCATTTCGATCCAGGACAATGGCTGCGTGAATGTTTAAAGAGATTTTGCCCTTTATATTCAATCCATTATTTTACCAATAAGCCCGGTGGAGTGGGAGTCGGATTGGCAGCAACAAAAGATATCCTTCTCTCAAATCAAATATGGTAAAAGTAGAATCGATGGTAGGTGAGGGAACAAGATCTTCATCCTGCTGTTCGAAAAATAAGATGCGTTGCAGAAGGAAAATTTAAAAAATAAATCGCATCTACCGTTAACCTGAATAAAACACTTGTCCCAGCTGCAGTATCGGCTCCGAGAAGCATTGGATCAGCCGGTTGACATAAATGTTATGAATCCGAACGAATACGCCTTCATACCATCAAAATTTTAACTCATGGATACGAAGGAACTTGAAAATTACCAAATAAAGATGGTCGAAATCTGAAAAAGGAACAGCTTATATAATCGTTGAATTAATAGAATAATGAGCATAACGCTGTTGTTAGCAATCAATTATGAAAAAGACAACAGGATCAATAAATGCCTTGTCATTTGCAAGTGGTGAGGGCTTTAATGAAAAACTTCTCCTTTGATACATATGCACAAATAATTGATGGTAGTGCGTGATCATTGATATTGATGGCAAATCATCCAGACTCCACACCGAGATGGTATACTTATACCCGCTCATAAACCAAGTCATATATAAGACCGAATGGTAGATTCAAATTGATCCTGACTGTGATCAAAAGTGGTATGAATAATGATAAGTTTCATTAGATTTCTGGAAGGTTGCAATTATCGCTTATTTAAGAGCTGTACACATTTTCAAAAAGACAAGTACCTGACCAGTGGAAAAGGACGACGAGGCCCGGAGGCTCGGGCAGATCTGCAAAAGGTTTTATTTCATCATAAAGCCTGTTCAGTTTAGCAGCAGTCTTTAGTTTTGATCTTGATTCAATAAGTTTCCATCCATATTTTTCAAAAAACTTCTTCGCCTTCTTCCGGTGCAAATTGAAATACAGCGCCGCTTCCTTTTAATGCCGGTTGCATTTCTTTTTGCCATTTCTAAAACAGCAGGAGAAACAAGATCAAAAACCCAGCGACGAAAATGATTTTGTGAAGAAATATCAGTTGCAAAGTTCAGCAGCTTGTTCAGCAGGTCAGGTAGATGATCAATCCTTCTGTTACTACTAATGCCTTTTACATTCATTATTTAACTGCTGAAATAATTCAAGTCTTGCTTTTCTGTCTGCGAGGTCGAGAGCAATGGTTCTGTACTCACAATTTGGCTTTTCATCTTTTAGAATTTCGTTTTTATAATTGATCATTCCGGGCAGGTCAACATCTATCCATTTTAAAGTTTTTGGTAATTGCATTCTGTAAGCCCTTGCATCAAGACCGGCAGCAAGGTTCACGATCATATCATATCCCATGCTCAACATGCTGCTTTACGCATTCATCAAACAAATAAGTTCTTTGCAATGAACGTCCAGTTATTTTTCTGCTGAATTCGATGGCATCGGCAATTTGTACACCTTTTTCTCCGGCAAGCCTGCGTGCAAAAGGATCGTGAAAAACTGCATCGGGTCTTTCACTTTCTTCGGCTCTGAAGATGGCAACCCATCTTGCTGTATCAGAAATATTTTCTACGAGTTGATTCCATGAATTGAAGGTAGAAAATTATTATGAGCCGGGCTGAGTTGCTACTATTAAGCTTCTTGGCGTCGCACACTTGTGCGGGTTGGAATTATATTGAACTTGTTTGGTTAAACGACCGGAAGAACCTGGCAAAATTGAAAAGAATTTCAGAATTGAAAGGCGCTTTGTATTAATGTCGGCTGCCCTCAATCTTTATTTTATATAAGCGCTCTTTTTGTCTCAATTATAAGTCTGCTCAATCAAATGTGTCGAGCCTGTCCAGTTCCTTAGCTTTTGTAAATAATTGTAAAGCCTTATTATATTCCTCCATTGTCAAAATAATAAGTTCCTAAATTTCTATAACCATAAGAATTGTCTTTGTCGAGTTCATGTGAATAATTGATATCCTTGAGTCCTTCTTCTTGTTTCCCGATTTTAATTTTAGCAAGACCTCTGTTATTGTAAGGGTAAGCAAAGTCTCTTTATCAAGTTCTGTATTGCTTTGAGCTCAAAAAAGGAATCGCATCCCTCATATCTGATTAAATTCAAAGTATATCCTTTTATTGTTCAGCGAATATTTGTTAGGGTTTTGTTCCAATGACTTATCATAAAGGACTATTGCTTTTTCATGTAATCCTAGTAGAGTATAGGAAAGTCTCTGCATTTGACAAGTCATCGGAGTTCGATTTGCCAAGTTGAATAAATTCCTCGGAAAGCTCTTTGATTTTTCATAATTTCTGTCTCGCAAATAAGAACTGATTGCCATGCGGATAAATATTTTCTAAATCTCTTGCCGGTAGAAAGGATTTTGTTGAACAATATTGCGGCTTCAGAATATCGTTGCTGATTATATAATTCACTGGCTTTTGGCTATTCTTTGTGGGTAAACGTTTCTAGCAAAAAAAAGTTCAAGCTGAGATTATAACCGTCATTGTATGTCAAACTTCCATCATACAATTTGATTGGTGTTTGTATTGGTGTAAGGTTTATGAATAGATCAAAAATGGAAGAACCAAGAAATACTATCAGGAAGCTTCTTTAAAAATCCATGTAGGTCGTAATTAAAAGTGAAAATAGCAATTTTGCATCATGGCAATTATAAACGAAGTAATGGGACCTGATAATGTGTAAATAATTTGACGATTTATAGAGATTGTTTTTACTGATGGGACACAAAGTCCAAGTCTCCATGCGAAAGGGTTAAATCGAAAGAAAATTTCCGTGGAGTCCAATATTAATTTTAAAACTTCTTTGGATTCCATGAACCAAATAAATCTCGTTACTTTTTTTTTGGGTTAGAAGAATAGCAGGAACTGCGTGTCCAAGTTCATGAAATAGGACTGTTAAAGGTCTTGTTAATGATACCATTAGGATTAGAGAGATAAGAATTATTGAAAGTATTGCATTGTGTATTGTCAATTAGTGGATCATAGAGTTTCAAGACACTCGCAGCTTTATGCAAATTGTTGTCTAAATTTAATTAAGAATAAGAACAATAGAAAAAATGAAATCAACATAGATTAAGTGTCCCGTAGGGACATATGGTCGGTAGAAAAAGAATCATTAGCATGTATTGGCGTTCCGTAGGAAACTCATGGTGCAAATATTAAAATTGATCGTGCTCAAAAGTCTGGATGAACGTTATGGCCATTCACGATAATATAAGTTATTTCCATCAAAATGTTCCTACGGAACATTCTCAATCAGTTTTATTTAAGGAATAGAATTGTTGCAGTAAAGAGTGCCCTTCGCTTCGCTCTGGGTAAACTGTGCAACAAAGTATTATAGTAGTAATGCAGTTAGGCTCATAATTAAACTTCAATTTAACTGTTCCGACAATTGCAATCAACTATATTTGCGCCCTATGACAATCGAAAAATTGAATGATATGCGGTCCCGCATTGCCGGGATAAGGAGGTTTCTTTGACGTCGATAACCGACTTGATAAGATCCAAAATGATAAGCAGCTTTCACTAAGTCCCGGTTTTTGGAATGATAATGCCCGTGCGACTTCCATCATGAAGGAAATAAAAGTGAATGAATACTGGGTTGATCTGTATAACCAAACAGGATCGGCAGTGGAAGATTTTGCCGTGTTGTTTGAATTCTGGAAAGCTGGTGATGCAACAGAAGAAGAAACAAAAGCTGCTTATGATAAAGCATTAACGATGCTTGATGATGCAGAATTCAAAGCAACACTGAATGAACCGGAAGATGAATTGCCGGCTGTGTTACAAATAAATTCCGGTGCCGGTGGCACAGAAAGCCAGGATTGGGCAGAGATACTTGCACGTATGTATCGCATGTATGGAGAAAAGCAGGGATGGAAAGTAAAAGAGTTGGATTGGCAGTGGGGCGATGGTGCAGGAATTAAAACCTGTACTTATCGAATTTGAGGGCCGTTTGCTTATGGATTTTTAAAAGCAGAAAGTGGTGTGCATCGTTTGGTTCGTATTTCACCATTTGATAGTAATGCCCGTCGTCATACTTCATTTGCATCTGTGTTTGTTTATCCGTTGGTGGATGATACGATCAATATTGAAATTAAACCTGCTGATGTAAAAATGGAAACATCACGCAGTGGTGGTGCCGGCGGACAGAATGTAAACAAAGTAGAAACAAAAGTTCAGTTAACACATATACCGACTGGTATAGTTGTAGTTTGTCAGCAAGACAGAACGCAACTTGGTAACAGGGAATTAGCGATGCAAATGTTGAAGAGCCGTTTGTATGAAGAAGAGCTGCGCAAAAGACAAGCGATAAAAGATGCAACTAGCAATACGTAATCAGAACTAAGTACA
>ERZ1370068.1963-contig-11921_pt1 | contig 62256 bp, 101 predicted proteins | sample MGYA00561227_ERZ1370068 | MGnify/ENA primary metagenome ERZ1370068 (study PRJEB38410, sample SAMEA6850437) | metagenome | study: Metagenomic assessment of the ecological functions of the soil: analysis of the soil microbiota associated with the...
AGTGTACTTCGTTCAGTTACGTATTGCTGGTCGCGATCTGGCGCTCGGGCGCGAGGATCCACCTGGGTATTTTCAATCGCGTAATCAAAATCGTCCTTTTTTCATTGTCAGGTAATAATTTAGAGCAGCACGAGCGCCTTTCCAATTTTGCACAAGCGAAGGCATGTTTGAGCTCAGGCGCCTAAGTGGTTCGGATAAAACGCCTCCTACTTGATTAATTTCCGACACGCGGATGCAGGCTGCGAAGTGATTCGCCCCCAATCGACGAGTGGCGGCACCATCCGCCTTTGCATGCTTCGATCATATACGGACAGCGCGGATGAAACCGGCAACCGATCGGGCGGATTCATCGGCGAAGGTGGATCCCCCGGAAGGACAATGCGCTTGCGCTCGTGCTCGCGCCTTGGATCGACAATTGGCACCGCGCTGATGAGCGCCTTGGTGTATGGATGCAGCGGTTTCTCTAAAACGCTGCGTGCCTCGCCAAGCTCAACGATCTTTCCGGAGATACATGACCGCAATCCGGTCGGAGATGTGTTTCACGACCGAGAGATCGTGCGAAATGAAGATGATCGTCAGCTTCATCTCGCGTCGAAGTTGTGCGAGCAAATTGATGATCTGTGCCTGAATCGAAACATCGAGGGCGGAGACCGGCTCGTCCGCGATAATTAATCTTCGGCTCAACGGCAAGCGCGCGCGCGATGGCGATGCGCTGCCGTTGCCCCCGGAAAATTCGTGTGGATATTTCTTCATCGTGCGCGGCAGCAAACCGACTTTGCGCATGAGGCGTGGCGACCCGCGGCCGGAGTTCGCGACGCGGAACCTTTTCGATGAGTCCAGCATCGCTTCCGCGAGCGTATCGAATACGTTCAGGCGCGGATTAAGGGACGAGTAGCGGATCCTGAAAAATCATTTGAAAATCGGCGCGCGCGTGGCGCAGCTGCCCGTCCATGGAGTTGATTCAAGTTGCGCCCTTCGAGAACGACAGTTCCGGACGTCGGCAGGAATCAACTGAACAATGGTGCGGCCGAGGGTGGATTTGCCGCAGCCAGATTCGCCCACGATTCCGAGCACTTCGCCCTTCTCTTATCGACAACGTGCACGCCGTCAACCGCCCGGACATCACCCAAGCGACGCTTGAAAATCAATCCTGTCTCGACCGGAAAATGCGTCTCTAAGGCTTCGACTTCGAGAAACGGAGTCGACACAAGTCTAGCGAACTTCGGGTTGTCGCTTACGGCTTATTATTACCTGGGATTCCGTCTGTGGAAAGAGCGCCAGATATTCGCCGTAACCTTCTTCTTTCAACTTCTCCACCGGAATGAAACGCAATGCGGCGGAGTTCACGCAGTAGCGTTGACCCGTTGGCGCGGGGCCATCCTCAAACACGTGACCGAGGTGCGAATCGCTCTTGCTCGAAGCGAACCTCGGTGCGCTCCATTCCGAAGGAAGAATCTCTTTTTCCATCACTTTGTCTTTCGAAATCGGCTTGGTGAAACTGGGCCAGCCCGTGCCGCTGTCGAGATTTATCGAGCGAGCTGAAGAGCGGCTCGCCAGTGATAAGATCGACATAAATTCCGGCCTGGTGATTGTCCCAATAGGCATTTGAAATGGAGTCTCGGTGCCGCATTCTCGCGTCACGCGTATGCTCGGTCTTTGGTAAGCTTGGCTTCGCAGCTCGGCGTCACTGGGAACTGCTTTGTTGGGATTCATCTTCTCGGTTTCCTTTTTTCTGCCCTTGAGCATACCCGAACAAAATCGAGGCCGACAATCACAACAGTGGCTCGAGCAAACCGAACCACAGGGGTTTTGTGCGACGTTCGCTTTGTGTATCACTCGCATGCTTTTCATTTCCCAATCTCCAGGGTTTATATTTAGACCGGTTCCCGCACTCAGCCGTTCATTTCGGACAAGCTTCTCAGGAGCTGAGCGGGAGCGAGGTCGATCTCCTTTAATTGGATTCGCAAACAGGCAGAAAAATGGCCGGGTGCGATTTCTTTTAAGGCGATTGTCGACGTTGTGCATTTTTCCTGCGCGTATTCGCAGCGGTAGTGCGAATGGACAGACCTGGAATCGGCTCTGAGGAGATCAAGGCGGAGAACCCGGGATCGTATGAAGTGTCTCCCCTTTTTCGTGGAGCGCAGGTATGGATTTTTGCAGCGCCTGGTTGTAAGGATGTTTTGGTTCGTAAAAAATCTGCGCGGTGGACGCGCTCTCTCACGATTCGACCTGCATACATAACGAGCACGCGATCGCAAAAACCGGATCACGATCCCGATATCGTGAGTAACGAAAATCACGGCGGTTCCAAGTTCACGTTGCATTTTGCGAATTAATTCTAGAATTTGCGCCTGCACTGTGACGTCGAGCGCAGTCGTTGGCTCATCAGCGATTAGCAGTGCCGGCTTCGTAATCAGCGCTGTCGCAATCATAAGGCGCTGCCGCATACCCCCGGAAAACTCATGCGGATACGTGCGCATGCGCCTCTCCGCATCTTGGATGCCGACAGCGCGCAACGCCTCAATCCCGCGCTGCCATGCTTGTTCCCGGGAAGTTTTCCTGTGAATAATCAACGGCTCGATCACCTGGTCGCCCACGCGCATGTAAGGGGTTGAGCAGAAGTCATCGGGTCTTGAAAGACCATCGCGATGCGGTCGCCACGAATCCGTCGCAGGTCGTCTTCGTCGGACTTTAGAAGATCGACATCGCCAAATTGTGCGTGTCCGCTCTCAATTCGTCCTGGAGGCGAGGGATTAACCGCAGCAACGAAAGACAGCGCAACCGACTTACCCGAGCCGGACTCGCCCACGATACCGAGAGTTTCGCCCGGGTCGATCGAAAACGAAACATCATCAACCGCGCGGACAACCCCGGCGCGGGTATGGAAATCGATGCGCAGATTTTCAACGCGAAGCAACGGCGCCACGGAAATGAATAGTGATCGGTGATTGATGATTGGCAAATGCAATCCGTGTGAATTCTATTCACCGGTAATCAGTCACTATTCACTCTTTTGAAGCGCGCGGGTCCAGGGCGTCGCGCAATCCGTCACCGAGGAAATTTAGCGAGAAAAGCGTGACCGCGAGGACGAGCCCCAGGGAAAATCAGCAACCACGGGAACTCTTCCATCACTTCGGCGCCTTCTTTGATCAGCACGCCCCACGAGCTCATCGGCGGTTGGACGCCGAGACCGAGAAAACTCAGGAAAGCTTCAAGCAACATCACAGCAGGCGCCGTAAGCGTGGCATAAACGACGATCGGACCGAGCGCGTTCAGAATCATGTCGAATGATGATTCGCGGCTTGGAAAGCCCAGGGCTTCCCGCGGCCTCAATAAATTCCTGGCGCCGCGATGAGAGCACCTGGCCGCGAACGATCCGGGCAGTTGTCAACCATTGCACTGCCCCGATGGCCACAAAGAGGGAGCACAAATTTTCGACCAAAAAAACCATCAGCAGGATAACGAAAACGGTGAAAGGCAGAGCGAAAATGATATCGACAATACGCATCATCAAAATATCGATCTTGCCGCCGAAGAATCCCGAGATCGCTCCGTAAAAGACACCGATGGTCAAAGCCACTGCCGTCGCGCAAAATCCGACCGACATCGAAACTCGGCCGCCATACAAAATCCTCACAAACAGATCGCGGCCGAGCGTGTCCGTTCCGAGCCAATGTCGTGCACCTGGTGAAACAGCGCCGAGTTGTAGATTTTGAGTCTCATGCGACTGCTTCAAAAAAATGGCCCGATAAATGAGGCGAGCGCGATCAGTATGAGAATAATTGCGCTGATCACGGCCATTCTATTTTTCCGAGACGCTGCCATGCGTCGCGCCAGAGCGATGTCCCGCGCTCGGCCTGTTCGAGCGCCTGCTCGGTTCCGGTGGTTTCATCGACGGCATTCATTCGAATTTCTGTTTCGGATCCATCCAAACGAGCACAACATCGACAATCAAATTGAAGAGGACGATGAAGCCCGCATAAAAAGCACCGCGCCCAGCACCATCGTGTAATCGCGATTGAAAGCGGCGTTTACGAAATTACGCCCGAGGCCGGGGATTTGGAAAATTGTCTCCACGGCAAATGAGCCCGTTACGAGCGCGGCAGCCGTTGGACCCAAATAGTTCACCACTGGAAGCAATCCGCCGCGCAAGGCATGCTTTAGAATTACGCGTAAGTTGGACGCGCCTTTTGCGCGGGCCGTGCGAATGAAATCCTGCGAAAGAATCTCAAGCATTCCGCCACGGGTCAGCCGGGCAATATAAGCCGCGTACAGCTCCAAGTGTGAGTGAGGGCAGGATGCGATCGATCGGATTTTCCCAACCGGAGACGTGTAACCAGTTGAGTTTGAGCGCAAAGATCAAAAACGAGAAGCGGACCGAGCGACGAAATTGGGCACGGAGATCCCCACCATGGCAAACGAGCTGGCAATGTAATCGGTCGCACTGTTTGGCCGGAGCGAAGCGATGATCCCGGCAGTGAGCCCGAGCGCCAAAGCGATCAGCAACGACCAAAAAGGCTAGCTCGGCAGAAATCGGAAATGATTCTGCGATCAACTCGTTGACGGTGCGGTTCGCGTAGCGGCTACGACGGCCCTAAGTCGCCGTGCAACGCGTTGCCCAACCAGCGCAAATACTGCCGGTAAATTGGCAGATTAAAGCCGTAGTATCGATCGAGGCTTTTTTGGATTTCTGGGGTCGTATTCCTTTCCGTATCGAACGGCCCGCCCGGCGCGACGCGGATCGCGAAGAAAGTAATCGTCGCAATGATGAACAGCACGGGCACCATTTGCAGGAGGCGGCGCGCGATAAAGCCAAGCAGGATGGGAAGAGTTAAAGGGTTAAAGCAGGAATCACAAATTGCGTTAGCGCTTTAACGCATCATTACGCTTATAGCCAGATTGTCGATGTAGGCGCGGCGATCAAACGGCGCGAAATCGTCGAGTCTGTTCTCCCGGTGCCAACAAAGCGCGTTGGAATTCCAAGTTCATCCTGAATTGCGACGACGATTCCGCCTTTGCCGCTGCCGTCGAGTTTGGTGACGATCAGACCGGTGAGGCCGATTGCGCTTTGGAATTCGCGGGCCTGACTGAGCGCATTGCCCCCAGTCGTTGCATCGACCACCAACAGCGTCTCGTGCGGCGCGTCCGGATCTTGTTTGCCAAGCGTGCGTTTCACCTTTCGCAGCTCGGCCATGAGATTCGTTTTGTGTGCATTCGGCCGGCTGTATCGCACAGACAGAAAGTCGATCTCGCGCTTCACCGCCGCCTGATACGCTTCGTAGCAAAGCGCAGCCGGATCAGCATTGTATTGTCCGCGAATCATTTCAACGCCGAGCCGTTCGGCCCAAATGCCGAGCTGTTCGATGGCCGCCGCGCGAAAGTGTCGGCTGCCGCCAGCAAAACACTATGTCGATCTTGCTGAAGATAATGAGCGAGTTTCGCTGTTGATGTTGTTTTTCCAGTGCCGTTTACGCCCAGGAGCAAAATCACTTTTGGTTTGGCGGGCTTGCGGCCGGATCGGCGTCAGATTAGCTCGGCAAAATTCGCGCAATTTCCTCGCGCGCGACTTTTACAACATCATTGATCCCGATAATCGACCAGGCTTCGCGCTCTTGCAGTGTCTTGATGATTCGCGTTGTCATCGGCACACCGAGATCTGCGCGGATGAGCGATTCTTCCAGCTCATCCCAATCGATCGGTTTGTTCGCGAAATGTTTGAGCGAGGGATTTGAAGGAAGTTCATGCAGTGATTTCTCGCGTTCCATCATCTCCAGCGAAGGTCGAGACATCTCTTATTATTTTCAAAAGCACGCGCGATTCGGATCGGTTCTCAAGGGAGATTCCGTCGGCTTTGCTCGAACGGAATCACAGCGCGCGCTATCTCGTCGCTTGCCTTGCGCTCTGCGATGCGGATCGCCTCGCGCAACGGTCGCGTCAAATCGTTCTTCACCCGATCGAGAATGCCGTTCACGAAGCGGCCGGATTCCGCGCCGCCGAAAGTTTTTGCCAGCTCGATCGCCTCATTGATGGAGACGACCGGCGGGATGTCGTCGCGATAAAGCATTTCGTAAATCGCGAGCCGCAGGACATTGCGATCGACCGCCGAGATACGATGAAATTCGTAATTCTCGCAGTAGCGCCGAATGCGTTCGTCGATTTCCGGAAGATGCGCGACCATGCCTTCGATGAGCGGCTGCGCAAACTCGCGCACGCGCGGCGTGGCCGGGCAAAATTCCCAGAAATCAGTCGATTTGCTCCGGCCCTTCACCGTGCTGGAGATCGCGCCAGAAATGATATTGGATCGCCGCTTCGCGCGCTCTTCGCCGTTTGCCCATAAAACCTATTTTCTGCGAAGTTCCGACATGACGCTCGGCGATTTCCACGGCGGCCCGCGCGGCTTCGGTGCCGCGGTTGATTTTATTTTCGAGGCAGCGCTCGCGCGCTTGAGTTTCGTTATCGAAACTGAGCACGACATTGATCACGGGCACGCCAGTATCAACCGCGATGCGTTGCAGCGCATCCGTGACGGAGCGGCTCAGATTCTGCGCGTGGTCCGGTTTTCCCTGCAGAATTACGCCACATGGCGATGATTGCATCCGCTTTTTCTTGCGACGCCAACTCGCGCGACAACGACAGGAATTTCGAATGCCCCAGGCACTCGCTCGAGAGAAATCGTCGCGTTCGGTGCAAGGGCACGCAATTCTTCCTTGGCGTGATCGACCAGCCCCTGCACGTAGCGCGCATTAAATTGACTCGCCACGATGATGAACGTGCGTTTCCCGTCAACAACTCTGGGACGAGGCGGGACGATCTTCGACATTTTAAGAATGACGAAGCACGAATGACGAAGCACGAATCAATGCGCGAAGTTCGAATAGTGAAAGGTCGCAGGTTTGATTTCGACATTTCTTCCGCTCCTTCGACATTCGTCATTCGGACTTCGTCATTCGCTGGAGACAAATTCGTGCGATTGCGCTGCGAAGTGCAAAATCGACATAGCCGGCCAGCGTCTTACAGCAGGTGTCCCATCTTCACTTTCTTGGTCTCGAGATATTTCGACGTTGTGCGGATTGGCTTCGCTGCGAATCGGCACCTGTTCTACCATCTCAAGGCCATAACCCTCAAGGCCGACAACTTTCTTCGGGTTATTCGTCAGAAAACGGAACTGGCGGACACCGAGGTCGAAGAGGATTTGCGCGCCGAGGCCGTAATCGCGCAAATCGCTTGGGTAGCCGAGCCTGGTGTTCGCCTCTACCGTATCGAGCCCTTCCTCCTGCAATTTGTAAGCGTGAATTTTGCCGCGAGTCCGATGCCGCGGCCTTCCTGCCGCATGTAAACCAAGACGCCGTTGCCTTCCTCCTGGATTTGGTCGGAGCGCCGCGTGCAATTGATTTCCACAATCACATCGGCGTGAGCCGAAAACATCGCCGGTAAGACATTGGCTGTGCACGCGCACCAGCGTCGGTTTGTTCTTGTCGATCTTGCCTTTGACCAGCGCCAGATGATGCGCTGCCGTCGAGCTTCGCCCGATACAAATGTAAATCAAAATCACCATAGTCGGTCGGCATTTTTACGATCTGTTCCAACTCCACGAGCTTTTCCCGGACGCGTCGATGCGCGATCAAACTCTGGATTGTGCAAATGCGCAGCCCGTGCTTTTCCGGAATTCCATCAGCTCCGGCAAACGGGCCATCGTGCCATCGTCGTGCAAGAATTTCGCAAAGCACGCCCGCCGGTTGCAATCCGGCCATACGAGCAAGATCGACCGCCGCCTCGGTGTGTCCGGCGCGCCGTAACACCCCGCCATCCTTGGCGCGCAATGGAAAAACATGCCCCGGCTGCACGAGATCATCGGGCGCTGATTTCGGATTCGCGATTGCCTGGATGGTCGTCGCGCGATCGTATGCGCTGATTCCGGTGGTCACGCCGCGTGCCGCATCCACCGACACTGTGAAATCGGTGCGGTACATTTCGCGGTTCTGCGCCACCATTCGTTGCAAGCCGAGTTGTTCCGCGCGCTCATTCGAAATGGGCACACAAATCAAGCCCCGGCCATGCGTCGCCATGAAATTGACCGCGTGCGGCGTCGCTTTTTCCGCCGCCATGACCAGATCGCCTTCGTTTTCGCGGTCGGCATCGTCGGTTACGATGACAATGCGGCCCCTGGCGACGTCGCTGATGACGTCGTCAATCGTATCGAACTGAAATGCTTGCTCCGCCTCGATAATCATTGACCAGATACCATTACGTCCGCTGCCGCTCTCGGCAACCTCGTTCACTCCTGATCGGGTCTTCCTCGAGTCACGCCCGTTCGGGATTAAGGTTAATCCTCCACATGGCGCAATCAATCTGGCGTCTTCGTGCCTGTCGCGACAATTGCTTCCGGACGATACATGTCGCGATTGCTTCCCTGAAACTCGGCTTTCAGTTTCACTTTAAACTGCGCAAGATCGACCAGATCCCACCGGATAAAGTTCCAACGGCCATCTTTTCGCGGGTTCGTGCTCGAAGCCGACGATCAGATGAACGGCGTCATCGCGCAACCTTGTTCGTCGCGATTTTCGGTTCGAAATAAAAGGTGCGAAAACTGCTGTCGCGGCTGCCGAGGGCATAAAGTTTTGGATCGAGATAAAAAACACGCTTGCTCGCAAGATCGACAATCCGAAGGTCAGGATAACCGGAGCGCTGCACTTTGTCCTCGGCGGTGCGTGGAAAATCGCAGCTCAACCCGGGCGTGGCATTGAGCAATTCTCGCAGCAAATCTTCCACCTGACTGCTTACTTCGTTGATGCGCGAGACCTTTTGAATCGGACTGTCGGGCGCATTCATCCGCCGCATCGTCTCATCAAGGGCTGCACTTATCTGCTTGATTACGCGCTCGATCAGTTTCGTTTTTCGATCAACAGCCAAAACATGTTTGCCCGTGGTGTCGAGAATCACTTCGCTAAATGCAATGCCGCGCAGTTGTCGATCTTCGTCAAGCAACCAGGGAATTAATTGATCGACAGACGCTTCGGCTGAGTTCGCGACCGTCGTCACGTTCTGCTCCGCGGAAACATTTGGCGACACACCAGCCTGCGGCGACGAAACGAGAGGCGGAACATTCGCTGATTCAAAATGCGCATTCACCATTCAGCAAGGGCAAACGCACCGTGATCCTAGGGCCAAGTTCTGTCTGTAAGTTCGCCCGTGTTTCGTGCCGCGCGCCGATACCTGCGCGGTCACGATCATCCAATACTTCGGTATGGTTTGACATCGATGAATGACGATAATGGACTCAAGCGTGAGTTAAAAACAGACGCTCGCGCCGGGCGCGAGCAAAATTGCTTACGACACGAGGATTGCGCAAAGGCACAAAAAAGAAAATGCTAAAACCGCACGTGACGAGCTATGATGGACAAATCAGAGAAAATTTTCGTCGCCGGTTATCGCGGTCTTGTTGGGCAGCGCTTTGATCCGCCGCTCGAAGCGAGAGGGTTTCCATAATCTGCCGAAGCGCGACCGGTCGCAGCTTGATCTTGAGGATGAACCGGCCGTGCAGAATTTCTTCGCGCGACGAAAAACCAGCGATCGTGATATTGTCGCTGCGGCGAAGGTCGGCGGCATCAAGGCGAACAGCGATTTTCCCGTCGAGTTTCTGCTCGATAATTTGCGGATTCAGAACAACATCATTCACGCGGCCCACGAAGCCGGGGTGCGCAAACTTCTCTTTCTTGGAAGCTCTTGCATCTATCCCAAGTTCGCGCCGCAACCGATTCCAGAAACAGCCTTGCTGAGCGGCCCGCTCGAGCCAACAAATGAAGCTTACGCAATCGCGAAGATCGCCGGCATCAAACTTTGCCAGGCATACGCGCGCGAATATGGCGCGAATTTCATTTCGGCGATGCCGACAAATCTTTACGGACCGAACGACAATTTCGATCTGGAAACATCGCACGTGCTGGCCGCGCTTTTGCGGAAGGCGCACGAAGCGAAAGTGGGCAAGGCCCGAGAGCTTGTCGTATGGGGCTCCGGTAAGCCGCGCCGTGAATTTTTGCACGTGGACGATCTTGCTTCCGCCTGTCTCTTCCTACTCGAGAAATATGATTCCCCGGAAATCATCAACGTCGGCTGCGGCGAAGACATCTCCATCCGCGAACTGGCGGAGTTGATTTGTGACGTGGTTGGTTTCGATGGTGAACTCGCCTGGGACACAACCAAACCGGATGGCACACCGCGAAAACTTCTCGACGTCACCAGGCTGCATGAGCTGGGCTGGCAGGCCGACGATCCCGCTCCGGGATGGCATCGCGCAAACTTACGATTGGTTTTTGAAAAATGTGGCGCGCTAGGGTTCATCCATATCGATGAAAAAATTGCGCGTTGGCGTTGTCGGAGTCGGCCATATTGGAAGCAACCACGCTCGTCTTTATGCTGAAATCCCGTCGGCCGATTTTAGCGCGGTTTACGATCTCGATCTTGCCAGAGGACACGCGATCGGGAGAAAATTTGACGCGGTCACGGCGAAATCGCTCGACGAGTTTATTGAAATGGTTGATGCGGCTTCAGTTGCGACGCCGACGAATACGCATTACGAGGTCGCGCGGTCTCTGCTTGCGCGAGGTAAACATTTACTGGTTGAAAAGCCGATTACCGACAATACCGCGCACGCAGCCGAATTGGCGGATCTGGCGGCGCGGAATGGACTCGTCCTGCAAATTGGCCATGTCGAGCGATTCAATCCGGTGTTGAGCGCGCTTGAAAAGCATCTAACGCACCCGCGTTTCATCGAAGCGCATCGGCTTTCGCCTTATCCGGAGCGCAGCACGGATATCGGTGTGGTTCTCGATCTTATGATCCATGATCTGGAAGTCATTTTGCATTTCGTGCGCTCGCCGGTGCAGAGCATCGATGCAGTCGGGGTGCCGGTTCTAAGCCGCGGCGAAGACATCGCCAATGCGCGGCTGCGTTTCGAGAACGGATGCGTGGCAAATGTCACATCGAGCCGCATCAGTCCCGAGCGGATGCGCAAGATTCGCGTTTTTCAGGAGGACGCCTATCTCTCGCTCGATTATCAAAATCAGAGCGGCGAAATCTATCGGCGTAGCGGAGGCCGGATTACGCGCGACAAAGTCGAAATCGAACGCGAAGAACCGCTCGAAGCGTCAACTTATGTCATTTATCGAATGCGCGAGCACCGGACGCGAGCCGCGCGTTTCGGGTTTCAGGCGACCGCGGCGCTGGAACTGGCGGTCGAAATCACCAAGCGAATCGCCTCGAGTGTCTAAGACAATCTATTTTGTCGCGGGCGAAGCGAGCGGCGACAATCACGGGCGGGTTTGATGCGCTCGCTGCGTGAGCTCGACGACCATCTTAACTTCATCGGGCGCGGCGGTCCGCAGATGCGAACGATCGCTGGCGAGCAATTCAAAATTGGATCGACGACGCGGCCGTCCTCGGATTGTGGGAAGTGATCAGGAAGTATGGTTACTTTCGAGAGCAGTTTCGCGAAACGCTCAACGAAATTGACGAGAGCAAAGCCGACGCGGTCGTGTTGATTGATTATCCGGGCTTCAATTTGCGCCTCGCGCGCGCCTTGCGAAGGCGATCGCCGCAGACGAAAAATAATTTACTACATCAGCCCGCAAGTATGGGCGTGGAACCGTGGTCGAATCAAAAAGATGGCGCGCTTCGTCGATCTCATGCTCTGCATCTTTCCTTTCGAGGCCGAGCTCTATAATAAATCCGGACTGCGCACGGAATTTGTCGGCCATCCAATGGTCGAGCGATTGCGGGCTCGCAAGATCGATATCGAGCGCGATCCAAATTTAATCGGCCTTTTCCCGGGCAGCCGTTGCCGCGAAGTGCGCAAAATTTTTCCGATCCTGATTGAGACTGTGGGCGAGTTGCGCAATCAAAGAGCAGACTTGCATTTTGAAGTAGCGGCGGCGTCGAAGGCGCTTGCGACTGAGATTTCGGCTGCTTTGACGGCCGCTCACGTGAAAGACGGACTCTTTCACGTCGTTACCGATGAAACAGCCGCGGCCATGCAACGTGCTTCAGTCGGGATCATTGCTTCCGGGAGCGCGACGCTCGAGGCGGCGTATTTTCGGCTCCCATATGTGCTGATCTACAAGGTCGCGTGGCCGACCTATCTGGCCGCGCGACTCGTGGTGAACGTGAAATATCTCGGTATGCCCAATCTGCTCGCGAATAAGGAAGTCGTGCCTGAATTCATTCAGCATCGAGCAAGACCGAACACAATCGCGAAAGCCGCTCTGCAACTGATCAACGATCCGGCCGCGCGAGACGAAATGATTTCCGAGTTCGATCGAATCGTTGCCAAATTGGGCGAAGGCGGAGCGAGTGAAAGGGCCGCGCGAGCAATTGTCGAAGAATTGGGCGCGACTTAGATCGCTATTTACTGAACGTGTTTTAGCATCGAGCCGGAGCTGATCACCTGATGAAATTTTGGGGATATCTCGCGGACGTTATCGAATGATGTCGCGCATTGGCCGGGAGACACGCCGTTTCAGTTTCGGCTCACGGGGAAAATCCGGAGGGAAGCGCGGTTAATCTTGGGGCGATTAATACGAGCCTGCACAACGGCACCCACGCTGATGCCTGCTTTCATTTCGAGACCGATGGCGAAACGATCGAGAAAGCACCGCTCGAAGTTTATATGGGGCGCGCGGCCGTTGTCGATCTTGGGGAAGCTTTCGTGCGGTCGAGTGAAAAGCATTTGATTACAACTGAGGATCTGCGGCCGCAATCTGAAGAGGTCGCGGAGACCTCACGGCTTCTTATCAAAACCGGTCGTTGGAGCGATTCGGCGATTTTCCAAATCAAATTCCGGTGATCGCAGCCGATGTTCCGGGGTGGTTGCAGAAAAATGGAGTCAAACTCCTGGGACTGGATCTGCCCTCAGTGGACGAAGTTGATTCGAAATCGTTGCCGAACCATCACGCGCTCGCTCGTGCCGGCATCGCCATCATTGAATCTCTCGATCTGAAGAATGTCGGGGCCGGCATTTATAATCTTGTAGCGTTGCCGCTAAAGATTGCCGGCGGCGACGCCGCGCCACTGCGGGCAATTCTCTGGCGCGACTGAGTTCCCGCAGCGAACATGGAACTTTCCTCGCTGGAGAAATTTCTTCAAGATAACCGCACGCCCTGGATCGTTGGCGGTCTGACAATCGTTTTGTTCTTAATCGCGAATCTGCCGTGGCAGCTCGACGATTACGACCAGGCCAAACAAGCATTTACTTCCTTTGAGATGGTTAAGGAGGGGGCAGTGGTTCTATCAGCAAACGCCCGCACGAACACGTGGCGACAAAGCCGCCGCTGATTGGATGGATCTCAGCGGGTCTCTTTCAGTTAACGCGGTCGTGGGACGCGGCGTGGCGGTTGCCGTCCTTCGTTGCGGCGATTGCGATCTCGATCTTGCTGTTTCGCGCCGCGGCGGTGGCTTATGGATCAGTCGCTGCTTTGATTGCACTGAGCGCGTTCGGGCTGAATCTGCTGAGTCTGCGTCTGGCGACTCTCGTCCGCACGGATATGCCATTGGCGTTCCTGATTTTTCTGATCGGTTTTCTCGTCTGGCGGAAAATTCAAAAACGGGAAGCGTGGGATACCGCGGGATCGATTCTTGATCTTCGCCCTGCTCACTGCTGCGATGTTGATCAAGGGGCCGATTGTTTATGCGTTTCTACTTCCCGGGATCGGCCTCTTTGAATGGTGGCGGCGAAAGAGTAGTACGCCAAGCGCGTGGTGCGGTTGGTGGCCTGGCTTCGCTTCGCTCGGTGTTTTCCTTTTGTGGGTTGTGGGCGGTATCGCTTTTCAACCTGGCTTTTTCAATGAAGTTGTAATGCGCGAATTCGTCGCGCGTTTCGGGGAAACGATTCATCGGTCGCAACCGCTTTATTTTTATCTGCCGCATCTGTTGCACAAATTTGCCCCATGGAGCGTGCTGATAATCGCGTTCGCAATTGTCGATCTTCGTTCGCGTCGATGGAGGATTAGTGCTGCGTTTCGCGAGATGTCTCCGGAAACCTTTTGGTTGCTTTGCTGGAGCTTGGGCGGCCTGCTCGCAGTGTCGCTGATTCCGTCAAAGCGCGTTGATCGGATTTTTCCGTTATCCCGCCGCTCTGTTTGCTGCTAGCGGCGCAGGTCGGAAGTTACTTCGCCTGACGAGAAATGGCGCGCCCGTGTTTATCGATGGAGCGCAGTTGCGCTGCTCTTCTCGATCTTGCTAACGGGCGGCTACACAATCTCGAAAGTGCTTTCCGGATATCGTGATCATCGCGATGCCCTGGTCGTTTTCGGACGCGAGGTTCGCCATGAAGTGGAAGCGCATGGCTGGCGCTATGAGGTGATCGTCGGCAAAGACGAAGGCATCCTGCTTTACCTGCGCCGGCTGCGCTTCGTCGAACCGGAGGACGCGATCACCAAATGGAAGGCCGGAATTATCGACGCTGTCGTAGCGCCGGATGAGGAACAGCCACGCTTGCTGCGCGATTTGGAAGGATCGGTTCCTCGCGCATCCGCTCGCGGAGATGAGAATGAAGAACGCACTCCGCGTTACATCTTGCTGACGCGATCGAGATCAGCCAAGCCATAGCAGCCGCTTATGATCCTTGCGAGAGAGCAACACGCATTTTTGCTCTGAGTCGGACCTGCTCACGGGTCACGCTTCTTGTTATCAGTGAGGAATTTTCGAGTCGCCTAACGAGGCGGAGCTCAGCCACCCAGCACTTTGAAAATTAAGGCGGGCATCCCAATGAGTTGCAACAAATGCTGGGTTGGCTGCATCGCCTGGTTAGGCCGGTTCGCATTGGTCGTCATCTGCAGCTGAGGTGTCGAGACTCTACAGTTGGGCAGATTGGGACCCTCGTTGAAACTTCGGGAGACTGTGATCTATCGTGACCCATGGCAAACGATCCTCCAACCAGGTGATTTTGGTAGTGGGGAATGCCTCCGGATGATCCAGCGTCCCGATCGTAATTTCAACAGGATCTGCGTCCACTGAATCTTCCAAAATTAACGGTGAGCCGCAACAGGCTGCAAAACATCTGATCCTGCTCGCAACGCTCACTTTCTTGATTTCGCCGCACAAAAAGTGAATGTTCTTACGCTCGACACTGCCCCATGTGATAAAAGCGGCACCCGAACTCCTGCGACAATCCGCGCAATGGCAATCCACTATGTTGCTCGGCGCCACACGAAGTTCATACCGCACGTTTCCGCAAGTACATCCACCCTGGACCATAGTATTCTTTCGCCTAGCGAGACCAAGATGAGCTGCCGCGAGCGAGAGCGTCCGTCGGCTACAGTTTGGCGGTTTGAAGTCATGTGAAGCTGGATATTACGGCGGCTCGCGGTCAGCTCCATCGCTTGGTTAGGCCTTGCTCGGATCACTGTTCATCGACGGCATTTTGAATTCTTTCCAGCGCCGTTCGCTGCTCGTCGGGTGGCACATCTTCGACGTGGGTGGCCACCCACCAAATGTTGCCGCACGGGTCTTTGACGCCGCCATACCGTTCACCCGAAGGCAACGTCATGATGGGAAACACCGAAACTCCGCCTGCGTTGAGCGCGGAATGATAAACGGCGTCGGAGTCGTGCACATAGAGATAGATTGGAGGCAGGCATCGGTCCAAACGGTGGGGTGGCGTCGGCCAACATGAGCATCGAATCTCCGACTCGCATCGTCGCATGCATGATTGCGCCATCTGGCCGGGTTTCGCGGACCGTCAGCTCGCCATCGAATGCTGCGGAGATGAACTCAATCAACCGAGCAGCGCCTTGGGTGAATAGGTAGGGAGTAATAGCGTGGAATCCGTCAGGAATTGGTTTTACAGACATGATTGTGTAGGGTTGATTCTCAGAGCAGAACGGTAAGAGCGCCTAACGAGACAAGAAGCTCAGCCACCGCTGGCGGGAGCGAGTCTTTGCTTTCACTCCATCCTTCATAATTCATCCTTCAGCTTTTCAGTACACCGGCCAGCGGTTGGCTCGCAGCGATTGGTTAGGAGTTGCGGCTGAGCCAGTCCGCGAAACGCGTCGGACCGAGGCGTGGATTGTCGCCGGGCGTGAGGCTTTGGTCGTTCACCGATATGCCGGAGTAGAGCGCCTTGGGATCGGTGATTACCGTCCGTGCGTCCCCGGTTGCGGTCAGGAATTGCCGCACGAGGTCGTCTTGCCGAATCGGTTCGGGACCGGCCAGATCGAACGTGCCGTTCAACGGCTCCGCGAGGGCCACATCGGCCACGACGGCGGCGACGTCATCCGACGCAATGGGCTGCATCAGAACCGGTGGAAGCCGAACCGTCTGCCCTTCAGTCGCCGATTGAGCGATGCCGCCCACGAACTCGAAGAACTGCGTGGCGCGCACGATCGTGTAAGGAATCGGGGAAGCCTTGATTAGTTTTTCCTGGGCCATCTTTGCGCGGAAGTAACCACTCGCGAGCAGGCGGTCGGTGCCGACGACCGACAACGCCACATGATGGCCGACGCCCGCGGCCGCTTCCGCGGCGAGGAGGTTCCGACCTGATGTCTCGAAAAACGCCAGGACTGCGTTGTCCTCCCACGAGGGCGCATTCGCGACATCGACGACCACCTGAGCGCCGGCCAGCGCTTGCGCCAGTCCCTCGCCAGTGACGGTGTTGACACCCGACGAGGGTGATGCCGCCACCACCTCATGGCCGTGCTGACGAAGGTTCGTCACGACCTTTTTCCCGATGAGTCCGCTTCCACCGATGACAACGATTTTCATGTTTGAATCTCCTGTGTCGCCCATAGCGGGCGCTCAAAAAGCCTACTTGCGTTACTTGGCCGGAAGCACTGCCGGAACACCCTGGTTTTTCACCAGAAACACGACGAACTTCGCCGGTTTGCTGTCGCTCGCGCTGCGGCCGACGATGTGAACGTCATTTGGGCCTTCATAGAATCCTTCGCCGGCTTTGACCGTGACGGGCTCCGCGCCCCGCAACTGCATCACGATCGAGCCCTCGAGCACGTAGACGAAGGCGTGCGCATCGTGTCGATGGATTTCGTCGGCGCCGCCAGGCGGGTAGGTGACCGTAAGGACGAGACCTTCTTTGCCGGGAATGTCCGTCAAGGGTTTGGACATGATTTCTTTTACGTCGGGAGGTGGAGCGGCCGGCGCGAATTGCGCGGCGAGCGCACAAGCAGCGATTGCGATGGGCAGGATGATCTTTTTCATGGCGACTCCAGTGGTTTAGCCCAGATTTTGCTTTTCTTTCAAAGCCTAACGCTCGGCTAAGCTGCCGGGGCCTAAAAGCAACTTGACCCGAAACCAGGATGGCGGCCCCGGTCAAGCATTCAGCCGGCGGTTAGGCTGCGGCTTCGCTCTAGCTTGATCGAGAGTACCCAGTCCTGCTTACGCGCCCACTCCTCGAAGGTATGCCGCGGCACGTCTGGATGAAACACGGCGCAGGTTCCTCGATGTCCGCGGCATAGCCCGCGTAGTATCGAACCACTCGCATATCGGGGCCAGATCTGCGCTCTGGGCACGTACGACGTCTGGTGGAGACGCGTCATGGTTGGACTTCTCGCGGCCGCGTGACCTCTGACAAGATGGCGTCCGGCTTCTTCGCGTGTCAGCTCAGCCTGCGGCGATAATGGACAGCGACTGACCGAAGACGGCGATCACCGCGCATCGATGAACCAAGCGCATACGAACGCCCTGATGACCGGCCACGGCGATTTGTTGCAGCGATGCGCCTGGCAGGCACTGCCATAGCGAGCTTCCCGACGCAGACTCGGTAGAATCGCACGCGCTCCGAACAACAATCCGCCATGAAGCTAGACCGGGGCGATCGATGGTGTCGGGCACAGCGGATGCTCGAAGGTGCCGACGGCATATTTGCTGTCAAAATGCGGAGTGCCGGTGGCGCGGTCTGCACTGGCGAGCGGAATCGTAGACGAGATCGCAGCGACTCACCGCTGTCCTGGCGGAATACTCTTGTCAGCGTAAGCTGACAGACCGGCAACTGGAGAACCTTCCGTTGAACAATCGATCGCGTGCAGGAGTCATCTAACGGTCCTCAACGCGCCAGCGACTGCCGCCGGGAGCGCCGCGACCTGAAGGCAGTTCGCTGGAGCGCGTGGTTAGGCGGCGGTTCATTTCTCGCCCTCGTGATGCTCCTGCGCCTGCTGAACGGATTATCTCTGCGCTCTGGTATCGGGACGGTCCACTCGTTGCTGTCGGGATGGTAGTATGACTCGCCCAGCGGAGTTGTCGGCCACGACATAGAGAATCAAGTCCTGGAGCGCCATCATTGATGATCTGGTGCGGCTCGTTCGGTCTGAAGAGGAAGGCGTCGCTCCTACCTCGATCGGCGTGGTCCTCCTCCGTGTGACGGACGACGCCGCTGCCTCGAGATAACGTGGTAGAACTCCCACTGCGCGCTATGGGAATGGTAACGTAAGGCGTCTTCCCCGGCGGAATGCGGCAGATCTCGACATCGAACGGATGCCGCTCGTTCAAGTCGGTTGAATCAGGTTTTCGTCCCAGCTCCTCTGAAATCTCTTTGCCCGCGCCAATGATCTCGCCTTCCGGCGATGACCAGGTGAACTCAGCGATTCTTGCGGTGTTGACTTTAAGCATATTAACGTGGCGATAGCCGCCTAACGAGAATTCGGCCCAAAAATGGGTGTTTCAAGAGAAATGCCCAATCTTGTGGTCTAATCCGGCTTGAGTTCCGGGTTGAAGACGGCAGAATCGGCGGCATGCAGGGCGGGGTAGCCAGCACGCCCGCGGAAAACAAACGCAAATTGCTCGACCGAGTGCGCGACGTGAGATTGAACGGCGCGAAGTTATCGACGAGACGGAGCTCGTCCCTCCATAATTTCCTGGCTACTTTTGTCTCCTCGCGCCGTTCTTGCTTAAAATGGAAATAATCCGACGGTCATAGACCGCCGATACAACGATTGACAGCAGGGCACAGCGGCGGGCTTTTGACGGCTGCCGCTTTAACCAGAGCTAATGAGCACGCTGGCTCGACTTTCCGGCGCATAATTTTACTCTCGCAGCGGTCTGACATGGCTACTGAATTCCCCAAACGAGAACTGGAAACGCTTTGGGCGCCGTGGCGGGTGGAATATTTCGAGCGCGAAAGAACCGAATCGCGGATTTTCTCGAAGCGGCGGCTCGGGCGAGCGATGACGCCGCGCATTTGGTGATCACGCGACGCAAGAACGCGTTCTTGATGATGAACCGTTATCCGCTATGCGGTTGGTCATTTGATGGCGGTGCCATACCGCAAAACGGCGGACATTTCGTCACTTGGTGATAATGAGATCGTCGAGCTTTGGAATTTGGTATGCGCACGCGCAGGCGCTTTGCGCGCCGCGACAAAAGCGCAAGGGTTCAACATCGGTTTGAACCTTGGCGAATGCGCGGGCGCGGGCATCGTCGATTACTTGCATGTGCACATCGTGCCGCGCTGGAGTGGAGACACGAATTTCATGCCGATCCTCAGCGGCACGCGCATGCTCTCGGAGGGATTGCGTGGGCTCTACGACAAATTGATCGAAGCGCAGACGAAGATCGACGTGCGAATCGAGCCGGAGCACATGAACGGGTGGGCTGACGCGCCGCCGCCGAAAAGGGGATTGGGGTGTTTCGCCAGAGGCTGCCTCATCCTCGTGGTGTTTGCGATTGTGTTAGGCTATCGCTTGTGTCGCCGGTCTGTATTGGGGTTTTCAGCGGCACTCGGCAATAGTCGCACGGCGTTTATTGGCTGGCCAAGACCCACTCGCTTGCGGAAGCGCCTGCGCCGGTTCCTGAATTCGCGGCTTCGGACGAGCAGATTCAGGCGGTGCAAGAGAGCGGTGGCGGGATTTTGAACGGAAGAGTCCGTGCGGGTCAGCCGGCTGAAATCGGGTTAACTGCAGACGACATTAACAGCTCGATTGCCGCAAATCGATATCTTCGCGGAAAGATTTATGCATCGATCGATGGGAATCGCCTGCGGCTTCAGGCGAGCATTCCGCTGGGAGAATATGTCGGCCGATCCGGATATTATTTTAACGGGGACATTACGATTCAATCCGATGCGGTCGCCTCTCTCGCGAATCCGCGCTTGAAACGTATCGCGATAAACGGTCGAACCATTACCGCGCGATCTCCTGAATTGGAAATATCGTTCCCGACGATTGCGCGAGTACTTCGCTGAATATCGGAGTGATTACGACGTTGCTACGATCGAAATTCGCGACGGGAAATTGATTGTGCGATCAGACGCCGATTAATTTGGCTGCATGATCTCCCGCACGAAGACGTTGAGCTGCCCGTCTTCCTGTTTACGGACCTCGGTGATTTCGTAGGGCCGCAACTCATCTCGACTCAACAGTCGCGCCTTGTTGCGGCGGAGTTATAGCCGGATGGAAATTCGACAATAATGCGCGTGGATGAACCCGCCCCCAAAGTGAAGCACTTTGTCCGTTAATTTTGTGCGCGGACGGAGCACGGCGCGATTGGCATCGGAAAAATTCACGACGAATTGTCCTTTTAAGTAAACGCGTTCGCCGGCAAGTCCGTGCTCGGCGACATCTCGCAGATCGCTCGTGCCGACCAGGCGGCCAAGTGGCATTTTCCCGGGCGGAAACGTTTTCCAACTGCCTCCGCCGGCGTTTGAAGCCAGAGCCACTCCGGAAGCATCAGCCGGGACAGGCTGCGCGGGCAATAACCGGAACTGGGGTCGCTGTCGCGGCAGGTGGAGACTTGAGCAACGGCCACGCGTGGGCGCAGCCGCGAGCAGTCGGCGCCGCCGTGGCAACGGGAGGCTTGGCGGTGGCGTCGGCGCTGATGCGACAGCGAACGGTGTCGAAGTTGGCGCTGCCGATTTCTGAGCGATGACCGGTTGAGCAGGAGTGGACGTGGGCGACGGAGATTTCAGCTTTCTCTTTTTTCGCTAATTTGCCGCCCTTTGGCGCCGGCGTTGTCTTCGGCTAGCTTTGCATTTTGCGGCGGGATGCCTGGTGCGGCCGGAGCCTCGACCGGTCTGGCTTGTTCGACTCGAACCAGCTCATTTTCTGCAGGTGGAGGCGCACGCGGCGGTAGGCCCGGCAGCGATTGGAACCTGCGGTTGGCGTCGTTTTTCGCCGATAATCGGCGTAGCGTTCCTCGGCTTTGACGCGCGCATCGCTCCTTAAATAATGGCCACCCAGCCGATGAGATTGAGAGTAAGCGGGGGCTCAAGCCGGAACGTCCCAAGGCCGCGTGTGACCGTATAGCTTCCATAAAGCAATGGGACAGCGGTAATCATGATGCGACCGTCCGCCAATCGCTCTGCATGAATCACGGCAGAAAGATCATGTGTGCGTTCGAGTTTGACTTCCAAACCAACATTAAGCGTTTGCTTCATCAGCGGCAGCATGTCGGAGTTCGCCGGATAGAGATGCTCCATGAGCAATTCGCCGCTATCGACGGCGTTCGTCAGTGCGACCATACCGGAGGTAAAGACATCGCCGGGCCCGAGTTCCCGCGCTTGCCACGATCGTGTATCTGCCAACCACGTACGGCACCAGACCGCGCACTTGCTGATAATTTCGAATATAGTTGCGCGCCAATTCTGCGTTAGTCTTGGCCAACTCGGCCGCGCCCATCCCGACATAGCGATCGTAGAGTTGCTTTCGCGCTCAGGAATTCGCCAGCTGGCGCGGCAGTCAACTCGAAACGCTTCGGCGGATCGATTTTGTGCAGCCTTTGTAAGATGCGATAGCTGTCCGGGCGCTCCGGCTGATCGAAAATATAAAAACTGCCCAGCCACGCTGCGAAAGCGAAGCCGGTCAAAAGAAGAATGGCGACTGTCCACCCGAAATAATTAGTCCGTCGCCGGGGCGACGAGTATGTCTCTTCGTAGCGAGAAGTGCCGTAATTCACTTAACGGGAACGAGAAAATCCGCCGGTTTCAAGCTGACTGCGCGGTTTCAAACGACGACCCGCATCCGCAGGTTCGAGATGCATTTGGATTGACAATGTGAAAACCAACGCCGGTCAAACCATCGCGAAAATCCAAAGTAGCGCCGCGCAAGTATGGGATGCTCTCACCATCGATAAGAAATTGCATCCCGTCGCGCTCCACTACAGCGTCGCCTTCCTCTTTTTCACCGAGCGTCATCTCGTATTGAAGTCCCGAACAGCCGCCCTTCGCAATCTGCACGCGCAAGCCTTTGCGAGAATTTTCTGGGCGCGCTTGAAGCAAAGTTCGGAGCTGTCGAACAGCGCTGTCGGTGACATTAATCATCATCCGCAAAAATAAGGCTACGGCTGCGCCAAGTCAAAAGCTGCAATCGCATCAGACTCCGTTTTTCTTCGCAATTTGTAGGCCGAAATCTAAAATCAAAGGCAAATGAGCCGGATTCGATTGCTGCCGGAGACTGTCGCCAGCCAGGTCGCGGCTGGCGAAGTGGTGGAACGTCCCGCCTCCGTGGTGAAGGAACTCATCGAGAACAGCATCGATGCCGGGGCTCGCAAGATCGAGATCATCGATTCATCGCGGAGGAATTTCGCTCGTCCGGGTGATTGATGACGGCTCTGGCATGGATCGCGACGACGCGCTCCTTTCACTCTGAACGTCATGCTACGAGCAAGATTCGTTCGGCCGCCGACTTGCAAACGATCGGCACGCTTGGATTTCGCGGCGAAGCTTTGCCGAGCATCGCCAGTGTTTCGCGCTTTCGATTAACCACTCGCGAGCCAAATGCCATCGCCGGAACGGAAATCATCGTGAATGGCGGCAAGATCGACATCGTGCGCGACGGCGGTGAAGCGCCCGGAACGCAAGTAGAGGTGCGCTCGCTTTTTACAATCTGCCAGCGCGTCGAAAATTTCTCCGTTCTGAAAACACGGAAAGCCGTAACATCGAGCATCAGATTCACCTGCAGGCGATCGGCCATCCTCAGATTGCCTTCACTTTGCTGCGAGACGATCGGCTCGTCTTTCAACTACCGGACGACGGCAACTCTTAGCGATCGAATCCGGGATTTATACGGTTCCGAGCTATTGGAACGCCTGATTCGAGGTAAACGGGAATGCTTCCGTCCAAAATTCAAATTAGCGGATTCATTGGGCAAGCGGGCCTGAGCCGGCAAACGCGTGCACAACAGCTCATTTTCGTGAACGGCCGCGCGATCGAAAGCGGCCTCATCACTGCTGCCGTCCGCGAAGGCTATCACACCGCGCTCATGAAGGGACAGTATCCGGTCACGTTTCTTTTCTCGATCTCGATCCGGGCGCAGTCGATGTAAACGTTCACCCGGCAAAGCGTGAAGTCCGTTTTCGGGATCCAACTGGAAGTCCGTGAAGCGATCGTCCACTGCCGTTCGGCAAACATTGGAACGCGGCCGGACCGAATGGCAGGAAAAATTTCGCGCGCCCGCGGCATCACCGCCAGTCGTGACAAAGATTCCAGCGCCAGCGATGGTCGAACCGACAACTTGCCGCCGCGGTCGACCCCGAAAGCGTTCGGGCCGGCTACCGGCCGCGCCGAGTCTGCTCCTCAACCGCGTCTCGCTCCGGATGACCGCAGAGGAATCTGTAGCTGGGGTCGTTGACGCCGACCGCGCCACGGCAAACCGCTCGTGCGAGGCATGCCGCTCCGCAGCAATTTCAGATCATCGGCGTACTCAACAAACTTTATGTCCTGATGGAAAACGCGGACGGTCTCGTCCTCGTCGATCAGCACGCGGCGCACGAACGCATTCTCTTCGAAGAATTGCGGCGAAGAATGGAAGAGCAGGGAGTTCCAGCACAAAAGCTGCTGCTTCCTCAGACTTTCGATCTGCCGCCGCGCGATGTCGGACTGGATTGAACGCAACATGTCGATCTTGCAAAAGATGGGAATCGGAATTGAAAGCTTCGGACCGAATTCGTTCAAGATCGACAGTCTGCCGAGTTTTTGAATGTCTCAGATCCGACGCAGTTCATGCGCAAAGTGATCGATGATCTCAAAAGCGCTAGCAACAGCAGTTCGGCCATGCGATTGGGCGAAGAGATGATCGCCAAGACGGTTTGTCGGCACGCTGTGAAGGCTAATGATCCGCTGCGGTATCTCGAAGTCGAGAAACTCATCCAGGATTTGCTCGAGTGCGATCTGCCTTACTGCTGCCCGCACGGGCGGCCTACCATGATTCAGATTTCGCTTGCCGAACTGGAGAAGAAATTCGGTCGGAAAGTTTGAGCGATGAGCAGGCCGCGGCGCTTGTCGCGACAGCAATGCGGCTTGCCATTTGGAGTGCCGGCTTCTAGTTTGGCGCGGTGAAAAAATCGAGGCGATCATCAAGCCGTTTAAAACCGAGCCGGTGAAAGAAGCGCTCATGGCAGTGGGCGTGGAGGGAATGACTCTGAGTGAGGTCAAAGGCTTTGGTCGGCAGAAAGGTCACAGCGAAATTTATCGTGGCACCGAGTACACGGTGGATTTCCTGCCCAAAGTGAAATTCGAGATGGTGGTTCCGGACGATCGCGCGCAACGCGCCGTCGAAGCAATCTTGCGCGCCGCCAGGACTGGAAAGATCGGCGATGGAAAGATTTTCGTTGCGGAAGTGGAAGAAGCGGTCCGGATCCGAACGGACGAACGCGGTGCGGAGGCGCTCTAACTGTTAATTGATTTCAATGCTTTTAGGCGCTCTCAACAAATGCACGACTTTCTTATTATCGGTTTTTCTCGGTATCGTCGAAGGGCTCACCGAATTTCTTCCGGTAAGTTCAACCGCGCATCTGCGCATCTGCGGAAGCGCTGCTGAAAATCGATCTTCACGACGGCTTCTGGAAGATGTGCACGATCGTCATTCAGCTGGGCGCAATTCTGGCGCTACCGGTCTATTTTCGCGAACGCATCCTGAAGTTTCTTCGCACATTTCCGAAGAGGCGAACGGGGCGATCGCACTATCTTGACGCATCCGTTGAGTCTCACGCTGATTGCCTTTGTCGTTACCGCGGTTCCGGCGTGGGCCTTAACGAAACAGATCGGCAAGAACCTGGAAAATCTCTGGGTGATGGCCTGGGCGCTCTTGATTGGCGGAATAATCATGTGGGTGGTGGACGCCGTTTTTACCCGGCCGCGCGTCGCGCACATGGAGGAAATGAGCTCTGCCGCAGGCGGTCTGGATCGGCGCAGCGCAAATTCTTTCCGCAATCTTTCCCGGAACTTCACGATCGATGTGCACGATCGCCGCCGGGCAAGTTGCAGGCATGTCGCGCCCGGCCGCGCTCGAATTTTCGTTTTTTCTGTCGATGCCGACGATGCTGGTGGCCACCGGGTATGATTTCGTGAAGACGGTGATGCCGCATCATCACGAGGTGAATCTCGCGCCGCTGACAATGAATGGCCATGAATGGATCGTGCTCGCAATCGGATTTGTAGTTTCATTTTTCGTGGCGCTGGGAGTGGTCGCCTGGTTCATGCATTGGGTGCGCGCACGAGGATTTGTCGCCGTTTGCTCTTTACCGGATCGTGCTCGGAATCGGATTATTGATACTGCTGGTGCGCGGAATGATCTGATCGATTGGCAATGGAAACGGACGTTATTCTTCCCGATCTGCAGAGTGCAGTTCTTTGCGAAGATGTGCGCTGCGAATTCAATGGGATGCAAACACTCGTGGGCGTGCTCAACGTCATTCCGGCGCCGGCGCTGCCGATCAATTGTATGCGGCTATGCATCTGGGCGCGTTGGTGCAGCGGAGCGGGAAAATTTCGGCAGAAATCGCGGATCGTAGGCGTTGACGAACAACAGGTAATCGCACAAGCCGAGGTTGAGTTCGTGTTGAAGGAGATGGAAGGACACGCGACGAATGTCCATTATTTCGGCGGCGTGCAGTTCCAACAGTACGGGATTGCATCACGTCGAGATTTATCTCGAAGACGAACTGCGGCTGCGCTTTCCGTTGCCGGTGATTCAGGTCACGCGCCCAACTGCGTTAGAATTCGCGGGCGTTTTGCAATTAAGCGCTTGCCAATCGCGCCGAATTCATTTATCACGGCGCTCTTAATGTTGAAAGAATTTCTCACCGCATTGCTCTGCGGCTTTGCCATTGCAGGACAAATGCGCGCGCAGGAAGTGGTCGTCGCTCGCGAAGCAAAACCAAGTATCCGAGCGAGTAACGCCGGTTTCTGAGGAACGGATTCAGAATCGGAGACCGCAGACCGAATGAATTCAAGTTCGCAAAAGAAATCGGCTTCCCCACGCACTCACGGTCGAGCAGATGCGAATGGCGGGAGCACTCGCCGCCGAGCGACAAAAGAACCAAACGTCTGCCGAACCGACAAGCTGCAACACGGGGAACCAGTTTGCAGGCCGCAAAATCCGGAGCGCTCGGCTGCTGAGCAGCAGAGAAAGAAACTCGCGTTGGAGACAGACGAACGCATCACGGGTGTCGACTTCGCAGACCACCAAATCGGAAGCGGTCGCCCCGGTTCGACCGACGATGATCGACATCTGAGAAAGCAGGAATCAGCCCGCTGTCTCAACCGGCCAAAGCAGAGAGTTCGCGGCGGGCAAACAAACGTGCCGCAGTCGGCAAACCGGGCATTGCGCAAGAAAGAACCAATCGCTTCCAGAGCGAATAGTCCTGATGGCGACTCGCGCTCCCGTTCAATCGGCCCATTCAGAATTACATCTTCCCAGTCGCGATCAGGAGACCACGAAAGAAAAGACAGCCAAAGGGACACGAACGGTTGCCCATTACAGCTACAAAACCCCGGAGGGCAAGAAGGAATCAGCTCCCGTCATCACGCAGTATTATCCGAAGCGGATCGTTTACCCGTTTGCCAAGATCGATCGGCACATCGATGGCAAGCTGATGCAGGCGGCGACGATCGCGCAGGAACGCGCGCATGCGCATTCGCGCTCGATGTGCTGGCATTATGTAAAAGAGGCATTGCTCGCTTCCGGCGTGATCGATTCGCGTCCCAAGAGCGAACTCGCGAAAGACGCCGCCCAGGACCTGGTCAGTAATTACGGATTCAAAAAATTACCGGTGGGAGATCCATTTGCCGCGCCGATCGGCTCGGTGCTTGTCTATGGCGCCAACCGCGCTGCCGGTCACGTCGAGATCCGCACCAGGGACGGTTTCGTCAGCGACTTCTATTCGAAAACGCCATCGCCCCGTCCTTTGCTCGGCGTTTACGCGAAGTTGTAATTTTCCGCGACCTTCGGAACGAACGTCAACCGACGGAATTGTTTGCGCGCATGCCCAATTACGCGAAGAGAAATGAATACTGGTCCGCAAGTTGTTTGATTCGTTTGCTTAGAACCGTGCCGATGCACGTGACTCGGCACCTCGAGATTGGGCAGCGACAAAATTACGCAGTCGAACTCACGACCAACCGCCGCGGACTATTGTTTCCGGTCGAGCACAGCCGTCTCTTTACTGAAAATCTCTTGCAGGCACGCACTGCCAACATATTATTCGTCGGCAGTCCCGAGTGTGTCCTGGTGGATGCATCGGGAAAATTTTTGCCCATTTCCATTCCAATTTCGATGGCGAATACGATTCTAATCGGCGCGCAATGGGGCGATGAAGGGAAAGGGAAGATCATCGACGTGCTCACGGCCAAGGCCGACATTGTGGTCCGCAGCCAGGGCGGCAACAATGCCGGACACACGGTCATTCATCGCGGCGCCAAATACATCCTGCACCTTATTCCTTCGGGAATACTCCGGCGCGGGAAAATCTGCGTGATTGGCAATGGCGTTGTTGTCGATCCCATCGCGCTCGTCGCGGAGATCGAAGGCCTGCGCAAATTGGGAATCACGATCGGCAAGAATCTGCTCATTAGCGATTGCGCCCACTTGGTTTTGCCTTACCACCGGTTACTCGATGAGCAACGCGAGCTGCGCCAGGGCCGGGCCAAAATTGGCACGACGAAACGCGGAATCGGCCCGGCCTACGGAGACAAAGCGGCGCGCACCGGCCTGCGCATGTCCGACTTGATGCAGCCGATTGTTTTCTCAAAAAACTGCAAGCCAAGGTGCTCGAGAACAACAGAATCCTCCAAGCGCTCGGGGCAAAGCCGATCAGTTTTCGTGAGGTCAACGAAACTTATCTCGCGGCTGGAGAAAAGTTGCGGCCATTTATCGGGAACACGGTGGTTTATCTTCATCGTGCCCTTGAGCGCGGCAAAGAAATTCTCTTTGAAGGCGCGCAAGGCACATTTCTCGACATCGATCATGGCACGTATCCTTACGTCACTTCCTCAAATACGACCGCAGGCGGCGCGTGCACAGGCACCGGCGTGCCGCCGCATCGGATGGATCGCGTGGTTGGAGTGATGAAAGCGTATACGACGCGCGTAGGCGAGGGGCATTGCCCACCGAAGATCGACAATTCACCGGAAGGCTTCACAGATTGGGACGCGAATTTGGAGCTACCACCGGTCGCAAGCGGCGCTGCGGCTGGTTCGACGCCGTGGCAACCCGTTATGCGACAATGATCAACGGCATCGACGAACTCGCGATTACGAACCTTGACGGGTTGGATCGATGTCGATCCAATTCGTGTCTGCGTGGCGTACCGATTGAATGGAAAACGCCTGAATGTCCCTCCATCCGATGCGACGCAGCTCGCTAATTGCAAACCGGTTTACAAACAACTGCGCGGCTGGAACAAATCGACGCGTTCTGCGCGCAAACTTTCGCAGTTACCTTCCGCGGCACAGGATTACGTTAAATACATTTCCAAACTAACCGGAGCAAAATTGTCCATGGTCAGCGTGGGCCCAGAGCGCGGCGAGACTATCATTCTGTAGTCATGCCCCTGACCGCGAAAACGGTTCCGCGCCACATCGCCATCATCATGGATGGCAACGGCCGCTGGGCCAAAACGCGTGGTCTCCCGCGCATCAAAGGCCACGAAGCAGGAGCGCAGGCCGTTCGTGAATGCGTGGAAGGCTGCGGCGAATTGAAAGTCGAATATCTCACCCTTTACGCTTTCTCGGCGGAAAACTGGCAGCGTCCCAAAAGCGAAGTCTTTCGCTCTGATGCGTTTGCTCGAAAAGTTTTTGAAAGAGAAGACGCCGGAGTTGGTGGAGAAAAATGTTCGGCTTCAGGCGATCGGCCGCTTGACCGATCTTGCCGGAACGGTCGCCAGCAACAACTTCACAAAACGATCGAGCAAACCGCCGGTAATAACGGGCTCACCCTCATTCTGGCGCTGAGCTACGGCGGGCGACTCGAGATCATCGACGGCATCAAAAGCTTGCTTCGCGCAGTCGAGCTCGGCCACATCGACAAAGCGATGATCGATGTCGAGATGTTCAGCAAACATCTTTACACGCGCTATTATCCTGATCCCGACTTGCTCATTCGCACTTCGGGCGAAATGCGCTTGTCGAATTTTCTTCTCTGGCAGCTCTCTTACACGGAGATGTATGTGACGCCGAAACTGTGGCCGGATTTCACAAAGAAAGACCTCTTTGCCGCAGTAGAAGAATTTGGCCGCCGGCAACGCCGCTACGGCGCGGTCGAATAATTCAGTAGCCGGCGTCGCAGTGACCCGGCGGGCGCCGTAATGTTACAGCAAACGCTTCCTGCAACTGGAATCGGCGAGCAGATTTGCCCTTGCTGTGTCAGCGATGAAGTGGCCGTTCGATTGTCGAAGCAAACCGAGACCAACGAATTCTTCGATTGTCTGTTGACCGATCGGTTCAACAAAGCGGCCGAGATTCCTTCGCGTGTTCGCAGTGAAAGCGCGATTCTTTCCGCGCGTTTCATCTCGTTAGTCAGATTTTCTCGTCGATCCAATTGGCGATTGGCCTGGAGAGAACGCGATCGGCATACGCGCGGTAATCGGCAAGATTTTGCCAGCGTCGCATTCCGACGGTGGAGAACGCGCTTGGGCCGATGCCGAGATAATCTTCGCCCGACCAGTAGGCGCGATTGTGCACTCGATGAGAAACCGGGACGCGCGTAATTTGAGATTTCGTACTGCTCGTAACCGGCGTCTTCCAAGATTCGACATCGTCATCTCGAAAAAGTTCTGCATCGACTGTCCGCGTTCGCTTGCGAACTCGCCGCGTGACTGACGCAGAAAGAATTCCGTGTCCTCTTCGTAAGTCAGGCAGTAGGCGGAGATGTGTTCGGGCTGCAGCGCGATTGTTTTTCCAGCGTCGCTTTCCATTGCTCGATCGTTTGGCCGGGCAAGTCCGAACATGAGATCGACATTGATATTTGAGAATCCGGCGCCGCGCAGAATGTGAAATGACTTCTCGGCCTGCGGCGCATTGTGCTCGCGTCCGAGAATCTTCGAGCAATCCATCATCCCAAGATTGCACGCCGAGGCTGATTCGATTCACTCCGAGTTTGCGCAAAGATGCCGCCTTCCGCGCAGAAACACTCCCGGATTCGCTTCGACTGTCCATTCTTCTAATGTCGAGAGGTCGAGTCGCTGGCGAAAACCTCCGAGCAGAAATTCCAACTGCGAAGTGCGTCAGCGCCGTTGGCGTGCCGCCGCCGAAATAAATTGTTCTGGCCAATATGGCGAAAGCGGCGCATTGCTGGTCGAGATCGCGCAGGATAGCCTCACAAAATCGCGCTGTTTGCGAACGATCGAGCAAGTCCTTGTAAAACGCGCAATATGGGCAGATGCGCGCGCAGAACGGAATGTGAACGTAGAGATGGCGAATCGTTCTGTACGGCAGGCGCGTCGCTGCGATGACGGAGGCAGCCGGCACGGCTGCCCCTACGGCGACCAGTTGTGATTCGCGCCTGTTGCTCATAAAGTCCGTTGCCACCGCTCAAAGTGTCATTGTCGATGCGAAACGTAGCTCTTGTTCTTTTCTGCGCCATCACGCTTCCGCGATCTGCGTCAAGCGCCCGCAGCCAGCACCCACGCCGTCGGTCGTGTATACGATGCACGATTCCGACGCGATCAAGGACTACAAGACGAATCCGTCGGTCGTGCGCGCGATGGTCAATCGGCTCGTCCTCGCTGCGACCGGCCAGCCTGATGTGGCGAAGGCGTGGGCGTCTCTGGTTTCTCCGACGGACAAGATCGGAATCAAAATTTCGCGCGGCCGGCGGCGAACTTTTCACAACGCACCATGACGTTGTGAATGCGATTGTCGATGGTCTCGTCGCGGCCGGACATCCGCGCGGCAGCATCATTGTTTGGGATCGTTCTCTTGGTGGAATCAAAGACGCCGGTTATCAACCGGCAGTTGATGGTTATCAGTTGAAAGCAATTCGCGCCGCGCGACGGCTATGATCCAAAGCGCAGTCCTTTCCGCGCCGTTACTTGGGAAACTGGTTTGGGGCGATCTCGATTACCAGCGCCGACAAAGTGAAAATGCCGATCCTGTCCGACACTGAGAACACGAGCAACGTCAGTCATTTTTCGCGCATCGTTTCGACTGAGGTGACGAAGATCATCAACGTGCCGGTGATGAGCAGCAGTGAAACGAACGGCATCGCCGGCTGTCTTTACAACGTGACAATTCCGAACATCGATAACTGGCGCCGCTTCGCCCAAGGCTCTCGTTTTGGCGCTGAGAGCCTCGCGGAAATTTACAGCAATCCGCTCATCGCGCAAGAAAGTCGTTTTCAATTTGATGGATGGTCTCGATCGCGCAATATGCCGGCGGGCCGCAGTCGCAACCGAATTACGCCGTGCATCACGCCACGCTGTATGCGAGCAAAGACCCGGTGGCTTTGGACGCCATCCGCATTGAAACGTCTGGAGCAATGGCGCGTGCGCGCGAGTCTGCCGGCCATCGGTCACACGGCAGATTACGTCGGCTTCGCCAGTGCGCTGGGTCTCGGTAACGCGGCGCCGAACCGGATCGAAATCAAAAATATCGGACGATGAAATCGCGCCGACGCAAGAGCGTCATGAGCGACCGATCCAGCGCCTCTACTCAGCGGCTGCAGACAGCCGTTCTGCGCTCGGTTTCGCGGTCGTTCTATCTTTCCATCCGATTTTTGCCTGCGCGACTGCGTGAACCGGTCGCGCTGGCCTATTTGCTCGCGCGGACAACCGACACGGTGGCCGATACGCGCACGAATTTCAGGAACGCTGCGAGTGGAAACTCTTCAAACGCTATCGAAAGCGATTCAAGGCAAAGCTTCGCAGAGTGTCGTTGTCGATCTTGTCGCTTCATTTGCACCTTTGCAGGAGCATGCGGCCGAACGAACACTTGTTGAATCGTTGCCAGATTGTTTGGAATGGCTCGAGCCGCTTGGAGATGAGCGACGGTCGTTGATGTTCGCGCGGTTCTGGAAAAAATCACGCAAGGTCAAATGCTCGATCTGACAACGTTTCAGTGACACCGCTGAAATTGCCGCGCTTCCCACTGCAGCGGATCTCGATGAATACACGTTTCTCGTCGCAGGTTGTGTCGGCGAATTCTGGACGCGGCTTTGCTTCCGACATATTCGGAACTTTGCCACGCTGCCCGAAGACGAAATGCTCGACCTCGGGAAATCGCTACGGCATGGGACTTCAGTTGATTAATATTCTGCGCGATGCCGGATCTGATCTCCGAGCTGGCAGATGTTATTTCCCGAACGACGAATTGACTTCCGCTGGCCTGAGTCCGGCGCAGATTCTCTCGGAACCGGAGCGCTTTCAGCCGATCTATCGAAATTGGGCCGAGAAGGCTGAGCGCGGTCTGGAATGCGGGATGCAATACTCGCGTGCGATCCGAAATCGGCGTGTCCGCGCGGCGACGGTTTTGCCGGCGTTGATTGGGGCACGCACGCTTGCGCCTGTTGCGCGAGGCAGGCGCAACCGCGTTGCATCGCAGGATCAAAGTTTCGCGCCGCGAAGTGCGTCGGATTATTGCGTCGCTCGCGATCATGCATTCGCAGTCGCGCAGAAGCTTGATGCGATTTTCGGTCGTGCGAACGCTTGTAGCAGTCGTCCTGCGGATCGCCGACGATTAGGAATACGGCGGTCTGCATAGCCACCGCTGACGCTACAGAAAATAATTGCGCTGCTTTTCGGTGATCGGCGTCTCGAGTCGCTCGAGCACTTGCAGCATGTCTTCCCAGACTTTTCGTTTTTCCGAAGGCGTCTGATTTCGAAGCAAGTAGGCTGGGTGATAGGTGATCATTAACGGTGTTCCGCTGTAGGAGTGCCATCTGCCGCGCAATTCCCGCATCGTCCCTCGCGACCCGAGCAATCCTTCGACGGCGACTGCGCCGAGCGCGACCAGAACTTTCGGCTGAATGATGTCGATCTGTTCGACCAGATAGGGCCGGCACGTTTGCATTTCGCGTGGCGTCGGCGCCCGATTGCCGAACGAGCCCAGGCGGTGTGTCGGGCCGGCATTTCAGAATATTGGCGATGTAAACTTCGCCGCGAGTGAAGCCCATCGTTTCGATAATTCTCGTGAGCAATTGGCCGGCGCGCCCGACAAATGGTTCGCCTTGTTTATCCTCGTCCGCGCCGGGCGCTTCGCCGATGAACATCAACTCCGCATCCGGATTTCCCACGCCGAAGACCGTCTGTGTCCGCGAACAGGCGAGATGTGGGCATTTTGTGCAGACGCGCACGCGCTCCCGAATCGGCGCGAGCAGATCCGCTTTGTTCGGCGCGACGAATTGCAATCGCTGAACGCGAAAGTCTCGACGCGCGCGGCAATCGATCACTCGTCTCGCCGAATCTTCTCCAGCGCTGCGATGACAAGATCGAGAGCCGCCTCTTGCATTGATCCGAATCATCTGAAGTTTTGCGTCGTGCCGCAAATTCTTTCGCAACATGGCGCACAGCTAGAATGGCTATGTTCCAGATTAAACCATGAACGCACGGCTGAGCGATTATGATTATGATCTGCCGCGGGAATTGATTGCTCAGCGGCCGCTCGAGACGCCGCGAAGATTCCCGGATGATGGTGCTTCGTCGCGACGCACAAACAATCGAACATCGACAATTCGCCGAATTGAAAATGTTTCTTCAGCCCGCGGGATCTCCTCGTTTTGAACGATACGCGGGTCCTCGCCGCGCGAAGATTTTCCAACGACGGCGCGATTGAATTCCTGTTTATCGATCGTATTTGCCCAAGACGCTGGAAATGTCTGGTCAAACCCGGCCGAAAAATGCGCCTCGGCGCTAGCGCAGAGATCGGCAACGCAATTTTGCGCATCGAAGAAATCCTGCCGGATGGCGAGCGGATTGTATCGCTGGATAAAGATGTCGATCTTTATGCGGGTGGCTCGATGCCGTTGCCGCCCTACATCGGGCGCAAAAGTGACGAAGAGGATAACGCGCGTTACCAAACCGTTTTTGCGCGGGCGCCTGGCGCGCTGGCCGCGCCTACAGCCGGCCTTCACTTCACCCAGCAAATCTTGAGCGAGATTCCACACGCCTTCATCACGCTGCATGTCGGGATTGGAACATTTCTACCGGTGCGATCGGAGAATCTTGCCGAACATCGCATGCATGCCGAGCAGTTTTCTCATTTCAGCCGAGGCAGCAAACAAGATCAACAATGCCCAGCGTATCGTCGCAGTGGGGACAACCACCGTGCGCGTGCTGGAATCGGCGCGTTGGAAGAACGGCAGACTTCTTGCCCAAGGAGGCTCAACCGATCTTTTCGTTTATCCGCCATACCGATTTCGACATCGTCGATCTTCTTCTGACGAATTTTCATCTGCCGCGATCGACTTTGCTCATGCTCGTGAGTGCATTCGCCGGCCGCGAGTTTCTGCTTCGGTGCCTATCAGGAGGCAATTCGCGAACGCTACCGTTTCTACAGCTACGGCGATTGCATGCTGATCATTTAGAGGTGCCATTTTCGGAAACCAAGCCGTAGGAACAGGCGCGCCGCCTGCAGACCTTTGGGGTCGGCCGACACGGCTGCCTCTACAGTAGATTTGTGTTATTCTTCGCGCCGAATGAACGATGTCGATCAACCTAAAGGTGAGCTGGTCATCCAAACAATCGCGATGCCCAAGGACACGAACCCGAATGGCGATATTTTCGGCGGCTGGTTGACATCGCAAATGGATTTGGGCAGCGGCATTCTCGCGGCAAAAGTGGCGCAAGCACGCGTTGTCACAGTGGCGATGGAAGGAATGTCATTTCTTGAACCCGTTCGGGTAGGGGACACCGTCGCGTGTTACGCCTGGGTTGAACGAATTGGCCGCACTTCAATGGTGATCCCTGTGGAAGTTTGGGTGCGGCGATACATGCATGGAAAACAGCTTCGCGTTACGCGCGGCGTTTTTACTCACGTCGCCGTCGATGATTCCGGAAGACCGATTCCAGTAAAGCGAGATGCTCTCATGACGAACTTGTTATCGGTGGCGCATCGATGACGCAGTTTGCATATCTCTTCGAGCGATTTCCGTCATTCGGACAGACGTTTTGCTATCGAGAGGTCGCTGAGCTTGCTCGACAAGGCGTGACGCCGCCTATCTTCTCCATCCGCCAGCCTAAGGATGAACCGCCGCAGGACTGGGACCAACAGCATCGTTGAGCGCGTACATTATCTGCCTGAACGAAGAAGCAACTGCTGCGACGAGGTTCGCCGGGCTTCGAAAAAGGAAAGCTAACGCGAAGAAGTTATCATGCACTCTGGATGAGTGGGGCAGGCGCACCGATTTTCTCCGTCTTTATCAGGCGATTTATATCGGACTGCGCTTACAGCGAAATGGGGATTCGCTCATGTTCACGCGCACTTCGCTGGAATGGCCGCGCGCACTGCCTTCTGGATCGGCAAGTTCTTCCCAATCACTTTCAGCTTTACCGCGCATGCCAATGACATTTTTGCGCCGCGAGATTTCGAGATCGGTCTGGACAAACTTGTCGATGCAGCGCGCGTAGTCGTTACCGAGACCGATTACGCCGAAGAATTTCTGCAGCGACCGCTTCCCAGATCGAGCGGATCGGATCCACCGCATCTACAACGGCTTGAATCTTGGCGCATTCAGTACGCGCGGATTTCTCGGCCGCTCCGCCAATGATCGTCGCGGTCGGCCGTTTGATCGTGAAAAAGGGTTTTGCCGATTTGATTCGCGCCTGTCGATTGCTTGTGGAGCGAGGGAAAGTCATTTCGGTGTGAGATCATTGGCGAAGGCCCGCTCGAGCAAGAATTAGGCGCGCAGATTAACCAGCTTGGCTCTGCAAGACTGCGTCGAGCTGCCGGGCGCAAAACCGCAACATGAGATAAGGGAGTATTTGGCGGCGGCCAGCGTTTTTGTCTTGCCGAGCGTGAGTGGATCCCGATGGCGGCATGGATAATCTGCCCACTGTAATCATGGAGGCGATGGCGGCTGGATTGCCAGTCGTTTCGACGGCGACGGGTGGGATTCCGGAAATGGTGATCCAAAACGAAACCGGATTTCTCGGGCCGCCGGGCGATGTCGTTGCGCTGGCCGGTGCAATCGAGCGTCTGTTTGACGATATTGGCTTGGCGCGCCGTCTCGGCGAGCGTGGATTTCAACGAGCCGAGCAATTATTCTCGATTGAGAAAAATGCGCGCGAATTGCTTCGCCACTATAACAAATCGCGAACGCAATTGACGGCGTGCAGATAAACATGGTGCGGTCCGCCGCGCATGAGTTCTTCGCGTCATCAAGCTTACCGGATCGTTGCTGCCCGCCGGCATCAGTTGCGGCATCGCGTTTCTCGCCTCGGCTTCCCGCGCGAAACCTCGAGGAGATCGCCGCACTTTGCGCGAGGCACGACAAACTCCACTTCACGCGAGTTCAGAACGATTTCGCCAATCGGCTCGCCAGCTCGCTCGCGCAGTTCGATGTCGATCTTGTGGCCACTTGAATCAATGAATTGAAGCGCGGTCATCGCCTATCGCTGTTCTCGATGCGCCAATTTAATTGCGCGGCGAGCCAACCGGCAAAGAGGACGGCGGTCGATCTGAATCCGGGCGCGAAATCAATGCGTCACTTTTTCATTTTCGCGAAATGATGATGCGATGCCGGATGATCGAAGAATTGAGCGAGCGCGAAGCGGACCTTGTCGAGCCGCGTCCAATTCAAATCGCAAAGCACGATGCGCTGTTTCGCTTCCTTTTGCGCGGACTCAACCAGGCGCATTTGTCGCGCGAAAATCCTTCCAGGTCTGACTGTCGTAGATGACGCGATCGACCCACGCCCACAGCTGCGGGTCCATCGGCTCACGAAATTCGCCCTGCCACCAGAGATAAAACGGCAGGTCCGAATCCAGGTGCGAAAATACGATGCTCGGCAGCAGAGCTTGTGCATGGCCCTTCGAGCAGAAACGAAATTTGCTCGGAGCAAATTTGTTTGCTGCCGGCGCGACTGACATGACAATGCGCGCTGATCCAGGCTTCCACGCGATTTTCTTTCGCTTTGCAGTCAGCGCCAATAACGATGGCGCGACATGCATGGTTCTCGGTAATCTTTGCGATGAGCTGCGTGTTCTTTTCAGTGAGCCCGGCACTTCGCTGTAAACCGCAAGGTTGACCAGAGAGGCGCGCGTCATCGCGCCTTCGCTCTGCGCCCAAAGTTTCTTCAGCTCGCTGTCGATCTTGTCGAGCCCGACCTGAAGGCCTAACGAATAATTTTCAGTAATCGACGGGCATACATTACAATCTCCGCCACGCATGGCCATCGCGCGCCAGCAGATCATCCGCTTCTTCCGGACCCCAGGACCCGGCAGGATAGAAGAACAGACCCGGCGCATCCTTCTTTGCGCCCCATGCATGCTCGATAACGTCAATAAAAGCCCACGCTTCCTCGACCTCGTCGCGGCGCGCAAAGAGCGTGGCGTCGCCGCTCATCGCATCGAGCAGCAAACGTTCGTACGCTTCCGGACTGGCTTTCCCGAATGACGTTCCGTAATGAAAATCCATTTTGACCGGCTCGACGCGAAAACTCGTGCCCGGAACTTTTGCATGGATGCGCAGTGAAATTCCTTCGTCGGGTTGAATTCGAATGACGAGCACGTTTTGGTCACTGCAAGTCTTTGTTAAACAGAACAGCGGGCGCTTTTTTGAAATGGATGGAAATTTCAGTGGCCGATTTCGGAAGGCGTTTCCCGACGCGCATGTAAATCGGCACGTCGGCCCAGCGCCAGTCGTCGATGAACAAGCCGCAATGCCACGAAAGTCTCTGTCTCGGAATCCGGTTCACGTTTGGTTCCTCGCGATAACCGGCAACCGGTTTGCCATTGATCGCGCCTTCGGCGTATTGGCCGCGCACCACGTTCGCCGCGACGTCGCTCTGCGCGAAGCGACGAAGCGATCGGACCACTTTGACTTTTTCGTCGCGGATACTGTCGGCGCTCAAGTCCATAGGCGGCTCCATTGCGACAAGACAAAGAAGCTGGAGCAAATGGTTTTGCACCATGTCGCGCAAAGCGCCCGCGCGCTCGTAATAACCGGCGCGACCCTCGACCCCCAGCGTTTCGGCGGCCGTGATTTGGACGTGATCGATGTAATGCGTGTTCCAGAGCGGCGCGAAAATCGCGTTCGCGAATCGCAGGACCAAAATGTTCTGCGCGGTTTCCTTGCCGAGAAAATGATCGATCCGGTAAGTCTGTTCTTCGGTGAAGGAATTGCGGACGATGCGGTTGAGTTCGCGCGCCGAAGCGAGATCGGTGCCGAACGGTTTTTCGACAATGACGCGGGCCCAGCTTCCTTTGCAGGTTTCGTTTAAACCCGCTGCCTTCAGGTGCTTCAGAATCGATTCGAACTGGTCGGGAGCAGCAGCGAAATAAAAAAGCCGGTTGCCGCGCGTGCCGCGTTCCTTGTCGATTTTGTCCAGACGTTTGGCTAACGCCTTGTAGCCGGCCTCGTCGCCGAATTCGCTTTGGTGATAGAAGATCGATTGCGCAAACGTTTTCCAGATTTCGTCGCGCACGGCCTGGCGCGAAAATTTTCGGGTCGCTTCTTCGAGCTCAGCCCTGAACTCGCTCGTCATTTTCTCGCGTCGCGCAAACCCGATCGATTGCGACGGCGGGCGGTAGGTCGCCATCGGCGGCGAGGTTGTAGAGCGCAGGAATCAAGTTTGCGATGCGTGAGATCGCCGGTCGCGCCGAAGATGACAATGCTGCACTGGCTGCGGCACGGCGCGCGCCGATAAGCCTTCACGCAATGGATTCGGCTCCGGTTGTTCGGCGGCTCGATTCATGGATTGTCGGCAAACTACGCAGATTTTCGCTGATTAGGTAGGGCGAATCTTCCCCGATGGGGAAACGTCCAACGCGTTGTCCTTACCTACGCCGGAATCGGGAATCTTCTTGTTAACTCGCGCACCTTTCCGCGCACTCTAGCCAGCGCGTCGGCGTCGCTCCGATTACTTAGCGCTTCTGCGATCAGGTCCGCGATCTCTAGCATCTCTTCTTCTTTCATGCCGCGCGTGGTGACGGCTGGCGTGCCGACGCGGATGCCGCCGGGTTTGAAAATTGGATAGGTGTCGAACGGGATCGCATTTTTGTTCACAGTGATGCCGGCGCGATCAAGCACCTCCTGCGCTTCCTTCCCGTTGATCTCCTTCGGGCGAAGATCGACGAGCATGAGGTGATTATCGGTGCCGCCGGAAACGATGCGATAACCGTGCTTAGCGAGTCCGGCGGCGAGCGCTTTTGCGTTGATGACGACCTGCCGCTGATATTCGCGGAACTGCGGCTGGAGCGCTTCGTGAAAACAAACCGCTTTCGCCGCGATCACGTGCATGAGCGGGCCGCCTTGACTCCCGGGAAAAGCGTCGAGTCGATTTGCTTCGCGAATTTCTCCTCGCACAGGACAATGCCGCCGCGCGGGCCGCGCAAACTTTGTGCGTGTCGTCGTCGTGACAAATTGCGCGTGCGGAATCGGGCTGGGATGCTGCCCGCCCGCGACGAGGCCGGCGATGTGCGCCATGTCGATGAAAAGAATCGCGCCAACGGAATCGGCAATTTGCCGCAGCCGCGGAAAATCGATGATGCGCGGATATGCGGACGCGCCGGCCGTGATCATGACTGGCCGCACTTCTTCGGCCTGCTTTTGCAACGCGTCGTAATCGATCTGCTCAGTCTTCTCGTCCACGCCGTAATGGGTGACTTGATAAAATTTGCCGGAAAAATTTGCCGGATGTCCGTGGGTGAGATGACCGCCGTGGGCAAGATTCATCGTCAGAATCTTGTCGCCCGGTTTAATCGCGGCGAAATAAACCGCCATGTTCGCTTGGGCGCCGCTGTGCGGTTGAACGTTCACATGCTCTGCGCCAAACAATCGCTTCGCACGGTCAATCGCGAGCTGCTCGGCAACATCGACATTTTCGCAGCCGCCATACCAGCGTTTTCGCGGATAACCCTCGGCGTACTTGTTTGTAAGGACGCTGCCTTGGGCTTCCATGACTGCGCGGCTCGTGAAATTTTCCGATGCAATCAACTCGATGTTTTCGCGCTGCCGTTTTTCTTCGGCAGCGATGGCAGTCGAAAATTTCAGGATCGACACTGCGCAAGCCACCGCCGAGTCCGGTGACTGATGTCGATCCACCGGCTCCAGTTTGGATTCGATGCGGAAGATCGCTCATCAGGTAAGCAGAGGTCCGTCGACCACGCGAAGTGGACGCCAAGTTCGCTTTGTTCTACGAAGGCGAGCACGCTGGGTAAAGCGTTTTTGATCGTGCGCGCACAGGCTTCATAAACATCGCGGCCAAGGCCGATCGGGTCGGGCACGTCACGCCACACCGTTGTGTCGGGCTCTTCAAATTCGCGGAGCAGAAAGGATTTTTCGGCGCCATCCGGGAAGAGCATCTGGATCGTCTCGAGATGCGCGCCCGTCATGGCAAAGATGTGCGTCGCGCGATCGACCAGCGCGGCAGTAAGCGGTTGGCTGCGAAGACCGCTAATGTCCACGCCTTCCTCTTCGCAGACTTGCACGGCATAGAGACTGGGCGGTTGGCCGCGCACTGCGTGCACGCCAGCCGAGGCAACTTCGATATCTTTGCGGTTTCCAAGCATTTGCCGAAAAATCCCTTCCGCGATGGGACTGCGGCAAATGTTACCTGTGCAGACAAAAAGGACGCTTTTCACGATTCGGGCGGCACGAGCGGGCGCGATTCCAACCTAGGATCGAACGTGCCCGAGTCAATTTGCCGAATGTGGAAGCACCTTTCAACGCCACGATTTTATGGCGAGACGCGGTCGTTATTCGCCACTCCCCGAAGGACCAGTCGAAAGGAATTCTATCCTCTGGGCAGTTGCAGCCTGAATTTGTGCCAAAGATACAAAACCAGAATAGCGCCAAGTATGGAAACGATTAAGCCGGCGGGATGGAATCGGCCTCCTCCAGTTGGCGGGGAAAATAGATGAGTCACGGCGCCGCCGACAATTGAACCAACAATTCCAAGCACGATTGTCCAGGTAATAGAGAGATGGGTGTGCAGAAGGGCTTTGGCGACGCAGCCAGCGAGAAACCCAACGATTATATACCAGATGAGATGAAGCATGATTTCCTCCTTTTGAGTCCCTCCGATTCAAAAATGAACTACGCAGAAATATCAAGCCGGACCGGCAGAAGCTACGCAAAAATTTTACGTGTCAGTTCAGCATAAATGGCGCTTCTCGGAAGGCGGTAATTTCCGTTACTTTTGGCGCATAGCCATGCCCCTCCTTGATTTCCTCCACTGTTGCCGTTCGGATTACTGTGCGATTCGTATTTTCTCCGATGACCATTGATGACCTGCGGCAAGTGCCACTGTTCGAATCGCTCGATGAGGAGGCGGCCAAGAAGTTGTGTGGATTGCTAGAGACGCTCGACCGCCGAGCGCAGACAGTCTTGTTCCGTGCCGGCGACGCCGGTGACGCGATGTATTTAATCGAGCGGGGAAAAGTGCGCATCAGCGTGCAAGCGACAGACGGACGTGAACTGACACTGACGGAGCTGGGCCGGGGCGATTTCTTTGGTGAACTAGCATTGCTCGATAGGCAGCCGCGCTCGGCGAATGCCAACGGTATCCGAGGAATCACGGCTGGCTATGCTTTCGCGCGAGCATTTTCTCTCTTTATGCGAAGCAATCCCAACGTCGCGCTGGAAATGCTGACCGCGCTTGCGAACCGGCTGCGGCGCACGGATGAGCTTTTGCGTCATAGCGTCACGCGGAACGTCAATGTAGAAGAGGCGGCGCGGTCTTACCCTTTCAGACCGCGCCGCCGACATCATCGCGGAATTTGGCGGGAGCTGGAAATTCATCCTGGCCGCGGTGCTCTTTTTTAACTTGTGGGTGCTGATAAACAGCTTGCTGCTTGCGAAAGGCGGCTTCGATCCTTATCCTACTACTTGCTACTCATGCACTGGGATTAACATGCTTGCCGTACTGCAAGCCCCCATCATTTTGATGTCGCAAAACCGGCAGAGCTCACAAAGATCGGCTTCGCTCCGAGATCGATTATCAGGTCAACTTGAAGAACGAACTCGCGCTGAATGAGATCCTTCAGCGCTTGAAAGTCCTCGAGCACGATTGTCTGCGGCTGACGATCGGAAAAACGACGCGACGCGATAAGGCTGGCGCCCACAATGTGGCACATTGAAAATAGTCTGGGACGGATTGCCGGATCGGTTCACCTGATTATAGATCAGATTCGCTTTCTTATGAAAAAGCCATTGTCACGTTCTTGTGCTTCTCGCCTGGGCCGTAGTCGTTTTTTTGTCTGCCTGCGGAACCCCAAGCCCGAGTCCCGAGCAGCAGACACGGGAACTGGAGCAACAACGAGAAGCGGAGCGGCAGCAGGCTGAGTTTCGGAAGAGCCTTCCTCCAGTAGTTAATCCGGGCCAGGGTCAGTAGTACGCGGCGCATACCCAGGCGAACCTTTTCACAGAATCTGGCCTTTCGCTCAGAGCCATGTTTACAGTGGGTCATGCGCGCCCAGTGGAAACGGTTTCGATACCGGCTTGAGTGGATTGGGGTTGTCGTCGCGACCAAACTGGTTCCGTTGCTTTCACGCAGGGTTTGTTTTCATCTCGCCAACAGCCTCGGTTCGCTGATGTCGATTTTCGATCGGCACGGCCGAAAGGTTGCCCTGAGCAATCTCGAAGTTGCATTTGAGGACCAATACTCGGCCCGCGAGCGTGAGAGAATCGTTCGCGAATCGTTTCAACATTTTGCCCGGACAATGCTGGATCTTTTGTGGAGTCCGCGCCTGACTCGGGAAAATTTCTCGCGCTATATCGAGCTACAGAATTTCGAAGAAACCGCGCAGGGCACTGGAATAGAGCACAGTTTCATCATGGCTACCTATCATTACAGCAACTTCGAATGGCTTAGCATGGCCTGCGCCTACTCGGGCAAAACGGGCACGATCGTGGCCCAGGAATTCAAGAACTCGCTGCTTGACCCAATTTTCAAAAGATACGGGAGCGATGCGGCCATGAGTTTGTTCCGCGCGAACGAGGCATCGTGCGGCTTTACAAGGTGCTCCGCCGAAAGGGAACGACCGCGATGCTGGTCGATCTAACCGTGCCCCCAACGCAGGGCGCGGTAGCGATCGATTGTTTTGGGCTGAAAACCAGCGTGACCGCCGCCCACGCCTGGCTGCATCAGCGTACGGGGCGCCGATTATCCCAGCGCACTGCGAGCCGCTGCCGGGAGGGCGTTATCGCGTGGTTTTTCATCCCAAGATTGCGAGCGCGGAGACGATGACGTTGCAGCAGATTACCCAGGCTTGCTGGGATTCGTTCGAGCCTTATGTGCGAAAGAATCCGGCACCGTGGCTCTGGATGTATAAACACTGGCGTTACCTTCCTGCAAAACCCGACCGCCCTTACCCGTTCTATGCAAATTTTTGCGGCCGTTTGAAGACATGCTTCAACGCGATCAAGCTCAAGCGCCGTGAAGCAAAAACAAATAGCCACCGAGCGGCCTCAGCGCCGCGATTATCGGGACGGCTGATTTTAGATTCGGTGGCTGTCCCACCCACCGAAATAAATAAACAGGCGTTGAGACAAACGCTGCCACAGCAATAATCATGCGAAGGTTGACAAAGTGCCGCCAAGCTTTTCCAGTATGGAACTTATGCGACACGTTTCCCGATTCATTTTACTGGCTGCTGGCGGTTCGCTGTTACTCCTCACCGGTTGCGAAACAGGACGGGTAGCAGGTGGAGGCTCTTATCATGTGACGGCTTACCAACCGCACGATCCGTCGAAGGTGAAAGTGAAACTCTCCACCTCGACGCAAAACCTGTTTGTGCATGGAAGGAGACCGGGTGTTAATGGCTGCTTCAGGCTGAACGTGGGCAAACCTGGTGCTCCAACGCCGCATGGTCACTTCACGATTTACAGCAAACAAAAAGAGCGCCGCCGGGCGAGCGAGGCCGGACGAGAGGTTATCCGATGGCGTACTGGTGTGAGTTCGCGCCGGCCTATGGATTTCACGAAGGGTTTGTCTGGCCTGTGCCGCATACCCACGGCTGCGTTCGTCTCCATGAAGAAGCGGCTGCTCGACTCTTCGCCTTGGCCCGGATCGGCACTCCGGTGGAGATCGCAAGCTCGCTGCCCGAGGATCAGAAATATGGCAATCTAGTTCGCCGGCTCGATCAAAGCCGCGACCCGGACCCGCCGCGCTCGCAATTGATGTCCCCCAGCTGGTTTAACGATCCTCCTGGTCCACTGCTCGTCGATCAGTGATCGGCTCTAGGTGAGATTTCGGCCGGTGGCCGATCATTGGAAAACGTCCGGTTAGGGTTACGTTAACCAAAGCCATGAGCACGAATCTTATTTCCAGCGGCACGACGGCGCGCGAGAAAGTGAATTTGCGCACGCCGGACGTCATGGCTGCGGTGCAGGAGCAGGTCGAGTCGCATTACCGCAGCGACATTGTCGAAAAAGTGCGGCGCGCGGGTGGAATCATTTCCGTGGGCGACACCACCGTGCGGCTGGCGAAACAGTTTGGCTTCTGCTACGGGGTCGAGCGCGCGATCGATCTCGCCTATGCCGCGCGCAAAGTTTTCAAAGATCGCCGGCTCTTTATCGTCGGCGAAATCATTCACAACCCGGAGGTCAATCACCAAATCGCCTCGTTAGGCATAAAGAATCTTACCGGCAAAAACAAGCAGGCCGATATTTCCGATCTCGGACCGGAAGACGTGGTCATTGTGCCGGCGTTCGGAACGGAATTGTCGATCCAGCAGCAGATCAAGGACCGCGGCTGCCAGATCGTCGATACCACCTGCGGGGACGTGATGAGCGTCTGGAAGCGCGTGCGCAAATACGCCAGCGAATCGGCCACTTCCATCATTCACGGCAAGGCCGAACACGAAGAGACCAAAGCAACCAGTTCGCGCGCGCTCGGCGACGGCAAAGGACATTATCTCGTCGTCCTGACGCTCGCCGACACCGATTACGTTTGCGAATACATCCGGCATGGTGGCGACAAGCGAGGCTTTCCTCGAAAAATTTCAAGGCGCGCATTCGCCCGGATTCGATCCGGACGTTCATTTGCAAACGGTCGGCGTTGCAAACCAAACGACCATGCTGCGCGGTGAAACCGAAGAGGTGCAGCGGAGGGTTCGACAGGCCATTCTTGATCGAGACGGACCGGAGCTTGCTGAGAAGAATTTCCGGTTCTTCGACACGATCTGCGGCGCAACGCAGGAGCGGCAGGATGCTTTGCGCGAGTTGCTCAACGTCAAAATGGATCTTCTGCTTGTCGTTGGCGGCTACAACAGCTCGAACACATCGCATCTCGCCGAGATGGGCGAAGAAAAACTGCCGACCTATTTTGTGCTCAACGCCTCGCGGCTTCTTTCGAGTGACGAGATCAAACACTATGATCTGCACGCAGAAGTCGTGAAGTGATTGCGAGAAATTGGCTGCCGCATGGGCCTGCTGTCATTGGCATCACGGCCGGCGCATCCTGTCCGAACAACTTGATCGAAGAAACATTGATCCGGCTTTTTGAGTTGCGCGGGATCTCGCGCTACGAACTCGACGCCGCCGCGTAAGATCGACATCTCACCCGCGCAACTTGCGCACGCCGCGCGAAATATCTTTGGTTATGCGCGCAATCTGGAAAGGCAGCATCAGTTTCGGGTTGGTTAACATTCCGATCGCTCTTTACCCGGCGACGCGAAAAGAGGAACTGAGCTTTCGCTTGCTGCGCCGCAGCGATCTTAGCCCCGTCAATTACAAGCGAGTCGCCGAAAAGGACGGCAAAGAAGTTCCGTGGGACGAGATTGTGAAAGGTTACGAGTACGAGAAAGGAAAATACGTCGTGCTGAAAAATGAGGATTTTCAGCGGGTCGATCTGGAAGCGACCCAGACCGTGGACATTCAGGATTTTGTCGATCAGGAAGAGATCGATCCGATGTTTTTCTACAAGCCTTACTATTTGGAACCTCAAAAGGCGGCGACAAAGCCTACGTGCTTTTGCGGGATGCTCTTGCGGAGAGCAAAAAGTGGGAATCGCCAAGGTCGTAATCAAAACGCGTCAATACCTCGCCGGCGTAAAAGCGGAGGATGGCGTCCTTGTTCTCGAGCTGATGCATTTTGCTGAAGAACTTGCCGACAGTGACAAGCTTCACGTTCCGAAGAAAATCGAGCCGGGAAAACGCGAGATAAACATGGCCAAAGCGCTCATCGACAGCATGAGCTCGAAATGGAATCCGGAAAAATATCGCGACGATTACCGCGAAGCGCTCATGGAAGTGATCGAAGAAAAAGTGGAAGCCGGTGGAAAAGAGATTGAAGCAAAGCCAAAGCCCAAGAGACAACCAACCAAGGTAATCGATCTCGTTTCCGTTTTGCAGAAGAGCTTGGAGCAAACTGGCGCGAAGACAAGATCGACAGCGAAATCTCGGGCGAAACACAAGCAGCCTGCGAAGAAAGCCGCGTAACTGTCCGACGTTTCGTCGGCGCGAACTTCATTATCCAATCGCGAAATCATTGCCAAGATTGACAAGATCGCTTTGGCGAGCCGCAATAACAACACGCGAGACTGCGTGCTACTCGGAAATTCTCTCGCGCGAATTTCTTGACAGGTAAGATCGACATCGTTCAGCCTGAACGGCCATGAACTCTCTCAATCGATTTGCGGATCCGTTTTACTGCATTACGCGGCTGATCGTCGGTTTGATGTTTGCCTCTCACGGCGGGCAATTGGTGCTCGGCATGTTTGGTGGGATGCCCGGTTCAGATCAGCCCATGATGGCAGGTCGGCGGCTGGATTCAACTTATCGGCGGGTTGCTTATTGCATTTGGATTACTAACGCGGTTGGCCGCATTCATCTGCAGCGGCGAGATGGCCGTGGCCTATTTCATGATCCACGTGGCCAACGCTCCAACGCCGATGGCCAAGTTTTTCCGATTTCGAGCGCCGGACCACAGGTTTCGAACAAAGGCGAACTGGCTATCTTCTATTGCTGGTTTTTCTTGTTCGTCGTGTTTTATGGGGCTGGGCGGCTGGAGCATCGACGCGATGATGGGAAAAGGAAAAGCCTCGACGGCGACGACGGCTTAGCCGCTTCGGAACACCGGCATCCATTTTACCGGCGATGAATTGGTTTAATCGTTATCCCGATCCGGCTTACTGGCTGTTGCGATTGATCGTAGGACTCATGTTTGCTTGCCACGGGGGACAATCGCTTTCCGCACAGGAGTACAAAGATTTCGGCAAGGACCGCCTGAACAATTCGCCGCGCCACGGCGAATGGGTCGATATCAAATCAGGCGACCGCACGATTAAAGCCTTCGTCGTTTATCCCGAGCGCAAAGACAAAGCGCCTGCCGTGCTGGTCATTCAGGAAATTTTGGCCTGACTGATTGGCTGCGCAGCATGTGCGATGAGCTGGCCGAAAATGGCGTCATCGCGATTGCGCCCGATTTTCTCAATGGTCAAAAGTTTGAAGATGCCGATGGAGCGAGCAAAGCGATCTCGGCCGTGACGCAAGATCAGATCAAAGCGGTTCTCGACGCGACCGCCGATTACGCGCTCAAAATTCCGGCGTGCAACGGCACGCTTGCTGTCTGTGGATTTTGTCGGGGCGGGGGATGGGCGTTCATGTACGCAAATGTGAACTCAAAATTGAAAGCGGCGTATTCGTTTTACGGAGCTGCGCGCCGATGAAGCTTCGAAAGTCGCGAACATTCCGTGTCCGGTTTACGGTTTCTACGGCGAGAATGATGAGCGGGTAAACGCCGGTATTCCCAAAGCGGAAGAATTAATGAAAGCCGCCGGCAAAAAATACGAGCCGGTGATTTACAAAGGCGCCGGTCACGGATTCATGCGCTCAGGCGAACCAGCCAATCCGAACATGCGCGAAGGCGACAAGAAAGCGCGCGATGAAGCTTGGGCCCGCTGGAAGACACTGCTGAAACAGCTTTGAAATTGGTAGGGATAGCACGCTGCCCTGTCCGCGGGTGTCGCAGCGCGGCGTCCCTACCAGTTATTTCTTCCCTTCCAATTCATCCGCTCGTGGCCTTCTTAAGGAAGGACGCCACGGCCACAGTATCGAAGTAAAACATCTGGGCGCGGGCGAGCTTTCCATCACGGATTTGATAGAGGCCGAGCACTTCACCTTCAAATCGCTCTCCTGACGGACTGACTCCGCGCTGGCGCCAAAGAACTACGCCTTCATCTTCACTTGCAGCCACGACGCGGGGATTCATCCGTCGCTCCGTCTCGCCGGGTTGAAAAGGTTCCCATGTTTCGCTCCAGGTGCGCGCCTTGCTTCCGCCGTAAGGAAGCGATGGCGGCCAGTGAAGCTCAAAATCAGGATGCAACAGTTTGCGGAATCTTCTGTCGTCACGTTGTTCGATCGCGCGGAAAACATCGAGCAACAGCTTGCGATTCGCCGCGACGCTCATGACTTGCGTCGGGTCCTCATTTCGCGGCGGTTAGTTCGTCAACCAACGGCTGCGTGTCATAAACCTTACGCAGCGCTTCGGTAATCGCCGCTGAATCGACTGAGACGGCGCGGGCTTGTTTGTCGCTGAAAATGCAGTCGAGGACGAGCGACTGGATGTTGCCGTCGAAAATGATGCCAACAAATTCGCCCGCTTTGTTTACGACCGGGCTGCCGCTGTTTCCACCGATGATGTCGGCGTCGGAAACGAAATTGAAATGTGTCGAAAGATTGAGATTCGATTTCTTATCGATCCAACGCTGAGGCAGATCGAATGGCGGTTTGTTTTCATGTTCGGCGGAGCGCTGATACAAACCGGCGAAGTCGGTGAACGCGGCGATCGGTTTTCCGTTCTCTTCGTAGCCGCGCACGGCGCCGTAGGAGAGGCGCAGCGTGAAGGTCGCATCCGGATAATTGCTGGTGCCTTCGATCGCGAAACGCGCCTTCGCGATTTCGCCATACGCCTGCTGTTTCGTTTCGTCCTGCGCCTCGAAAGCTTTGCGCGCCGCGCGCAGGCCGGTCCATCGATCAGGCGCGCGAGCTCAATCATCGGATCGTGCGCCGCCGTCACCGCCGCGGCGCCGCCTTCATAGAGCTGCTTTGCGCACCGCGACATCTTTCAACTTCGTGCCTGTGACCAGCTCCGCGGCCCGCGCCGATGGGCGATTTGCCGGCGAGAACTTTCTGTACGAGCGGATCGTTGTCACCGAAACGCGTCGCCAGATCGGTCAAGCGAATCGGTCAAGCGTAGCCTGCTCCGTAGTCGTCGTAGACCGGCTCGGTCGAGAAAAGATCCAGCTCGAGCGATTCGCGTGCTGCTGTCGCGGAATTCGGGAAGCGCTCGCCGTTCGGCTTCGGCGCGTTCATCGACCGGCGCGCAGAAGGCGGCGCGCATATTTGAAACAGCGTGCTGTAGAACGCCGCGCGGTCGCGCGATAAGCCGCGGTCTGTTTGCGCACGTAACTGTCTCGAGATAATTGTAGACCGGCAGCGATTTTCGCGGTCTCTGCCTGTGCCTTCTTGATCCGGTCGTAGGCGGCGAGCGTGCCTTTCCACTTCGCGTCGCTGCTCATCGCATCGCGCAGTTTCTGCTCGCGCGCCTTCGATCGAACGACCAGATCTCCGGATCGAGCAGGGCGGCGAGATAACCGTCGTAACGTTTCCGGTTGTTTTGGATCGCCGAAAAGATCTTCCCGCGCACGCGGCGTGCGTTTTCGAAACTGAGCGCGGCCGCAAGCGCGGTGAGCAACACTTCGCGCCGGTTAAACATGCTGCAGAAGGTACGGCACCTCGTGATCGCGCATGTCCGCCAGTTCATCGAACGTAAGCTGCCGGTCCGTTCTTCCCGGGATGACCGCTGACGAACGTCAGCTCGCCATCGCTCGGCCCATCGCGAATTCCATTTCAGGAAATGCTCGATCTTCGCCGGCTGGCCGTTTTCGTAGGCGCGGAAGATGCAGATATCGAGATCGAAGCGCGGATATTCGAAATTATCCGGATCGCCGCCGTAAAAGGCGCATCTGCTGTTCCGGCGCGAAGACGAGCCGCACGTCGTCGTAACGTTTGTAACGATAAAGGTGATAAGCGCCGCCCTGGTAAAGCGTGACCACGTCGGAACGCAGTCCAGTCTTCTCTTTGCTTTCCTTCTCGATCGCCGCGATCGCGCTTCTGGCGCGTGCCGGCGACTGCGTCCGCGCGTCATGCCCGGCTTCACCGCGCGCATTTACCCGCGCCGTTACATCTTCGATCGACATCAGGACGTTCAGCTCGAGATCGGTCGCGCTTGATTTCTTCCGCCTGCGTCTTCGCGTAGAAGCCGTCGCGCACGATAGTTGTTCTTCTCGCTGCTGATCTTCTGCAGCGTATCGGCGCCGACGTGATGATTCGTGATGCACGAGTCCGTTTGCGGAAACGAATGAGCCGCTGCCGCCGGAGTTGAAACGGACACTCGCTTTTTGCAGATGCTCGAGCCACTGCGGTGTCGGCTCGAAACTGATACTTTTCCTTGAGCTGTTTGAGCGGCGGCGCGTTGAAGAGCCACATCCCTTCATCAGCAATTGCAGCTGTGGTGAAGCCAATTAGACAGGTGATAGTGAGCGACGCCCAGTTTTCGCAGAATTCATAAAAGCGATAAGCATCGGCCAGCATAGAGACGCCCACAAGAACGCGACAACTGCTCTGCGATTGGTTATAGAATGTGGCGATGTTTCGGACCAGGCGACGAAAAGTCGAGCGACTCGATTTCATTGTGGCAGGCGCGCAGAAATCGGGAACGACGGCGTTGCACTATTTTCTCGCAAAACATCCAAATATCACGATGGGCGACCAGCAGGAAATCCATTTCTTCGACGACGACGCGACCTTCGCCGCCGCAGTCGATTATGAGCAATTACACAAACATTATCCGCTGGTTACCCCATCAACCATCGCCGGTGATTGCACGCCAAGTTACATTTATTTCAAGCCAGCGGCGGAACGGATTTGGAAATACAACCCGAAAATCAAATTGCTCGTTCTTTTGCGCAATCCGGTCGAGCGCGCCTTTGCCCATTGGAACATGCAAAGATTCAAAGGCCGCGAGCCGTTGGATTTCTTCGATGCCGTGAGAGAAGAAAAAACGCGCATCGCCGGCGCGCCGCCAGCCGAAGCGCGCCGTTTTGCTTACGTCGATCGGGGATTTTATGCCCAGCAACTCGAGCGTCTCTTCAAATTCTTCCCGCGCGAGCAAGTGAAGGTTGTGAAATTTGAAGAGTTCAAGGACAAACAGCGCGAAACGCTTGCTTCCATCTTTTCATTTCTCGGTCTCGAGCCGCTGCGTTCGGTGCGCAGGAAAGACAGAAATGTTGTGCCATATGAGCGCGCGATGAATTGGGAGGAGAGAGATTTTTCTCTACAACCTCTTCGCGGATGACATCGCGAAGCTCGAACAAATGCTCGGCTGGGATTGTTCGGACTGGAAATTGTAAGTGGTAGGAACAACGCGTTGCGCTGGCCCGGACGCCAGAAAGCGGAGTTTTCCTACGTTTTTGTCTGTTTGAATCGTGGATGTTGAGTCGGATCCGCTGCGAGCAGCGCTTTTGAACGAAAGATCCGCGCACCTTCGGATAGGAAACAGGCACGCAGTTCGCTTGTAAAAAATGAAGAGCCGTCGGGACGCGGATTGAAATCGAGGAGCAGGCGACCGTCCGGTTTCAGAAATCGCGTTCGGATATCGTTGATGAAAAATTCCCAATCGGCGGGCGTCCATTCGATCCACTCTCCGTTTGCCGCGCGCGCTTATGCGGTGAAAACAAACCCGATGCGCCGTGACCAGATCGAATTTTTCTCCGAGATCGGGCAAGGGAACTTGCGGATGAATTCGCGAGACCACGCGGCGCACATTAAGCAATTTGGTAGTGCCGCGGAAGAGTGGCTCCTCGTCGGTATCGAGGCCGAGTCCTTCGTGGCCGAAGAGCCGGCAGATGTAGAGGAAATATCCTGCGCCGCATCCAAGATCGAGAATGCGCAGCGGCGGGCTGCGATCGAGCCAGAGATCCTGGGCGTGTTCCACGTTGATGCCGATCCAGTAGGCGGCATTCTCGTAGGCGTTAATCTTTCGCGCGTTGGGCCGATAAGGATAATGCTCGCGCAGCCTGGCTAATTCAGCCTCGTCGAGTGTTGCCAGGATCCGGCGGGCATTGACCGGATGGGTCCAACGACATGCGTGTTCCCAAAGGCTCTCCGCCGCGTCGAAGGAAAACAGCTTTTGGAACTTCCGCGAAAGTTGCACCGGAGGAACGATGCAGCTAACTCCGTTGCAGACAAGGTGCGCTTCCGATTACGGTTGGATATTGACGCGGATTAAACCGGTTGAACCTTCACGAGTCATGAAGCCGCTTGCCCAGCCGTTGCCGGGATAAAAGTATTGTTCGTAACGCCAGAGCATTTCTAATTTTGCGCCGGAAGGCTTCTTCCAAAGAAGCTGGTAATAGAGGTGCCGTTTCCACGATGGTGAATGACCCGTCATGAAATTAAAATCGAATGGCGTCGGCCAACTGAGAACGCTCCGGCGGATTCTGATGAAAGCATCGTCGCCCGCCGGCGGTACGGCAGCAAGATTCTCCGCTTCTGATCGCGGTGGACCGAAAGGGAAAACTTTTCCGCCTGCTGCCAAACCGAGCTGACCATCTTTTGTCGAGCCGATGCTGGGATTTGGACGATTCGAGCTCGTGTCGTTGAGACTTAGCGCGAGATCGTTGAGGCGAAGGATGCCACCAGTCCCGCTGCCTTCGTAGACGATTAAATTAATCCGTGCTGAATCTGATTCAAGAGTCCCGAAGCGATCGAGGAACAATGAAATCTGACGTCCGCCAAAGATCCATGTCGCCGCCAGCGCGACGACCAATACAACGAGAATCACAAGCGTGATCAGGATTCTGCGCATTGTTCTCAAGGTAGGGACATGTCCCTACCACTAGCCTTTCTTTGTCGGATATACTTGTTCACTTGTTCTTCCAGAATCTCGAGCGGTAGCGCGCCATTCTTGAGGACCGCGTCATGAAACTCGCGCTGGTCGAACTTCTCTCCCAGTTCCTTCTCGGCGCGGGCCCGTAATTCCTGGATCTTTAGCATACCGACTTTGTAAGCGCATGCCTGGCCAGGCATTACGATGTAGCGCTCGATCTCAGACCGTACTTCCTTCTCGCCTATGCCGGTTTTGTCGCGCATGTAGGCGATGGCCTGTTCGCGGGTCCAGCGTTTCGCATGAATCCCAGTGTCGACGACTAGGCGAACTGCGCGGAAAAGCTCATCACGCAAGCGCCCCAAGTCGCCAAACGGATCGCGATCATGCCCAGCCGACTTGTTTGGCCAGCCACTCGCAATAAAGCGCCCAGCCCTCGATATAGGCAGTAAACGGAAGAACCTTTCGAAATTGCGGAAGCCCCTTGAGTTCTTCGGCTGTGGAAATTTGCCAATGATGTCCTGGCACTCCCTCGTGATAAGCCAGGGTGGGCATGCTCCATTTCGGGACCTCGTTCATGTCGCGGAGGTTCGCGAAAAAATTCCCGGCCGGCTGCCATCCATCGCGGGAGCGTCATAATACGCGCCCGGGGCCGTCGCCTCTTTGAATTCCGGAACGCGTCGCACTTCGATCTTCGCGCGCGGAACAGTCAGGAATAATTCTTTCGACGAGCGATCCGCCGCCTGGGCGATCAGCTGTCGTATGCTGGGCCAACGCATCGGCGCGGCCTTTGTCATCATTCGAAAAAAGGAAACGCGGATCTTTTCCCAGCTTGTCCATCGTCTGGCCGATCGGCTGGCCCGCAAATCCGTTGGCGTCGAGAATCGCGCGCATTTCGCCCTCGATTCGCGCCACCTCTTGCAGGCCGAGCTCGTGGACTTCGTCTGGCTTGAGCTTGGTGGTCGTATTCTCGCGGAGGCGATAGGCGTAGTAATTGTCGCCATCGGGCAATTTCCAAACGCCGTCATCCGTCGTCGTCTTTGGCAAAAGTTCCCGGAAATAGTCGATCAGTTTTGATAGGCCGGATAAACCTTTCCGGCGACTGCCGTCTCCACGCGCGCTTGAAAATCGGCCCGTTGTTGCTCGGTCAACTTGTCGATCTTCGCCGCGCGGCTCTTGAACGACGTCGCGAGAATATTTTCTGAAGCGGGCTTTCCGATAAAATCGATCATTTCCTTGAGCACTTCTTCGACCACGAAGCGCGGCGGCAGGATTTGCTTTTCCTCGCGCACTTTTAGATTTTCGAAGGAGTTGCTCGAACTTTTTCGGCAATGCATCCAGCCGCGCCAGATAATACTCGCAGTCTTTGCGATTTAACAGTCGGTGCGTGTTCGCCATGAAGGAGGAGAACTGGTTCTGCACTCCGAAGAGCTGATTAACCGGGTAGGTGTGCCACTGGTACTTTTCGCCTTCGACCTGGCGCTCGAGAAACCACTCCAGCACATGCGTGGAAAGCCGCTGCGATTGTGATTGTCGATCAATCGGATGCTGTCGCAATTGCGTGAGATCCTTCTTAAAACGATCGAATTCACGTTGTTGCTGGGCCGGGGATTCGTCGTCGAGTTTGCCGTTATGACTGGTGATACCAAACTGCTCGACCAAGCCGAGCGCTGAGAGCAGCTCCGGATGATCGAACAGCACTTCCGCGAAGATTTTCTCGTAGAATAAATTCAGGCTCCACGGCCGAAACCAAATCAGGTTGGTCAAAAGATCGCGACGACGATCACGAGGACCACGATAATCGCGCCAAGCCATTTCAAAACGCGCTTAAACATGTGCTTGGATCAACGTTGGAATGCCACGCATTGATAGGATGCAGTAATCGTTGATAATGGATTCAAGAGTTTAGCTCTGCTTTTACAAAGAGAACTTTTTCCGGCAATCCCATTCGGCGGGCCAAAGCGGATGGACGTCTCGGCGGTCCGTCCCTTCCATTTAGGAGATGGCTTAGCTACCAATTTCGGTTATAGCGAAAGGTAATGAGTGCTTCGCCGGAGCACATCGATAAACCAGAGCCGCGCGGACAGGCGCTAGCTGCGCGTTCTCGGCGATCGGCGCAATTTACCTGGCGCTGCCACGCAATCTCGTTGTCGGCCCGGTTTGGTTGTTGCCCACGGTGATTGTCGTTTTGCTCGTGCCAACGGTGGTGAGCCATCGCGTAGGAAAACACTCACTTAATCGCGCTCTCGGATTCATTATTAACGGAATCACAACGCTGGCGCTCATCGGATCGGTAATTCTGCTCGTGCGGGCGCTGCCTTCACACCGGGGACGCCGCTGCAGTTGCTGCGCTCGGGCGGATTACTTTGGCTGACGAATGTGATCGTCTTCGCGCTCTGGTATTGGCGGCTGGACGGCGGCGGACCGACCCTGCGTCACAAGCAAAACAAATTCGGCAGCACAAGCTTTCTTTTTCCACAGATGCAAATCCCGCATGACGAACGCGCCCAATTTGAATGTGCGCGCTGGCGGCCGCGCTTCATTGATTATCTGTTCGTCGCCTTCACGCAGAGTTCCACCTTCGGCCCGACCGACGCGCCGCTGCTTGCGCGCTGGGCAAAGGTTCTCGCGATGATCCAGATTTTTATTTCGCTCGGTATCGTGGTTTTGCTGATCTCGGGGCCGTGGGCGCACTGTAGGTAACGCGAGTTCGTGAGGCTTTTAATATCGTCTTCGGAGAATGCCGATCCACCTCGAGCGCGAAGGTGGAACGCGCTGTCGTCAACGCGTTGCCAAACCAATCCGACTTCGCGCGCGGAATCTGGATCTTCGAGAACCTATCTGCCGATCAGAATCAAAATGCCCGCTGCGAGCGCCGAAATTCCCATTACGATCGTCGGAATGGTGATGTGGAACAACAGAGTGATTCCGGCGAGAATCAGGTAGATGGCGAGCAGGAGCATTCCAAGATTTTTGTGATCATCATGGGTGTTTCTTGATCTAACGCTGACGCATTTGCACGCTCAAAAGGGGTGTCAGGCAAAATATTTGCTGGCCGCCATTGGTTACGTGACACTGCTATGACCATGATCCCGGTTAAAAGGTTATGCCGCGCACAGCGCTGCTTTGCCCCTTCGCCCGTTTGATTTTGAACGTCGGGATCTTCGCTCCGAAGGACGTTCTCATCGATATCCTTTACTGCGGGATCTGCCATTCTGATCTGCATCTCGTCCGCAACGAATGGGGCAGATCAAATTACCCCCATGGTGCCGGGCCACGAGATCGTCGGCAGAGTGATCAAGACGGGCAAGAACGCAAAGAGGTTTAAAAAGGCGACCTCGCGGCCGTCGGTTGTTTCGTCGATTCATGTCGGAAATGTCCCAATTGCAAAGACGGCTTGCAGCAATATTGCACTGGCGGACTCGTCTTGACCTACAACAGCTATGAGAAGGATGGGAAGACTATCACGCAAGGTGGTTACTCCACGAAAATCGTCGTGGACGAAGATTACGTGTTGAAGGTTTCCGTCAGAAACTTCCGCTGCGAGAAAGTCGCGCCTTTGCTGTGCGCAGGCATCACCACCTACTCGCCACTTCGTTATTGGAAAATTGGCAAAGCGACATAAAGTTGCGGTTCTGGGACTCGGAGGCCTGGGGCCACATGGCCGTCAAATTTGCTTCCGCGTTCGGAGCGAACGTGACGGTCTTAAGCCGATCACCGAACAAGCAACGCGATGCCAAACGGTTGGGGGCAACTGACTTTGTCCTAACGAAGGATGCCGAGAAAATGAAAACGCTGAGTAATCACTTCGATTTTCTCATCGACACCGTCTCCGCCACGCACGACTTCGACTTCTATCTAGGCTTGCTTCGAACGAACGGAGTAATGATCTGCGTCGGGTTGCCGTCCGGTGAGGAACAACTCTCACCGTTTAACCTGGTGTGCTGGGCCGAAGGAGCATCGCCGGCTCGCTGATCGGCGGATTGCCCGAAACACAGGAGATGCTGGATTACTGCGCCAGGCACAAGATCACTTCAGACGTCGAGGTCATTCCCATTCAGCAAGTCAATCAGGCATATGATCGAATGGTGAAGAGCGATGTTCGTTACCGGTTTGTCATTGACCTGGCTTCGCTGAAATAACTAGTATCCGTGAGCGGTCACGGATAATGGACTACGGAAAAATCATTTTCTTCCGGAACTTTTTCGTTCGCGCATTTATCATCGGCGTCGCATTCGCTCTGTTCTATTTCATCGCGACGTATGCTGTTCTGGAACACCTGGCGTCATCGTGGGCGACGCACGTCTTTAAAACCGACGAGAAAGAACTTCGGAAGAGTGGTTTTGATGTTTTTCGTCGAGCTGCGCGCTCGTTCTCGTATTTCTTTTTCTTGTGCCAGCTCTGGCCTTGCATTGGATGGCCAGAAAGATGCATGACTGACCAGCACGCAGATCGCAGGCGCTGGCCCTAGTCGTTGACTGCTTTTCGAGCGGAGTTGAAGCTCCGCCGAATCGGGACGGCGTCAGAATCGCATCGCGCATTCCGTGCAAAAACTTCTTGTCTGCTGGAGCAATTGTGGCGAGCGCGCCTCGTAGCTTTACGCGATCTTGCTTCGACAAAATAATACGGACAAAGGCGAACACGGCCTTTCATTGTTTTTAGCTCCGCTCGAATCTGCGTCCCAATACTGGTGCTCGAAGCAGTCGACCCTTATGAAAGCGCTGCATAATCGTGGGCGACGATTCAAATGTGGCGAGCGCGTTGTCGATCCTGCCGTTCCCATTCCGCGTGCGGAAGATCGGCGCCGAGCGCGATCCCGCGGCTGCCCCAACCGAGCGGCGAAAAGCCGCTTACCTTCAAAAGAAGATCTCGATCTTTCTGGCTGAACTTGGCCGCTTCGCGCCAATCGTGAATTTCCAGTCGCGGGATGACCGCATGTTGCGGCAACGGCGTTGGATCGAGCAGCCAGGAGTACGGAATCACTTCTTGTAATTTGATGAAATATTTGTCGCCCAGCTCGCGTCGCCAAAATTCTCGAAGCGGCTGCATCCAAAAAGCGCAAACCACATTTTCTCCTCGAGGTATGGTTTGATGGGCGGCGTGATGGTGATGCGACCTTCAGCGTTCGCGCGCAAGCGTGTTTTCGATTTTGGAATGTTCGGCAGATCAAACAGTTCGAAGAACCGATAGACAGCGCGCCCGTTTTGCGGCTCGTAATTTTCTGCAGAGCACGACGCGCCAATCGAGTCTCACGATCGTCGATCTCTTCAAGCGCGCCGCGATCCATTCCATCTCCGGCCGATAGGTTGCCGCTTCCTGTGAAATCGACGATGTCGCCGCCTTCGGGCAGCACGCTGCGAAATCCGTCCAGCATTCCATCTGCGCCGCCGATGATTTCGTTGTCGAAGGCCGAATAGGTTTGATTCAGCCACGCGGTTAGCCCGATTCCGCCGGGCACGGAATCGATTTCCGCGATGATGTAGCCGTTCTCGGTGAGAATGAGATCCGGCCGAATGACTCGCGGCAGATCATCGCGAATTTCTTTGCGACGCGAGAACTCGATCAGCTCTTTTGGTTTGCCCGCATCGAGATAGCGCGCGATCCATTCCGGCTGTTTCCCTTTGACGCTCAGTTGGTAGAGCTGATTACAGGCGCGCTGAAAAACAAAAAGCCGATGTCCGAGCTGTTCGAGCTCGGCGACAAATTTTTTCTCGATTGGAAAAGCGTCAGGCGAAAGCAACCAATCCTTTTCCGCGAAGAGCCCTTCCTTCGGAAAGGCAGTTGCGAATTGCGTCCAACTCTGTTTTCCGCGACGGCAACCATCTCGATCTCGCGTAACGTTCAACGCTCAACGCTCAACGTCCAATGCTAATGTAGGACATTCGACGCTCGCGATGTCTGGGAGGCGTTAGCGCGCGTCTTGCTGCTATCATCTTCCCGGCGGCCATGCGTTTCAGCGCAAGCTTAACCAAGTTCTTCCGCCGGTTTCGCTTCGCCTTTTTCCTGCAATTCGCGCACCGCCTTGTGTGCGTCGATTTGTTTGTAGCCGAGCGCGATCAACGCGAGCACGGCTTCGTTCGCCTGTTCCTGCTCGGGCGTGGGTGCGTGCATCGCGCTCGCCGCTTCCCAGGCCGCCGCCACATCCAGTTTGTCTTTCAACTCCAGAACAATTCGCTCAGCCGTCTTTTTCCCGAGGCCGCTGATTTTCGAAAGCGACGCGACATCGGAGTTCACCACCGCGGCTTTGAAATTGTTCACGCTCATTCCGCTGAGGACCGCGAGCGCCAGTTTCGGACCAATGCCGCTCACATTATTGACGAGCAATCGAAAAAGATCGCGCTCACGGCTGCGGTCATGAATCCGTAGAGGATCTGTGCATCTTCGCGGACATGCAGATGGGTGAGAATACGCATCGGCTGGCCGGCTGCCGGCAGTTTGTCGTAGCTCGAAAGCGGAATAAAAACTTCGTAGCCAACGCCGCCAACATCGACAATCGCCTGCGTGGGCAGGGCGCTGACCAGTTTGCCGTCGAGAAAGGTGATCATGTTTTGCAGCTAACAGCGTTGACAACGTTAACAACGTTAAACGTAGCGGCTCTACGAGCGTCGATCCAATATTTCGAGCGGACGGTCATGGTCCGCCGTTAAGTCAATCCGGTTTTAGCACGAGCGTAAGATCGACCTGCTTGCCTTTCGGCAATGTTGAAACCGCGTGTTGAAAACATTTTCCAGTCCGCGGGATGGTTCGGGAAGAGTGTGGCCGCCAGCGAAGTTGGCACAATGACGAAACGCGGTCCGGTTCGCGTCATGAAGTCCGCAGCGCGCCTGTTGTTCAGCGGCGTGAGAAAGCCGTTCACGCCGGCTGCGAAAATACCAAACCAGACTCGGCTCATTGAAGCCGACCGCGCCGAATTCCATACCTGGTCGCAAGTAATCGCGGGATTCCCGACAAAGCTGATACGCGGGAAAGAATCGGGCAACGACCGGTGGAACAACAAGAGCGATCGCAAGATACAGCTGAAGCGCGATCGCGAAACGCGGAGTTCCGGAGAAAATCGCGTCGCCTTTGCTGCCGGCCAATGCTGCGTGCGAGCAAAAGCGCGAGCAGCGGGAAAGCCGGCAGCGTGTAATGCGGCAATTTTGTTTTGATCAAGCGTGAAAATAACGAAAATGATCGCGACGCCCGCGATAAGATAGTTGTCGATGTCGTCCCGGCGCCGCCACAACTTCCTCGTTAACCACGGAAGTTTGATCGACCATGGAAAGAAACTGGACGAAGACCGTTACGAAATAAAACGGCAGCAACAGGAGATACATTCCAAACGAGCTCGCGCCGCTGACCTTCCATCGCGCGCAAACGAGCGGCCGATGACGTGACGGCCGATTCCCACAGCCAAGAATTGTCCGTGAGTTTGAATCAGCGCGGAATTCCCCACAGCGCGACGATCGCAAGCATAAGCAAAATCGCCACGCAGAAATTTGAAATCGCGGTGCGAGTTGCCCATCGAGCGAAGAAAAATTTCGTCGCTGCGACAGTCGCAGAAGCGAGTCCACCCGATTGGTCCCTTTGCTAGAAAGCCGAACGCAAGCGAGACGTAGAAACATCCACCACCAATGAGACGTTTGATGTTTGATGTTTGAGTGTTGGATTCGCCGGCTGTCGAGACGGACTCGCAACAGCTCGTAACCGGCTCCAGTGCGCAATCGTCATGAACAAAACGAGCCACATATCTGCGACGGCGGCCTTCGCATGGAGAAATGTTTGGAGCGAAAGTGTGAAAATAATGGCCGCCCACCAGCCGACGCGATTTCCCGCCAATCCGCGATCCCCAGGCAAAGATCGACAAGGCTAGTCAGGCGCAGCGGCGATGAGCCGATGGAAAACGCGCTGCGAAATCGTTCTCGACCGAAAAGGTGATAACTCGCGGTCTGCGCCCAGTAGGTGAGGGGAGGCTTGTCGAGGCGAAACTGGTTGTTGAAGTGCGGAACGATGTAATCGCCGCGTTCGATCATCTCGCGCGACGCTTCGGCAAAGCGCGGCTCGTCGCGGTCGATCAGAGGCAAGCTCCATGTGCCAACTGACGATGAAACACAGCAGCGCCAAAAAATAGTATCGCGTAATTGCGGATTGCGGACTTCAAGTGCGGACTCAAAATAGCGCCCGGCAAATCTGACGGGAACTTATTTGTGAAGCGCAGCACTCGTTCTTTATTGGCTGATCGGGATCGCTGATCGTCCTGATCATTATGGTCGCAGCGTTTTACTTCGACGATGCTGGTGCGATCATTACATGACGCTGCATCAGAACCCGCGCTAAGCACAATCTCATGCATGAGCGTGAGCCGATTTCGGCGATTGGCCGGAGCACGCTTCGTACTCGGTCTGGCGTTCTTGCACTGAGCGATCGGTGGTGGCGCGGAAGCAAAAATGGACGCGCGTCTTTCTTGTCGATGTTAATCGCCCTCGCCATTGCCGGGCGTCGCCGGACGCGGCATTAAAATCGCCACGGGCTCGCGCCCGTCCGTCCGTTAAAACAGAAGAAGTTTTGGAGCGGCCGCGCTCCGGTTCAAAGTTTCACGCGTTTCCGTCGGGCACGTCGCGGCATCCGACCGCGTTTTTCGCCGTCCTGTTTCTTGCGAACTGGCGGATCGGCGTCGGTTGCCTGCCGATCCCGCTTCTGACTCGGCTTCTCCCGGATTTATGTCGGCTGCGCATTATCTCTCCGACGTCGTCATGCGCAGCGATTCTTGGAGTTCTCTCGGCGCTTTGCTTACGGCGCGCGCGTGCTTCTGCCAGTCGAGAGATGCCAACATCGCAACGTCGAATTAAGCTGGCGGAGGGGTGAGATTCGAACTCACGAGGCCTTTCGGCCTGCCGGTTTTCAAGACCGGCGCAATCAACCGCTCCTGCCACCCTCCAAATTACGCACTAAGTCCCTTATTACAATGTATTTATAACATATTTGAAAAGTTTAAATTTCGTTTGTCAACCCGTTTAAGTAACCTTATCTCCTCACATGGCCTATAAATCGCAGGGAACTGAAACGAGTCGGTGAATGTCTGTATC
>ERZ1370068.10593-contig-9278_pt1 | contig 62199 bp, 94 predicted proteins | sample MGYA00561227_ERZ1370068 | MGnify/ENA primary metagenome ERZ1370068 (study PRJEB38410, sample SAMEA6850437) | metagenome | study: Metagenomic assessment of the ecological functions of the soil: analysis of the soil microbiota associated with the...
AGGTTACGTATTGCTAGGCGGCGACACGCTGATCATCGCGCGGACTCGCGATGCCGCTGGGCGGGCTCTACGGCATCCTGCTCGGCTACCTCGTCACGCGCAAGGCGTTCGTCGGCCGGCGCACGATGGAGCTCGTGTCGATGATCAACTACGCGCTGCCCGGCACGATCGTCGGCATCGCGTATCTGATCGCGTTCAACGATCCGCCGATCGAGCTGACCGGCACCGCGCTCATCATCATCGCCTGCTACGTATTCCGCTACGGGCCCACCGGCATCCGCGCGACGGTCGCGCTGCTGCAGCAGATCGACAAGAGCCTCGAGGAGGCGTCGCAGGGCCTCGGGCGCCGGCAGCGGCACGACGTTTCGCCGCGTCACGCTGCCGCTGATCCTGCCCGCCTTCTTCGCCGGGCTCGGCGTCGTGTTCATCCGCTCGATGACGGCGATCAGCGCGACGATCTTCCTGGTCTCGATCAGCTGGACGCTGATCACGGTGAAGATCCTGGAGAACATCACCGAGCTGTCGCTCGGGTCCGGCGGCGGCGTTCTCGGTGCTGGTCGTCGCCATCGTGTTCGTCGTGATCGCGCTGATCGGCCGCGTGCTGCGCTCGTTCCGCGCGCCCGGCGCGGCGCCGATGACGAGCCTCCTCGGAGGCTGAAGCGATGGCCGGCGCGACGATCGGCGTTCACGTCGACGGCGTGTCGAAGCGCTTCGCGCATCGCGTGAAGGGCGAGATCTACGCGGCGCGCGACGTGCGCATCGACGTGCGCCCGGGCGAGTTCCTGACGCTGCTCGGACCTTCGGGCTGCGGCAAGACGACCACGCTGCGGATGATCGCCGGCTTCGAGAAGCCGGACGCCGGCCGCATCCGCTTCGGCGGCCAGGACGTCACCGACCTGCCCGCCAACCAGCGCAACATCGGCTTCGTGTTCCAGAACTACGCGCTGTTTCCGCACCTGTCGGTCTTCGAGAACGTCGCCTACGGGCTGCAGCGTGCGCGGCCAGCCGAACGCGGAGCATCGCGAGCAGCGTCGCGCGACGTGCTGCAGCTCGTCGGCCTCGCCGGCTACGAGCACCAGTTCTCCGGCCAGCTCTCCGGCGGCGAGCAGCAGCGCGTCGCGCTCGCGCGCGCCATCGTCATCCGGCCGCGCGTGCTGCTGTTCGACGAGCCGTTGTCGAACCTCGACGCCAAGCTGCGCGTGCAGATGCGCACGGAGATCCGCGACCTGCAGCGGCGGCTCGCGATCACGACGGTCTACGTGACGCACGACCAGGAAGAGGCGATGGCGGTGTCCGATCGCATCGCGGTGATGAACCAGGGCAGCGTCGTGCAGGAGGGCACGGCCGAGGATCTCTATCACCGGCCGGCGTCGCGAATTCGTCGCGACGTTCGTCGGCCGCGTCAATCTCGTTCCCGGCCGCGTCGTCGAAATCGCCGGCGGCACCGCCAGGCGTCGCGGCGCTCGGGCACGGTGCTGCGCGCACGCGCGGCGCGCCCAGGTCTTGCAGCCGGCGATGCCGTGCGTGCTCGTGCTGCGCCCGGAAGCGATCGAGATCGTCCGCGACGGCGACGCGAGCACGCTGACGGCGACCGTCGCGTCGCGCACGTTTCTGGGCGAGAAGGTCGAGTATCGCTGCACTGCGGCGATGCACGACGCTGCAGGCCGTTCGCTACAACGCGAGGCCCGGCGAGATCGCGGCGGACGGTGCACGTCGATGTCGCGTGCGGATCGCGGAGGACGCCGTGACCGTGCTGCCGGAGCATTGAGACGTGACAACACTGCGCACGCTGCTGCTGCGAGCCTGGCGTTCCTGCGCAGGTGCGGCGTCCGCCGCCGAAGCGCACGCGCGAGGTCCACGGCAGCGCGGATGCTCTATGCGCGCGCCGGGTGTCGCGCTCGCGTGGGGTGTGCTGCGCGGCGCCAACGAAGCGGCGACGATCGGTCGTCATGCGCATCGTCAGCCGACCCGGCAGCGTACCCGTGGCTCGCGGTCGTCGGCATCGATCCGTTCACGCAGCGCGAACAGCCGCTGCAGCGCGCCATCGCCAGCAGCGGCACGCTCGACGTACGCATTCCGCGCGCGCACTTCGCCGACTATCCGCGCACCGAGGTGCGACTTTTCGCGTCGGCCGCCGCAGCGCAAAGCGGATCGCCGGCGCTGATGATCTTCTATCACGGGGTCCCCGATACGACGCCGGAATTCGCCGACGCGGGTCGAAGCTCGACGCTATCTCGCCGCCCGTATCGCGCGAGTCCGCGCGCCAGCCGGAGCAAAGCGCCATGACCCGCAGCGAACTCGCGCGCCTGCTCGATCATTCGGTGCTGAAGCCGGAGGCGACCGAACAGGACATCGTCGCCGGCGCGGACGTCGTCCGCGAATGGAATATCGGCTACTACTGCGTGCAGCCCTGCTGGGTGCGCGTCGCCGCGGGATGCCCTCGCCGGAACCGACGCGCCAGGTCGTGAGCGTCGTGGGCTTTCCGCACGGCATGCGATCGTCCGCAGGCGAAAGCGCGCGCGAGCCGAGCTCGGCGATCGCCGACGGCGCGCGCGAGATCGACATGGTCATGAACTTCCGGCGCGCTGCGCAGCGGCGATCCGGCGACCGTGACCGCCGATATCGACGCCGTCGTGCGCGCCGCGCACGGAATTTCCGGTCAAGGTCATCCTCGAAACCGCGGCGCTGACCGACAGCGAGAAGCGGCTCGCGTGCCAGCTCGCCGCGGATGCGGGCGCCGCCGTTCGTCGAAGACGTCGACCGGCTTTCATCCGAGCGGCGGCGCGAGCGTGGCCGACGTGCGGCTCATGCGCGAGCTCGTGCGGGCCTCGCCATGGCGTCAAGGCCTCGGGCGGATTCGCAGTCTTGCCGACACGCAGGCGATGCTCGCAGCCGGCGGCGAATCGCATCGGACGTCGAGCAGCGCGGCCATCCTCGCCGCGCGCTATCGTAGTCAGGTTCCCTGCTTGCGCTTCCTGACCACCGCCGTTCCCGACCGGTCGGGAACGAGCAACGACGCTTTCCGGCTTGTCTGGCGAAGAACCGATCGACCGCTTCGGCGATGCCCGGCCACGCCATGCTCGAGTAATCGTGCAGGATGATGAGCCCGCCCGGCGCCATTTTGGGATAGAAGAAGGCCAGCGCATCCCACGTCGGCTTGTACAGGTCCGCGTCGAGATGGACGAGTGCAAAGCGCTCGCCATCCGGCACCTGCGCGCCCGTTGCCGGAAAATAGCCCGGGGCACAGCCGGATCAGCGGCGAATCGCCGAGGAAGCGCGACACCGCTTCGAGCGACGTATCGGTGAACTGGGGCTACGAGGCGGCGCGCGTCTTTTCGTGCGAAAGATCGCCCGGGCGTCGAACCCTTCGGAACGTGTCGAACAGATACAAACGGCGCTGCGGCAGCAGCGTGTGCAGGATCTTGGCCGTGGTTCCGCGGTAGACGCCGAGTTCGGCGAGATTGCCCTCGATTCGCTCCTTTCCAGTTGCCGCGCATTTTCGACGAACATGCACAGGCGCGCGAGGTCGACGCGATCGTTGTCCGGGTTGCGGCCGATCCATAAAGCTCACGCGCAGCGCGGCGAAATCGAACGACGTCTGATGCATCCACTCGGGCAGATGCTGGACGATGTAGCTGTCGCTCGCGTGCACGACCGGGACCACGCCCCGCTTCACCAGCGACCGGTACTGCTTGCGCCGCCACGCCGACCACTGCGATGCCTTCATCGACCGCCCTCGCGCTGACCAGCGGGGATTCTAGCCCGGCGCGGCTGATGGCGGCAGTGCAGCATGAGGCAATGAATGCAGGACAGGATTTCATCCTCCCCGATCATTGCGCGCCATGCCCCGGCCCCATCACAATTCCGCTTGTGGCGGCCTGCGTGCGCCGTCGGGCGTGCAAAAGTGGCGTTCAGGCGCCCACCGCGCCAGCGGCCGCCTCGCTTCGATCCCGCGCGAAAAATCAGGGGTCGAAGCGCCCGCGGTCGCGCGCGCGCTCTCTCCCGACCCGTGTCGCGCCGCGTGTACGACACCCCGGGCTTTCGCGCGGGGCGCGACGACGTCACGTGGCACGCTGAACTGGATGGCGGGTACCGTCACCGAGTTGCAGGTGGCGCGCACCGGTGCGCTTCACGCTGCGCATCATCGGCCTGTCGAAAGAGCGAAAAACGCGCATAATCCCGTTGCGTGAGCTGGTGTTCACGTCGCCGAAGACCGCGACGCCGGAGTCGATGCCTGGGGAAACTCGGCAAGCCGACGGTGCTGATCGTCGCGCAGCAGCACGGCAACGAACCCGCCGGCAGCGAAGCCGCGCTGGTGATCGCCGCGCGCCTGGCCGCGCGGCGACCTAAGCCGCTGCTCGAGCGGATCAACGTCCTGATCGTGCCCGCGCGCCAATCCCGACGGCGCGGAAGCCTTCGTCCGCGATACCAGCGTGCGCATCGACATGAACCGCGATCACCTGCTGCTGCGCACGAGCGAGGCGCGCGCGATCGCGCTGGTGGCCCGCGAGTATCAGCCGGACGTCGTGATCGATGCGCACGAGTTCACGGTGATGGATCGCTGGGTCGCCAAGTTCGGCGGCGTGATGACGCTACGACGCGCTCATCCAGTACGCGACGGTCGGCAACCTCCTCCGGCGCTCACCAGCGACGCCGATGCGCGCTTCCGGACGGCGATCCTCGCGGCGCTCGATGGCGCGCGGACTCAAGCGCGCACTGGTATTTCACGACCGAGGCCGGCTCGAGCGACAAGACGGTGTCGATGGGCGGCGTGCAGCCGGATACGTGGCGCAACGTCGGCGGCCTGCGCAACGCGGTGAGCTTCCTGCTGGAGACGCGCGGCGTCGGCATCGGCCGCGCCCACTTCAAGCGGCGCGTGCGCACGCACGAACTGACGATGGAGGCGCTGTTGCGCACGACGGCGGCCTATCCTGCGGAAGTGCTGGCGCTGACACGCGGCGCCGCCGGCGAGCGTTGCCGCTGCGCGTGCAGCGGCGACTACGTCGTCGAAAGCGACGCGACGCGGACGACGCACGCGCTCACGTTCGTCGATCCCGTCGACCGGCATCGACCAGGAAGTCGAAGTGCCGTGGCGGTCGGCGCTCGACATCCGCACGCTGCGGACGCGGCCGCGGCCGTGCGGCTACTTTCTCGACGGCGCGCAACGCGAGGCCGCCGCGCGACTGCGCGATCTCGGCGTGGTCGTCGAGCAGCTCGACGCGCTCCGCTCACCGTGCGCGTCGAGCGTTACCGCGTCGTCGCGAGCGAGGAAGGACGCGCGCGCCGACGGCCGCGGCGCGATCGACGATCCGGAGGCGTGCTGCGCATGACCGTCGAAACCGAGCCGGTGGAGTCAGCCTGCCCGCGGGCACGTTCTATATCTCGCTCGCGCAGCCGCTCGCCAATCTGGTCGCCGCGGCGCTCGAGCCTGATTCGCAGAACAGCCTCGCGGCCAATCGCCAGATTCCGCAAGGCGCTGCCACGCGTGGCGCCGCCTTCGCGGCGCTGCACGTCTGGGACACGCCTTGAGAGCTCAAGCGCGGGTCAGGTCCGTCGATGCGCGACACCGTAGGCAGCAGGTTGAGTCCCGTTTCCGGCGCAGTCAGCGCTCGCGCGCTGCCGGAGCTGCTCGCTGCGCGCGTGATTTCCGGCGCATCGCCGGCCACGCCGAGAATGACCACGTTGCCGCTTGCGCATTTGGGGCAGCGCGAGCGACGCCGTCCCCAAATGCGGCGCGCATGCGCCCGAGCTCGCCGCGGATGCCGTGGCTGCGCGTGAGCAGATTGGCGGCCACGACACGCCGCGGTCGCGCAGACGCGCGTGGCAGTTGCAATAGAACGGCAGCGAGTCGAGCGATCCGGTGCGGCCCTTCTCGTCGTAGCCGTCGACCAGGATGCAGGTCGAATTCGCGCTCGGAGGACGCGACGATAGTCGACGCCGTCAGCGATCTCGATGCGCATCCGCGCGCTCTCGGCGGGCAGCTTGAAGTGCTCGCGCGCGGCGTGGATCGACCGCGGGCTCGATTTCGACAACCGTCTGCGCCGCGCGCGGACGATGCTTGTACAGAAAGCGCGTCAGCGAGGCCGCGCCGAGACCGATCAGCAGGACCGCTCGCGGCCACGCCGCGCGCGTCCCTCAGCAACAGCGGGACCATCATGTGCCGCGTGTATTCGAGTTCGAGTGCCGCCGGCCGGCTGATCCGCATCGCACCCTGGATCCAGTGCGAGCCGAAATGGAGGTAGCGGACGCCTTGTTCCTCGCTGACCTCGAGTCGCCGTGGCCGTCATCGGCGATTCCTCCGTTCAGCCTGGTATTCGAGGTCAAGCAGGATTTCAGCTAGCGTCACGGCTCGGACGTGGCGAGCTTCGCAGACTTCCCGCTCTGCATCGCTCAGCATCGCGTCGCCGCCGCCGCGCGGGAACCACTTGAGGCCGGCCAGAAAGACCGATTGCGAGCAGCGCGATCGCCACCAGCAGCGCAATGCGAAATGCCCTGCACGAAGTCGCGCTCGGCAGCGACGAGAATCTCCGCGTGCGTCTTTGGATTGGCATGGGTGATCGGGTGTCGCGGGCCGATCTCCGCGACGTGGGCGCGCGGATTGGCGCTGGCGATGATCTCCGAGGCGATGGCACGGCGCTCGACCGGATCAGGCACTGCGGTAGCGAGATCCGGGTCGAGTGTGGCCACGAGCCACGCCGCGAGCACCGAACCGAGCACCGCAAAGCCGACGGTGGAACTGATGGCGCGCTGCGCGCTCATGATCCCCGAGGCCATCCCCGCGCGTGCGGCGGGCACCGAGGTCATCGCGAGGGTCGTGATCGGGGTCAGGCACAACGCACCGCCCAATCCGCACAGCGCCAGTCCGCCCAACACCGCAGCCACACTCCCGCTCCCGCCGAGGATCAAGCCGAACAAGCCCCAGCATCAGCGTGGCAAGGCCAGAGAGGATCAGCGGGCGCGCGCCGAACTTGCCGATCAGACGCCCGATGAACGGCGACACGATCGTGATGAGCCCGGAAAACGGCAGGATGATGAGCCCGGTCGTCTCGGGCGGGTAGCCGCGCACGTTCTGCAGATACTGCGTGGTCAGCAGCAGCATCCCGTAGACCGAGAAGAACACGACGCAGATCGTTGCGATGGCGAGCGCATACTCGCGATCGCGAAACAGCGTGAGGTCCATCATCGGGTCCGCGGACCGGCGCTCGAACCACACGAAGACGCAGAGCCCCGCGACGGCCACCGCGAACAGCGCCCAGGATGAACGGCGATCCCCAGCCCATCTTCGGGCCTTCGATCACCGCCTCGGCCAGCGATCCCACGGTCACCATGAACAGCAGCTGACCGCCGATATCGAAGCTGCGCGGCCGCCCGTCGCGCGATTCGGCGACATAGCGCAGCGTGAGCCACACGACCAGCACGCCCACCGGAACATTGACGAGAAAGATGCTGCGCCAACCCAGGTGCTCGACCAGCACGCCGCCGAGCGTGGGGCCGACGGCCGTGCCCACGCTCGCGATCGCCGTCCAGAGCCCGATCGCGCGCGCCTTCTGCTTGGGGTCCGGAAAGGCCGCGCTGACGAGCGCCAGCGACGTCACGTTGGCGGTGGCCGCGGCAATCCCTGCACCGCGCGCGCGAAGTTCAGGATCTCGAGCGTCGGGGAGAATCCGCACGCGATCGACGCCAGCGTGAACACCGTGATGCCCGCGACGTACCAGAGGCGGCGGCCGTAGAGGTCGGCCAGCGTCGCCGCCGACATGATGAAGATCGCCATGCCGAGGCTGTAAGCGGCGACGACCCACTGCAACCCTGCTTCGCCGACCTTGAACTCGCGCTGGATGTCGGGCAGCGCCACGTTGACGATCAACGCGTCCAGGAAAATCATGAACAGGCCGAGGCCCGTGGCAATCAGCGTGATGCGCTGCGTGCGGTCCATGCGTAACGATTCCCGTCTTTTTCGTAGGATGCCGGTTCGCGCGTCGCGGCCCAGGGGATGATACGGTATCGCCGCCCGTACCGCTCACCTCCCATGCCGACCATCGCCTCGACCGTCCGGACGCTCGCGCCAGCGGCGTTCCTCGCCTGCGCAATCGCGGCAGGCAGCGGCGCCCGCGCAGGCGCAATCATTCGCCGTGGCGACCTGGAATGTCGGATGGCTCATGGAGCGCCGACACGCATGCCCGGTGGGTGGCCGCGTGCGCCCGCAATGGGTGGCCCGTCCAGACTGGCGCTCTCCCCGCGAGCGAGCGCGCCGCGCTCGCCGGGTTGCCCTTTTGCGACGTTCACAACGGCATGCGGTTTCCGCCGGAGCAATGCCGCACCACGCGCGACGGATGGCCGCAGGCCGCGCGTTATCCGGCCGACCATCCACTGCCGCGACACCGGCGGACCTTGCGTCGTGGCCGCGCTACGAGAAAAACTCGCGGCTTTGCGGGCGATGTTCCGCCGCCTCGATGAACAGGGCGTGGCACTCGTCGCTCTGGAGGAAGTGTTCGATGCCGACGCCGTGGCGGCAACTCCTGCCGCCACGCTGGTCGGTGGCGACGACGCGTGAACTGCCCGGCACGCCATCGATCGCGCAGCACATCGGCGTCGCGTGGCGCCGCGGGCATCGCGGTGAGCGACATCGAAGCGATCAACACGCTGGCCGATAGCGGAGTTCCCGAGCGCGGCGCTGCGGCCGGGGCTCGCGTTCACCGTCGTTGTCGCGGGCCAGCCGGTGCGCGCGCTGATCGTCCATCTCAAGGCCGGCTGCCGCAGCCGCGACCTCGACGCCCCGTTGACGAGCAAGGATGCAGCGCTGCCGGACGAGCGGCAGGACGCGATCTCCTCCGATTGCGCGATGCTGCGGTATCAGCTGCCGGCGCTCGAAGACTGGATCGACGCGAACGCCGGCGCGCGACTTCGCCGTCCTGGGCGACTTCAACCGCACGCTGCTGCGCGAACCGCCGGCCGATTCGCGGACGTACCGGACCCGGCTCGACGGCAGCGCCGCCGGCGATCCGCTCGGGCGCTGCACGATGGCGCGCAGCGGCAACCGCTGGGTCGCCCAGTGCCCGACCCGCACGCGCGCGCTGTTTCCCGAACTCAACGACGGGCGCCCGCCGGGAGCGGTCCTGTGGCGCGCGCGGTTTGCCGGACCTCGCACCCGGCGGCACGATCCGCAAGGGGTCGTCCGGCGACTGCAGCATTCCCGGCGCCCACGGCGATCTGACGCACGATGGCATCGACCACGTGCTGATCAGCGAGTCGCTGAAGCGCCGGCTCGCGCCGGACGCGTTGACGATGCGCGTGGTGAACTACCAGGATGCCGGCGGCCTCGCCGCTGCGCGGCGCAGCCGACCTCGCGTTGCCGTCGGATCATTGCCCGCACGTCGTCACCTGGACGGCCAGACCGCCGCGCCTGATGCCAGCTTCCCTTGACGCTGCGCATCGTGCGACATTGGCGTCCTTCCAGCGCCGTCGCGCGCGCCTGCCTCAAGCGAAAGTCCATCGATGATCCTGATGCCACCAGTCGAACGACAAGCGCAACAGTTGGCCGCCGCCGGCCGCTATCTCGCGGGCGGCGGCCTCGGTCTTTTCGTGCTGCCGCCGGAATTGAATCTGGTCGTCGCGCACGCGAAGGGCGCGCATTTGTGGGACGTCGCGGGCCGCGAATACATCGACTATCACCTGGGCTCGGGGCCGGCATTGCTCGGTCACGCGCATCCGGCCGTGACCGCGGCCGTCGCGGCACAGTTGGGCAAGGGCACGACCTTCTATTTCCTGAACGAGCCGGAAATCGCGCTGGCGCAAAGACTGGTCGAAGCCATTCCCTGCGCCGACGTCGTCCACTACGTCGGCTCCGGCACCGAAGCGACGTTCTACGCGCTGCGGATCGCGCGCGCGTCACACGGGCCGCAACAAGGTCCTCAAGTTCGAAGGCGCGTGGCACGGCATGCACGATTACGGATTGTGGGGCACGGTCCCGACGACGCCGTCCGGACTATCCGCGCTCGCAGCCCGACTCGGTCGGTGTTCCGCCGCAGGCCGGCGAAACGGTGCTGGTCGCGCCGTTCAACGAAACGCAGCAGGCGGTCGCGCATGATCGAACGCCATGCGCACGAGCTCGCCGCGGTGATCGTCGAGCCGCTGCAACGCGTGCTGTTGCCCGAGCCCGGTATTCTTGCCGCATTGCGCGACGTGACGCGACGGCACGGGATCGTGCTCATCTTCGACGAGATCGTCACCGGTTTTCGCATCGCGCTGGGGCGGCGCGCAGCAGAAGTACGGCGTCGTTCCCGATCTCGCCTGCTACGGCAAGGCGGTCAGCGGCGGCTTTCCGCTGGCGGCGATTGCCGGCAGCGCCGACGTGATGGCGGTGCTCGACGCGCGCGCGCGCCGCGCGCGACGCGTCGTGTGGGCCACCAACACGCTGAACGGCAATCCGGTGTGCGGGCGGCGAGGCTGCGCCGCGCTCGACGTGCTGTCGCAACCGGGAATCTATGACCGTCTCGCGGCGGTCGGCAGCCGCTTGCGCGCCGGCCTCGTCGCCGCCGGCGCAGCGTCACGGATTCGCGGTGCAAGCGCCGGGCGAGGACGCGGTATTCGGCGTTCGCTTCACCGATCGCCGTCCGTTGCGCACGTGGATGGACCTCACCACCGCGGACAAGGACCTCGGGATACCGCTGGGCGCTCGAGCTCCTGAAGCGCGGCTTGCTCGTGAACCCGAACGAGAAGTTCTACATCTCGATCATGCACAGCGACGACGACGTCGCGCGGACGCTGGCCATCGCCGACGAGGCGTTCGCGGCGCTGAGGACCTAGCACGATCACTGTCGCTCATGGCTGGCGTATCGTGCAGAAGCAGTCGACCTGCTGCAGTCTCGCGCCGTTGCGCGCGCCGCTGCTGCCGTCGCTGTCTGCTCGCCGCGCGTCGGGCCTTCTGCGCCGCGCAGGATTTCCCGCGGTACGGCGACGCGCTGTACGAGCCCAGGCTGCGCCAGCCGGGCAAGGACGTCATGTGGCTGCCCACGCCCGAACGCGCGATGGTGACGCGGCATGCTGCAGGCGGCCAAGACCACCGACCGCGACCTGGTCTACGACCTGGGCGCCGGCGAAGGCCGCATCCCGATCGCCGCGGCGAAGCATCTCGGCGCGACCGCCGTCGGCATCGAATACGATGCCGCGCTGGCGGCACTGGCCAAGCGCAACGCCGAGCGCGCGGGCGTCGCGGACAAGGTCACCATCGTCCAGGGCGACATCTTCAAGCGAGGATTTCTCGAAGGCGACCGTCGTCACGCTGTACCTGCTGCCGGATCTCAACTTCCAGTTGCGGCCCCAGTTGCTCAAGATGAAGCCCGGCACGCGCATCGTGTCGTACATGTGGGACATGGGCGAGTGGGAGCCCGACGACGTATTCAGCGTCGAAGGCAACGACGCGTACCTGTGGCTCGTGCCGGCGCCGGTGGCTGGCCGCTGGCTCGTGCGCGAGCGGGAGTGGCTGGGAAGGCGGAGCTAAGCCTCACGCAGCAGTTCCAGCGGATCGGCGGAACGCCCACGTTGCGCGGCAAGACTCAGCCGCTGCTCGGCGCGTACGTCGACGGGCCCGCGCTCGGCTTCACGTTCGTCGATACCGATGGCGCGATCTCGCAGCGCGCGCGCACAGATCGATGGCAATGCGCTCTCCGGATCAGCTGCGCTTCGCCGGAAACTTGACTCCGCTTCGGTCCGGCCGGCGTCTATGAGAACGCAGCCGTCACGGTCGTGCGCCCGCGGAAGCGCGGTGGTTCGCTTCCTCTGCGACCGCTTCGCCCGCGCGCGTGCAGCACGATCCGCGCCCGTAGTCGCTGCCGGACAGCGTGGCGAGCGGTAGCGCGAGACGGCGATCGGCGAGCGTGCGCTGCTCCGGCGTCAGCGCGGCATAGAGCGCCTTGCCGGCGTCGGCGATGTCCTCGATCGCGGTGAGCCGGTTGCGCGCGACGTCGGCAAGGGCGTCGAGCCGCTTCGGCGCGGTGGTTTCCACGGCGGTGTACGCCGAGGCCGCGCGCAGTGCGCGCGGCGCTGATCTTCGAGCATGCGCATGACGCGATCGCGATAGACGTTCCACAGCGCGAGCTGGTTCGGCCGCAGGTTCAAGTCTTCCTCGAGCTGGCCCATCCGCATGGTGACGAGCTCGACCATGTTCGGTCCGGTCACGTCGCCCGGTCGTCCGGTGGACCGCCAAGACCCTGCCGCCCGTGCTGCCGGTTCTGGAACTCGGGCCGCCGGGTGCCTGAGCGACCGCCGCCGAGGCCAGCGCCAATGGCGAAGGCCAGCAGCAGCCACGAGGCGTTACGCGATGCTCTCATGTGCTCTGCGCTGCATTGTCCGTGAAGGGTGAACGGGTGAACGGGTGAAGAACACCGTGGCACTCGCATGGCGCCGGCCCTTCACTCGTTCACTTGTTCACCTTTCATCCTCGCTCACTGCGCCGGCACCATCACCAGCCGATCGAGTCCCGATTCGGCGCCCCACGCTTCGCCGGCGCGTCCAAGCATCTGGCGCACGTTGGCCTGTTCCCGGTTCGACGGAAAGCTTTCGAATTTCTCGGTGACCGGATCGAACTTGACGATGGCGTTGATGCTCCAGTCGGTCAGCCACACCTTGTCCGTCGTCGTCGACCCAGACCGAATACGTGTGCGCGCTGCCGGGCAGCTTCCATTCGCGCCATGCGCGCGTCGCGGGATCGTACATGCCGACCTGGCCGGTGTTCCAGTAGCTGACCCAGATCCGGCCGCGCGAGTCCGACCACACGCGGCGCGCGCCCTGGTCCTTGGCGTCGGCGGCTCGATGACCGTGGCGCCGCCGGTCTCGACATCGATGCGCGCGATGTGATTGCCGGCCAGCGATGCATAGTAGACGTCGCCGCCCGGCGTCGTCGTGATCCCGTACGGGCCCGCTGCCGCGCGGCGCCTGCCACACCTTGACGTCGTTGGTGGCGGGATCCACGCGTCCGTAGATGCCGGACTGCCCGGTAAACCATACGCGGCCCTTGCGATCGAACGTCAGCGTGTTGAGATTGCGCGTAGCCGCTGCCTTGCGGAAGCGGCCACTTCTTGACGTCGCGCGTCTTCGGATCGACGCGCACGATCGCGTTCTGTCCGCCGTCGGTGATCCACGGCGCGCCGTCGGGCCCGACGATCACGCCGTGCGGCGCCGACTTCGGGCCGAGCTCGACTCTCCTCGACCTTGCCGGTCTTCGGATCGAGGATGCCGAGCTTGCCGGTGCTCTGGGCCGTGTAGTAGACGGGACCGTTCGCCACCGGCGCGGCGGCAACGTCGTGCGGATGCGAACCACGCACGACATCGAAATAGGCTGGCGCGGCGAGAGCCGGCATCGCCAGCGCGGCAATTGCGATAACCGTCGCCGAAACGCAGTCTTGCTCTCACATCATGGTCTGGTCACGGCGTTCTCCATGGCGTAGCTGCGGCGATTCCTCGAGAGGTCGCACGCAGTTTAATCCCGCCGGCGCGTCGCGATTCCGTCGTCTGGCCGGGTCGCGGCTCTCGCAGGTCCGCGATGGCCTGGGGCCGACGGACTTACTGTTCACGTATGTTGCACGGCCAAAAGGATGGATGCCAGGCGCGGGCGCAGCGCATCGGAATATCGCCGGCCGACGCGCTTTTGGCAGCAACCGGCGCTGGGTGCATTCTTCGTTACTCGCCTCGCCGCATCTGTACGCCTTCGGGTCGTGCCGAACTGCGCCCAGCGCCACCGTGGCATACGCAAGTCTGGCAGGCTCCAGCTGGCGGGCGGCGTGTCAGGTTACCATCGCCTCAACCGGTCCTGGCCGTTCGGCGCCGGGTTCCCGGACGACGATGGAGGCAGTCATGCGTGTGCGCATACCTGGAATTGGAATCTGCGTCGGGATTGGCCGGACTTTGCGCGGCGGGCTTGGCCATGGCGGCGCCCTGCTACGTCATCCTCGACACGAACGATGTCGGCCATCTATCGCGACACGCGCCGCCGTTCGATCTGTCCACTCGCCGGCGGCGCGCCGAGCGCGCGATGATGCGTCAGCGCGGCGAGCCTACCTGCTGATCGCCGAATTCGACCGCTGCGACGCCGTCGGTTACATTTCGCCGACGACGGGCCGCCACCACCGCCACGGTCGACGAGATCGTCATGCAGCTGAAGCCCGCCGTCGCCACGTCGAGCTCCGGCGGTTCCGGCATTCAGCCGACGCTGTTTCCGGCCGTTCCGGCAGCGATGGCAGTTCGGGCAGTGCCGTCGGCGCCCGGACCCGTCACGTCCGGAATGGGCGGCGGCATGCCGGACTACCGCGCACGCTACTGAGCTAGCCGCTTCGTTCGTTCCAATCGAGTTTGGGAATCGTCGTCGCGATCAGCGCCGCCGATTGCGGTGAAGGCCGCGATGACGAGGAACACGATGCGGAAGACGCTCATCGACGCGCGCAACGAGCTCCGAACGCGCGCTGGCGGACATGGCGCGGATGTACGCGGACCCGCCTTCGATCGCCTGATGCAATAGCGCCGACGACCCGTCGGCGGAACGATCGATCTGCGCGAACAGCGTGGCGCCGACAATCGCCACGCCGATCGCGCCGCCCGATCGCGCGCGACAGCGAGATCGTTGCGGTCGCGACGCCGAGCGCATCGCGGCCCGGCCGCCAGCTGCACCGTCACCTGCGTGGGCGGCATCACCATGCCGAGGCCGACACCGACCAGCACCGTAAGCGCCATTGATCGCCGCCGTGGACGCGCTCGCCACCGAACACGGCCAGCCCCGAGAAGGCGACCGTCGCAAGCGTGAGGCCGATCTTCGGGAAGATATTCACGCGGCCCGGTCTGGTGACGAGCCGGTCCCACGATGGCGGCGGACGTGACCTGCGCCAGCGTGATCGGCAACAGCAGCGCACCGGACGCGCCGATGCCCATGCCGCGTCCCAGCTGCAGGTACAGCGGCATGTAGAGAATCACCGAGAACAGCGCGCGCGCCGAAGCACATCACGACGGCATCGGACCGGGCGATCGCCGGGACCTCAGGAAATGGATCGGGATCACCGGATCGTGATGGCGGCGCTCCCATGCGCAGCAGCAGTGACGAAGCCGAGCCAGCGCGCCTGCGAGCAGCGCGAACATCGGCCACGACGCCCACGCGAAACGATGGCCGCCGGACGACAGCGCGTACAGGAACGTGGCCGTGGCGACGCAGAAAGAAGCGCGCCCACGCGCGTCGGGTCGAAACGGGCCGTCGCGCGCGTGCCATCGGGCGCATGCGGCACGCGCAACGACAATCGCCGCCGCCAGCAGTCCCGAGCGGAACGTTGATGAGGAACACGGCGCGCCAGCTGAAAGTGCTCGGTGAGATAGGCGCCAGCACCGGCCCGGTGGTGCTGGCCAGCGCAAACACCGTCGCAAAGTAGCCGGCGAACCGTCCCGCGCTCCGCGCGGCGATACATGCTCGCCGATCAGCGCCTGCGCCAGCGTCATGAGGCCGCCGCCGCCCAATCCCTGCAGCCGCGCGGAACAGCACCAGCCAGAGGAAGTTGGGCGCGAGCGCGCAGGCGACCGAAGCGCCGGTGAAGATCGCGCAGCGCGCCGAGCAGAACCGCGCCGGCGTCCGAAGCGGTCGCCAAGATAGCCGTACAACGGCGCGGCGACGGTGGCCGCGAGCAGGTAACCGACGACGACCCACGACAGATCGGTGATGCCGCCGAGCGAGCTCGCGATCGTCGGCAGCGCGCTGGCGAGGATGGTCTGATCGGCGGCGGCCAGGAACATCGCCACCATCACGCCGGGAAAGACGCGGCGAAATGCCTTGCGCGTGGACGGCGAGCGTGCCGCCTTGCGGGCCGCGCGCCCGCATCGGGCGGTTCGCCTCAACGGCGGTACCGCTTCAGCGCGCGCTGGCAACCCCGGGCATCGGGTCGAAAATGCGCTCGTCGACGTAAGCACCAGCCCCACGTCTCGCCCGGTTCGAGCGAGCGCATGACCGGATGTGCGGTCGCATGAAAATGCCTGGTCGCATGCTTGTTCTTCGAGCTGTCGCAACAACCGACGTGGCCGCACGCGAGGCACAGCCGCAGATGCACCCAGGAATCGCCGATCTGTCAGGCATTCTTCGCAACCCGCCGTGCTTGGCGTCACGGCACGAGACCTGATCGAAGTGGCTGCAATATGACGGCATGCCGGATTCTCGCGCGAAGGTGAGCGCATCCGTTTACGCGAGGCGGTCTCGAGCCCAGCCTTCGGCCGCCGCGAGCGCCGGTGATGCGACGCGTCGAGCCAGCGCGGTCGTTGTTGCTCGTGTCCCCGTGTACGCAGATCGCCGACACCAGCGCTGGCGCGACAGACATCCGGCTCGCAACCGCCGTTCCTGCTCAGATATCCGCTTCGGACCGATCCCACCTGATTGGCACCGTCGGGAGCCTTGGGCGGTCGCTTGTTCGACTACCGCGGGATTCTCCGGCGTCGTCGGGCATTGCGCGACGCGTCCCCAATACCCGTCGCACGATGCGAGGCGGACGCGCTGGTCGCAGATGAAGCCGGAGAATCCCCTTCGCTTGCGCAGCGCGAGGCGGCATCGCCGCTCATCATCTGCCATCGATCGGAGTGCGGCGGCGCTGCCCGTGCCACCACCACCGGCGGTGGCGGCGGCTTGGCGCTTCCGCCAGCGGGCTGAAACTGTCGAGCGGTGGATAGCTGGGCCGCGGCGCGGCATGGCGCCTCTGGCGCCCTGCGCTGGTCGTTCGCATTCTGACAAGGAATGGGCAGGTAGGGAAGCGCCCGCACGGCGGCGTCCGCTCGGACGCGGCACTAGAGCAACGGAGGGCGACGATGTCGGCTCCCGGCGCAGGACGTCAGCAGCGCCGGGTGCAGTGTCATGCGGGAGCCGCACCAACGAGGGTCATCGGATCGATTGCGGCGGTTGCGCCACGCGCGCCGACGCCTCTACCGGGCGTTGCGGTTCGGCCGCCCGGCGAATTCGCGCGCCGTGACATAGGCAGCGCCCCACCAGCGCGGCAATGGCGGGCGACGCCCAGCACGCTAGACGCCCCGCGTGATCGGCATTGGAGCGCTGCGAGCGCGTCGATGCCGCTCGCTGGCTCTGACAGGCGCCTCGCGGCGGCGGCGCGCCTCGCACCGCGCGCACGGAGCGCTGCGGCACCGTCCTGGACGGTCAGCTGCCGGCGCGCGCTTGAGGGGCCGCCTTGCAGGGCCGGCACAGCAGCGCGCGCGTGCGACGTGGCGCTTCCCGCAAATCGTGCAGTTCATCGCTAGTGGATTCCCGTTCCTATGCTAATGTCATAATAAACGGCGTGTGCCCCGAATAGGCAACCGCGCCCGACGGGCGGCGCGGCTCGACTACAATCACGCGTGGCGCTGGCCGTCGCTCTGGCGCCGGTCTGACCCCTGAAGGTACCGCCTCTGGATCGCTCGTCGATGGCGACGCTGACCCAACCTCGCTGGCTGTCTTGGCGCGTTTCCCGGCTGTAGCGCCAGCCGTGAGCGTTGAGGCGGTCGCCAACCGGGAGCTCGAGCGCAAATACGAGGTGGCGGTCGCCTACGCCGCGCAATCCAATGCGCTGTCGCATCCGCGCCATCTCGCGACGGTCGCTACGCTGTTCGGACTCGCGCCTCTCCGGAAGTCGCGACGTGCCGCGCGTGCTCGAGGTCGGCTGCAGCGACGGCGCGAATCTCCTGCCGATGGCCGCCGCCCTGCCGCAGGCGCAAGTTCGTCGGGTGCGATCTGTCGGGCAGCGCGATTGCCGATGCGCGCCGCGCGGCGCCAGGAGCTCGAGCTTGCCCAACGTCACGCTGCTGCAGCAGGACCTGGTCGACGCTGGATCGACGATCCCGGCAGGGTTCGACTACATCATCGCCCATGGCGTGTACTCGTGGTGCCGGCGGCGGTCACGCGATGCGCTGCTGCGCGCTTGCCGCGCGCCGCCTTGTCGCGCAACGGCGTGCTCTTCGTCAGCTACAACGTCTATCCGGGTTGCCACGTCGGGAGGCCGCCTGGCAAATGTCGTACACTATCACGTCGATCACCTTGCCGATCCGCGCGCCCAGCTCGACGCGGCGCGCGCGTTCGCGGCGCTGCTCGCCGAGCCCGGCGATCACGCAAACCGAGACCGACGCGGTGATACGCCAGGAGTTCCGCAAGCTCGCCGCACAGACGGATAGCGCGCTCTTCCACGACGATCTCGCGCTGCCCAACGATCCCGTGTATTTCCACGAATTCGCCGCGCATCTCGACGCGGCACGGCCTCGTATTCGTCGCGAGGCCAAATTGTCGATGATGACCGCCGCGGGATTGGCGCCGCGCATGGCAGCTCGTGCGCGGCATGGATCGGCTCGTCCGCGAGACAGTATCTCGACTTCGCGCGGATGCGCCGCTTTCCGCCAGTCGCTTGCCTGTCGCGCCGACGCCGCGTCCGGCAGCCGAAAGTAAAGCGCGGAGCATGTGTCGGCGATGCACTGTCGCGGCGTCGATGACGCTCGTCGCGTGCGGCCGCCGAAGGGTAACGAGGCGTTCAATGACGAAACCGGGGCGCGCGGACGTCAACGTGCGCGCTGCGCGCAAAGCTGCTGCAGTGGCTGGTCAGCGAGGCCGCCGCGCATCGTCCTGGTCGCGGAAGTGAGCCGCGTGGCAGCAGGAGCACGCGCCGAACGACATCGCCGTCGCGCGGCCGCTAGCCTGCGCTGATGGCCGAGGCGTGTTACGCGGGGACGGTGGAGCCTCTACGTCGAGCCGCCGGCGCTGGCCGCCGTCGCCGGCGATCGCCCGGTGGCGAGCCCCGTCGTACGCTGGCAGGCGCGCCGGCAACCGAGCGTCACCAATTTGCGCCACGAAACGCTGCGCATCGACGATCCGCTGGCGCTCGGCGCTGCTCGTGTTGCTCGACGGCACGCGCGCGCGCTGCCGGAGCTCGCTGCACGGCGTTGGCCGCGCGACTGCCGGAGGCCGAACGCGCGAACGCCGGCGAACGCGTCGCAACCTACCTGTCGCATTTCGCGCTGCACGGACTCTGCCGGCATGACGACGATTTCCGCGGCAGGACGTGACTGCCTTCTCCGCGCTCACGCCGCTCTTTTCGCCTCGACCGTTGCGATGCGCCTTCTTCGGATTGACGAGAACGCGCCGGCCGTCGGCCGTCTTGTCATGGCGGTGTCCTGAATGATCCGGATCGACCTCGGGCGGCGTGAGGTTCGGATTGACGGCGAGCATCTTGGCCGCGAGGTTGGTCACCTGCGGCGCGGACATCGACGTGCCCGATTGCGCGACGCGCTGTCCGCCGGAATGTAGCTTCTCGACCTGGTAGCCGTTGGCGTGCACGACGACGGTCGGACCATAGCTCGTGAACGGCGCCTCGTCGCCGGCCTTGTCCGACGGCGCCGACGGTGAGCAGGTTCGGCAGCACGATCGACGACGGGTAGCTCTCGGTGAACGTCGAGTCCGAGTTGCTGTTGCCGGCGGACGCCACGAACAGGATCTGCGGCGCGCTCGCCATCGCGTTGGTCAGCGCCTTGTTCGCCTGGTCGAAGTACGTGCGCGCCAGCGTCGCGCGCTCGTCAGGCGTCGCGCCGATCCCGCACAGCTCGAGCGTGCGCTCGAGCCCTTGACGCTGCCGCCCCAGCTCATGTTGGCGACCCGCACGCCTTCCTTTTTCATGAAGTCGACATACGCCTGATAAGTTCTTCGCGTCCTTCGCCTGCGAGCTCCGGCGTCGGGCACGGGTCGGGCAGCAGCTTGTAGCCGAATTCGATCCGCGCGACGGCGAGCCGCGCATAGGGATTGCCGGCCACCGCGATGCCGGCGACATGCGTGCCGTGCGCGTAGATGCCCGCGATGCGGATCTCCTCGATCGCGCTCTTGTACTGATCGGGCGACAACGTCGACAGAGTACTGCTTGACTTCGCTCGCCTCGGGGCTGTCGATGTTGGCCTGCAGATCGGAAAAGCCTTCGACGCGCGAGCGCATCTGCGGCCACCGGTCGCGGACCTCCGCCGGCAACGGAAACAGGACGTTCGGCGACGGATCGCCATAGCGATCGAAGCCGATGAACGCCACCTTGCCGCCGGCATCCGTCACCACGCGAGTCTGGAAACAGCGCCGTATCGACACCGCTGTCCCACACGGCGATGCGCACCGGGCGCCAGGCCGCGTCCCTGGCGGCAGGCTCGCGCGTCGCGCGCCGCCCCAGATGTCCGGCCTTTCTCGACCTTGTGCGCGTCGAGATAGGCGCTGTACGTTGTCGACCAGCGTCTTCTTCAGCGGCAGCGCGGTGGCAAGCGCATATTTCGCCCCCACGACGCCGGGCACCAGGTCCGACGACAGCGTGCCGGTCTTGGCGACGGTCGGCTGCAGCACGTTGCGCACGTTGCCGAGCACCAGCGTCTCGCCCAGTGTTTCGGCCCTCGCCTTGCTCGACTTGACGTCGTTCTCGATCGTCGGAATACGGAAGCAGTCGCGAGCTCCGCCGCGATCACGCGCGCCGACCTCCGCACGGAACGCCTCCGACGTCGTGCTGCCGGTGGCCTTCTGCGCGTCGACTTGCGCGCGCAGCTGCGTTCCGGACAGCAGCCGATCGGCCGGGCTTTTCCTGCAGCGCGCGAATCTTGAGCGACACCTGCATACGCGTCGTCGTAGTCGTCCCTCGAGGTAGTCGAGCTGCGCAATGACGCCGAGCAATTGCCGCAGCTCCGCCTTGTCGGCGATGCTCGTATTGCGCGAGGATCGATTCGGTGTCGCGGCGCACCGCCTGCGCGAGCGGCTTGAACTTCGCGTCGTCGCGAATCACGTCTTCGAGCGATGCCGTCGATCTTGTAGGAAAAGCGCGGCACGTCGGCGGCTTGGTCGATGCGCTTCTTGTCTTGCGCAACGGCCGCGCGCGGCGACGACGAGCGCGAGGCAGACGATGAGGCGCACGAGCGAGCACGGGAGTTCCTCCGGGATGACAGCGCTGCAGTTCGTGGCCGCGTGCGCGCAAGATGCGATTTTACGCCAGGCGACCGCTTAAGACCGCCTGAAATCCTACGCCGGTTACGCGCCGCGTACGCAGCGCGTCCTGCACGCACCCTGCCGCGAAGCTCGATCGCCGCAATGTTGTCTCAGGACGTGCGGAACCCGGTCAGAATGCGCGGCTCTTCGGCATCGCGGCGCACGCCTGTCGAGACTTCCGGACGTCACTGACGCGCTTCCTTTCGTCGACTCCACAGGAAATCCCATGGCTACGCATCAGAAAGTTGCTGATCGTCACCGGCGCCGGCACCGGCATCGGCAAAGCAGCCGCGGTGGCGCTTCTGCACGAACGGTTATCGCGTTGCCTTTGCCGGCCGCCGCCGCGAGCCGCTCGCGCGAGGCCATCGCACGAAACGGGTCCGCTCGCCGCCAACGCGTTGGCCGTTCCCACCGACGTCGCCGACCCGGCGTCGGTCGCGGCGCTGTTCGAGAAAGTGAAGGCCACGCCTTCGGGCGTCTCGACGTGCTGTTCAACAACGCGGGCGTGGGCGCGCCGCCGATCAACCTCGAAGAGCTGACGTTCGCGCAATGGAAGAACGTCGTCGACATCAACCTCACCGGCGCGTTCCTGTGCACGCAGGCAGGCGATCCGGATGATGAAGGACCAGACGCCGCGCGGCGGCGCATCATCAACAACGGATCGATCTCGGCGCATGCGCCGCGTCCCGAATTCGGCGCCGTACACGGCGACCAAGCACGCGATCACCGGGCTCACCAAGTCGACGTCGCTCGACGGCCGCAAGTACGACATCGCCTGCGGCCAGATCGACATCGGCAATGCCGGCGACCGACATGGCGGCGCGGATGGCGAAGGGCGTCCCGCAGGCCAACGGCCAGATCGCGGTCGAGCCGCTGATGGACGTCGCGCACGTCGCGAGCGCCGTGGTCTACATGGCGAGCCTGCCGCTCGACGCCAACGTCCAGTTCATGACGATCATGGCGACCAAGATGCCCTTCGTCGGCCGGGGCTAGCGCAAACGTAACTCGCGCCGCTGCGTCATTCGTTCGTGGCTTGTTGGAGGTCACTCTGTTAGCGCGAAGGCGCTACGTGTCTTCGCGCGCCGCAGCGTTGCTGCGATCACGCAATCGCAGCAAGGCGGCCCTGCCTTGCGTGATCTCTCAGCAGGACCGTGCGCGAAATTCGGCGAGGATCGCGTCCATCACGCGCGCGGTGCGCGCACCGGACTCGCCCGTGCTCGGGCACTTGCCGTTGCCCGTTGAGCTCGTCGACGATCGTCTGGATCAGCGGCTGGTGGACGTGCTCCGGGTCGCCGACCGGCAGTTCCTCGACGGCGTCGCCGCGCAAGATGCGGATCGGCACCGGCTGCGACGTGGAAAAGCGGATGCGTCCGGTGGCGCCGATGATCTCGTTGTATTCCTCGTCGAAGTCGGCCGCGTAGCACCAGGCCCCGCTGCCGTACACGCCCGACGCGAAACGGTAGGTCGCCGCGACGATGTCTTCGGGACGGTAGGCGCCGGCCTGATTGCCGGCGAACGCGCGCACGTCCGCTGATCGGGCCGAACAGGAAGTCGAGGAAGTCGAACGTGTGGCACACGGCCTCGAAGAAGAAGCCGCCGCCGGACAACGCGGGATCGACGCGCCAGGGCACGGCGCCCGCCGGCGAACTGCTCGGCGCCGGGCAGCCGCTGGAACTGGCGCGACAGCACCATGCGCACGTCGACCGATGGCGCCGGCGGCGATGCAGGTCGCGCACGGCCAGGAAGCGCGGCAGCGCGCGCCGGTAGTAGCCGACCCACAGCGGCACGCCGCGCGCGCGCGGCACGCGGCGATCATGTCGAGGCATTCGGCGTGATTCATGCCCATCGGCTTTTCGACGTACACGGGCTTGCCCGCGCGCCGCGCAGCGCAGCGTGTATTCGCGATGCGGTGTCGGTCAGCGTCGCGATGTAGACGGCGTCGATGTCGGGCGCGCCGATGATCGCGTCGGCGTCGTCGTGCCAGCGCGCGACGCCATGCCGGCGCGCGTAATCGGCGGCCAGCGCGCCGTTGCGGCGCATGACCGCCACCAGCTCCGAATGCGCGGCCTTGGCGAATCCCGGCCCGCTCTTCTTCTCGGTCACGTCGCCGCAACCGATCATTCCCAGCGAATGGTTTTCACGGTTCTATTCTCCGGCGATCGCCCGCGGTCGACTCGGACTGTTCGACATAGCGCTGACGCAGCCGCACCGGCGTGCACGCGCGCTTGCGCAAGCGCAGGTTGAGCATCTCGACGCAGACCGAGAACGCCATCGCGAAATAGATGCTAGCCCTTGGGCACGGATTGGTCGAACCCTTCGGCGATCAGCGCGGCGCCGATGACGAACAGGAACGAGAGCGCCAGCATCTTGATCGTCGGATGCGCCGACACGAACCGCCCGATCGCGCCGGCGAACAGCATCATCAATGCCCACCGACGCGACCACTGCCGCGACCATCACCGGCGATCTCTGGCCACCATGCCGACCGCCGTGATGATCAGAGTCGAGCGAAAACACGATGTCGATGATGACGATCTGCATCGATCACGGAGGCGAACGTCGCCTCGCCGCGCCGCCGCCCGTCGTCTTCCTCGCCTTCCATGAGCTGGTGGATCTCCATCGTGCTCTTCCACAGCAGGAAGAGGCCGCCCAGCGATGAGGATGAGGTCGCGTCCGGAAATCTCCTGCTCCAACACGGTGAACAAGCGGCGCGGTCAGGCCCACCAGCCACGACAGGACCAGCAGCAATCCGATCCGCATGAACATCGCGAGAAAGAGGCCGATCCGCCGCGCGAATTCGCGCCGCGCGGCCGGCAACCGGTCGACGAGGATCGAGATGAAGATGACGTTGTCGATCCCGAGCACCAGTTCGAGCGCCGTCAGCGTGACGAACGCGATCCAGGCTTCAGGACTGACGAGAAGGTCGAGCATCGGAGCGGTTACGTGCGGAAGGCTCGCCAGCGACCGACGAAGACCCAGATACAGGATCGCGGCGAGACACCAGCCATTTGACGGCGTAGTACAGTGTACTTGTTGCGCCGCTTCAGCGCCTTGCCCGGATAGCGCAAGTAATACGCGAAGCCGAAGATCCGGTTCAGCAAGCCGACCTTGTCGCCGGGTACGTTCTCGGTCTGGCTCGCGCGCACGAACGTGCGCTCCATCCAGTGGTTGAGCTTGCGTGACCAGCCGATTGGTCAACGGCCGCTCGACGTCGCAGAACAGGATGAGCCGGTCGACGTCGCTCTTGTTCTCGGCCCAGTGGATGAACGTCTCGTCGAACATCACGGCCTCGCCGTCGCGCCAGTGATAGGACTCGCCGTCGACGAAGATCCGGCATTGTTCGCTGTTCGGCGTCACCAGCCCAGGTGGTAGCGCAGCGAACCGGCGAACGGATCGCGATGCCGGCCGAGATCGCCGCCGGCGGGAAGCATCGCGAACATGGCGCCGTTGATCGTCGGGATCGACTGGACCAGCGCCACGGTCCTCGGACACAGCGCGTGCGCCGACGGCAGCGGCGCGTCGTACCACTTGAGATAGAACCGTTTCCAGCCGCGCCGGAAGAACGGGAATTGAAGCCGAGATCGTTGTACCTCGCGGCGGCGCGGATGTGACCATCCTCGAAGAGCTGCAGGCGCTTCGTCGCGGATCATCTGCCAGTTGTCCTGCAGTGGCTTCAATTCCGGAAAGCGCGTGACGTCGACATACGGACGGTTGGGGACGGCCGAGAAGCCGTACATGATCGCGTTGTACGGCGCGATGATCGTCGAATGGTCGGTGAGCTGCCGATGGAACTTGTGGCGCTCGCGGCCGCGGAAATGAACGAACAGCGCCCATGCGCAGATAGCCGTAGACGAACGAGGCCTTCCACGACACGAGGGCGGACATCACGGCCGCGCGAGCTCGGCAGGTCGGTCATCACGCGCTGGCCGTTCACGCATCTTGCGGCGCGAAAGCGTCGGCGCCACGGTCTCTCCAGCGGCGATGCACCCAGATACCATTGCTCGGGACGCCGCAGCACCAGCCGCTCGAGCGCGCGCGTTGTAGGCGCGTGTCGTCAGCCGGATCGCCTCGCTGGTGTTCGCGTGCTCGACCGCGGCAATCGGCGCTTCGAAGCGCAGCACATGCCGGCCGTCGGGTTCGCGCCAGCTCGTCGCCGGCACCACGGGCGCACCGGTGGCGAGCGCGATGATGGCGAGGCTCTTGAACGTCCACGCCGGCGTGCCGAAGAAGTCGACCGGGATCCCGTCCGGGGGTTGCGCGTGCTGGTCGAACGCGAACACGATCGCATCGCCCGTGCGTCAAGCGGTCGAGCATCGCATCGAGCGAGCCGCGCTTCGGCAGCACGCCGAAGCCCGCGCGCTGGAAGCGGCGCGTCACCAGCCGGTCGAACCAGTCCGGCTTCAGCGCGCGGCGCACGAAATGAAACCGCCCGCGCATCTGCGGGAAGCTGCCGATGCCGGCGACGGTCGCCACTTCCCAGTTGCCGAAATGCCCGGTCAGCAGCAGCACGCCCTTGCCTTGCAGGTAGGGAGCGGCGAAGTTGTCGAGACTCTCGATGCGCACGAGCGCCAGCTGGCGTTCGCGCGACAGCCAGCGAAAGCGCAGGAATTCGCCGGCGAGCTTCCACAGGTGGCCATAGTGCGCCTGCGCCAGTTCGACGATGTCGTCTTCGGACAGCGGTCTCGCCGTAGACGCGGCGCAGGTTGGCGAGCACCACGCTCCGGCGGAACGGCAGCAGCCGGTACAGCAGCCGGCCGGCCAACGGGACACGAATCACCGCGGGCTGCGTCAGCGGCGACCGCCGACGCGTTCGCGCGGTCGTGCGTCATCGACAGCGCGATGGGACCGATGCGGTGGCGGCCGGCCACGAGTTCGGCGCGCGGCCCGAGCACGACCTGCGGCGCGCCAGAATTGTCGCGCGCCACCGAGAAGTCGTGCGGCTCGATCTGCGCGAGCGCCGCCTCGCGCGGAAACAGTTTCACGCACGCCTCCTTCGCGGCGAAGCGCGCCGCCAGACTCGCGGCACGCCCCGGCCCGTCGCCGGCGTCCGCCAATTCCTGCGCGGTGAAAAAGCGCGTCAAGTCCTCCGGCGAATTCTCGCGCAGCAGACGCTCGATCCGCGCGATCTCGACCGAGTCGATGCCGCAGCGCTGCGCGGTATGCGTCCGCATCGCTTCATGCGTTCGCCGCCGCAAGGCCTTCACAATGGCAGCCTGCGAGACGCCGAGAAGATCGACGGCCCGGCGCGCTGCGTCTCGGCGTCTCCTGCGACTCAGGGTGGATCATCCGCTGCACCAGCAGCGCCGCGTTGGTGCCCGCGAAGCCGCGGCAGAGAATCAACGCAATCTTGCTGCGCGGCAACTGCGCACGTCGCGGACACCGGAAGGCCGGCGCACGCGGGATCGAGCGCGCGGAGCGTTGCGATGCCGGGCACGACGTTGGCTTTGAGCGCCGCCAGCGCGATCACCGCTTCGATGATGCCGGCGGCGGCGATCAGATGCCCGAACGCCCATTTGAATCCGGTGACCGGCGGAACCGCGCGCTGCCGAACACCGCGCGAATCGCCGCGGCCTCGGTAGACGTCGGATTGCGGCGTGCCGTTCGCGTGCGCGACGATCATGCCGACGTCGGCCGCCCGCAATCCCGCGTCGTCCAGCGCCTGCGCGATGGCGCGCGCGGGCCCGTCGCCGTCGGTCGCGAATCGCGAGCAAGCCCCTGTCCCTCGGTCGCGTAGCCGCTTCCCAGCACTTCGCCCAGCACCGGCGCGGACCGGCTCGCGGCCGAGGCTTCCGTCTCGAGCACGAGCGCGCCGGCGCCTTCGCCAAATTGGCTGCCGTCGCGCGCGGCGTCGAACGGCCGCAGCGTCTCGCTGGCGAGCAATCCCATCCGGTAATAATAGAGCACCATCTGCGGCTCGATCGGCGTCTCGTGGCCCACGGCGACGACCCGGTCCGCTTCGCCCGCGCGCAGCGCCTCCGTGCGCCTCGATCACCGCGAGCAGTGCCGCCGATGCTGTGGCTCGTGATGCACGCGTTGGTGCCCTTCAACCCGTATTTGATGCCGATGTGGCCGAGCACGTTGTTGGGCAGCGTGCGCAACAGCCACATCGGATTGACGCGTGCTCCCGAGCTCGCTGCCGAACGTCTCGAGGTCGCCGTGCGCCGTCGTCAGCAGCGGGAAGTAGTCGTACTGGTTCTCGAAGTTGCCGCCGCCCGAGCCCACGACGACGCCGGTGCGGTCGCTGTAGGTGGCCGCCTCCCTGGCCGGAAGTCCATCGCGGCTGCGCGACGATGCCCGCCTGCTCGATCGCGCGCGGCCCGCCGCGTACAGGCCCACGAGGTCGGTGCGGCGAATGAGCTTGTGCAGCTTGCGGTCCTCGACCAGCGCGCGCGGATTGAAGTCGGGAATCTCGCCCGCCAGGTGCGTGGGCCAGTTCGCGGTGTCCCATTGCCGGATCGGGCCGATCGCCGAACGGCCGGCGCAGAATGCCGGCCAGAATCTCATCGGCGTGCATGCCGCCGGCGCAGACGGCGCCCGTTCCGGTGATCACGACGCGCTGCGCGGCGACGCTGCGTCTGCCCGTCCCGCGCGACCGTCGACTTCTTCCGGATGACGCATCACGATGCAGCTGTTGGAGCCGCCGAAGCCGAACGAGTTCGACATCGTCATGCGGATCCGCTGCCGCCGCGGCGCATCGACGACGAGATTGAGATCGCAATCCGGATCGCGGTCGCGCAGATTCGCGTTCACCGGCATTTCGCCGCGATCGATCGCGAGCGCGCACACGACGACCTCGACGGCGCCGGCCGCGGCGATCAGATGCCCCATCGTGCTTTTCGTGGAGCTCGTGGCGACGCGCTTCGCGTCGTCGCCGAACACCGCGTGGATGGCCGCGCTTTCGCTGCGATCGTTCATCGACGTCGACGTGCCGTGCGCGTTGATGTAGTCGATGTCGCCGGTCGTCGGCGCGCGCGTCGGCCAACGCCTGCGCGCATCGCCTGGATCGGTCCGTCGCCGTCGGGCGGCGAGTCGGTGATCCGATAGCTCGACAACGAATTGCCGTCGCCCGCGAGCTCGGCGTAGATGCGCGCGCCGCGCGCGCGCGCCGCTTCCCACTCCTCGAGCACGACAGAAGCCGGCGCCTTCGCCCAGCAGGAAGCCGTTGCGGGTCGCGTCGAACGGACGGCTCGCGCGCGCGGCGTCGTCATTGTCCGCCGACAGCGCCGACAGCAGGCAGAATCCGGCGACGCCGATCGGGCTGATCATCGAATCGAAGCCGCCGCGCGAGCGCGCGATCGACGTAGCCGCGGCGGATCAGCTTCATCGCCGTGCCGAACGCCTGGCCCGCCGGATGCGCACGCCGTGTGCACCGACGTCGCATAGCCGTGAATGCCGTAGCGGCGCGTCAGCAGCGAGACCCTCGGCCGCCTGGCTGCGGCAGAACACCAGCGGATCGTTGGCCGGCCGATCGGTGAGCAGACGGTTCACGTCGAGCTCGCCGTCGGCAGCGCAGTGCGCGTGCGCTCTCCGCGAGATCGTCGAAGTCCGCGGTCATCATGCCGGCGCCGACCGCGCAGCCCCAGCGGTGCGCATCGTCCGCCGTCGGCCGGATGCCGGCATCGCGCAGCGCCTGTTCGGCGGCTTCGAGCATGAACCGATGCGAGCGGTTGCGTGAACTTGAGCAGCTTGCGATCGGTGACCAGCGCGTTGTGGAAGTCCTGACCTCGGCGGCGATGTGCGTGCGAGAAGCCGCTCGCGTCGAAGAAGGCTGATTCGGCGCCGCCGCTGCGGCCCGCGAGCAATGCGTCCCACGTGGTGGCGACATCGTTGCCGACCGGCGTGACCATGCCCGACGCCGGTTACCGCAACTCGTCTGCGGCGCGTGCCATTTCAACTACGTGCGATATGCTCGCAATGGACGCTGGCGCGATGTCCACACGCGTGGTCGCCAGCGCCGTCTTGCCATCCGCCGCGGCCGACAACATGAAGGTCGCGGTGTCGCCCTCGGGTGGCCGCATCTGCGCCGTGACCGTCAGCGTCTGGCCGGGCGGCGTGAACGAGCGGACCTTGACGTTGAGTCATGCGCACCGGCGAGAGCGGCGTCTGTGCGGGCCAATGCGGCGACTCGGCGGCCACCCGCAGCGCGAGGTCGATTTGCGCAGTCGAGCAGCAGCGGTCGCCGGAAATACGGGCCGCTTCGGAAAGTGATCGTTGAAAAACCGCGCCGCGTGAGGCACCTGCAGCGTCCCGCTTGCCGATCTGGCCGGGCACGCCGCTTTCGCGGCTGACGCGCGGCAGCTCTACGCCGTGGAAACGGCTCGGCGCCGCACCGCCGTCGCACAGCAGGGCGAAGCGCGCCGCCACCGCTTCGGGATCGTCGAAGTCGGCCCCCGGCAGCATCGGTCCCAGGCATTGCTTCAGTTCGATCGCGCGCTCCATCGATGTCGCCCGTGCCGCCGTAGGCGACGGCCTCGTCGTCGCAGTTCTCGATTTCGACGGCGAGGTCGAGCCGCTGCCCGGGCCGCGCCCCGCGCAGGAACAGCGTCTCGAGCGCAAGCGCCGCGACCGGCCGGCCGCGGAATCCGATATGCGCCATCGCGACCCATGCCGCCAACTGCCCGACGGCTTCCGCCATGAGGCATGACGGAAACGCATCGACGTGCGGCGGAATGGCGAACGTACCGCGCGCCCGCAACCCCGGTTCGAGCCCCGTGATGCGGTCGACAAACGAGAAAGCGGCGAAATGATCCGACATCTCCAAGATCTTCAAGTCTCACAAAGAGGCGCAGAGACGCAGAGAAAAGGACTTCTCTGCGTCTCGGCGTCTCCTGTAAAAATGGGTTGCTCACCCCGCCGGCCTTGGCGTCGCGCTGCGCCTGCACGACCAGCTTGCAGAATGTTTCGGGCGTGAACAGCCGCGGAATATCCGCGACCTTCATCGGTATCTTGAACCGCTCGGCAGGGACCTCGGACAGGTAGGCCTTCAACTGCGCCATGCCCACGTCGGTGACCACGCCTTTCTGCTCGAACTCGCCCTTCGGTCAGCGCGCCCGCGCGCGTTCTCGACGATCTTGCCGCGCGGAATCTTGATCTTGAACGCGCGCTCGAGGCGGAACACCATGTCGAGGAAGTCGATCGATTCCGCGTCGAGGCCTTCGATCAGCGAGACGTTCGGCTTGATGTCGTCGATGTCGCAACCGAGGGCATCCGCCATCGTTTCGGCGACCTTCGGAAGACCGCGTCGATCTCGTCCTGCGTGATTGCTGTTGTCGTCATTGCTCCCTCTCATTCCATTTTGAAACCGCCGTCCACCGTCAGCACCTGGCCGGTGATGTAATTCGCGTAATCGGAGGCCAGGAACCAGATGGCGTACGCCACTTCGTCCGCCGTGCCATAGCGCTTGAGCAGAATGCGCGCCTTGACTTCGTCGCCGGCGAGCTCGCGCACGCCGTGCGACATTTCCGTATCGATGACACCGGGCGCGACCGCGTTGACGGTGATCTTGCGCGGCGCGAGCTCGACCGCCAGCGCGCGCGTGAACGCGTCGATCGGCGCCCTTGCTCGCCGCGTAGTTGGTCTGGCCGCGGCCGCCCTTCTCGCCCGACACCGAGCTTACGTTGATGATCTTCCCGCCGCGCTGCGAAATCATGTACGGCGCCACCGCGCGCGTCACGTTGAACACGCCCGTCGACGTTGGTGCCGATCACGTCGTCCACGTCGGCATCGGAAAACCCCGCCAGCGGGCTGTCGCGGATCACGCCCGCATTGTTGACCAGGATGTCGATGCGACCGGCGCGGTCGGCGATGCGCTCGACCGCGGCGGCGCACGCCGCCGCGTCACGGACGTCGACCTGCTCCGCCGCAATCGTTTGCGCCGCCGCCTGCCCTGCCGCGACCACCGCCTGCGCGGCTTCCGTGTTGCCGCGATAGAAGAACGTGACGTCGACGCCTTCCGCGGCCAGCAGCGCGACGATGGCGCGGCCGATGCCGCGGCTGCCGCCCGTCACGATCGCGGTCTTGCCGGCGAGGCCCGAGGCGATGGGCAACGTCATGGCAGTCCATGCGTCATCCCGGAAATCGCGAACCCGCCATCGACGACGAGCGTATGGCCGTTGATCATCGCGGCTTCCGGCAGGCACAACAGGTAGACCGCGCCCGCGACGTCCTGCTGGCGTCAGCACCGGCCCGGCAGGCGTGCGCCGCGCAAAGTCGGCCAGCAGCTCCTCGCGGTTGGGAAAATACGCGCAGCGCGTCGGTGTCGACGACGCCGGCGCTCACCACGTTGACCCGAATGCCGCGCGGCCCCAATTCCTGCGCCAGCGCCCGCGCCAGCGCTTCCAGCGCGGCCTTCGAGGCGCCGATGAAGCCATAGCTCGGGCATCGCGCGCTGCGCGCCCAGGCTCGACATCGCGATGACGCGGCCGCCGTCTTGCATCAGCGGCAGCGCGCGTTGCGTCAGCAGGTTCAGCGCCAGCGCATTCGTTTCGAGGCACCAGCGCCAGTGCTTCAACGTCATGTCGACGGTCGGCTTGAGCACGCCGCTCGCCGCGTTGCTGACACCAGGATGTCGAGGCGCTCGAAATGCTTGCCGAACTCCGCGAACATCTCGTCGACGCTGTCCGGGATGCCGACGCTGCCCGCGATCGCGCACGCGCGCGCGGTCCAGTCCGCGGATTCGCGCGCACAGCGCTTCGGCCTCTTCCGCGCTGTTGTAGTAGTTGACGGCGACGTCGCAGCCTTCGGTGGCGAGCTTGAGCGCGATCGCGCGGCCGATCCCTCGCGCCGCGCCGGTGACGAGCGCCACTTTTCCCGCCAACGCACGCGCCATAGTGGAAGCCTTTGGGACCCCTGCGGGCCTGAGGTGGCACGCAAGGGCGATCCCTTGCCGGGTTCGTGCCCATCGCGCTGCTGCCCCGTTGCCGGGCGGACGAGCAAAACCTCTATTCTAACTTGCCCGTCACGGCGGGTTGGGCGCCGGCACGCTGGACACGGATGAGGCGCTGCGCTTCCAGCACCCAGTGCTTCTTCACGCTGTACCAGACGTCGGCCGCCCACAACAGGTTGTCCCCGGCGTTCGGCGGCGGCGGCGCGGTCGACTCCGGGCGTATACGCGCTGATCCACGCCCGAATCGCCGGGTCGCGGGCCAGTTGCTCGGTGACCGGCACCATCACGTGGCTGTTCTCGACGTCGAGCGTGACGTTGCGGATCTTCACCTGGCCTTCGTTTTTCGAACACCCGCGTCGCATCGATGCCGGTACGGTCCACGCCCACATGTCGAGCGCAATCGAATAGCCGGTGAAGTCGTCGACGGTGTCCGGAATCGTCCGCAACCGGCCGAGCATGCTCCATTGATTGGGGAGCAGGAACGCGGCGCCGCCGGCGCCGACCGCCGATGCATAGGGACAGCTTCATTCCGACGACGGGCCGCTGCCTCCCGGTAAGCGGATCGACGATGGCCGTGCGCCCTTCGGCGAAATCGGTGAGCGGATTCCACACGGGGACGGCCGCGCTGTACTCGCCGTTCAGCACGTGCAGGATCTTGATGATCTGCATCCCGCCCTGGCTGTGACCGATGAGCATCGGCGGCATGCCGTCCCTTTCGTAGTACCACGCCGCAATGCCGGCGAGACGCTCCGCGTCCTCGTACGGAGCTATGCGACCAGCTGCCGTCGTACGGGTCGCGAATCCTCGCCTCCGGGTAGCCCATGCCGACCAGGAAGTTGCCGAATGACGTCATCGCCAGATGCACAGGATAGATGCCGCCATGCACCAGCATGATGCGCGGCGTCGGACCCTTGGCCAGCGTTTGCCGCACGTCGGCACTCGGTCACCCGCTCGGGATCGAGCGCGAGAATCCGATCGATGATCGGGCCATCGGTCAGCTGCGGCTGCGCCGGCAGCTCACCACTTCTGGCCCGGGTCACGCATCGGCCGCAACACGCATCCGCCGACGGCGAGCGTCAGCATCAGCACTACCGTGAAAGACCAGCGGCCGATCGGGGTCATGGCAGGTTGCGGGCGCATGCGATGAGCTTAGCCGATATTCTAGCGACATCCTCCTTGTCGAAGGCTGCTGTACGGTACGAGGAGCACCGATATGGAGGCAATCGCCGACCGACGCCGGCATCATCAGGATCGGCGTGAACGGCCCGGTCGACACCGCGCGCAGGTAGTGGAGCACGCGCGCGTCGCCGGGCGCCTCGTCCCAGATCGCTTCGACGTTGAGCATCGTCATCCCGCGCCCACACCGGGTAGTTCTTCGCGTGCATCTGCGTGCGCTGGGAAGGCGTGAGATAGGGCCATACGAGCCCGCCGCACGCGATCATGTACAGCGTCATCAGGTAGAGCTTGCGCTGCTTGACGCGCTGGGTCTGCGCATGGACGTCGCGCGCCAGCGCCTCCAGCGTGATTCCTTCGGGAACCGGATGCGATACCAGAAAGGAGCTCAGGAACTGGCCGAACGCGGTCTCCGGACCGGCCGCCAGCTCATGCCGGATATTGATGACGGATGCGATCGCTATTTCCTTGCGCCGCCGCGCGTCCGAGGCGCTCCGGGAACTCGGGCGCCAGTGCGGTCAACAGCATGGCGAGCAGCAGATCGTTGAGCGTGACGCCCCAGGCCTTCGCGGCGCGCCGCACCGCCGCGTACAGGTCGGGAGGCAATTCCAGCGACGTCACCGCGTTGTACCAGCCGTCGCCGGAACCGATAGCGCGGCCGGAATGCGCGACGCGAGCGCATGAGCATCCCGGCAACGAATACTGTCCCAGGTGGGCCTTGAGCAGGTTGCGCAGGAAAAGGCGGGAGTAGGTGGGCGGATAGAGGTCGGGCGGCGCCAGTGGTGGCATCGCGCCACCCGCATAGCGCACGGCGATCCCTTTGAGCAGCGCAACGATCGAGTCGCCGCCGGCGATGACATGATCGTAGGCGACGCCGACGATGGAACGAGGTTCCGGTATCGAGGGCGAAAAAGCGGAACGGGTCGATTCTTGCCGTCGTGCGCGAACCCCATGTTGAGCTGGCGCTCCATCTCCTGCTCGAGCACCCGGACGGAATCGCCGTCGCCCTCGACGACCTCGACGACCACGTGCGCGGGGCCGCCCGCATATTCGAAGCGCCGGCGCTGCGCGTCGAGCGCCAATCCGGTGACGCCCAACGACGTGAGATGCGCGGCGATCGCGTCGGTGAGCTTCGCGACGTCGAGCCGGACCCGGCAACTCGGCGACATGCACGGCGTTGTACGGATACAGCTCACGCCACCGCAGCATCGCCGCCTGGAACAGATTGAGCCGTCCGCGCATGGATCAGCTCGGACCCTGCGCCCGCAGCCACCGCTGACCTTCGCGGCACCATTGGCGGCGGATGCTGAACCACAGGTCGGCGGCATGCAGCAGGTTGCGCACGTCGACGGCGGGATCGTCGGGGATCGGCGCCGCCGCAGACGTCCGGCCGATAGTCATCGATCCACGCGCGGGTGACAGGATTGTCGGCAAGGTGCGCGGTGATCGGCAGCCCGATGTGACTGTACGTCGCCGGCAGCATGACGTTGCGCACGCGCCGCGGTGCCAAGCGCAACGTACGGGTCGGACGTCGCGAAATTGCCGGCGATCGGATCCCAGGCAACCGCGAATCCGGTGAATTCCAGCACGGTATCCGGAATCTTGCGCAGCTTGCCGATCATCGTCCATTGGCCGAACACGATGCGCGGCAGCATGCCGGTAGCGAGCGCGGCCGCGAAGGCGACCTGCAATGCCGACGACCGGCGTCTCCAGCGTGCGAATAGGGATCGCGGATCGTCGTGCGCGGCTGCATCGTCTTGCGCGACCGGATCGTAGACGTTGAGCGCATCGTGAAAGCCGCCGGCCAGCTCGTGCAGCGTGCGCACGACCTGCGAGCCGCCGCGGCTGTGTCCGATCAGCATCGGCCGCATGCCGTCGCGCTCGTAGTACCACGCCACCATGCCCGCAAGCTCCTCGCTGCTCGTGTAACTGCTCTGCGTGAGGCTGCCGTCGCGCGGGTCGCGCAACGACGCTTCCGGATAGCCCATGCGCGATCAGGAATTCCCCGAACGACTCCATCGTGACGATCGGCAAGCTGCCATGCAGGTTGATGATGCGGGGCGCCGGCATGCCGGCCCGCGCTTCGCGCGGCGGCGGCGCCGGCCTGGTGCTCGCAATCGAGCGCGCGAGGAAGCGCGCGCGTGCCGCTGCATCGATCGTCGTGCCCGCCGCCGCCGTCGCGGATGCGGTTCCCGTGGCCAGTCCGCAGCCGGCAACGATGACCAGCGCGCGCGCAACGCGAAACAAGACGCAATACCATGCAGGTCGGCGACCGGACGCAGAGCCGAGAGGAATTCTTTGGCGTCGATTATGGCAGGTGAGCCGGGAAGCCGATCCTCGCTACCGCAAACGCGGGACGAAGCGGCCGGTCGATGCGAGGTAGCGCGCATAGGCTTCGCCGTGGCTCGCGAGCAAATGCCGCTCCTCGTTGCGCGCCTTGAGGAGCCAGAGTCCGATCTGGATGGCGCCGAACGCCAGCATCGGCAACGTGGGCACGATGACCATCGTGCACAGCATGAGCAGCATCGAGAACGCATAGATCGGATGCCGGATGTGGCGGTACATCCCGTCGGTGATGAGCGTCTGATTTTCTTCGTCGGTGACGGCCATCCGCCAGTCGTTGCCCATCCGCGCCCAGCACTTGATCGTCGCGGCGAGACGATGCGATGGCGACGATCGCGGCGACCCATCGCAGCGCGGCGTAGGCTGGCGTCGAACGCGCAAAATTCGGGCAGTCCCCAGGGCGGCTGCGACCGATCGAGCGCAAGCCAGGGCAACACGATCCATGCGATCACCGACGGCACCCAGATCAGCCACATGACAGCGCTCGAGCCGTTGTTGCGGCACCACGCCGACAACCCGGTGCGTGTGCCGGCGGACGCGAACGATCATCGTGCCTATGCCAATCCATACGACCAGACCGTTGCCGTCAGCAGAACTCCCGGAACATCCATTGCCACCCTTGTTGCGCGTGCGTACAACCCGCCATTGTACCGGTTGCATCGGTCACGCTGCCTGACGGTCAGCGCGCTCGAGCGCGCGGCCCAGGGAACCTTCCGCGAATCACCGCGCCGGAACGATCGCGGCAGCGCCGTGCGCCATAATGATCGGCTTTTGGGCGCGAACTATTCTCAAGCGCCCCGGAGATTCCATGCATCGTTTGTTGCCGCGCGCCATGCGCGTTGCTGGTTTGGTCATTCGTTTCGGCCTGCGCCCATGCGCAGTTGGGGGGACCGGCGCCGCCCGATCCGACCGCGATCCTGGCCGCGGCGAGGCCGCGAGCGGCGGCGCGGCGTGGGACGCGCTCAAGACGCAACACAGCAAGGTCAACATCCACACGGCGGGGTTGGCGGGGACCGCCGAGCGCTGGAGCGAGTATCGCGACGGGCCGGTCGTCGCTCGTCTACAGCATCGGGCCGGTGACCGGGGCGGCAGGGTTCGACGGCAAGGTCGCCTGGTCGCAGGACGCATCGGGCCAATCGCAGGTCGAGACCGCCGACGCCGCGCGCGAGCTGCGCCGTCAACGCCGCGTATCGCGACCGGCTGGCCTTCTGGTATCCGGACCGCGCGTCCGCGCGCATTGCGTACAAGGAACGCGCCAGCGCGGATGGCGCGCGACTTCGACGTGATCCGGATCACGCCCGACGGCGGGCGCCCGTTCGAGTTGTGGATCAATGCGCAGACGAAGCTCATCGAGCGCCTGGTCGAACGCGAAGCGCAGGAGACGCGCACCGAGATCTACATGGACGTGCGCGAACTGGCAGGGCGTCAAGATTCCATTTCGCGTGCGCGCCTCGCGCGGCGATCCCAGGTACGACAGAGCTCGTCGTCGTCGATGCGATGGATTTCAATCAGCCGCTGACCGGCGTGCAGTTCGCGCAGCCCGGCGCGCCGAAGCCGGATTTCGTGTTTCCCGCCGGCCGCGCGTCGGTCGAAGTCCCGCTTCGAAGATCCACAACGGACATCTCTTCCTCAAGGTCATGCTGAACGGCAAAGGGCCCTTTCGCATGCTGTTCGATTCCGGCGGCATCAACGTATTGCTCCCGCAGGCGGTCGCGCAGATCGGCGCCAGGGCGGAAGGCGCGTTGAGCGGCAACGGCGCCGGGGACGGCAGGCAGGACGTCGGCGTGACGCGCGTGGACCGGCTGGAATTCGGCGGCATCGTCGTCGAGGCGGCAGGTGTTCGCCACGATCGACCTCGACGCGCTGATGCGCCGCGTCGAAGGCCTGGACGACGTTGCCGGTATCGTCGGTTACGAGCTCTTCGAAGCGCTTCCCGGTGAAGCTCGACTACGAGCATTCGCGCGCCATCTTCTACGATCCGGCGAAATTCAAGTACGCGGGAACGGGCGCGCGGCTGCCGATCCTGTTCCGCGGAACCAACCCGCAAGCCCGGGGACGCGTCGACGGCATCGACGGCGTATTCCACATCGACACCGGCAGCCGCGCTTCGCTGACGCTCACGCTGCCTTTTGTCGAAGCGAACGACCTCGTCGCCAAGTACGGCGCGAAGCTGGAGGCGATTTCCGGCGCGGGCGCGGCTGGTCACGTGCGCGCGCTGTTCGCACGCGCCACGACGCTGCAGCTGGGCGACATCACCGTGCAGAAACCGGTGACGTCGCTGTCGTTGCAAAGCCGCGGCGCGCTCGCCGATCCGGATCTCGCCGGCAATATCGGATTCGGCGTCCTGCGCCAGTTCAACATCACGTTCGACTACGCCAACAACGTCCTCTATCTCGAAAGAACGCGAACTACGGGCAACCGGACGTCTACGACCGCGCGCGGGCTGTGGGTCGAGCGCGGCGACAAGGGGCTACGAGGTCGTCGATATCGTGGCGGGCGGTCCGGCGGCCGCGGCCGGCATCAAGGCCGGCGACCTGATCGTCGGCGTCAACTGGCAAGCCATGGACTTCGCTGCCGCTTTCGGCAGTGCGGGCCGAGCTCAAGGCCGCGCCCGGCCGCAAGGTGCGGTTGAAAATGGACGGCGGCCCCGAGCGCGATCTGTGACCACTGCGCGATTTGATTTAACATTGTGATTCACGTCGCGTTCGCGCAGGAGCCTATCGCCATGGCCAAGAGCAAGAGCGGCATCACGTTCCCGCCCCAAAGGCAAGCAAGGACAGCCGGCGCCCGCGCAGGATCCGCGCCGGCGACCGGCGGTGTCCGGTGCCGCGCATCGTGCCGCCGCACCAAGGCCAGCGCGAAGGAGTCGGTAGCGGGCCGTCCATACGAGCGGACCGCGGAGCCATGCGCGGAGCGGACGTCCGCAGATCCGAGCTGCACGTGTAGCCGTTGCGGATCCCCGGAGGCCGACGCACGCGCGCTCCGGGAACGCTCTATACCAGTCGGTCATGCGAAAATACGCGCGATCCGACTCAACGCGACGACCATGCCCGCAGCCGCAGCAAAAAAGCTCTACACCGTACGCCATTCGTCGATCCATGGCCGCGGCGTGTTCGCGTCCACCGAGATCGCAGAGGCACGCGGATCATCGAGTACAAGGGCAAGCGCACGTCGTGGGACGAAGCCCTCGCCCAGCCGGACAGCGATCCCGACGATCCCGCCACACCGTTCTCTTCGAGATCGACGACGGCCGCGTCATCGATGCCCGCGTGCGCGGCAGCGCCGCACGCTGGATCAATCATTCGTGCGCGCCGAACTGCGTGACGCACGAAGACGAGGCGGGCCGCGTGTTCATCGAGGCCAAGCGCCGGATCCGGCCCGGCGAGGAGCTGACCTACGACTACCAGCTGTCGGTCGAAGGCCGGCTCACCCGCAAGCGAGCGCGCACAGTACGCCTGTCGCTGCGGCACCGCGAAATGCCGCGGTACGATGCTCCGCAATCTGGAAGTAGCGACAACCGAGCCGCGTAGGCGGCCGGACGGCTCCGGCAGCACCGCTGATAGTTTTACCTTAACGCCACGATAATCATAATCAAATTGAATTCATGGCCGCCTTGGCCATAACATGTGAATCGTTCTCATTAGCAATTGGAGCGCCGGCTCCGCCGGCCCCTCAACAGGAGCGATTCATGAAGACCGTAGGCCAGAAGATCGAAGCGTTCACACGTGGTGGGCGTCAAACCGGGGTTCAACCGGCACGAGGAAAACGGCGTGTCGGCCTTCGAGGCCGTCAACGAGCGCTCGTTCCCGGGCAAGTGGAAGGTCATCTATTTCTATCCAAAGGATTTCACGTTCGTGTGCCCGACGGAGATCGTCGGCTTCGCCAGGCTTGCGCAGGACTTCGCCGACCGCGACGCCGTGGTGCTCGGCAGGTCGACCGACAACGAGTTCGCGAAGCTCGGATGGCGCCGCGACCAGAGGACCTCACCAGTCTCAACCACTGGCAGTTCGCCGACGTCACCGGTTCGCTCGTCGACCAGCTCGGCGTGCGCGACGCGCAACGAAGGCGTTGCGTTGCGCGCGACGTTCGTCGTCGACCCGGACAACGTGATCCAGCACGTCTCGGTCAACAACCTGAACGTCGGACGCAACCCCGAGAGAGATCCTGCGCATTCTGGACGGGCTGCAGACCGACGAGCTCTGCCCTGCAATCGCAGCGTGGGCGGCGGCACCTGTAAGCGGATTCAATACCTGGAGATCCGACTGATGCAATTCATCAACATCCTCAAGGAACGGCTGCCTGATTACGCGAAGGACGTCCGACTCAACCTCGACCACCGTGATCGCGCGTTCGAGCCTGTCGCCGACCGCCGCGGCGGGTGCGGCGCTCGCTGCCGCCTTTGCGGCGCCGGGTCGTCGCCGATCGTGGATGCGATTCTGCGCCGGCGGCGCGCTCGACGCGCCGCATCAGCAGGCGGCGTTGACCGCCGCCGCGCTGATGGGCATGAACAACGTCTGGTACCCGTACGTCGAAATGGCTGACGACGCCGAGCTCAGAGACGATGCGCGCCGGAACTGCGCATGAACGCCTACGCCAATCACGGCGGCGTCGATCGTCAGAGCTTCGAGCTGTACGCGCTGGCGGGCCTCGATCGTGGGCGAATGCGAATTCTGCGGTGCGCTCGCACTACAAGCTGCTGCGGGAGACGGGCTTCACCACGCAGCGACTGCGCGACGTTGGGCGCATCGCCGCGGTAATCAACGCGGCGGCGCAGGTCCTTGCCGCCGAAACCACCAGCGAGGTGGCCATCGCGGCCTGACTGGCGGAAGCGCGCCATGCCGGACGGTTTCGATCCGGGGGAGCCCAGCGCTTACGACGAGCAGCGTCAAGCCGTCGATCGCGCGAAGCAGGCGGCGAGAAAGCGGGCCCGGTGTGCTTCCGGCGTGTCCGGCGCATCGAACACGTCGCGCGCGAATGGGACAGGAAGCGCTCGTCTTCCTCGTCCTTGGCAAACCAGCGCAGCGCCGGCGGGAACGCCTGGATCAGCTGCAAATCCTCATCCAGCCGATTGAGGAATGCATCGCGCGACATGCCGTTTTCGCGCGACAGCGCTGCAGCATTGGCGATGAAGTCGGAGCCTCGAAGCAGTCGGCGACGCTCAACGCGCTGGCGCCGGCATCGAGCGACGCCGCGGCCGCGATGGCGACCAGCCAACGCCAACGATTCGCCATGCCTCGACCTCCTCGTGCCATGCGCTGCGCGCGGAACCCTTCCCCATGCTAGCCGCTACCGGGGCGCACGTTCAATCATGCTGTGCAGCATCGCCCACGGCGGTGTTTGCCGTCGCGGGCGAACCCCGGCACAATCGACCTCGCGCGGCGCCCGTCATTCGATGCCGCATTCACTGACCGACAATAGCCACCATGGCGCGCAAACGCAGCTCACGGAGCACCGGCACCATCGTCATCGTCGACCACGACTCGCGGGTTCTGGCCGACAATCCGCTCGGCGACCCGCATCGTGCGCAAGCTGGCGAGTATGGCTGCCGCCGGGCTACGACGAAGGCACTGCGCGCGGGCGCAGCGCGGACGCGGCCGCCGCTATCCGGTGTTGTTCGACCTCGTCGGCTTCACCGGATCGGGCCTCGCGCACCTCAACTGGCGCCCGTTCGACGAGAACGTTCCCGAGCGCGCCGCGCGCCTCATCGCACGAGCGGAAGATGGGCCCGTGCATCATCGTGTTCCCGGATTGCTTCACCGTGCCTCGGCGGCAACCAGTACATCAATTCGTCGGCGATCGGCGACTACGCCGACTACCTGACGCGCGAGCTGATCCCGTACGTCGATCGCGAGTTCCGCACGCTGGCGTCGCGCGACGCATCGCGGCTGCTTCGGCAAGTCGTCGGGCGGCTACGGCGCGATCATCCACGGCATGAAGTACGCGCAGCACTGGGGCGCGATCGGCGATCACTCGGGCGACGCGTATTTCGACTTCTGCTACCTTCCGGATTGGCCGCGAACGCTGAACGAGCTCGACCGCTTCCGCAAGCCGCCAAGGCGCGACCGGCCGGCAGCACGGACTGCGCAGCGGCAAGCGCGCGCCCGACGGCGCCGACGACGGCCGCGTCAAGCGCTTCCTCGAAGCCGTGTGGGCCAAGGACAAGCTGAACGACGCCGAAGGCGCACGCGCTCATGGAGCTCGCGATGGCCGCCATCGTACGATCCCGACCCGAAGGCGCCGCTCGGCTTCCGGCTGCCGGTCGACCTCGACACCGGCGAGCTCATCCCGAAGCGCTGGGCGCAGTGGCTGAGCACGATCCCATCCATCTCGTCGGCCGCTACGCGCGGAACCTCCGGTCGCTTTCGCGGCATCTACATCGATTGCGGATGGCGCGACCAGTATCATCTCCACTTCGGCGCGCGCATCCTGTCGCGGCGAGCTCGCGGCCCACGGCATCCGGCACATCTACGAGGAGTTCGACGACACGCACTCGTCGATCGACTACCGGATGGACGTGAGCCTGCCGTTTCTCTACAAGTCGCTCAAACCTTGAGGTCACCCACGATGCGCGCTATTCGCTCTGAACGCGCTGGGCGGCGCGATTCTTCGCGCTGGCCCTCTGTGCTCGCCGGCGGCGTTCGGCCGACGCCAACGCCGTCGACCCCGCCCAGCAACAACGCGGACTTCGAGCCGCGGGGCCGAGCGCGATCAAGAGCAAGAACTGGGACGAGGCGGTCAAGCTACCTCGACAGCGCGACCGGGCGGAGCCCGCCAACGCCGACGCGCAGAACCTTCTCGGCTACGCCTACCGCAACCAGACGCAAGTTCGACCTCGCGTTCAGGCCATTACGGCGAGGCGTTGCGCCTCGACCCGAAGCACAAGGGCGCGCACGAGTACATCGGGCGAGGCCTACGTGCTGGTCGGCGACAAGGCCAAGGCGCAGGAACACCTGGCGGCGCTCGACCGGATCTGCGGCAAGGGCTGCGAGGAATACCAGGACTTAGCGAGGGCCATCGCGCAAGCGAAGTAAACTAGCCGCATTCAACACCGGGAGGACACGCCATGCGCTGGGGCGACATGCGTCCGAGCGACAACGTCGAGGACCGGAGCGGCATGCAGTTCGGGCGGCGGCGGTTTCCCGCTGGGCGGCGGAATGCGTCTGGGCGGCGGCGCGATCATCTCATCGTGATCGTCAGCCTGCTCTTCGGCGTCAATCCGCTGTCAGATCCTGGGCATGATGGAAGGCGGCGGGCCGCGGTCGCGCCGCACGCAGCAGCCGCACCCGCCGGCACCCGCACGCGCACCGGCTGCGACCGCGAGATCCGGCCAGAAGCAATTCGTCGCGCGAATCGTGGGCGACACCGAGGACGTGTGGACCGCGCTGTTCAAGCAGATGGGCACGCGCTACGAGCCGCCCACGCTCGTCGCTGTTCGCGCGGCTCGATCAGCGTCGCGGCTGCGGCAGGCGATGCGCCGCCGGCGGGCCGTTCTACTGCCCGGCCGACCAGAAGGTCTACCTCGACACCGCGTTCTTCCAGCGAATTGTCACAGCCGCTTCGGCGCGCCCGGCGACTTCGCGCAGGCCTACGTGATCGCGCACGAGATCGGCCACCACGTGCAGAACCAGCTGGGCACGATGGAGAAGTTCGAGCAGACCGCGGCTCGCGCGGATGCGCGGCAGCGCAACGCGCTGTCGCGTCCGGCTCGAGCTGCAGGCGGACTGCTATGCCGGCGTGTGGGGCTTCTACGCGGCGAAGCGCAACCTGCTCGAGCCGGGCGACCTGGAGGAAGGGCCTGCGCGCGGCGTCCGCGGTCGGCGACGACACGATCCAGAAGCGGACGCAGGGCTACATCGTGCCCGATGCGTTCACGCACGGCACAGCGGAGCAGCGCGACGAAATGGTTCCGCACCGGATTCGCGTCCGGCGATCCGCGCAGCTGCAACACGTTCGCCGCGCAGGAGGTGTAAGTACCGGTCGGAGCTCTGCCGGCGCCGCCAGTCTTCTTTTTCGCGGGCGGCGACTCCGCTGTCCCCCTGGAAGCGCACGCGCGCACGACGCGATCGTATTCGGCTTCGACGACCAGCGTCACTTCCTCGCCGCGTGCCGTGAAGAGCCCGCCCGCCCTTTGCGCGGCACGCGTTGCGCTCGTATTGGCACAGGTCCCATTTCCGGATGTCGCCGGCACAGCGTCTCCACCGCGCGGTTCGTAGACGATCGGCGTACGGTCGCCCTGCGCGCGCAAAAATAGAGCGGACCTGGCAGGAAATCGAGCGACGGCATCGCGATGGCCGGCGCCGGGACCGGCACCGGGAAGCGTGGTCGGTGGAAGCGCCGGCGGCGTCGGCGGAACGGTCGTGACCATTCCCGGCTGCGGCGGGCACGGCGGGCGGCGGCGCGCCTGCTGGCATCCGAGGCCACGAGCGATCACAAGCCAGCACGCCACGGCGAGTACGCCAGAGTCAACATCGTCGCTATGAAACCACGGCCATCGCCACGCGCGCAAGCCGGATGCGCGCACGATTCCTGCGATAGAGCGGCCTCCGGGTGCAGGACATCCGACTGCCATCGCTTGCGGCCCTGTCGTCGCTGCCATAATCAGCGCCGCACGTAGCCGGGGCCGCTTTGCACGACGCCATCGGGAGTCCACGCGCATTTGAATGCGATTACCTGTCCCGGCTGTCGGCAGTCGATGCAGTCCGGTCGAGCTCGACTCAACAATTGGCCGGGCATGGTCACCGTCGACCTTTGCGGTCGATGCAAGGCGTTGTGGTTCGACGCATTCGAAAGCGTGCAGCTGTCGCCGGCCGGCACGCTGCAGCTGTTTCGCGCGCTCCATGACGCCGCCGCGACAGCGTCGGTGCCGCTTCCGCACCGATTTGCTCTGCCCGCGCTGCGAGACGCCGCTCGATCTGACGCGCACGATCTGCAGCACGCGACGCGCTTCACCTACTATCGTTGCCGGCACGGCCATGGCCGCTTCACGCCGTTCGTGCAGTTCCTGCGCGAAAAGAACTTCATCCGGCCGGTATCGGCCGCGGATCTGGACAAGCTCAAGAAACTGGTGCGCATCATCCGCTGCTCGAGTTGCGGTGCGCCAGTGGACCTTGCAAACGCAAACGGCGTGCAACTATTGTCGCGCGCCGATCGCCATCCTCGATCCGGAAGCCGTCGCGCGCACGCTGCGGGAACTCGACGCCGCGGCGGCCCGGCGCGCGGCCATCGGCAGTCCGGAGGCCGCCGCCACGAGCATTTTCGAGACGCGCTGCCTGAACACGCAATGGCGCGCGAGCAGGCAGCGCGGCGACGCCACGACTCCCATCGACCTCGTCGGCATCGGCCCTGGCATGCTCGCCTCACTTGTGTTTCGCTAGGGAGAAACAAGCGCGCGCAACTGCGGCAGCACTGCGCGCGCGGCGCGTTCGCCGGTCGCGATCGCCATTTGCGCGATACTCGACGGAAAAGCCGGTCCGATAGGTGAAGCAGCGGGACGATCATCAGATCGGCGCCGCCTGCTTCGCGGTCGATCTTGATCGCGCCGCGCCACCGCCTCGAGTGGTCGCATCCGGCGGCGCGCCCGAAGGCGGCGGCGCGCGTGAAACGTTCTGCGCGACGTCGACCGCAATGACATGGTCGCGCGCCGAGCGCCCGCGCAATCGCGATGGGTAGCGGCGCGGCGACATATCGCCATCGATATAGGTCGTGCCGGAAATCTCGACCGGGGCGAAGCTTCCGGGCACGGCGCTGGACGCGCGCACCGCCGCCCCGGCATCGCCGCGGTGAACGCGACCGGCAGTTTCATCGCGCTGGCGCGTCGCGACCACCACGACGGGCAGGTCGAGGCGATCGAGCGGGCGGTTGGCCAGCGCGCCGTTGACCCACGCCTGCAACGCCGCGCCCGACACGCGGCGCCGAAAGACGTCGTAGTCGAACACGTCGGTCCCGCCCAGCGCCAGCGCTTGCGCCTCGATCTCTCGCGCGGAAGGCTTGGCTGCGTAGAGGACGCCTACCAATGCGCCCGACGAGCTGCCTACGATGACATCCGGACGCACGCCGGCCTCCTCCAGGACCTTCAGCACGCCGATGTGCGCAAAGCCGCGCGGACCTCCGGACGAGAGCACCAGCGCGAGCGCGGGCGCCGCTGGTATGGCCGACGGGTCCGCAACGGGCGGATTCGCGGTGACCGCCTGCTCGGCGGGATTGCCGCACGCGGCCACGCCAACGAGCGCAAGCGCCGCATGCACGTCGCAGCGTGGCGCCCCACAGCTGACTCGGCCGTGCGCAGGAACGCTAAAATGGCGCGGTCCATCCGATGAGGAGTGATTCCATCATGTCCGTACCACGCATCTTCGTGGCGCTGCTGTTGGCATCGACCGCGCGCCGGCGCTGCGCTTGCGCAATCGCCGGGCAGCGCAGACGCGATCGCAGTGCACGAAACCCGACCCGCATCCCGGCCGCATGGCGTTCCGATCTCCGGATGCGAAGCTGGAACAAGGAAGTGACCACTCTGGCAGGACTGCATGAAGAAGTACATTGCCGCCGTACAGGCGAAGGCCGACGCAGCGGTGAAGGCCGCCAACGCCGCCGTGGCGGAGTCCAACGCGGCAGTCAGTACGCGTTCAACGCAACGGTCAAGGAGATCCCAGGCGCAAGCCGACGCCGTGAGACGACGGGGCGCGGTAGCGGCGCGGCAGCGACGCCGAAGCTCATCGCACCAGGGTCCGCTCGACGTCCGCGACCTTGCCGCCGATGCAGCTGAATACCGTGCGCATCTGGCGGATCGCCGGCCTGCGGCTCGTACACGTAACGCTTGCCGGCCGGCGCCGGCGTGGCGCCCTGCGGCGTCCGAGGGCGGAGCAAGCGGCTCTTCGCGATCCGCGGCGCCGATTTCCGCGAACACATGCTCGCAGAAGCGTCCCGCGATGCACGAAGCGTCGATTCTGCGCGCCGCGCGTGGCGACGTTGCCGCCGGATTGCGTGCGGGCGCGGTGAAGGCGGATGCGGGTGCGGGCGTGCGAACCGCTTCATTGCGCACCCACACCACGTTCGACCCCGCAAATCCGACCAGCAACGCGCCGTCCTTCGCCGCATAACGCCAGACTTCGGTGGCATCTTCGCGCGGCGATGCGGGCCTGATCTCGATAGGGCGCCGCGCGCGCAGCACCCAGCGCTTCGGCATGCCGTTGACGACGCGCGCATCGCGCGCCGCCGCTTCCCATGCGGACGTGTCTTCGCGCGCCTCGGCCTTCGGGAGGTCGATCGTGCGTCCGGCCTGGCCCGGCAGTGCAAGGGACGTCCTGATAGGTGATATTGCCGTCGGCGTCGACGCACTTGATCGACACTGCCCTGCCCGCGCCGCCGCGATGGCAAGCAGCGTCAAGGCCAGGCCGGCGCATCGACGGCCAACCGTCGTAACACCCCGCGGGATGCGGCGTTTCATTGCGCTATGATGCCTCATCGCTGACGCCTCGCGCATCGAGCGTCGCGTCGCCGCCGGAACCTGCCGTTCCCTGCCGCCGCGCCGCAGGCAGGACTCCCCAATGCCCGCGCGCCATGCGAGCCTGGCCGTCGATTGTCCCGCCGAGTCGCTCGTCCGTCGCCGACGAGACGGCGGCGCGATCGCGTGGGCGCTGCGCGTGAAGGATTCGACCGTCACTACGCGCTGTTTCGCGATTGCGCGGCGGCCAAGCCGGCATTTCGAATCCGGCACTGGCGCGCGCTGCGCCATGTCGCCACTACGACCGCATCGACTATTACGATCGGCGCGTCCTGGAAACGGTCGACGCGGATCGAGCGCGAATTAGGCTCCGCGGGCCTCGAAGGCGGCGGCGCGGACGCGTTGTGGGAGCGCGTGAAGCTCCACCATATCGGTCTCCTCATCGACCACAAGCAGCCTGGAGTGCGCCGAGACGTTTTTTCAACTCGGTGTCGCCGCAAGATCCTGCACCGGACCTACTTTCACAACCGGTTCATTTGTGCGTCCGACGGTGTCCACCGAGCATATCGAAGCCGATCCGCCGACGTACCGCAGCTACTATCCGCTGGTGCAAGGGCGCGCAATGCGCTGATCGACATCGTGCTCGATTTCCGGCTGGAGGCGCGCTTCGCGCGACTTCCGGCGCGATCTCGCGCACTTCCTCGCGGCCTTTCGCGCACCGCACGCCGCGGCCGTACCGGCCCGAGGCCAACCACCAGATCCAGGTGCTCTCGACGTTGTTCTATCGCGATCCAGACCGCGTACGCCGTCGGCCGCGTGGTGAACGGCATGCATGACGCGCCGTTCGCGGTAGCGCTGAAACACACGGCCGACGGCCGCCTCTACATCGATGCGCTGCTGATCGGACGACATCGAGCTGGCGCTGCCTGGTTTTCGGCGAACCGCTCGTATTTCCTGGTCGACATGGAAGTGCCGTCGGCGTACGTCAACTTCCTGCGCGCGATGCCTCCCGACAAGACTGCGTCCGAGCTGTACACGATGGTCGGATTGCAGAAGGCCGGCAAGAACCTGTTCTCCACCGCGACTTCCTCCACCACCTTGCCGCATTCGCGCGACCGCTTCATCATCGCGCTCCGGGGATCCGCGGACTCGGTGATGAGCGTGTTCACGCTGCCGTCGTATCCGCTACGTGTTCAAGGTGATCAGGGACCGCATCGCCGCCAGCAAGGACACGACCAGCGCCAAGGTGCATGCAGAAGTACGCGCTGGTGCAAGCACCACGACCGCGCCGGCCGCATGACCGACATCCTCGAGTATTCGGACGTGCGTTTCCGCGCGACCGCTTCGCGCCGGAGCTGCTCGACGAGCTGCTGCGCGGTCGCGCCGTCGCAGGTGGAGGAGGACGGCGACGCGCATCATCATCCGGCACCTCTACATCGAGCGGCGGATGACGCCGCTCAACCTGTTCATCGACGGTCGGCCGACGATGCGCAGCGCGTCCACGCGGTGCGCGAGTACGGCGACGCGATCCGCGAGCTCGCCACCGTCAACATCTTCGCCGGCGACCTGCTGTTCAAGAATTTCGGCGTGACGCGCTACGGCCGCGTCGTGTTCTACGACTACGACGAGATCGAGTATCCTGGCCGACTGCATGTTCCGGCGGATGCCGCCGCCGCCGCCGGGTTACGACGAAATGGCGAGCGACGTCTGGTACCCGGTCGGGCCGCTCGACGTCTTTCCCGAGGAATTCGCGACGTTTCTGCTGACCGAGCCCAGGGTGCGCGAGACGTTCCTCGCGTTTCACCGCGAACTGCTCGACGCGCAGTGGTGGCAGGACGCGCAGCGCGTTGCTCGCGCGCGGCGAGCCGGCGGAAGTGTGCTTTCCTATGGCGCCTGAAGTGCGCTTCGCGCCGCCGGACGCGTCATCCCGCCCGGCATCCATCTGCCGGTTACGGCGACACGACGCGGGCGGATAGCCGCTCGGCGGATCAGAATCGGCCGATTCTCGGCTGCATCGAATCGCACGAACCCCGCGCTGCGCATACTCGCGTTCGACAGCGATAATTCGACGGCCAACGATGCGTGCCTCGAGGGGAGGCGCTGCGAGCCGCCGTCAGGGCGCGCCGATCGGACGCTTCGCGGAATGTTGGGATGCCGGCTGTACCGTAAGCGCGTTCGAGCTGTACCGAATCGGTCCGGGGCCTCGTCGTCGTGCGACGGCGGGTCCGCAGCGTGCGGCGCTGCGCTTCGTGCACGATCTCTGCCGCGAACGGCGCGTTGCCGATGACGGCGCGCGTGCAGGCCGAGCTGTACGGCGGACGTCGCCTTTCACGGCCGCGAGCGTGCCACGCGACCAGGCGATCGTCGCCGGTCTTGCCGGACTTGCCCCCGAACGATGCGACGGCGCGGCGCTGGCGTCGTGCATGTCCCGCGTGGAAACCGAACGGTCGCTTGCCGCTCGACGGCCGCCATCCGATTCGCCTTCGAGCCGGCGCGCAGGATTTGCGCCTGGTCGTCGAACGCTCGATTACGCACGACGGGAACGCGGTGCGCTTTCTCGCGCGTAACGCACGCGGGAGAAGTCCGTCGCGTCGCGCATGTATTTCTCCACCGGGGACGGTACGGTGCTGGCCGAGGAAGAGGCCGCCACCGACACCGCCGTGCAGACGCGTCCCGTATCCGTACGGCACCGCCGACGAGTTGCTTGCGGTGTGCCGCTCGTAGCGCCAAGCGGATTCCCGACCTCCTGCGCGCCAACGAATGCGCGTCTGCTCAGTCCCGGCGAAGTGCGCGAACGATTTGTTGGTCGTGGCGCAGTCGATGCACGCCGCGGTCGAGCGCGGATTGACGACGCAAGGCGTGCTGCCGGGGCGGGCGCCGGCGCACGGCGCCATCGCGGGCGGACGCGTTGCGCGCCGCCGATTCACGCCGGTGCCACTGACGCTGGCCGTCTATGCCACCGCGATGGCGGAGGAAAACGCAGCCGGCGGCCGCGTGGTGTCCGCACCGTCGAGCGGCGCCGCGGGCCCCATGGCTGCGCTGTCCAGCACCTGTGGCGTGACAGCGGATCGCTGCAGCAGGACGACCATGCCATCGATTTCCCTGCTCGCCGGTGCGCAGCGGTCGGTGGCCTCTTGCGCCGCGCCGGGGTCAAGCAGGTCGGCTGTCAGGGCGAGGTCGGCGTCGCCGCCGCCATGGCGGCCGCCGGTTACGCCCGCGGTGCTGGGCGGAAGCAATGAACAGATCCTGATGGCGGCGGAACGCGCAGCTCGAGCCGCATCTTGGTGCTTTCATGCAATCCCGCCGGCGGAAGAATCGAAGACCCGCTTGCATCGAACGCAACGCCGTGGCCGCCACGCGCGCCCATAACGCCGCGGTGGCCGCCGTGCAGATGCCCGCATGCCTGTCGAGTCGGCACTCGAGCACGCTCGCCCATTCGATCGTGGAGTCCGGTCGCGCGATGGCCAACCGCCACAAAGACGACTTCCATCGGCGGCGTGGCGATCAATCGTCGAGTGCTGAACGCGATTGCGCCTTCGAGTGCTACAATTACGCCGCGCAGGCAAGGCTTCCGCGCGGATATCGCGTCGGGCTCTCGGCCTCATGTGGTCCGACGACGCCGATCGCCGAGCCGGGCGCCGAGTGCTATCCTCGCGTCGCATTCCTTCGTCCGGAGTTCCCTGCATGTCCTGGCAGCTTGCGCGCTATGCCCTCCTTGCACCGGTAGCCGGATTCCTGCTGTCAGCGTGTGTCGATCCGATCAGAAACGAAGGAGGAGGAGCTCGCCAAGACCACGTTCGCCTGCCAGTTCAACGGCGAGCGATTCGTCGTGCGCTTCGTGGAGGCGAGGCGCGCATCTGCTGTCCGGGCACTGCAGCGGATCACGCTGTATCAGCTGCCGATCCCGGCCAGCTCCGGCGTCCGCTACAGCAACGGCAACATGGAGTTGCGCGGCCGGGGAACCGAATTGCAGTTCATCACGGACAACGTGACGACGCCGCTGCGCGATTGCGAGCCGTACGCGGTGCCGCCCGCCTCGGCGAAATAGACCGGCGTTTCGCAGTCGTGTCGCAACGGGCCTCACCTCTGGTGAATCGCGGTGCCAGCGGCGGGCGTCATCGGCGCGCACGGCGCCATGGGACATGGGCGTCGTCCGCAGCCTACTGCGCGCCGGTTTTGCGCACGCAGTGCGCGACGTGCGGCGCCGAGGCCGAGAGCGCGAGGCGGCGGCGCTCGGTGCGACCTGCCACGCGTCGCCGGCAGCGCTAGTCGCCGCGTGCGAGATCGCGATCGTTCTCGTCGTCGATGCGGCGCAGGTCGACGACGTGCTGTTCGGCCGTGACAGGGCGCGCCGGCGGCGCGCCTGCCCGCGGGCATCGTCGATGATAGCGTCGACGGTCGACCCGATTACGTGACGGCGCTGGCGCCGCGGATCGCGGCGACCGGCGGCGTGCTGATCGACGCGCCCGATCCGGCGGACCGCGCCGCGCCGCCGACAGACGTGCTGACGATGATGATCGCGGGCGCAGCCCGCGGCGCTCGCGCGATGCGGCCCGCTCGCCTCGCGGCCATCGCGGGCACAGGTCTTCCACGTCGGCTCGCGGCCGGGCGATGCCGCGAAATTCAAGATCGTCAACAACCTGCTGGCCGCGGTCAATCTCGCGGCGGGCGCCGAGGCGCTTTCAGCGTTGGCCGTCAAGGTCGCGGACTCGATCCGCAGCAAGTCGTCACTGCCGGTGGTCAACGCGAGCTCCGGCGGCAGCTGGATGTTCGCCGATCGGATGCCGCGGGCGCTCGCCGGCGACGCTGCGCCCGGGCCGCCGCGCGTTCTCGACCAAGGACATCGCAGCATCGCGCCGTCGATTTCGCCAGGCAGCACGGCGCTGAGTCGACGCCCTTCGCGGAAGCCGCGCGCACGGCGCCTCGCCGCGACGGTGGCCGCGGGCTTCGGCGACGACGAGACGACGCGGCCATCGTCAAATGGAATTTGCGCAACGCTAGCCGGATTGTCCGACGCCTGACTGACGGCACTCCTCGGCCCGCGACCGGCTGTGGGGCCGGCGCTCACGCGGAGCCGACACAATACGCCGAACGGCACGCGGGTAATACCGCCAACCCACTGGACACTGGAATCACGATGCCCCTACTCTCTCCGTCTCCTTGCGCCGCGCGTGGCCACCGCCGTCGCGGGACCTCGCTACGTTGCTCGTCTTCGCTGCCGCCCGGCGCGCAGGCGCGCCAAAGCCTCCCGGCCGGCGGCGCGGTGGCGACGCCTTCGCGGGCGGCTGCTTCTGGTGCATGGCGCCGCCCTACGACAAGCTCGACGGCGTCATCAGCGCTACGTCGGGGTACATGGGAAGGCACGGTCAAAGCCGACCTACGAGCAAGTCTCGAGCGGCAGCACCGGCCCACGCCGAGTCGGTGCAGGTCGCTCTACGACCCGTACGAAGGTCGACGCTACGAGAAGCTGCTCGAGGTGTTCTGGCGCAACGTCGATCCGACGGTGACAGGACCGCCAGTTCTGCGACGTCGGCACGCAGTACCGCACGGCGATCTTCGTGCACACCGACGAGCAGCGCGCGGCCGCCGAGAAGTCAAGGCGCAGCTTGCGACGACCAAGCCGTTCAAGGACCCGATCGTGACGCCGGTGGTCGCGGCGACGCGGGTTCTGGCCGGCGGAGGATTATCACCAGGACTACTACATAGAATCCGACCCCGCTACAGCTATCCGCGCTATCGCACCGGGTGCGGCCGCGATCGCGCCTCAAGTCACTGTGGGGAACGCGATCACTAGAACGTGTAGGGAACGCGGCGATGGAAATGAAGCGGCTCACCGGCGGCAGCTGCGCGCTGCCGGCTACGACAGGCCGCGAGCAGCTGCTCGTCGGTGAAGCTCACCGCCGGCACGTTCGAGTACACGGGCGTCTCGCCGGAATATGGCGGCGCTTTCGACGGCGTCGTCGCCATGGAGTTTCTTCCGCGACAGCATCGAGGAGGAGTTCGCCGCCAAGCGGATCCGCTAGCGACGTTGTCGGGACCTAACGGCGGGCGGGTGAACGAAAGCATCAGCGCGCGGGTGTCCCCAGTCGCCGAGCCACGCGTGACGTCAGTTGATCCGCCATCCATTGCATTTCTTCGAAAGAATAGTGATAGGGGTCGGCCGAATAGTGGCTGACGATTACGGCGGGCGGATGGGTCAGTGGCGCGAGGTAGGCTTTGGTCGCCAGGCCTCGGTAGCTCGCGAGGAAATGTGCACCCGGCGCTAATGCCTGCCGCGTTACCCAGAGCGATGATGATGTGATTCATCGGCAGATGGGAAAACACGGACACCACGATCGCATAGTCGAAGGTCGTCGCGAGGACTTAAGCTCGAACCTGTCGGCGACCAGCAAATGCGGTTTTCCTGTCGCGGGTTTACTCGTCGAGCTCGCGCCTGCCGGCTTCGATCGGCAGAAGCGTTGACGTCAATCCGTAGTAGTACCTGCATCCAGGTAGCGGATGAAATGCAAGCCTCCGCGCGGCGCGCTGCCGCAGCCGATATCGAGCAATCGATGCGACGGCAGAAGACCTCTGCTTCCTCCAGATACGCGAATTGCGGTGCGCCGACTTCGTCCCACAACCCTCCCCACGACTCGCGGTGCGCCTTCGCGTCGATCTCGGCCTGCGACAGCTGGCGCATACTCAGTGATCCGCATGCGAACGGCTCTGGGTTCAAACGACGCATTATCCGCCCAGGCGGAACTGACCGGCTGCACGACGCAGTTCGTGACACGAATGCGCGCGTGCGAAGGCGCGCAAGCGCTCCGGATGCGCCTTTAGGGGAACCCGCTCGTTACTGGATCGTCAGCTTGCGGCCGGCGACTTGCGGCTTCTTCGCAGGCTGACCAACTCCGAGCACGCCGCCTTCTGTTTGGCCTGGCTCGGCGTCTCGTCGAGCTCGACCAGCTGGCACGAAGCTGCGATAGACCGCGCCATGGTAGCGTTCGCTTCCGCAGCTGCGATCCGCCATCGCGGCGTTCGTTCGCAGGACTTCGGCGGCGACGGTGACCTGGTTACCTTCGATCGTCACCTGGATATCCTCTTTCTTGACGCCGGGAATCTCGGCGTGGACGACGAGCGTCAGGCTTCTCAATCACGTCGACCTTGATCGCCGCGGCGACCGTATCGCGCGTTTCCCGCGGGCCGGAAAAATCCGCAGGCTGGTCGATACCGGCATCGCCAAGGATCGTAGACTTGCGGCGTATTCATCGTATGTGGCTCCTGTCGAAGAATTTGTTGAACGCGGGCGGCTGCGGCCTCGATGCAGCCGGGGTGCTCACTCCGCTGGCATCGTCAATCTAGAGGGTCAGCAGCGCCGGACAGCCCCTTTGGGCGCGATTCCGCTTGCGTTTCCCAGGCATCAGCCCGACACAAACGATGGGTGGTATTGCATTCGCCACCACGCACGTCTCACTGAGAACGCGCAACGGATGGAGAACGACGATGACAGCAACCCCGACCGCAGCGCAACGCCGCACCCTGGCGACACTGGCTCGAGGCGCGTCGCCGGTTGTTGCGTGCCGAGCTCAGGCCAAACTCAACGCGCAGGACAATCCCGCGTTGCTGGGATTGCGGAGACCGGATGCAGGAAACCGACGACTGGGCGGTCGCCGACGCCCGAAACGGCGCTCGATGTAGCCGGGTATCGCGCGACGCCGCCGAATTTGCGCGAAGTCGAAGCTTGGCGCTCGCGCATGGAAGAGGGCACCTACGGTGCATGCGTCGAATACGGCGAGGCCATTCCCTATGCGCGGCTCGCGGCCAACCCATCGGCCGCGCGTTGCATCGCATGCCAGGAAAGCTCGGCTGCCGCCGCGCTCCGCTCGGGCTCCACAAAAGCACCACCTGAGGCGGCTGTAGCGTTGGGTTTAGAATGGAGGTGTCGACCGTGGCGGTCCGGCGGCCACGGACGCCGCTTCGTCACCACTGCGATGAACTCTGGCGACTACCGCCGCCTTGCGGTCGCTCGGAAGGCGCCAGGTCAGCGAACTTTCGTTCCGGCTCGTGGGTGACCTACGGCAATCGAAACCGCCGCGATCTCGCGCTGCCCGGTGCATGGCGGCCGCGTTCGATGCCGGCGTGAATTTTTCGGTCGCCGGGTCTACACTGAAGGCGAGTCGGAGACCATCATGGGCACCGTGCTGAAATGAAAGCAGCGACGCTCGTCGTATATCGTCTCGACCAAATTCTTCTGGGGGATGCGACAGGCCCAGCAGAAAAAAACACGTTGAACCGGAAGTACCTGATGCAGGCGATCGATGATTGCTCGCGCGCGCCTGCGTGACCGTCTGACATCGTGTTCTGCCATCGGCCCGATCCCGAAACGCCGCTCGAGGAGATAATTGCAGGCGATGTCTCCGACATTATCGCGGCAGGCAGGTCAGCTACTGGGGCACGTCAGATGGACGCGGGCGAGATCGCCGCGGCGTGGCATCATAGGACCGCCACCATTGGCACAAGCCGGTCACCCAGAGCAGCCGCAATACAACCTCCTCCATCGCGAGCGCGTCGAACGGGAGTACGCGCGGCTCTATGTCGATCTCGGCCTCGGCACCACGGTCTGGAGTCCGCTCGCCTCAGAAATACCTCACCGGCAGATACAACGACAGCATCAGCAGTTCGCGGAGTACGCTGGGGGCTACGAGGAGTGGCTGGCCGAGCGGCTGACCGACGCCGACAAGATCGCCAGAGTCAGAAGCTGATGCCGATCGCGCGCGAACTGAACTGTACGCTGGCGCAAATGTCGCTGGCCTGGTGCCTCAAGAAGCCGCGCGTGTCGACGGTGATCACTGGGCGCGAGCAGGCTCCGCGCAGGTGCGCGAGAATATCTGAGCGCATCCTGGCGTCGTTGAGCAGAAGCTCGGCCCGGAATCGTGGCACGTATCGACAGCATCGTTTCGGCGTGACCTGGGATACCGATGCATGGCCGCTCCTGTCGCCCTCGTTTACGGCCGCCAGCCGCGGCATCAGCGCGGCCTGCGCACGCAGGCGGGCGGCGCGCGGCTATCGCGATGTCGCTGTCTTTGCGCATGACTCGGCAAAGTCGAGCGTGCGGGACGCTCGCGCGGGAGACGCGGCGGCGGCGCGACGCGCGGCGCGGCGTCGGTTCCGCCGATCTGGCGGTCGGCGCTTTGTCGTGCAGGAGACGATCGCGGCCTATGGCCGTATCGATGCTGCGGTGGTCAACAACACGGGGACACCCGCGCAAGGGCGCACTGCTCGAAGCTCATGCGACAGCGGCTGGCGCGCACGGGGCTCGGCGTCGCTGCTGCTGAACGTCGTGCGCGTGGCGCGCCATCGCGACGCCGGCGATGCGGGCGCAAGGCGGCGGCGCGTTCAGTGAACATCTCGACGTTCGCGGCGTTCCGAGCCGGACGCCGCTGCTTTCCGGTTTCACTCCGCTGCTGCGCGGCGTTGGGCGGCTTCTGCACGATGTGCGCGGACCGGGAGGCGAAACGCAACATCAGGATGAACAACGTGCTGCCCGGCTTCACCATCGACACGCGGCCGGTGAACGAGGCCGTCCGCGCGACGATTCCCGCCGCGCTACGGCCGGGCCGCAGAGATCGCCAAAGCGGTGGCATTCTGACTGTACGCCGAGATGCGGCACCGTATCTTGCGGGCAGAACACTGCGCGTTTGTCGACGGTGGGGCTCACCCGATCCGCTATGATTAGCCCGATGCGTGCACCGCGCCGCGCTATTTTCCTGCTCTTGTCGGGCGGAGGCCGCGATGGCGCGCGCTATTCAGGATAACCTGCTGGCCGGCAGTCCGCCAGCGGCGCTCGGCGTGCGCGCCGGCGGCGACCCTGCGCGCCCTGCCCCGCATCGCCGGGCGTGCGGTGTCGAGGCCAGGCGGCCGACGCCGAGCACCGGGTCGCTCCGCTGGCGTGCCGCGAGCAGCGCGGCGCGACGCGACTACCTTCAGCGAAGCTGGCCCCGCACTGGTCGCCGCGCTGGCGCAGCAACCTCCATCGTCGCGCAGCACGATGGCTATCTCTATGCGACGTTCCAGACGCCGCTCATGGGTTTCGTCGACGACGTCCGAGTTCTTCGTCGACCCGGCGCGCCGCGCAATCGACGTGCGTTCCGCGTCGCGTCTCGGCTATCGCGGTTTCCGGCGTGGATCGCCAGACGCATCAGAACAGCTGCGCGCGGCGTTCGTGGAGGCGGCAGCGCGTGAGATCCTCTTTCGAGCTGGACCGAGGAACAACGCTCCGCCGTGCCCCGTCTATCGCGCCTGCGCGGGAAGCGGAGGCGGGAACGGGCGATACGCGCTGATCTGGTTGGCTATCGCGCCTCGCCGGCAGGGGCCCGAAGCGCAGGCCGCGATCCTGGCGCGCGCGAGCTGACCGCGCGCGACGGCATCCGCCGCCGCCGCCGCGCTACCGCACCGACTCTGCGCACCGAGCTACCGATCGCGAGGCTCGTTAGGAAACTGCTGGGCCCGCGGCGGATGGGAAATCGGTGCTGGCCGCGACGAAGAGTGCGCGGGATGGCCATCTACGGCACATCGCTGGGCGCCGAGTCCGGGCACGCGCCGCCTGCAGCGGTCGGCGGCGCCATCGAGATTCCGTCGCCGCGGTCTCGGCGGCGGCGCGACAACCTGCAGGCCGCGGTCTTCGGCGTCAGGCGCGACGGGCTGGTCTCGAACGCACTGAGCCTCATCCTCGGCGATCGCGGAAGCGCAAGCGCACTGACACGCATCTGGTCTACTCGTCTCCGGCGTCGCGGGACTCGCCGCCGGCGCGTTTCACGCCATGGCGGCGGGCGAGTGACGTATCGGTGCGCTCGCAGCGCGAAGTCTTGGCTCGATATCAGATCGCCGCGAGCGCGACGAGTTGAAGCGGCGTATCGGAAGCGGAAGCGCAGGAACTGGCGCTGATTTACGCGGCCCAAAGGGTTTGCCGCAGAAGGAGGCGTCGAAGCTCGAAGCAGATCGTGGCCGATCCGGGCATGCGCTCCTGACGCGCGCGCGCGCGCGGGGTGGGCCTCAACCCGGACGAGCTCGGTTCACCGCTCGGCGCGGCGGCGAGAGGCTCGTTCGCGTTGGCGTTCGCCGTGGGCGCCGCGCTGCCGCTGGTGCGCGTTCCTGTTCGCGAGCGGGGACGCGCGCGTTGCTGTTCGGCACGGTCATTACCGGCATCGCATTGTTCAGCATCGGCTCGACACTGTCGTTGTTTCACGGGCGCAGCGCCTGGTGTTCCGGGGACGCGCACTGCTGTTGCTGGAGCGCGCTCGCCGGCGGCACTTTGTCACGTGACCTGGGATCGGACGTCTTTTACCTGGTGTCGCGCTCGGCTGATCGCGAGCCGCCGCCGCGGCAGGCTTGCTAAGCGCTGCGGTCCCCTGCGGGCGATTGTCGGCAGAAGTATCCGGCCCAGCGCAGGCTCCTCTGTCGTCCTGAAGCCCGACGCGACCGATCGTTGCGGCAGCGCCGCCGTGGCTATTCGCGGCGCGATCCGAGCGCGTCGAGGGCGAGCCCCCTCCCGGTAGCACACCGTCGCGGTCGTCACCGCCGCCGGCGGCGACTGGCTCGCCCGCACGCCGCGTACTCTCGCCCGCGTCGCAGATTCGCGCCGTGTGTGGTCGTTCACATCGACGAGATCGATCGACGATGCATTTTTCGCGCGCGCAATCAGGCTGCGCGGTGGCGGCGCGGGCGCCGCTGTTCGACGCGCAGTCATACCGGCGCGCGCCTCGTGCATGGCGGAGTCCGACGGCCTTCCGGCGTCATCGCCGATCGCTACGGCGAGGTGATCGTGCTGCAATGCCTGTCGGCGGGCGCCGAGCGTTGGCGCGACGTGCTCGTGCTCCGCGCTGGCCGCGACCCCGGGCGTCCGCTGCGTGTTCGAGCCGCTTCGACGTCGAGGTATCCGCGCGCTCGAAGGTTTGCCCGCGACGCACCGGCGTATCCTGGCCACGCGCCATCGCCGGTCACCATTCGCGAGGACGATCTCACCGTGCCGCGTGGATCCGGTCGCGGGCCAGAAGACGGGGGTTCCTATCTGGACCAGCGCGACAATCGCCGCCTCGTGAGCGGCTTGCGCGCGGCCGGCGCGTGTTGAATGCGTTCTGCTACAGCGGCGGCTTCACGCTGGCCGCGCTCGAGCGGCGCGGCGCAGCGTGATCTCCATCGACAGCTCGGCCGACGCGCTGGCGCTGGGCCGCGAGAACGTCGCACTCAATCCGGCGCTCGACGCAGCGGCGGAGCAACGCAGTGGCTCGAGGCGGATGTCTTTGCCGGTCTCCGGCGGCTGCGCAGCGAGGGCGCGGTCGTTCGATCGACCGTGCTCATGATCTGCCGGAAGTTCGCGCCGACCGCCGCCCACGCGGAGCGGCGCGATGCGCGCTACATAGGACATCAACCTCGCTCGCGCTCAAGTTGCTGGCGCGACGGGCTGCTGGTGACGTTCTCGTGCTCCAGCGGGATATACGGCGGATCATGTTCCAGAAAAATCGTCGCGGGCGCGGCGCCGATGCCGGCGCAGCCGCCGCTGGTCCCCGCGCCGGCTCACCGCCAGCGCCGAGTAACCAAAAAAATCGGTGGCGCTGACCATTCCCGAAGGCGATTATTTGAAGGGCTTTGGTGATCGGAAGAGTTGATTCGGAATCAGCGAATTCTCTGAGAGACTCGAGACGCAGGACGACATCGAGCGATGATTTCTCGACGCCTCTGTCTCATTGGCAGAAAGAAGTATCGGGCATTGCCAAAAAGAAACGACCGCAAACCGGATTGCTCCGCTGCGGCCTTGTCAGCCCCTCGTCGGATGGACGGGAGTGCACCGACCGTGTTCCCTGCAACTCGTTCGCGCTACGCGGGCGCCTTCATGCACTCGCTCGACTGGGCGTTCTTCCTGTTCCGGCGGTCTGCTTGTTGCATCGCCATCTTGCTCTCCAGGTTCGCCGGTGGGTGGCGCAGCCAGACGACAGGTTTTCATGAACGCCGCTTTGCGTTCGTCACCTGCTTGCATACGCCACTGCACGTGCATGCCTTCATTTTATCTTGCTGCGCGTTGGAGAAGCGGCAGTGTCGGTGGCCGCAGTCTTGGCGTCTGCCGGAGTCTTAGCCGCGTCGGTCTTGGGCGGAGTCTGGGCAAACGCGGAAGTCGCGACGGCAAACGCGCCCGCGACGATGAATGCTGTTAACTTGTTCGCCGCCATCCTGGAGGAGAGTGAAGTATCGGGTCGCGGCTTTGATGCCCGTTGGCGCCTCGTCGATGCCTGCTGCCGATGCGATGCCGGGCGAGGTCTACGGCATCCCTAACGCGCGCGGCAACGGTTCGACCTTCGCCAGCCGGGGTATTTTAGCCGCCATACCGCACCGCAGCAAGCCGTTGTAGCAGACACTCCCCAGTGCGGGCGGAATGCGGTAATATGTTGTTTTGTAAGCTAATTCGTCAAAGCCTTGCGAATCCAGCGGATTGATACGTGAGCAACTTCTACAAAAATCGCGCGAATCGTCGCAAATTCTCGGGAGCACGCAAAATAATTGCAGAACCCGAACTCGACCATCCAGGCGTTGCGATTTGACCCGGGCTGCGCGGATCAATTCTCGGATCACTGAGTTTGGCGACGATTAGTCAGAGCGCGCTTGAAGTGCGCTGGCGGCATCACGACGACGTCCGGCGAAATGCGCCTCAATGGTCAGGATGGGGCTGCATCGCCGCCATGAGATCGCGGACCGGTCGATCATGTAGCGATGATTCGCATCGCCAGGCGGTTGCTGAGCACCGCGCGCGGTAGACCGTTGAATCGTGCTCAATGGCCGGGCACGCCCAGGACGGGCAGGATCAACGTGGAAGAACGTGTCGGATGCTCGATTGATGAAGGTAGGGATGACTTCCGGGCGGTTGCAGCTGCATTCGGCGGTGCCGCGCCCGTAAAAATGCGAGTCGCCATCCCTCCGGCGGAATGCGGTAGCGTGCACACGGCGTAGACGCCGGGACCAAGGCGGAAGCAGCTCGTTGAACGACGGTGGGCTGTGGTGCGTGCGCCATCCTGGATGTACGCCGGTGTCGAGATCGGAGATCTCCAGCGCGCGATCCGTGATGAAATGATGATCGAGCCCTGCGTAGGTAGAACTCGATCCCACGGTCATGATCGAAGCCGCGACATGACATTGGTCACCGCGAAGAAGGCCGCGGTTGACGCAACGCCCGTCGCAGTGGCGCTTACGGTGGCCACGCGCCCTCGGCGAGTTCGCCGTGAACGGAAGCGCGCTAGCAGCTCCGCTGCGTCTGTGAACGGTCGCGGTGGTAGACGCCGCAAATGCCATTTCTTTGGCGGCTTTGTGGGACGATTTCTGCGCTCGTGCGGGTGACAGCGAAGTCGCCCAGGGGCCCGCTCGTAGGGGCGAGAGAACGTCTGAGCACGCCAGCAACCACGTTACCGGCGCTGTCAGTCGTGACAACCTGAAACGGTTTTGCGAAAGTGGTATTGTTGACTGCTGCCTGATTGTCGCTGCCCGGTACAAGCCCGCGATCGCTGCTGGTGGCCCGGCGGAGGATGCTGGGGTAAACGGCTGGCGTAAAAACCGGCCGGCCCGCCGGGCCAGCAGCGTGTATTGACGGGCTGGTCAAACTTCGAGTGAGAAGTTCACCTGACCGTTGCCGTTTGCGACGCCCGACGTTCCGCCCGAGAGAGTGCCCGGTCCCGTGGCCGTAACCAGTTCGCTAATCAGTGCTGCCGGATGTTGACTCGGAATGAAGCTCTACCACCCGTTGAGCCACGTTATTTGCATCGCGAAAAGAGCGCCCGCGGCGCTGCGTTCTCGGCGGGTTCACCAGGCTGATTGGTACGGGATTGAGGGCACCACAAACGTCTGCCTGACCAGATCGACCGTCGATTTCCCACCGCATCGCCAGAGTGGTGTTGCGCGCATCGCGGCATGGCATTTGCCAGTAGTGGCGCGAGCGACCCGTCCGGCAGGATGAACGGTGGAATTTTCACGGCAATCGGTGTTGCTGAGATCGGCTCAATGATGTTACCGCCAGTGTTTCCAGCGACGAACAGGTTGCCGGTCGCGAAAACGGTGGATCGCTGGTTTATCATCGTAGACGGCACCACCATTGGCGCCAGCTGTATTGTTGTTGAAGGTATTACATTAGAGGTTGCCGGCACCACCGTTGACAATGCCGATACCGGCGCCGAGAATGACCTTGTTTCCCCGAAACATCGTGTTAACAACGTCGGCGGTTCCAGGTCCTTGGATCCCAAGTCCACGCCGCCAAATGCGGTTCCGCTGGCGCCGGCCACGTTGTTGGTGATGATCGAGTCTTCGGCGCGTAGAGCGTGCCAGCGTTGTGATTCCCGCGCCGAGCGTCAGCAATAAAGC
>ERZ1370068.4877-contig-3927_pt1 | contig 62191 bp, 70 predicted proteins | sample MGYA00561227_ERZ1370068 | MGnify/ENA primary metagenome ERZ1370068 (study PRJEB38410, sample SAMEA6850437) | metagenome | study: Metagenomic assessment of the ecological functions of the soil: analysis of the soil microbiota associated with the...
TCGCGTTTTTTCCCGTTTGATTTTTACGCTTTTCGGGTTTTTTTCGTAAAGCGTGGCGTGGTAGGTGCTGGTTGTCAGTGATCAAAGGCGTATGCCCGTCGCCTGGTGGCCGACACGAATTTCACAGATGCGCCGCTGCAGTCGCCAATGGTGACTGCCATTGGGTCGATAATGATGAATTTGACGGCGGCGATCCCGTTGTTGGCGATGAGGATCTTCTCGATGACTCGGTTCCACCGTGCGTCTTCACGTATGCCGCGACGCCTTCCGTCCCGCCGATCGCACTCATCAAATAAAACAGCCTCGTCGTTCAGGTTGCTGTCAGGACGCCCGGAGCCAGGTCCAGTGGATCCGAACCGGGGTCCAGAGGCACTATTTCCGTGGGGCTCAATCCGCGATTGGGCCGCGTGATCGTCGACGCTGGCACGCCGCCCCCGTTGGCGGGCGGTGACGCATCTCGCTCACCCGCTCGGTATTACCCGCGGGCCGGGGCATCATCGGCCAAGATGTATCTGACGCCCGTTTGAGACGCAGAATCTTGATTATTGGGATACAGCGGAGATGAAGCAGCGTACGAAACTGGCAGGATCAAAATCCTTCACAGGCAAGGTAGCGCTTGACCAAACGCGTGTGAGCGGTCAAATGTCTTCAACGGTAAAGGTGCGAAAAAGCGAAAATCGTCGGAACGTTACAGGGTACCATGGTCTCGATTGCCGCGATGTTCATTGCCGACCGCACGAATAAGGCGGTTCATGTCGAGTGAACATCTCCTCCCGCAATGTTGGGCCACGCCTGCCCGGTCATGGCGGCCACGCGCCCGCGGAACGGTGAGCCGACCGCAATCGCCACCTTATCGCGGAGATATTCGGCGAGTGCCGTCGCGGGCCGCGCGGTGGTAGACGTTCGGGCGGTCATTGTGGGTCCGCCGCAAGGCCGTCTTCTGGAACCACATGAAACACGAGAACCGCTAACAACGGCAACAGCAGCAACGGCCACGGTGCCGAAAAACTGGAGCGTGGCGATAGATACTGAGCCAAAACAACCTTGCGATGGGAGCAAGAAGAAAACGACGAAGTATTCGGATAGACCGCCCACAGGGGTGTATTCAAAGTATATCGGGATTGGGCTCGACCACCCGCGAAACGCCGCACCACGGAAAGCGACAAGATACTGCCCGGCCAGAATGAACGTCGCCAGGGCGAACCGACGGCGCTCGTCGCGTCCGGAGCGGACGCACACAAGGGCGCCTATAAGGTTGCGAGCGCAGTCATTAAAAATGCCCAGCAGTGCTCCCCGGTGCGAAATAGCAGAGGAGCCGCCCTCCAGATTGTGCCGCGCCCCTTTCAATTCGTCGGGAAAGAAGCAGTGATGCTCGCATCGATCGTGGTGTGTAGAGCTCAAACTCAAAAAGTCCCGATGCTGCCAAAAAGATGTGAGCGCGGCTCCCCATCCAGGCTTGCGGAAGAACTCGGTCTTTGTTCTCCCGCCAGCGAGGCGGCAAGGAACGCGATCGCGACCACGGCTGGGAACGGGCAGGCAAGTACTGTGTAGATCCCGACGACGACAAAATGGAGCCAAATCATCGGGCTGCGTGATGATCGCCGCCCGACATGCATCCGCCGCTGGAGAGGCTTTCTCCCGTCCAATCCCCGCCCAAACCGGAATAATTAGCAGCGGATGAGAATTCATGCTGATTAGTTCTGGGGCGTCCGCAGAGATATTAAACAGCAAAGAAGTGGGCACGTGCCCGGCGATATGAGGATTACCGCCAGCCACCCAGCCGCGACGGCCTTGGCGGCGGATTGAGTTCGAGCTTCACGAACGCCATCGCCGCTCACAACCACAAACACCTCGACGGCGGCGGCGACATGCACGCCGACTCTTCTGGTAATCGGGATTGGAAAACACCCGGCCGCGCAGAAATTCCGGCATCCACGGCGTTAGCGAAAAACCACAGTTCACTCCAGACCCTGTAGCGGGCCGGATAGACAGCTCCAACCTGCCAGCGGAGAAATCCGCCCGGTTCCGCAGAAGAAAGTCAGGAGGCAGTGCGCCTGGTCGAGATAGCTGGACGCGGGCTCTTCCGCTTCGGCCAGAGCCAAAACGCAGCAACGTGTTATAACAACGGCAACAAAGCGAAAGCCTGTAGGCCGATGAGCAGCAGCGCGCGATACGGAAACCGGCGTGACTGAGATTTTAGTTTTCGCCTGGTTGAGCGAAGACGCCAGCCCCGGCTACGACCGGCAGCGCCGGGCAGTGTCCCACAACGGTGAGTACCTGGGCAGACTGGGGATCACGCCGGCGATATCAGCGCTGCGGGCTTCAAAAGCGCCGATCCTGCGTACACTTCCCATCGCACGCGGCAGATTGGGGCGATCCTTTGCCAAGGCCTCGCTGAGAGGGGTCAAGCTGCTCAGGGTAGCTCTGTTTGCCCGCGCACGATGATGGTCGGGCAGTAAGGTACGCGGCATCGAGGGCTAGAGAGGGCGACTGTTGACGACGCGGTCGCCGCAACGCACGCAATCAAATACCGACCGTTTGATGCCAATATCGGGTAGCTGGGGCGTCGGATCAGGACTTTTTTTTCACTCCGCAGATCGCGCGCGGGGCGTCACTCTGGCGCTCGTCGCGTATCGCCGTCGGTCAGCTGAAGAGCGAAGCAGATCCGGGAACTCGCGAATTGGAACGGCCTTCACGCTATTGTTGCGGCATCCGCTGTGCTGGTGGTCGTGATAGGCCTCAACGCCGTCGAGATGGGTCGATCATCGCGCGCACGTTGCGAGCTGCGGATCCTATGGGGACGATCCTTCCAGTGGACCCTGGTCGGCCATTTCTTCAATCAGATATTTCCAAGCCCGATCGGCGGCGATGTCGTCCGTGGCGTGCTGGCGGGGCGTGGGAGCTGGCGACATCGGCGGCACGGTCACGAGCATCGCCTTGGACCGGCTCGCGGCTTCGTCGCGCTGTCCTGGCGCTGATCGCCGTGCGGCCAGCCGTTGCTCCTGCGCGTTTCAATGACACGCCCGCTCTCTCGCCTGGGCCCTTGGTGTCGTTCTGCGTTGGGTCTGTGGCGCGGTCATCGCTCCGTTCGTCCTGGCCAGAGTCTTTGGCCGACCATCTTCCCGGGCGTGCTGCGCGAGGCGGTGCGCCGCTTCTCCGACGACGCGCACCGGCTGATCGCGTCCCCGCTGCTCGCGTGCGCGGCCCTGCTCGATCGCGCTCGTGATGCACGGCTCCAACTATGTGTTGACCGCGGCGATCGCGAACCAGCTCGGCGCTACCGTCTCGCTGTTGGATGTTCTGCTGGTGGTGCTGACGGTCGTGCTGGTTGCGAGTCTGCCGATCTCGATCGGCGGGTGGGAGCGCGCGAGGCGGCGCTTGCGGTCGGCTTCACCGCGCTTGGCCAGCCCGCGTCCGTGCGCCGTGGCCACCTCGCTCGTCATCGGAATCGCCAATGTTGTCTCCGGCTTCCCGGCGCAGGTAGCATGGGGCCTGCTGCCGCCTGCGGAGCGGCGCACTGGCAGCCTTGAGTAAGACCGGCGAGAGACCGCTTGACTATGCGCGACTCAGAGATGATCGGTTGAGCGTGCAGTTCGAATCGGGAGTCTGCGCCAGTATCATGCGGGTCACGGACATCCGGAGCTGCCGATTGAGCGAGCGTACCAGAGCATTTGCCGGCAGGATGGGCGCCCCGACGTCAGCATCATTATTGCCGACCTTCAACGAGAAAGACAACATTGTCTCGCGCTCGTCGAGGAGCTGCGTTCGCGCTTCCGCGCTGGCCGCTACAGTTACGAGCTTCTGGTCGTCGACGACCAGAGTCCCGACGGCACGGGACGTGATCGTGGCAGACGGCGTTTGCCGGAAGATCCCCGGCGTCCGCGTGATCGTCCGGCGCAAGAACCCCGGGCTCGCCTATTCGGATCCGTGAAGGCATCGAACGCTCGACCGGCGCGATTATCCTCGTGATGGACACCGACTTCAATCACAAGCCTACGGATGCCACGCTGCTGTTCCAAGTCGCGCAATACGTCGACCTGCGTCGTCGGCTCACGCTTCACCTTCGGCGGCGGCATGTCGGACCTGCTGCGCTACTATCTGAGCTACCTCTATAACATCTTCTTGCGCCTCACTCTCGGCACGCGTTTGACGATAACCTGAGTGGTCTTTTTGCCGTCAAGCGGGAGCGGATGTTTGAGCTCTGACTTCGATAAGATCTTCTGGGGCTACGGCGATTATTTCTTTCGGCTCTTGCTTCTTTCGCAACGCGCTGGTTTTCTCCACATCGAGGTGCCTGTCTCACTATGGGAGTCGCCTCGGCGGTGAAAGCAAGACGCGGTTCGTCGGAATTTTCGCCAAGTACACTCGCGAAGTCTTCTACCTCATAGCTTTGACAGCTCTTGATCGATGGTAAAGCCGACGTTCTTCCAGCGAAATTGCGGCGTGTCGAATTTGTCGCGGACACGACTTTGATCCTCGTCATCGATCTCGGCCATCAAGCGCTTACCGGTCGCTTTCCAGCCTCGGCAGAGCCCGATCCGCCGAGCTGCGCGCCGCTGGTGCTCGTCCGCTGCACGGATCGTGGCCTCGTGCAGATGCGGCACTCGGTGGACACCGGCGAATTATTCTGCCGACAGCTATGGCTATCGCCCGGCGGCATCAACGCAACGATGCGGCAATCGTCTGTCCGGCATCACGGCACGCCTCCAGGATCGCGTCGTCGCCTTGCGGGCGGAGATGCCGTGCTCGACATCGGCTGCAATGATGGCACGCTGCCGGATGTCTGATGCGGAACTCGGTCGTCTTTCGCGTCGGGATCGATCCCTTGGCTGAGATGTTCAGACAGGGTACCGGGCCGGACCTCAGCGGTGCGCACCGGATTCGTCGACCGCCGACGCGTATCTCTCAACGAGCGGCCGCCCGAGTGCTCGCGCCATCACCCTCGACGGGCGATGTTCTATGACCTGAGGATCCGGGGGCGTTCGTCTCCGACATCGATCCGGTAACTTGCACCTCGACGGCATCTGGGTCCTGGAGCAGAGCTATTCGCCGACCATGCTCGAGCAGAATCTCCTTCTGACACCATCTGCCACGAGCACCTCGAGTACTATGCGCTGGCGCAGATCGACCGGCTGGTCCGAGCACGCGGCTTGCGATCTTCGACGTGTGCCTCGAGCGGCAATCAACGGGCGGCAGCTTTCGACGTGATCTGTCACGAGCGGCGCCGTGATGCGACCAACCAGGCCGAACCGGGGCGATCGTGCGGAGCAGCTTTTGAAACGCAGCCGCATCACCTGATGTCCGAGCAACCTCGACGCCGACGCCTTTTCAGCGCGCAGTATCCTCGATCCGGCGATCGCCTGCGCGCATTGATCGAAGCCGGAGGTTTTCGCGCGGCAAGAAGATCTAATGCGCTTACGGCGGCGCTCCACCTGGCGGGCAAACGTGCTGTTCCAGCACTTTGGCCTGGATGCGAGCCTGATCTGCGCCTGTGCGGATAAGAACCCCATGAAGCTGGGTTGCCCGTCGCCACACCCGGCTACCAACATGGGCCGGATCATCCCTGAAGATGCCGCGCGGGCAGACGCCGATCACCCCTGAAAACACTGCCGTGGTCCCCGCAGATCGAGTTCCTTGCGCGGGAGACCGGAGTTCAGGGCGAAGGGCGGAAAGTTCATTTTTCCGCTGCCCAGAGATCGGATGAGTCCGCTGGACACCGCGGTGAGAACGCCAACCGCGGGAGGCAATCGCGTGGCGGAAACGGATCTGACCATTCGAGCCCGCCCTGCCTCATTTCGCCGACTTTCACGAGCACCACTGACGGTCGTAGAACTGCAGCAGCCGCCCGTCTGCGTCTTCGGCCGCAGATGATGCGCCAAAATCTTCCACGCCGCTTGACCGGAACCAGTCGGCACAGTGAGCGTTGAAAAAGTTCCGTGCCCATAACGCCCGAACGACCGGTCATCGCGGGTGGTCGACGGGCGATGCTGAGCACCGACGCTCGTTCCATGCTGGAGTGCCGAGCATCGGTCGCGAGATTGAACGCAAGCGACAGGATCTGGCAGAGTAGGCGCGGGTCGAGCGAGCAACCGGATACAATATCCGGCCATCTCCGTGAGGCTCGGAAAGAATCGAACGATTTGAGCAGGCTCGAAGCGTGTAGGCGCTCCCGCGGCAAAAAGCCGCAGCGCGAGCCGCCCCTCCTTCCTTCGGCATAATCAGCACGACAGCCTGGCCTCGAGGTCACGCAGGTAGCGACAGAAGCCTTTGCGGAAGTGGAAACCGTCCGGCATGTGAGCGAGGGCTCCTGCCACGCGCCGGGCAAGCGGTGTGAAGCAACCCTCAATTTCCCGAAACGTGTCAGCACCTTCGCGCCTCGAGTCTGGCAACCCCGTGCCAGCCTTGCCGAGTACATCGCGCATGGGCCATCTGAACTCCGGGTAATCGAGCCGGTGGGCCAGCGTAGCACCTGGGCGGCGAAGAATCGCCAGCGCAGCCTGAGCACTCCAAAACGATCCTGGCCCAGGAAGCAAGGGGAGATATGGTGAAGAAGTCGACCATTGCTTGGGCGTCGTCCGACACTGTTTCGGCGCCGAGGAACCGCTCGTGCTCGACGCGCTACGTTCGAGCTGCAGATCCGGGTGGGCGCCTGTGCTCAGAGCGCCTTGTGCGGACGGCCAGCGGATCTCATGCGGGGCGCCAGCCGCGAGCACCGCCGTGTCGAACGGTACAACCGCAACCGAAGTCACGCTGCGGGGGCTGAACCTTGAACCCGGCGCCGAAGGCGATCGTTCCGGCCTTCGCCATCCGCCGCGGCAGCCAACATGGTGTTGTCGCTGGGCCTCAGCCGCTCTTACGCCGGACGATCACGACCTCCTCGGACACGCGGCTGCTCGATCCAGCCGGAAATCCGGCGCCTCAGAACCCCACGCACCAAAGCAGTCATGCCGGTTCATCTCTACGGCAACGTCGTGCCGAGATGGACGGCATCACGGCCGCCGCATCGGAGTTGGGTCTCGACGTGATCCGAGGACGCCGCCGAGGCCTCCTCTCGCGCTACAAAGCGCCGCTTTGCCGGGACCATCGGCCGTGCCGGCACCTTTAGCTTCCATGCCACCAAGACGATCACCACCGGCGAAGGCGGGATGGTTTTGACGGCTGACGATGAGCTCGCGGAACGCCGCCGCACTCTCCGAGATCACGGAATGCGGAAGGACAAGCGCTGGCTGGGCACTGACGCTTCGTCGGCCACAACTTCCGCCTGACCAACCTGCAGGCTGCGATAGGCTGTGGCCAAACTTCAGGGCGTCTCGATCACATTATCGCCGAGCGGCATAACATCCGCATGAGGCTACAAAGCCCGGCTCGCAGGTGCAAATGGGATCAAACTCCAGCATTTCGATAAAAATGTCGAAACCGGTCGTTTGGGCAGCATCGGTCGTGCAACTCGATGAGGGTGGAGACCCGGATACGGTGCGCGCGACGAGACAAAGCGTAATGGCCGGCATGGCGAACGATGGCATCGAAACTCCGTCCCGGCTTCTACGATCTCAGCCTGTTGCCTCCCCTACGGCTGCCCGCCGCTGCCCATCGCGAGTCACGTCAGCGCCAGCAACAATAGCGCTCCCGACCTACGTTGGACTAAACGCCGACGATCTCGACCATATTTTGCGAGAGCCTCAGGACGCGCCTAAATGAAATCGAATAGCGATATGGGATTTCAACCGCGACTTCTGCGGCGCTATATCGAAACCGCGCCCGCCGCCCTTGCGCGCAGTGATTGAGCGGTCGCTGGAATGCGAGATTTTGGCGACGCAACCTGGTTCAATCGGCCAATTCTCGACATCGGTTGCAGACGGAATATTTGCCACGACTCCTGTTCCCCGATCGTATCGATACCGGCATCGATTATGATCCCGACGAGATCGCCCGCGCAAAAACTCATGATCGCTATCACGATGCTGGATCGCATGCGGCGCGCACGCAATCCCGAAACCCGACGGCAGCTACCGAACAATATTCTCCAACAGCGTTCTTGAGCACATACCAGATCTTCTCCCGGTCCTTGTCGAACAGCGGGCACCACTCGCTCGCGCCGGGAGGGAGCTTCTACGTCACGATCCCGACCGACCGGTGGGAAAGAGCGTCATTGTTAGCGCGCTCCCTCCACGCGCTTGGGCTGCATGAGCTCGCGAAAAGCGTATGCTGGCTTGCGGCCACCTCCTTCTGGCGACACTACCACGCATATGGAGAGGCCCAGTGGATCATGCGTTCTTCGCCTCGAACAAGCCGGCTTCAGAAAGTTACGCAAGTGCAATATCGATGCTATGCGCCGCCTAATTTGACGACCTTACTTGATGTCCCCACCGTGCTTGCGGCGCCCGCAATGGTGAGCAAGAAGGTATTGGGCCGTTGATCGCCATTCCAGCCCTTCGTCAGTCGTTGGCGCCGCTGATTTTCCGCCTCTTTGGCAGGTCCCGTTTCGACATGTCAAAGACAGAGCGGTGGGAATTTGATGTTTTTGGCCTCACGAAGGAAGTGGACAGCGCCTGATGGCCGGCACGAGCCTCTTTCGGCAAGGCGGGGGACCCTAACGGCCGCGCCATTCAGGCACCCCCGTCGCCCTGGACGCATCCATCAATCTGAAATTGATTCACCCCCGTTGTCCGTGTCACGCAGCGCGTCGTCTCTGGCGCCGGAAAGCGCGGCCGTGTGCCACGAGGTCGGAAAGCTTGAAATCGCTTTGCAGACGCCCTCATGGTAGGCGACGTGGCGCGTTGCTGGAGCTTCAATATGACCGGTGACTTGTCGAAGCATGCTTCACCCTCGGCGGCGGCATGGGGAAGATCTGGTCGAAGGCATGTCCAAGAGCTGGATGTGGTCGGCCATGGCCATGCAGGACATCAGGATGCGCTATCAGCGGCTCGCTTCTGGGACCGTTCTGGCTGACGATCAGCATGGTCATCATGATCGCTGCCATGGGAGTGATCTATGCCCGTCTGTTCAACATGGAAATCAGCCGCTACTTGCCGTTTCTGACGGTCGGCCTGGTGATCTGGAACTTCGTGTCGACGGTGATCATCGAGGGCTGCCAGACCTTCCTCTCGGCTCAAAACGTCATCACGCAGGTGCGTATGCCCTTCTCGGTTCACGCTTGGCGCACCGTGTACCGCAACCTGATCGTGCTGGCGCACAACATGGTGATCGTCCCGTTGGTGCTGATCATCTTCCATGTGCCGGTCGGCTGGACCGTCATCTTCATCGTGCCGGCGCTCGTCATCCTCACGATCAACGGCATCTGGATCAGCATTCTCCTGGGAATGATCAGCGCACGCTATCGCGACGTGCCGCCGATCGTGACGAGCTTCGTACAGGTCATATTCTTCGTCACGCCGATCTTCTGGCCGCCGGAGGCGCTCGGGATTTGGATGCAGGCACTGCCGCTCAATCCCCTGTTCGCGGCAGTCGACGTCGTGCGCGCTCCCTCCTGGGCAACGCACCCTTGACCTATTCGTGGCCGGTGCTGTTGATCGTTACAGTCATCGGATGCGTCGGCACCTTCGCGCTGTTCGCAAGGTTTCGGTCGCGTATCACCTATTGGATCTAAGCATGGCCTTACCTTCGTTTGCGCAATCTGTCGGTCGAATTCCCGGTGTACCAGGGCGGCAGCCAATCGCTGAAGAAAGTGCTGGTCGCCGCCACCACACAGGGCAATCTGGCGCGCGACGCAATGGACCGCATCAACGTGCGCGCCCTGAATGACGTGACGCTCGACATCGAGGATGGCGATCGTCTTGGTCTGATCGGGGCCAATGGCGCCGGCAAGACGACGTTGCTGCGGGTTCTCGCCGGGATCTACTCGCCCACACGTGGAGAGTTCCATTCGTCCGGAAAGGTTTCGGCCCTGCTCGACGTCTCGGTCGGTCTCAACCCGGACGCGACCGGCCGGGAGAATATCATCTTGCGCGGCATGTACATGAACATCCATCCGCGCGAGATGCGCTCGCGGGTGGACGAGATCGCGGCGTTCACCGAGCTCGGCCCTATCTCGACATGCCGACCCGCACCTACTCCTCCGGCATGATGATACGATTGGGCTTTGCGGTCTCGACCTGCATTCCACCGGAAATCCTGGTGATGGACGAGTGGCTCTCGGCCGGAGACGCCAGCTTTCTGGAGAAGGCGCAGAGGCGGATGGAGACCTTCGTCGGCAGCTCCAGCATTCTGGTGCTCGCGTCGCATTCGACGCGACCTGCTGCGCAAGTGGTGCAATCGGGGTATCTTGCTTCAGCACGGACGGATCGTAGCGCAGGAGACATCAACGACGTTATCGGCGCCTATACCAGGTGCGGTGGCGCTGCGCACGGAGGCTGTGAGGACACATCACCCAGGCGGCAAACACGCAATGAGCACGGTCGCGGTCGTTCTTTGCAACTACAATCAGTGCAAGGTACCTGCCCGACTCGTTTGGCCATATGGGTTTGCAGCCAGACAAGGCCCGATCAGATACTTCTGTGGTCGACGACGGTTCGACCGGATGACAGCTGGAACATCATTCAAGGATTTGCCCGCGATCATCCAAACCTGCGCGCGCACGCCAACGGCCGAAACCTGGGCTCGAAGCTGTCGATCGGCAGGCCCCAAAGGGTCCGCTTGCGACTACCTGGTCTGGGTTGCGGCCGACGATCGGCTGCCGCCGACATTTCTCGAGCGCAATATGACGATCCTTGCCGATCACCCGGCTGCCGCACTGAGCTTTTCCGGAAGTCGTGGTGCTCAAGGGCGTGATAGCGAGGAGGTCGACCGTTTTGCGACCAATCCCGCAGCCCCCTGGCCTTCACCCAAGCGAACTGCCGATCTACCTGTCGCCCGACTCAATCCCCGAAAGCGAATGAGACGGGCTTCTTGCCCATCGGCCTCCAACACCGCAAATATACGCGCCGACGCCCTCAGGGCGTTCGGCGGATTTCCAGCGAGCCGTGGTGATGGTTTGGCGACCCTTCCGCGTGCACGGTTTTGGCGATGCGGCACGGGGCCTGCGTGCTCGCCGAGCCGCTCGCGCTGATCCGCTCGCGCCCGAAAAGTTACCTCCCAGACCATGCGAGGACGTGCCGCAGCAGACCACGGTCTTGAACGCGGTCTTGAGCTGCTGGCGTGGCCGGAATTGCGCGACATTCGCGACTTCATCAGAGATTGCCCTTCGAACCTCACGGTCTACGATCCTTGATCTACGTCTTGGGTAAGCGACCGGGCGATTGGGATTTGTTCGTCGCGTACGTACGGTGGAAGATACACGAATCTTCGGCAACGACTCGTACAGCGCGCTTCCCTCACCGTGGATTGCAAAACCGACCAGGACCTTTCGCAAGAAAATGGAGGCAGCGCGGCGGCGTGGAGATCGACTTTAGCGTTGGTGAATATGCCGCGACGAGCGCTCGAGCGCCGCTTCGATGTCCACTCGATCCCGGCTGCCGACCATGATCTGGGGTCCCTTCGCGATTTCAGCGGGTCGTCTCGTCGCCCGACAGGCCGCCGTCCTCGAGCGGAACATAGACCCCGGGACGGCCGGCGGAATGGGCAGCGAGACCAAACAGGTCCAGAACCCGCAGATAGCCGTCGGCGATCTGAGCGAGGCAGATCGCATCTTGCAGACTCAGCCCATGGTGGCGCGCGAACCGGACATGAGGCGGCCATTCACGCCACTGCGACGGCGGGACGCAATTGAGCATGACGAAGGCGGCCTGCGGATGCCGCACGCGCAGCGTCCCGATCAGACCCAGCCAGAATTCGAGCTCGTCGGGGTCGACTTCGCCATCTTCGCTCCCCCTTAGCGCAACCGCCAGGATCACAGCGCCCGGGCAACGCCAGCTTCAGGAAATCATTGGCGTATTTGCGCCCATGCGGGAGAAGCTTGATGCCGCCACGGGTACCGCGACGTTCGACCTGACGGGTAAGAGCGCGCGGCATGTTTCCAAGATCGCTCGATGCCTCGGCTGCTACGCCAGCGGCGTCAATTCGCGCTCGGACAGGAGAATTGATGCGGTGGTCTGTCGGCGGTCTCCTCGTCCCAGAACACCGCGAAGCTGCGAACGCGCTCCAGCATGAGCACGATCGAGAAGAGATCGAACAGTCGCGTCTCGCGCTCCGATCCCGCGGTGAGCACCAGCGCGATATCCACCTGACGGCCATCGTCGCTGCTGGAAGTATGACGGGAGCACGTGGTTCTGCCAAATCAGCAGGTTCCTCAAGGCGCCCTTGATCAAGCGGCCCGCTGAGGCGCAACGAAAAATTGCGTTCGTCCATGGACGCACGCTCACGCATCTGCGCATGGACTGAAAGCCGCAACACCAGAACGCGGCAGAGGGGGCCGACGATCGGCTTTGCAATGGCCGGTCCGTTGAGAAACTCCAGAAGTCGCGACGATGCCCAGAGCCGCCGAGCGAGCTCATCGGGTCGATCCCCCGCGCCACGCTCCGGTCTCCTGGCGCCCGGCAGCACAAGCCAGACGATTGCGATCCCGACAACGGCGACTTGAGCGACGCGACGGACCATCCACTTGGAATGCCGCAACCACGGCTCGGCAATCAGATAAGGACTGAGCAGAAGGCGCCGGATCATGCGCGATCAGTCCCAGTCGAGCGGAGCGGCGCCCTGCTGGGCAGCGATGGCCGCGCGTTCGCGGCGTCGTTGCAGTCGTTCCGCCGGCACGCCGGCATAGACTTCGTCGAACAGCGACAGCAGCTCCTCGGTCGTCTCCCGCCGCCAGGTCAGGACCTGGTTTGCCTTGGCAAACGGAAAGTGCCGGTCATTCAGGCTGCACTTCCGGCAGGGCCGGCGAAGCTGTGCTCGACGTTGACGATGGCATAGGCGATGTCGGTGAAACGTCGCAAAGGTGGCGAAGCCGCTCGACGTCCCCATGAACAGATCGGCGATCTTCAGGAGGGCGAGCTCGTGAGCGAGCCGCAGGCCCCAGGCGCGCGGAACGAAGACGTTGCGGCGGTAGAGCAGACGGTGCTCCCATTCCTGAAAGCCGCCGACCATCACGAACAGCGCCTCCGGCCGCCGTTCCGCCACGGCATCGATGAAGGCATGCCAGGCCGGCAGCGGCGCATCGCGATAGATGACGGTGGGATTCTCGGTCAGCGAGCTCTGACGCGGATTGATGACGACGAGGGGCCGCCCTTCCAACTCGGTCGCGTGAAAACGGCGCGCCCACGCCTCATAACCGCGCGGGGCCGACAAGCTGCGGAATATGACCATGACGCGCATGAAAGGCGTTGATGCGGCCATGATCGATCTGGAAAGTCCTGCCGCATCTTGAGATGGGTCGTTGCAGGTCCGGCCACATCGGGGCTTGGTTTCGGTGATGCAGCGCAACCATGAAATTGAACGTCTGGACGTCGCGGACGAGCTGCAATGACCGCAGCAACGGATTGCAAGCGAACACCGGCATGACGTTGTCGAGGTGGGCGATGTAGTTCGCGCGGGTGACGAAAGTCTGCTGGCGCGCCGACGGCCGGTCCGGATTGACCATGACGATGATATCGACGTGCTCGAAGCCCCTGCTCCTCGCCATGATCGCAAGATTGACCTGATTGGTCAGCAGATCGCCCAAGCGCGTAGTGCTGGTAGGAGAAATCGAAGATCCCCAGCAATGCCGCAGGCTTTCGCCGGACCATTATCTTGCTGCCATGCCATAGCGTTGATCGCCTCGCGTCGCTCGCCCCGTGCCATCGCTACGCATAGTCGTCGAGATGGCGGATAATACTTTGAAGATGCGGTGCGGCCACTTGCCCGCCGTCGGCAACGCGTCTGATCCAGGAGCGAACGGGACGATGACGTAGCGGCGAGACGCACCGTCGCGTGTCGCACGCTTGACGGTCATGGCGCCGAAGAGTGGCCGCCGTGACATCGAACTTTCCCTGAATTTGAGGTCGCATAGACGTCGTGGACGATATCGAGCCCTCCGCAGCCAACCGCCTCCGGGTTTGAGCAAGGCGTCACCCGCCGGAATCGAGCCGCGGACTGGGGATTTGACCGGCGCGCGGCCGTTTGACCGCCCGAATAAAGAAATTCTCCTTTAATATTAGAGCGTTATTGCCTACGACCTCGGGCCGTTTCGGCCCGGAATAGGCTGGATACCGCATTCTCGCGGACGAGCCAACTTTTCAGCTCTGTTCTCTGACCTCCAGGTCTTGCGGAGTTCCGCGACACCTCGCCGCCGGCGATCGAGCAGAGAACGCGCCGCTCGGCGCCGCACGCACCGATGGTCGCGCCGATCAGCTGCGCCGTCATAAGGTACGATCAATGCGGACCATCTGCCGAACGAGATGGCGCCCGAGGCCCGCCCGACAAGAAATTTCACGGAGACAGAATGATCCTGCCTACCGAAGAATACCGAAGAGTGGCGAGTGCGGTGCCTATCATATGCGTGGACTGCCTTGTCGTGAATGAAGAGGGAGAATTTACTGGTGAAGCGCTAATCCGCCGCCGAAGGATGAATATTGGGTTCGGAGGCGCGTTCAAGGCGAACGAACGCTCATAGACGCAGCACGAAAATGCGCGAAGAGATCGGCGTCGCGTCGAAGTTGTGGTGAGCCTCGGCATCTTGAATTTTTCGACGGCACGCCAACGCGAGGACCCTGGTATCACACATCAGCATTGTATCCATCGCCGCTGAGCTACGAGATCAAGATCGACAATCAGAGCACGGACTGGGGTGGTCTGATGTCCCCGCAAAGCTGAGGATTGGTCCCGCGTGCAACTTGCGGCTCTGGCGAAACATGGGCAATGGGCGAGCCGGGCAAGCAGAGTCTTGATCTGTTGCGGTGGGCGCATCTTGTGGACTCGACGGACGCGCTGCCGTGACTTCTTTGCCAAGAATTCGATTGCCATCCCACCGGCTAAGATCGATAGGCGGCCGCGCCTCGATTTCGGCCTGATGGCTGACCAGCGCGGCTGATCGTGCCCGGCGGCGCCGCTTGTTTTGCGCGCCTGGCGCGGCTGGCCTCGGCCGTCCGAAAAACCCTGGTCGCGGCATTCGCATTTGCGCCCTGTTTGATAGCATGCTGACATCGAGGTTTCCGCAGACCAAGTGCCGAAACCCAACGGCGACGAGGCAAATCATGTTCACCGATCGCAGACGCGTCCTCGGGCTTATGGCCGGCTCATTCGCGACCCCGGCCTTTGCACAAGCACCCGCCATGACCCGCATCACCGCCTACGCCTTTTCCTTTGCCGGGCTCGAGGGCGCAGACATCAAGCTTCGCTGAGCACGCCGGCAAGCCGATCCTCGTGGTCAACACGGCTTCGCTCTGCGGCTACACACCTCAGTATGCCGGGCTGCAACAGCTTTGGTGCGCGCTATCACGCGCGCGGGCTGCTGATCGTTGGTGTGCCGTCGAACGATTTCGGAGGCCAGGAGCCCGGCGGTGCGGACGACATCGTAAAGACGGCCCACGGCGAATACGGCGTCAGTTTCCGCTTGCGGCGAAAGCACAGCTCAAGGGCTCGAACGCGCATCCGTTTTACAAATGGGCGGCGAGCGAGCGCCCGCTCGAAACGCCGCGCTGGAACTTTCACAAATACCTCGTCGGCCGTGATGGCCATATAGCCGCGGTTTTTCCCACCGACATCGAGCCGATGGACGCGCGCGTCATCAACGCAATCGTGAAAGAGCTCCCACGTCCGGAATAAGGTGCAGCCCAGAGTGTTGACAAGCTGTCATGCGCCCGGCGTATCCCCGGTCGGGAGCAACCACTTCAATGCAGTACAGGGAGATTTGTATGTCTGCTCAACCAAAATTGATGTCCGACTTCGAAGGCCTGGCACACCAGGTCGATCCGCTGTCGCGGCGCGGCTTCTTCCTCGCCGCCTCGGCCGCGACCGCCGCGGGCTATACGCTCGCCGCGGGCCAGTCCGCGCCGACGCCATCCAGACCGACACCGAACGGCCTGACTGTCGGTGAGGCCAAGGTCAAGGTCGCCGATGGCGAAATGCCGGTCTACTACGCCCGTCCCGCCAACGTGCAGAATCCGCCCGTGATCATGGTCGCAATGGAGATTTTCGGACTGCACGAATACATCAGGGACGTCACGCGGCGATCTGGCAAGCTCGGCGCGTTCGCGATTGCGCCGGACTATTATTTCCGCAAGGGCGAGGATCTCACCAAGATCACCGAGATGCCGAAACTCATGCCGATCGTCAACAGCAAGCCGGATGCCGAGCTTCTCTCCGACCTCGACGCCACGGCGGCGTGGGCCAAGTCGCAGGGCGGCGATACCAACCGGCTCGGCATCATGGGCTTCTGCCGCGGCGGACGCACGGTCTGGGAATACGCCGCCCACAACAAGGACCTCAAGGCCGGCGTCGCGTTCTACGGCTCGCTCGTCGACCCCGACACGCAAGCGTCGATCTGGCCTAAGAGCCCGACCGCGCTTGCGCCCCAGATGCAGGCGCCGGTGCTCGGCCTCTATGGCGAGGCGGATCAAGGCATCCCCTGACTCAGGTGGATGCGATGAAGGCCGCGCTGCAGAGCGCGGGAAAGACTTTCGAGATCAAGGTCTATCAGGGTGCGCCGCACGGTTTCCATGCCGATTATCGCGCGAGCTACCGCAAGGAGGCCGCCGAGGAAGCATGGAAAGAGATGATCGCGTGGTTCAAGAAATACAAAGTACTGAGCTGAACGGCCCGCGGTTCACGGCCAAGCGCGGCGCGCCAGCGCCGCGCTCTTGAGCACGACACGTGCCGCGCCTGCATTCAAAGGTTGGAAACTCATGAGCTGAGCTCCGCGTTGACAGCACATGGTTGCCACCGCTTCTTCCGCCGTTCTGCGCATCTGGTATGAGGCGAATGACGCGACGCTCTTTGTTACCTTCGTGGGCGGCAAGACCTATGCTTATGAAGGCGTGCCCGTGCCGCTCTGTCGTGCTTTCCTCGCGGCTGAATCGTACGGCAGATTTTTCAACGCTCATATCCGCGATCGGTATCCTTATCGGCTCGTGAAGTCTCGCCGGACGAAATGAGCAGCGCGAAAGCACTGCTTTGTCTCCCAACGGCGGCGAGCGCCTGGAGTTTCGCCCAGCCATCCGACGGCCACCTCATTTCGGAATCTGCACCAGTTCCTTCACCTGTTCGGACGTCAGCGGCGCTGGAATGAACTTTCCTGCCACCGCGTCCGCCATGATCTGATCGATGCCCTCGACACGGTCGACCGCCAGGCTTTCCTTCGGAATGAGATCGCGCACCCGCAAGACGATCTTCTCGGGCAGATTGGAGTATTCGGCATATATCTTGAGCGCGGCCGGGTCGGAATACATCCACGCGACCGTGTCCTGATAGGCGCGATTGAACCGGGTGATCGCATCGCGGCGATTTTGCAGTGTATTCACGTTGGTCAGGTTGACGCGCACCGTCCGTGTGCGCAGCGATGCGACGTCGTTACCCGTAGCAATGATCCGGATTTTGCCCTCGTCCGCGAGGTCGAGACCGAACGGCGCCGCGCCGAAGCCGACATCGACTTGCCCCGTCATGGTCTGCGTGATCGTCGACGCGATATTGCCGGTCGATGTCGGCTTGGCCGTGAGCTTGTATTGCGCAATAAGCGCGAGCAGCGCGGCATGGCTCGACGAACCGGTCAAGGAATAAGCGACCGTCTTGCCGTTGAAATCCTCGATCTTCTGGATCGGCGAATTGGCGGGCACGTACCAATACAGATCGGGGGCGCCGATCATTTCGCTGCCGATGATGCGGATCGGCGCGCCCTTGGCGAAGGTGCCCACGGCGGCGGACACGCCGGCCGCGGTCGCGATATCCATGCTGCCGCCGATCACCGCCTGGATCGACTCCGGGCCGGCTTGGACGTAGAGGATGTCAAGATTGAGCCCGTGCTTCTTGAAGATGCCGCCGCGCTGGCCGAGTTCGGCGACGCCCGCGTCCCAGGCACCGCGCTGGGGAATCGCAACCTTCAAAGTCTCCTGCGACCAGGCGTCGCTGCCGGCGCCGACGGCTATCGCGAGCGTGCACACCGCCGCAATCAATTTTGTCCTTGTCATTATCGCTCCTCCCACGTCGCTGCCCGCCAAAATTGCCGCGGCAGGAAACATATGAACCGATACCCGTGTCGCCTTCAAGCGAGCCTCCTCGTCGGGATTTGCACTCGACAGGGGGATCGTCGCCGGTAAATGATGGGCCAACACCTCTGCGGATTCATCGATGCTCCATCGCAAGACCAACCCCACCTTCATCGACCTGATCGAAGATGAATTCGCGCAGGAGAAGGCGTCGGCGCTTGGCAGACTGGGACGGACCCTCGAAGCAAGGCTCGCTGCGCTCGCACAGTTCGACGCCAGCCATGCGCGCGAAGCGGCATCAGCAGAACAGCGGCAATTGCGGGCTGCGCTCGTCGGCGAGGCAAGTGTCGCCCTCTGGCATTTCGCAGTGCAGCGCGAGGCTTGCGGGCTCCGCGATATGCGTTACGTGCTCCGCGATTACGGCGTGCCGCCGGAGGTTGCTGCCCGAATGGGCATCCTGCGCTCTCTCCCCGTTGCCGCCGCGCAGGCCGAACGGCCGCTCATAGAGCATTTTTGAAGCAGATACCGGCCATCGTCAGCCGTCCTGAGGTCCGAACCATTTTCGCACCCCCTGTGCCAGCGGCGGGGAAACCCGATAGGATATCGCTGCTCCTGGCCGATCTCAGGCCAAAAGACTCCATGCTGAAAGGGTCATACGCATGAACGTCATCATTGGCGTGCTGATCACCTTCCTGGTCATCATCCTGGTCCTTTACCTCGTCAACATGCTCCCGATCGATGGCCGCGCCAAGCAGATCGTGCGCATCATCGTCATCATCATTGGCGTTATTTCATTGTTGAAATACCTCGCCGTATTCTGAGCGTTCGCCGCTCGGCATGCCGGCCCCAAGCCCTATCGAGGCCTTCGCCATCATTTCGGCCGATGGCAAGATCGCCGATGCGGCCGGCCACATGCCGGAGGCACTCAAGATCGACGCGGACCAGGAGTTTTTCCACGCTGGGCTGGACCGGGCGGCAGTCGTCGTCCACGGGCGCCGCTCGCACGAAGGCGGTCCCAACGCGGCGCGGCGCCGCCGACTGGTCGTGACCAGCCGTGTGGCCAGCCTGGCGCCCGCGCCGGCTTACCCCAACGCCCTCCTGTGGAACCCGAGGGGCGCCTCGCTCGCTGAAGCCTGGAGCGCGTTCGGCTCGCCTTCAGGCTCCCTTGCCGTCATCGGTGGCGCCGATGTCTACGCGCTGTTCTGGGAGGCGGGCTATGATGCCTTCCATCTCACCCGCGTCGCGCAGGCGCGGCTTCCCGGCGGTCGCCCCGTCTTTCGAGATCTTTCGCCCCGTCGCACCCCTGAAGACGTCCTGGCGAGCCATGGGCTGCATCCTGGCGTGGCGCAGACGCTCGATCCGGTCGCCGGAGTGACGCTCGTGACGTGGGTGCCCTGACTATCTGCGCACGCGGCGCGGCGGCGGCTTCGGCGCGGCCAAGGCGCGCGGATTGGGCGCGCAACTTCCCCCAATCCCCTGGCCGTCGCCATGCATTGGTCGAACGTGTAGTAGCCGCAGTCCCAGCCACCATCGCGTCCGCCCAGGTTCGCGCACCAGGGCGCAGGCCGGGCCCAATCGGCTCTTGCGGCGGTCGCAGACAGCTCTGCCGTGCCGGCAAGCGTGCCCAGTGCAACGGCGACCTTCAGTGCGGGCAGCCAATAGCAGCGATCGAACGCCATGAAATCACCCAGAGTTGCCTCGAGACAGCATGATGACGGGTTCTTCCATCGCTCGCAATCTTGCCCAAAACGCGACCGGGCGGCACGGCACGGGCGGCTTGTCAGGCCGGGCTCCTCGGCGCAAACTTGGCTGAGGAGAGAGCCCAGAACGGAGAAGCGAAATGAGCATGAGCGTCGGTGTGCTCGATCACTACAATGTTTCGACCCGCAACCTCGGCGACACCGTTCGCTTCTATGAAGAGATCTTGGGTCTCGTGAACGGGCCACGTCCGCCGTTCGACTTCCCAGGCGCGTGGCTTTACAGCGAAGGCCACCCGGTACTGCACCTCAATGATATCTCACCCACCGATCAGCCGCAGCGCCGGATTCCGGCGTCATCGACCACGTCGCCTTCGGCAGTCGTGGCTTTGAAGCCATGAAGCGGCACCTCGCGCAAAAAGGCGTATCGTTTCGTGTCAATGAGGTGCCGAACAGCTCGCGTCGGCAGATCTTCGTAAACGATCCGAACAATGTGCTGATCGAGCTCAATTTCGACGTCGCGAACGAGTCGGCCGCGACCTAGACTCGGCGCCCGCACGACGGGCTAAGCGATTTGCTTTCGCGACGTTCTCGGCAATGAAACGTGGCAGCGCGAACGCTGCCACGTGCACCTCCGGGGTCCAATATTTGGTTTGAAACGGCCCGCCTTGCGGTAGCGCTCGGCGATGGTCTTGACCGAGAGCTGGCGCATCTTGGTATTGTCCGTGGCCCAACCCATGGCCATATGGCCGCCGACATAGGTCGGGATCGCCGCGACATAGCAATAGCCATCGGCGAACAACTTGCGAAACTTGACGATGGCGGACGTGAGTTCATCCGATTGAAACATCGGAACGCCGTTCTGCGTGACCATAACCCCGCCGGCGGTCATGCAGCGTCTGCATTCGGCGTAGAATTTCTGACTGAACAGGACTTTGCCGGGCCCATGGGGATCGGTAGAGTCGACGATGATCACGTCGAAACGACGATCGGTCTTGGCGACGTATTTCATGCCGTCGGCAATGACCAGATCGAAGCGCTTGTCGGCGAGCACGGGCTCGGTGAATTCCGGAAAATGCTCTTTGGAGAACTCGACCACGGACGCGTCGATCTCGACCTGGGTGAGGCGCTTGACCGCCTTGTGCTTGAGCACCTCTTCCGCAATACCGCAGTCGCCGCCGCCAACGATCAGCACTTCCTGGCATTGCCGTGGGCGAGGATCGGCACATGGGTCATCATCTCGTGGTAGACAAACTCATCCGCAGTCGTGACCTGCGTCGCGCCATCCAGCATCAGGATCTTGCCGAAGAAAGGGTGCTCGAACAGGACGAGATGCTGATGCTCGGTATGCGCCTCATAGATTACCCGCTTGGCCTCATAGGTCATGCGGAAGCCGAGGTCGTCGAACAGCGTCTCGGGAATCTGGCGTTTTCCGGCCATGATCGACATCAAATGACAAACGACGGCGACGGGGCGTCCCGCCGCCTGTGACCTGTCGTCCGTCCGGTGCTTAGGGGACGCGCCCGCGCAGAATTTCGTTGACGTCGACGCGCTGCGCCCTGAAGGCCTCCCGCAGCACGGGGATGCAAGCGTCCGGCGTGGCGTTGCCGCACATGAACACATCAAGGGCCGCATAGCCTGCGTCAGGCCAGGTGTGGATCGAGATATGGCTCTCGGCCAGCACCGCCACTCCCGACACCCCATTCGGCTGGAAATGGTGCACGTGAATATGCAGGAGCGTTGCCTGTGCGGCCTCCACGCAGCGTCGCAACGTCGCCTCGATCAGATCGATGTCGTCGAGACCTTCGGCCCCATGCAGATCGATGATGAGGTGCACGCCGGCGCAACGCACGCCGTCGCGAACGGCGAAATGATCGTGGCGATCCTCGGCAGGCGCCGCCTTGACCACTGCAACGTGAGAGACATTGTTTCGGGCGGCGGCCGCGGTTTCCGAGCCCTTCCGCGATCGTAAGAGGGCGTTCTGGCGCATTGCCGTCCTCCCCAACCGAGTGATCCATCCCGAGTACCGGCGAGCGGCGTCAGGCAAGCGAATGCCGCCCGACCAGCCCGCGAACGGACGGATCACAGCGGCTGGTCCCCAAATAAGCGCTCGGGTCCCCGGAGTCAAGAGGATCCTGGTATCCGACGCTCCAATGGGCTCGTCTCGGCGGGCAGGTTGTTAGCACACTGACGATGCTGCGCTGCGCCCGCGTCAACGCGGTGCGAAGCCAGACCCAGCCTGGAACAAGCCTCGCACAACGGCTATGGTCGCGGTGCCCGCCTGTCCTGGCGGAGCCATACACAACAATGAATGCGAGGAAGGGATGAGCGCCAAGTCCACCCGACGCAAGTTTTTCCGCAGCTGCTTGTGTTGCGAGCCGTCGAGCTTGCCCGCGAGCCCGGATCGGCGAACGTTCTTGGCCGGCGGTGCGGCTGCGCTGGGCTTGGGGACGCTGCCGGCCATCGGCCGGATCACGACGCCAGCCGCCGCCCAACCGGCCCCTGCCCGACCGCGGATCGACGTGCATCACCATTTCATCCCTCAGTTCCACGTCGATTCCATGATGGCGCCCGGACGCCGCGCGGGAGCGCCCCCGCCGAAATGGTCGCCGGCGCTCTCGCTCGAGGACATGGACAAAAGCGGGATCGCGACCTCGATCCTGTCGATCGCGCAGCCCGGCATCTGGTATGGAAACAATGTCGAGGAATCCCGCAACCTGGCGCGCCAGCTCAACGAGTACGGCGCCAAGATCGGAAAGGACCATCCCGGCCGCTTCGGTCTCTTTGCCGTGATTGCGCCGCCGGACGTGGACGGAAGTCTCAGGAGATCGAATACGCCTTCGATACCCTCAAGGCCGACGGCATCGGGCTGCTGACCAGTTACCAGGACAAGTATCTTGGCGATCCCTCCTTTGCGCCCGTCTATGAGGAGCTCAACCGGCGCAAGGCGGTGATTTACGTCCATCCGACCACGCCCGATTGCTGCCGCGGCCTCGTACCCGGCATCCCGCCGGCGATCGATCGAATACGCGACGGATTCCACCCGCACGATCGCGCATCTGGTCTTCAGCGGCACTGCCATGAAGTTTCCGGACATTCGCTGGATCTTCTCCCATAGCGGAGGCACGCTTCCGTTCCTCAGCGGCCGTTTCGTGCGACTCGCCGAGGAGCGCAAACCTGCGAACCTGCCCAATGGTCCGCTCCCCGAATTCAGAAAGTTTCACTACGAATTGGCGCAGGGCAACACTCCGGGCCAGATCGCGGCGTTGCTCAAGATGGTGCCGATCTCGCAGGTCATGTACGGGACGGACTTTCCGTTCCGCGACGGCGCCGAAGTCAACCAAGGCATCGCGGCTTGGGGGTTCGGTGCCGATGATCTACGCGCCATCGAGCGCGAGAACGCGTTCAAGCTGCTGCCGCGCCTGAAGGCGGGTTGACCCGCGCACCCACATGGAGCCAGGGACGCTGATGCGCCGGCGGTTGCAGGGCGACACGTCGTCGCCTTGACCGCTGCGCTCGGACTCTTGTGCGCGGTCGCGCCCGCGTGGGCGCAATATCCTGATAAGCCCGTGCGGGTGATCGTGCCCTTTGCCGCCGGCGGCACCCCCGATGTGGTCGGACGCATCATTAGCCAGCAGCTTGCCGCCCAGACCGGACAGCCCTTCGTGGTCGAGAACCGGCCAGGCGCGGACGGGGTTCTCGGCGCGCAGACGGTGGCGGAATCACCGCCCGACGGCTACACCCTGCTCGTGACGTCGAGCTCGTTCGTCGTCAATCCGAGCTTCCACAAAAAGCTGCCATTCGACGTGGTCCACGACTTCGAGCCCGTGAGCAATCTCGCGGTGACCGAAGCCTATATCCTTGGGGTCAATCCCGGCCTGCCGGTGCGCACGGTGCAGGAGCTGATCGCGCTGGCGCGGCGCGCCGACAGCAAGATCTCGTTCGGCTCACCCGGCGTCGGCAATGGGCTCCACCTTGCCGCGGAACTGTTCAAATCGCTCACCCGGACGCAGATGGTGCACGTCCCTATCGCGGGGCGGCACCTGCCATCACCGGGCTGATCGCCGGCGACGTCCAGGTCATGTTCATGACACCGCCGTCATCGCTGCCCTTCATCGAGGGCGAGAAAATACGGGCGCTGGCCTACACTGGCGCCAGACGCTTTGGGCGACTCTCTGACGTGCCGACCATGGCGGAAGCCGGCGTACCCGGAATGGAGGGGCTCGCCAGTTGGACCGGAATGTTTGCACCCGCAAAGACGCCCGATGCAGTCCTCGCCCGGCTCCACGAAGAGGTGCGAAAGGCTGTTCGCAACCGCTGCCCTGCGTGATCGGCTGACCGGCATCGGCGTCATTCCGCTCGGCAGCGCACCGGCCGCGTTCAAGCCGTTCATTGCCGCACAGGTCAAGCAGGTGGCCGATATAGTGCGCGCGGCCGGGATCGAGCCGCAGTGAGGCCTTCTCCTCGCCGCGCGAGGAGAGGGCAGGATCATTTCATCCGGCTACCGTGCTCCACTTCGTCGCCAGTTGCTCCGCGCCCCGCAGCGAGAGGCGCGAAGATCGTGTAGGTCGGGTTCGACGCGCCCGAAGTGGCGAAGATACCGGGGCCTGCCATATACAGGTTCGGGATTTCGTGGGTCTGCCCATAGCTGTCGACCACCGAGTTCTCCGGCCCCGTTCCCATGATCGTACCGCCCATCAGATGGATGGTCGGAATATTGCCGCGTCCCGACCACATCTCCTTCGCACCCGCCGCCTTGGCGACCGCCAGGCCTTCGGCAAAGTTGGCTTCCCACAGCTTCGGCACGTCGTCGTCGTAGCTGTGAATGATCCGCCTGAGCGGCATCCCGAACTCATCCTTGTCGCCGGCGAGTTCGATGCGGTTCTCGATATTCGGCATTTCTTCGCCGAACGCGCCGATGCGGCTGAATCCGCGCGCCGCCCGTTTCATGAACGCGGCCAGCTCCGGACCGAACAGGTCAAGTCGGGCATTGGCAAAACCGCCGAGGTCGCTGGTCTTCAACGCCGTACCGGCCACGATGAACGAGCTGCCGAATGCCCCTTTATGGGCGGTCTTGCCGTAGCGCTCGTAGGACATGTATTGGGCACCGGTGGTGCCCATGTGGTTCTCGACATTCTCGTCGAAGATGGCCAACGTGCCCGAGCTGAAATGCGTCATCATGTATTTGCCGACAAGGCCGTTGGTATTGGCGAGCCCCTTCGGATGCTTGTCGGTGGACGAATTGAGCAACAGACGCGGATTCTGCGCGGCCCAGGCAGCGAGCACCACCACGCTCGCCTCTTGCACTTGGCGCTCTTTCTTCTGGTCATAGTACTCGACGCCGGTGACCTTGGTCCCCTGCGCGTTGGTTAGAACGCGCGTGACATTGCTCCAGGGCGCACCTCCGCGCCGGCCTTCCTGGCATCGCCGAGGTAGGTCACCAGCGGATTGGCGAGGGCGCCGATCGGGCAACCGACATGGCACCAGCCGTCGTAGATGCAGGCAGGTCGTCCCTTGTACTCGGTCGAATTCATGCCGACGGCGGCCGGCACCATGCGGATTCCAACCGACTCGAAGCCCTTGAGCCAGATTTCGCCATTACGAAAGTCTTCATCGGCGGCATCGGATAGGCATCGCCTGCCGGCCGCCAGATTTCTCCGCCTTGGCGTCGCCTGAAACGCCGATGTCGCGGGCGACCTTATCGTAATAGGGGCGACATCCTGATAGGAAATCGGCCAGTCGTGCGCCCGGTTGTGCTCGCTCTTGATCCGGAAGTCGTTGGGCAGCAGCCGCGGGAAGTTGGCGAAATAGTGCAGCGCGGCACCGCCGACGCCCCAGCCGCCCTGGTAACCGTAGGAAACCGGGTTCTTGCCTTCGAGCAGGAATGGCGCGCCCGCTGGCTTCACGCGACGTCCCCAGAAATCAGAACTGATAAGATCGGACAGCTGCCAATCCGGTCCCTGCTCCAGCACCACGACCTTCTTGCCGGCCTTGGCCAGCACCGCGGCGTAGGTCGAACCGGAAGCACCGGCACCGACGATGACGACGTCTACTTTTTCGTTCGCCATGTCACCACCTCTTGGTCGGCGCGATGTGGGGCATGTAGGGAATGCCGAGGGCGGCATAGCCTTCCATGGTGCCGTAGACGACATCGACGGCATCGCTACGCAGCAGCAGGTAGACGAATGGTCCAGCCGGGCCTTGCCAGCCTTCGATCTTGTTCTGACGCATGCTGTCGACCAAGCTGCGTTGCTCGCTCTCGCCAAGCTGGGCGAAAGCTCGACCACCGTTGAGCGCCGCGCTGGCGCGGTCGACCGCGCCCAGCGCCGCGTGGTAAAAATTCGCGTAGGGCGGACGCACGTTGAGAATGCGCGCCTCAAGCAGCGCCTCTTCCGCCGGAATTGAGATCTGCTGATCGACGAAATGAGAAATGCCGGCCTGGCGCGCGCCCGGAACGAGGGTTTCGCCCAGCGCCTCGAGCGTCGCCGCCTGCGCGGCGGTCAACGTCCGAAAAGGGAATGCCCTGGGCCCGCGCCGCGCCCGGCGTGAGCAGGACTTCCACGCCGCCTGCCGTGAACGCGAGTACGCCGCTTCCCGCGCCCTTCATAAAGGCGCGTCGTTCCATCTGATCCATGCCTTCCTCCCTATGAGCGCTCCCAGCGCCTCGCCGGTCGTGCCGTCCGGCTTGTTCTGAATTATTCCACGGTAATCGTGGGCCTCGTTTTCGCTTCCGTCAACGCCGTCCGGACGGTGCTCTCCCGGATCAGCTGGCGATGCTGTTCCAGTTCGTTGCGAGTTGTTCGGCGCCGCGCAGCGACAGCGCGTTGAGCGTGAACGTGGGATTGGCCGAGCTTTCGGTCGGGAAAATTCCGCATCCGGCCACGTAGAGATTCACAAGCTCATGTGTCTGGCCGTAGCTGTTGACCACGGAGTTGCTCGCGCTCGTGCCCATGATCGTGCCGCCGAGCAGGTGCTGGGGCGCGATGCCCCCACGCCCCGGCCAGATTTCCTTGGCTCCTGCGCCTTTGGCGATCTCCACGCCCTCGTCTAGCGCGGCGCTCCAAAGCCCCACCGCGTCCTGGTCGAAGGTGTGGTTGATGCACACGAGGGGGAAACCGAATTCGTCCTTTTCGGATGTGAGTTCGATCCGGTTCTCGATTTTCGGCAATGCCTCGCAGATCGCCGTGATCCGGGCGAGCCCGCGTGCCTTGCCTTTCAGGAATTCATCGAGTTCCTTCCCGAATAGATCGGGACGTACATTGGCGATGCCGCGCACGTCAGTCGGTTTTTGCGCCGCGCCGGTGTTCCAGAAGGTACTCCCGAACGCCGTCTTGCGACTGGTCTTGGAGTGGCGGTCATAGGATACGAATTGGTAGCCGAATGAACCGAGGTAATTCTGCAGATCCTCGTCGAAGATGGCCGACACGCCCGCGCCTGCATGCGCCATCACGTACTTGCCGAGAAGACCGCTCGCATTCGCGAGACCGTTCGGGTGCTTGTCGGTCGCCGAGTTGAACAGCAGGCGCGGATTCTGCGAGGCGAATGCGGCCAGCACCACCAGGCTCGCCTCTTGCACCTGGCGCTCCTTCTTGCTGTCGAAATATTCGACGCCGGTCGCGCGCGTACCCTGCGTGTTGGTGAGAACTCGCGTGACATAGCTCATGGGGCGCACTTCGGCACCCTTGACCCGCGCCTCGCCCAGATAGGTGGCTTGCGGATTGGCAAGTGCGCCGGTCGGACAACCGGCGCCGCACCAGCCGTCGTGGATGCAGGCGGCGCGCCCCTGATATTCCATGCTGTTGACGCCGACCGCACCTGGCGCAACGGTGATACCGACCGACGCGAAGCCCGGCACCCAGACCTCGCCATGGCGAAACGTCTTCAGCGGCGGCATCGGATAAGGCTCGCCCGGCGGACGCCAGCGCTCCTCGGCCTTGGCGTCGCCGGAAACGCCGATCTCGCGGGCCACGCGATCGTAATAGGGAGCGACGTCGGCATAGGAGATGGGCCAATCGAGCCCGCGGCCATGCTCGCTCTTCATGTTGAAGTCGGACGGGAGCAGACGGGGGAAGTTTGCGGAGTAATGCAGCGCCGCCCCGCCGGTGCCCCAGCCGTGATCGGCGGTGCGACCGACCGGATGGCGGCCCTCATAGAGGATGGCCGGGCCGCTGCCGCGCAGGCGACGAGCCCAGATGTCGGAACTGATGAGGTCGGAGAGCTGCCAGTCCGGGCCCTGTTCGAGCACCACCACGTTCTTGCCGGCGCGCGCAAGCACCGCGGCGAATACGGCTCCGGCCGCGCCCGCGCCGACAATGACTGCATCTGCCTTCTCGAAGGCCGCCATGTCACCAGCTCCGCTCGGGAAGGATATGGGCCATGTAAGGCACGCCGAGCCGGGCAAAGCCCTCCACGGTGCCGTAGGCGACATCGATCGCGTCGTTGCGCAGCGTGCCGTAGACGAACGACTGCGACGGGCCTTGCCAGCTCTCGATCTTGTTCTGGCGCAGGCGGGTGACGAAGTCGCGCTGCTCGGCGTCGGTGAGGTCGACATACTTTCGGCCAAGCAGCGTCTGGCTCGCCCGATCAATCCCGCCCAAGGCTGCGCGATAGAAGTCGACATAGGGCGGGCGGACCTCGCTGATGCGGATGGTCAGCAGCGCGTAGCCCGGCGGCAGCGCCAATTGCTGGTCGACGAAATGCGCGATGCCGGCTTGGCGCGCGCCAAGCGCAAGCGTTTCGCCCACCGCTTCGAGCGTCCGTGCCTCCTCTGGCGTGAGCATGCGCAGAGGTACGCCCTGTGCCCGCGCTTGGGCGGCCGTGAGCAGAACCTCGGCGCCGCCCACCGTAAAGGCAAGCGCTCCGATCCCCGCGCCCTCATGAAGGCGCGACGCGCGATGTCGTCCATGGCTTCCTCCCCGAGCGGTGCGAGCGTAGGCACCTCGTGCGACCGGCTGGAGCAGCCGGCGCGACGGCCTGTCGGGGCAACTTGAAGGGCCGAGACCGCCGCCGTCGTTTGGAACAGTTCGAAAATTGAACGCCGATTTCGGGACCGAATCAGCTGGTCGCACGCGGTGCAATGCCAATAGCGACGCGAGGTTCGGGCTGGCCACCGGACAATTGCGCTACGTAGAATGCCGGGCCGTCATGCGGTTCAGCCCCTTGTCGGGCAGATTGAGCCGGATGTGCAATTCGCGCAGCTGCTTCGGGTAACCTCCGACGGCGCGCCCATCATCAGGTCCTCGGCACGCTGGTTCATCGGGAACAGCACGACCTCGCGCAGGTTCTCCTCGCCGCACAACAGCATCACGATGCGGTCGATGCCCGGCGCGATGCCGCCGTGCGGCGGCGCGCCGAGCGAGAGCGCGTGCAGCATGCCGCCGAATTTCTGCTCCAGCGTATCCTCGCCGTAGCCGGCGATGGCGAACGCCTTGCGCATCACGTCCGGGCGGTGGTTACGGATGGCGCCGGAGGAGAGCTCAACGCCGTTGCAGACGATGTCGTATTGGATCGCCTTGATGGCAAGAATCTTCTCGCGATCCGACGGGATCGAGCGTCAGGAACTCCTCGATCGCCATGTTGGGCATGGAGAACGGATTGTGGGAGAAGTCGACTCTTCTTCTCCTCCTCATTCCATTCGTACATCGGGAAATCGACGATCCAGCAGAACTCGAAGCGATCCTTGCGCGACGAGGCCGAGGTCCTCGCCGATCCGGGTGCGCGCCGCGCCCGCCAGCCTGGCGGCAGCAGCCGGCTTATCGGCCGCGAAGAACACCGCGTCGCCCGCCCCAACGCCGGCCTTGGACCATGATCTTCGCCTGCACGTCCGGCGGAATGAACTTGGCGATGGGTCCCTTTCCCCTCGTCGGCATCGAACACGATGTAGCCGCAGGCCTGCCGGCACCCATGTCTTGACGCGCCCAATCGTTGAGCTTGTCGAAGAACGAGCGCGGCTGCGCGGCGGCCGCGGGTCCCGGAATGGCGCGGACCACACCGCCGGCCTTGATTATGTTCTTGAAGGCGTTGAACGTGACGGTCGCATCATTGAACTCCTCGGTCACGTCGGCGATGACGAGCGGGTTGCGCAAATCCGGCTTGTCCGTTCCGAATTTGAGCATCGCATCCTTGTACGGGATGAGCGGAAATTTCGGCGTCACCGGCTTGCCGCCGGCAAACTCCTCGAACACGCCCCGCATGACCGGCTCGACCGCCTCGAACACGTCCTGCTGGGTGACGAAGCTCATCTCCAGGTCGAGCTGGATAGAATTCACCGGGCGAACGATCGGCGCGCGCATCCTCGTCGCGGAAGCAGGGCGCGATCTGAAAGTAACGATCGAAGCCCGACACCATGATCAGCTGTTTGAACTGCTGCGGCGCCTGCGGCAGCGCGTAGAATTTTCCCGGATGGAGCCGCGACGGCACGAGATAGTCGCGGGCGCCCTCGGGCGAAGACGCGGTCAGGATCGGGGTCTGGAACTCGAAGAAGCCCTGCTCCTTCATGCGCCGCGGATCGAGTCGATCACCGCGCCACGCATCATGATGTTGCGATGGAGCTGCTCGCGGCGCAGATCGAGAAAGCGATATGTCAGACGGATGTCTTCCGGATATTCCTGGTCGCCAAAGACGGGCATCGGCAGCTCGCCGGCGGCACCCAGCACTTCGATCTCGCTGATGTAAACTTCAACGGCTCCGGTCGGCAGATCCGGATTCTCGGTGCCGGCTGGACGCTTGCGCACCTTGCCGTCGATCCGCACCACCCATTCCGAGCGCAGCTTCTCGGCCTCCTTGAACGAGGGCGAGTCGGATCGGCCACCACCTGGGTCAGGCCGTAGTGGTCGCGCAGGTCGATGAACAGCAGATCCGCCATGGTCGCGGATGCGATGGCACCAGCCGGAGAGCCGGACCTCCTTGCCGATGTCGCTTCGCGCAGGACGCCGCAGGTGTGGGTGCGGTAGCGATGCATGATGACGAACGAGCCTCGATATTGCAGCGCGGAAAGGCACATGCGCGGCCTCGCTTGTCAAGGACGGGAGAGCCGCTGATGGCGTTGGGCTTCGTACCGCCTGAACCAGCCAGCGCGCGGTTCGCTCTCGCGGCGCCGATGTGCGCCATGCCAAGGGCCTCGACAGCGTCCCGGCGATCTGCACACTCGGCGGCCCGTCCTCGAAGTCCGAGCAGCATGACCAAACCGACGCAACAAAAACAGCCTGCTGCCCATGCGCGCACGCGGATGACGACGGCCGAGGCGACCGTAGCCGCGCTCATCGCCCACGGCATCGATACGATCTACGCGCTGCCGGGCGTCCACAACGATCCCTTGTTCGACGCGCTGTTCGGCGCCGCCGACCGCATCCGCACCATCCACACGCGGCATGAGCAGGGCGCGGCCTACATGGCATTCGGCGCCGCGCTCGCGACCGCGAAGCCGCAGGCCTATGCCGTCGTGCCCGGCCCCGGCCTGCTCAATTCGGCGGCCGCGCTGCTCACGGCCTATGGAATGAACGCGCCGGTGCTCGCGCTGATCGGGCAGATCTCGCAATCCGCCATCGGCCGCGGGCTTGGACATCTGCATGAGATCCGCGACCAGCGCGGCATCATCGAGCGGCTGGTCGATTTCTCGCGCACGTATCCGCGAGCCAGCACGAACGCCGCGGGCCTCGTGGCCCAGGCCGTTCCGCGCCATGCGCACCGGCCGCCCTGGCCCCGCGGTGCTGGAATGCGCGATGGACGTGTGGGGTCGCAGCGCTCCGATGCGCCGCGTGCGCGGCACCTTGCCGGTGCCGCAACCGACGATGGACGAGGACGCCATCGCGCGATGCCGCCAAGCGGCTTGCCGCCGCCAAGCGCCCGCTGATCGTCGCCGGCGGCGGCGCGCAGGACGCGTCGGCTGAAGTCACCGAACTGTCGCGGCTGCTGCAGGCGCCGGTCCTCGCCTATCGGCGCGGCCGCGGCGTGCTCGACAGCCGCGATCCGCTCAGCGTCACGCTGCCGCTCGGCCGCGAATTGTGGGGCGAGGCCGATGTGGTGCTCGCCGTCGGAACCCGCCTGTTCTACGGCTTCACGCAGTGGGGCATCGACCCGGAGCTCGCCATCATCCGCGTCGATGCCGATCCCGAGGAGCCGGAACGATCTGCGCCGCCCGCCGCGGCCCTCATCGGCGATGCAGGTCCGATCCTGCGCCGCCTGATCGACGCGCTCTCCGGCCATCGCCGCGCCGTCCCGCCGCGCGGAGATGGAGGACCGGCAGGCCGAGATGCGCGGGCGACTCGCGCAAGCTCGCGCCCCAGATCGGATTCCTCGACGCGATCCGCGCGGAGCTGCCCGAGGATGGCATTTTCGTCGATGAAGTCACCCAGATCGGTTTTGCCGCGCGTCTCTTGCTTCCGGTCTACAAGCCGAGAACGTTTCTATCGCCGGGCTACCAGGACAATCTCGGCTGGGGGTTTGCGACCGCGCTCGGCGCGCAGCACGCGCGCCGCGACGTGCCGGTGCTGTCGATCTCGGGCGACGGCGGCTTCCTTTTCACCTCGAACGAGCTTGCCACCGCCGTGCGCCATCGCATTCCGCTGACGGTCGTGGTCTTCAACGACGGTGCATTCGGGAATGTGCGGCGCATTCAGGAGGAGCATTATGGTAACCGGATGATCGCGAACGATCTCGCCAATCCCGATTTCGTGCGCTATGGCCAGAGTTTCGGCGCCGAGGCCGAGCGCGCGCGCAACCCGCAGGAGCTGCGCGCGGCGCTCAAGCGGGCGTTCAAGCGGCGCGACGGCCCAACGCTGATCGAGGTTCCGGTCGGGCCGATGCCGTCGCCCTGGGAATTCATCCACATGCCGCGCGTGCGCGGGATCAGGTGAGACACGCCATGGAAGCGCGCAGCGACGTCCACGGAGCCATCGGCGAGCGCGAGCCGCTGATCATTCGGCGGGTCGACGCCATTCCGCTCGGACTGCCCCTGAGCAAGCCGGTGGCGATGGCGGGTGCTACGGTGAGGCAGGCGCTCAACATCTTGGTCCGCATCGAGAGCGCGGACGGAACCATCGGCTGGGGTGAGGCCGCCTCCGCTCCCACGATGACCGGCGATACGCTCGGCAGCCTGCTGGCAGCCGTGCGCGACCACCTCGGTCCCCTGCTCATCGGCCAGGATGCTTGGATGCGTCCCGCATTGTGCCGTAAGCTCAAGCGTGCCCTGTTCGGCAATACCGGCGCGCATTCTGCGATTGAGGTTGCGCTCCTCGATCTTGCCGGCCGTTCATCCGGCCTGCCGATAGTCGATCTCTATTGGCGGCCCCACGCGCGGCGCGGTCGCGCCGATGTGGCTTCTCGGCAATCCCACGCCCGAGCAGGACATCGCCGAAGCGCATGCAAAGCGCGCGCAAGGCTTTGGCTTCTTCAAGCTCAAGATCGGCACCAAGGCGGTCGACAGCGAGATCGCGTCGACGCTCGCGCTGCGAAAGGCCTCGGCGCTGCCACTCCGCTCTGCGCCGATGCCAATTGCGGGCTGACCCTGGCTGATGCCTGCCGCTGATGTCGAAGGCGTGCGTGAGGCCGGCTTGCTGTTCATCGAGCAGCCGCTCGCGCACGCGGATCTCAACGCGCTTGCGCGGTTGACGCGCATCTCTGCGATTCCGATCGGCGCCGACGAAGGCATCCATTCGCTCGCCGACGACATCGAGGCCCACGAACGCTGCGGCGCCGGGGTGTCTGCGCTCAAGCTGATCAAGCTCGGCGGTATGAGTGCGGCGGTCGAGGCGGCGCAGCGTGCGCCAGCGCCTCGGCCTCTCCAGTCAACATCGCCGCGAAGATCGCGGAATCCAGCATCGCGTCTGCCGCGGCGGCGATCCATCTTGCCTGCGCCGCTCCCACGGTGGATTGGGGCGTGAGCCTCACTCGTTTCTATCTCGCCGAAGACATTGCCAGGAACCCGCTGGCGATCGGCGAGGGCGCGGTCGCGCTCCCGGCTGGCCCAGGGCTCGGCATTGAGGTCGACGAAGCGCAAGTCGAGCGCTTCAAGCTTTCGAGCAGCGCCCTGCCCGGCTGACCTTGCGCTCCCAGGCGGGTCACCAAACGACGGCCCTGAATTCGGCCCCCGGTGAAATGGGTCAGAAAGAAGGAAGGCCGCGACAACCTGCAAGCTGGCGCGGCTCATGAGGTGACGCCACCGGTGGTATTAGGCCCGGTCCTGCCGGCAATGGCCCCTGAAACGCAAACTACAGTGTCCGCCCGCGGGATATCTCTCCTCAGCCCTTCACATGTACCCTGACAAAGCGACTCGTGTCGCGCTATCTAGCGTCCCATGCAGCCGATTACGACCACCGCCAGCCTTGCGGACGCCTGTGCGCGCATGGCGCGCCATCCCTTCGTGACCGTAGACACCGAGTTTCTGCGCGAGAGCACCTATTATCCACGGCTCTGCGTCGCACAGATGGCGAGCACCGATGAGGCGATCGTCATCGACGCGCTCGCCGAGGGCATCGATTTCGCCCCTTCTTTGCATTGATGGCGAACGAGAACGTCGTCAAGGTCTTCCATGCCGCCCGTCAGGACATCGAAATCTGCTGGCACGAGGCCGGCGATCATTCCGTCCCCTATTATCGATACCCAGGTGGCGGCCATGGTCCTGGGCTATGGCGATTCCATCTCCTACGACCAGCTCGTTCAACGCATCACCGGCGACAGCCTCGACAAGTCGCACCGCTTCACCGATTGGACGCGGCGGCCCCTGAGCGAGGCGCAGCTCGCCTACGCGATCTCCGACGTCACCCACCTGCGCGACGTCTACCTCAAGCTCTCCGCCGACCTCGACCGAGCGCGGCCGCAGCGACTGGATGCGCGAGGAGATGAAGGTGCTGACCTCGCCCGCGACCTATCGCTTCGGAGCCCGAGCACGCCTGGGAGCGCCTGAAAACGCGGGTGCGCAAGCCCAAGGAGCTCGCCGGTGCTGATCGAGGTCGCCGCCTGGCGCGAGCGCGAGGCGCAGGGAGCGCGACGTGCCGCGCGGTCGCGTGCTCAAGGACGACGTCATCGGCGACATCGCGGTGCAGGCGCCGACGACGATCGAGCGGCTCGCGAGCCTGCGCTCGCTGCCCAGAGGGCTTCGAGCGGTCGAAATGGGGCGAAGCGATCGTCGAGGCCGTCCGGCGCGGTCTGGCGCGCGATCCCAAGACGCTGCCGCGGTTCGAACGCCCCAAGCCGCCGATCAACGGACAGGCCACGGTCGGAGTTGCTCAAGGTGCTGTTGCGCATGACGGCGGAGCGGCATGGGGTCGCCGCCAAGGTGATCGCCACCGTCGACGACCTCGATCGCATCGCCGCCGACGACGACGCCGATGTGCCGGCGCTTTCCGGCTGGCGGCGCGAGCTTTTCGGCGACAGGGCGCTGCGCGCTCAAACAGGGACGGCTCTCGTTGGCCATCGAAAAGGGCCGCGTCGTAGCGGTGGAGCACGAATAATCCCCTCCCCCGCCGGCTCGGCGACGGGCTATGATGGTCGCGCCCGTGACGAGGGAGACAACAAATGGCGCCGTTCCTGCGCAATCAGTGGTACACGGCCGCGACCTCCGCCGAGCTCGACGACAAGCCGTTGGCGCGCACCATCTGCAACGAACCCCTGGTGCTCTTTCGCGGCGGAAGCGGAAATGTGGCCGCGCTGACCGACCGCTGCCCGCACCGCAAAGCGCCGCTCTCATCCGGCGAAGTGGTGGGCAACGATATTCAGTGCGGCTATCACGGCATCCGCTTCGCCCCCGACGGCGCCTGCACCCATGTTCCGGGCAACGCCCAGATCGGCCGCAATTTCCGGGCAAGAAGTTTCCCGGCGCGCGAAATCCACGGTCTCATCTTTGTCTGGCTCGGTGAGGTCGCGCTTGCCGATCCCGCGCTGATCCCCGACTTCAGCGAGAACGTGAAGCCAGGCTGGACCGGCGTTCATGGGAGACTTTATGTCAGGGGCAACTACCAGCTCCTGATCGACAATATTCTCGACCTCACGCACGTCGTTTTTGTCCATAAGACGACGCTCGCCGGCGGCGGAGTGGCGGAGACGCCGCTCGACGTCGAGATCGACGGCGATGTGGTGCGCGCGCAACGGCTGATGCGCAATGTCGACACCGCACCGATCTACAAGGCCGCCAGGAACCTTCATGGCAAAGATCGATCGCTGGCAGTTCCTTGAATTCCGCCCGCCGATCTACGCCCGGATCACGCTCGGTGCGCGCGAGGCCGGCAGCGAGGTGCCGTTCGGCACGCCGACGCATATCGTGCTCAACAGCTTCACGCCGGAAACAGAGTGCACCACCCACTATTTCTGGTCGACCGTCCGTTCCTGGGGGCTCGACGACGCCAACGTGTCGAAGATCTACAAGGACATGACCGATCTCGCCTTCGCCGAAGATGCCCGCATCGTCGAATTGCAGCAGGAACTGATCGACGGAGACCCATCCGGCACGCCGCTCGTGAGCCTTGCCTTCGACCGCGCCGGTCTCGGAGCGCGTCGCATCATCAAACGCAAGCTCGATGAAGAGGCGTCGGCGCAGGCGCGACTCGCTCCGTCCCCGGTACCGGCGCAGTAGCGGACCGGGCGCGCATCGCGGGAGGCAGTCGTGACCGATGAATCGCAAGCAATACCGTTCGCCCTATTGCTTTGGACGGATCCGCCGCAAGAACTCCCACGTCGGCACCGCACTAATGCCGCCGACGGCCCCGCTGGAGATAACTCGGGATTTCCGCGGTGAAAATCCACTGCCAAAGGAGTCCGACGAGGTAGCTTGCCAGCAACATCACTGCGAGTGTGATCAGCAATCTCAGCCAAAGTGGCATCGGCGTCCTCCTCGGAGCTTCCGTCTCGGCCGTGCTCGTCACCTTCATGCCTGATGCGCAGACAAGCCATGCTCGATACGGAAGCTATGCGCAACTGGGGCAACGCTAGGATGCCGGTGCACGAAGCTCCGTATCACGCGGTTTCCATGACCGGCTCGCGGCCGACGAGCCGCGCGAGCTGGCGTAGGCGGACAAACACGCGCTCGCCGGCGAGCGCCTTGAAGCCGTTCTCGAAACGCAAAACCAATCGACCGCGCTCGACCACCATCGGCGTCTTCGGCAACACGCCGGTCGTCGAGGCCGAGACGAGATAGGCCACGCGCAACGCCGCACCGAGCACGCGCGCGCGATCGAGCAAACGGGTCGTCGCGAGTTCGCGCAGCCGAGGCGAAAGTTCCTCGTCCACAAGCCCCATATGACGGAAGAACACGGCCAGCGAGATGAAGGTCCGGCCGGGATGATCGACCGCGACGAAGGCCGCATTGGCGATGATGTTGAGCGATTGCTCGCCACGATAATCGGGATGGGCCCGCCAGCCGATATCGGCGAGAAGGCAGGCGGCATGACGCAGCCGGCGTTCGTCCGCGGTCTCGTCGAGCCCGGCCGAGGCCATGAAGCGGTCAGTCCATTGTGTGAGCTCTTCGCCATGGGCAGGGGAACGCGAACGCAACACGTTGAGCTCGCTTGCAGCCGCGATCAGCGGATCCTTCTCGCGCTCCTTGGCGTCGAGCATCGAGTAGAGCAGGCCTTCACGCACGCCAAGGGCGGAGACGACAACCTCCTTCGGCTTGGCGATCCGTACCAGATTCTCGAGCACGAGCGCGGCGTAGGCCAGCAGAGGCCGGCGTGCATCGGTCACTACCTCGATCTGCGACAGCATCTCGGGATCGACCCGATGCACGAGGCTGGAGAAATCGAATGCCTCCTTGGCCGGCATCACATAGCCATGCATGACATGGAGCGGATAGCCGGTCTGCCACATATGCAGCCGCGCGAGTGCGCGCCAAGTGCCGCCGATGGCATAGAACGTGCGGCCTTTGCCGTTTTCGAGCGGGCGTGCATCTTGCAGCGCCGTCCGGACGATCTTTTCCGCCTTCTTGATCGACTTCGACGAGATGTCCTGCAGGGCGAGCCCACCCAGCGGCAGCGTCAAGCCAGCCTTCACGCGGTGACCCTGGACCTCCGTCAACTCGAGCGAGCCGCCGCCGAGATCGCCGACGATGCCATCGGGCTTGTGAAAGCCGGACACGACGCCGAGCGCAGACAAGCTCGGCCTCGCGCTTGCCGGAAAGGACGTCGATCTTGGTGCCGCAAATGCTCTCGGCTTCGGCAACGAAGGCCTTGCCGTTCTCGGCATCTCGGCATGCCGCAGTTGCAATGGCCCAGAGCTGCGCAACGTCCATGCGGTCGCACAGAGCGCGGAAGCGCCGCAGGGCCGCCAGCGCCTTCTCGACGGCATCGGCAGCGAGCAGGCCGGTCGTCTGCACCTCGCGCCCAAGCCCGGCCAGAACCTTCTCGTTGAAAATCGGAGTCGGGCTGCGGGTCAGGCCCTCATAGACCACAAGGCGCACGGAATTCGAACCGATGTCGATGACCGCAACCGGCGGCCCGTAATCGAGACGACCTTGCGCGAAATTCATGGCGGGCCGACGCCGCTTACGAGCGGTCGAGACGGCGTATAAGACTACGCGGCGACGATTCTTTGAGCGATTTGCCACGACCCGACAGGCTCGGATTGGTCATGAAGTACTTGTGAGCGTTGAAGGGTTCCTCACCCTCGGCCACTTTTAAGCGATTCTGACGTGCCATCGGGTAGCAATTTCCAGCTTTGTTCATTGTCTTTGAAATTCGCCACCATGATCTGATCGAGCACCTGCTCGTGCACGGTGGGATTGAGAATCGGGCACAAGACCTCGACGCGCCGGTCGAGATTGCGCGGCATCATGTCGGCGGAGGAGATGTAGACCGCGGCCTTAGGGATGCGGCAGGCCGTGGCCGCCGCCGAAGCAGTAGATGCGGCTGTGTTCGAGGAATCGGCCGATGATCGATTTCACCCGAATGTTGTCGGACAGTCCTGGCACGCCGGGGCGCAGGCAGCAGATCCCGCGCACGACGAGATCGACCGCCACGCCCGCGCGCGAAGCCTCGTAGAGCAGGTCGATGATCTCGGGATCGACCAGCGCATTGTCCTTCATCCAGATCGCGGCGGGACGACCGGCCTTGGCATGCGCGATTTCCTGCTCGATGTGATCGCAGACGCGGTCACGCAGCGTGAGCGGAGAGACCGCCATCCTTTGCAGCTCCGCCGGCTCCGCATAGCCGGTCACGTAGTTGAAGATGTGCGCCACGTCCCGCGCGATAACGGGATCGGACGTGAAGAATGAGAGATCGGTATAGATTCGGGCGGTGACCGGATGATAGTTGCCGGTCCCGACATGCACATAGGTGGCGAGCGCGCCACCCTCCCGGCGCACCACCATCGACAACTTGGCGTGGGTCTTGAGCTCGATAAAGCCGTATACGACCTGGGCGCCGGCGGCGCTCGAGCGCGCGCGACCAGCGGATATTCGCCTCTTCGTCGAAACGGGCCTTGAGCTCGATCAGTGCGGTAACGGACTTTCCCGCTTCCGCCGCCTCGATCAGAGCGCGGACGATGGGCGACTCCGCCGACGTGCGATAGAGCGTCTGCTTGATGGCGACGACGTCGGGATCGCGCGCCGCCTGCTGCAGAAATTGCACGACGACGTCGAACGACCTGTAGGGATGATGGACAATCAGGTCTTTCTGGCGAATGGCCGCGAAGCAATCGCCGGCATGGTCTCGAATGCGTTCGGGATAGCGGGGATTGTACGGGACGAATTCAAGGTCCGGCCGATCCAGACTCATGAGCTGCGACAGGTCGGTGAGTGCCAGCACCCATCGACCAGGAAAACCTCATCGTCCCCGCATGCCAGCGCCTGTTGCACGAACCGGCGCAGCTCCACAGGCATGGCCGCCTCGAGCTCGAGCCGGATGACCGAGCCGCGCCGCCGACGCTTGAGAACCGTCTCGAACTCGCGAACCAGGTCTTCCGCTTCCTCCTCGATCTCGATCTCGGAGTCGCGAATGACGCGGAACGCACCCTGGCCTTTGACCGCATAGCCGGGAAAGAGGCGGGCAATGAACAGGCCGATCACCTGTTCGAGCGTGATCACGCGGGCACTCCGCCAGTCGCACGAAACGCTCGATCTTGTTCGGCATACGGATGAGCGCGTTCATCGCCTTGCCGTCGCTGGCGCGCGCCAGATGGAGGGCGATGGTAAAGCCGAGATTGGGAATGAACGGGAACGGGTGCGCCGGGTCGATGGCGAGCGGAGTGAGCAGGGGAAAAATCTGCCGAAGAAAATGATCCTCCAGCCAGGTCTTCTCCCGCTTGGTCACCTCCGGCCCCTCGATCAAAACGATACCCTGCTCGGCCAGCATCTGTCGGAGCTCGCGCCAGCGCTTCTGCTGATCCCGCGCCAGCACCCCGACGGCATCCCCGATGCGGATGAGCTGTTCGGCGGGCGTCAGCCCGTCCGGGCTCTTGACCGTAATTCCGGCACGCAACTGGCCCTTGAGGCCGGCGACGCGCACCATGAAGAACTCATCGAGGTTGTTGGCGGAGATCGAGAGAAAACGCACCCGCTCGAGCAAGGGATGGGCGTCATTGGCGGCTTCCTCGAGCACCCGGCGGTTGAAATGCAGCCACGACAGCTCGCGGTTGATGAAGCGCTCAGGGCTTACGATCAGATCGACGGGCGCGGATCCGCTCGCGGCCGGAGCCAGGCGGCGCGACGGGTTCCCCTTCCACAACAATGGCTTGGCTTCGATCAGCCATGGCCGAAATGCTTTCTGATGAGGAGCGCAACATCGCCGTCAAAGGTGACGCGCTGCATGACATAAGGGTCGGCACCCCAGGCCGTCAAGCCTCGCTCAGGCGCAGAATCTCGGCCGCGAATGCCCTGGTTAACGGCCGCTGATGGCGCATCGCCTCCTCGTCGAGCCGCGCGACCACCGCCCGGGCGGCCGCGAACGATCGTTCTATCCGCAGCGCCACGTAGCCGATCACGCTTTCATCGACCGCGAGCTGACGATCGCCGAAGAGCTTCACCAGGACGGCGCGCAAGAGCGCGTCGTCGGGCGGCGCCATGGCCACGACCGGCAGAGCCATGACGCGCGACCCGAGGTCCCGGATCGCGAACGTCCGCCGGAGGCCTGCGCGCGGTGAGCAGCACGAAGGCCTCCTCCTCGCGCGCGAGATTGAGAAGGTGAAAGAGCGCCCGTTCGTCCAGCGCACCCGCGACGATATCCTCCACGACCAAAGCGCCGGTGGCGAGCGCCGCAGGCACCGTCGCTCTGCTCCAACGCGCGTGACGAGATTAGCCGTGCCCCCGCCATTTCCGCCCAGATCGCGGCGAGGTGGCTCTTGCCGGAGCCTTCCGGACCGGTGAGCATGACCGCTTGGTGGGGCCAGGCGGGCCACGTATCGATGAGGGCAAGCGCGGCCGCGTTCGATGGACCGCTCAAGAAATCTTCGCGCGCAAAACTCTCCGGATGATCGAGCGCTAAGGCGAGTTGACACGGACCGTTGTGCATCAGGTCGGCTTTTCCCCGGTATAGAGGGGCTCGCGAAGTATTGCCGCAGCGCGAACCGCAACAGCACCGCGAGCGCGGCTGCGAGCGGCACGGCAACCAGAAGGCCGACGAATCCGAAAAGATAACCGAAGGCGAACATGGCGAAGATCATCCAGACCGGATGCAATCCCACGCGCTCGCCGACGAATTTGGGCGAGACGATGTTCCCTTCGACGAATTGGCCGAACAGGAAAATGCCGACGACGACTCCGATCCGCTTCCAGTCCGGCCAGAATTGCGCGATGGCCACGCTCACCGCGATCATCAGCCCGGTCATCGAGCCGATATATGGAACGAACGTGATCACGCCGGCGACGAGACCGATGAGCAGGGCAAAATCCAGTCCAACCACCATCAATGCGATCGCATAGTAGCAGCCGAGCACGGCGCATACGCCGACCTGGCCGCGCAAGAAACCACCAATCGCCGCATCGATCTCGCGGGCGAGCCGACGGACGGTTTCGCGCTGGCGCACCGGCACCCAGCTGTCCACTATCTCGATCATCCGATGCCAGTCGCGGATGAGGTAGAAGGTGACAACCGGCATCACGATCAGAACGGAAGCGAATGAGACCAGCGCCTTCCCGCCGGTCCAAATCGAATACATAAAACTCAGGAGCCAAGTGGCCACCTGGCTGACGAGACCTGAAACAGTCTCGTTTGAATCGCCGGATCCCAGCCAGCTCAGCCAGGGTAGGTTGGCACCGGTGATAAGGTCCTTCAAGCGCTTGAAATAGCCCGGGATGTGCGAGATCAACGCCGAGCCCTGCTGCAGCAGCAGAGGGACGAGCAGCACCGTAAGGGCGATCAGAGCCACGATGAAGATGCTGACGATCAGCAGCGCTGCGACTGTGCGGTTCATTCCCGCGCGTTCCATGCGGTCGGCGACCGGTGCATGCACGTAGGCGAGAGCGATGCCGGCGACGAACGGGAGCAGAATCTCGTGCAGCAGCAACAGCGACGCCGCGAGTATGAGAAACGTGATGAGCCAAAAAGTGAAGTGGCGGCCGTACATCATCGCGTCGTCCCCTACCCGTCGCCTTCGCCTATGGGGTAACCCGGTTCAGGGGCCTATGTCTGCGGCGTTCATGTGGCGCACCCACTCGGCGACATAGAAGGCAACTGAAAGCAAGGTCAAGGCCGCGACCAGCGGCGTCAGCACCATCATGGCGACACTCGCATCGAAGTCAGAATCCGAGCGCAGCCAGGACCACGCCGGCGAGCACGATTTGCGCGACGGTGTTGAGCTTGGAGACCATAAGCGGTCTGAGCGGCACGGGCTTGTCCACCACCCAGGACAAGATCACCGCGCTCACGATCATGATATCGCGCGAGACCACGAGGATGACCGAGCCACCGGGGAATGGCATCGGTGACGCCGAGCGCGACGTAGATCGAAACCAGCATCGCCTTGTCCGCCAGCGGATCGAGATAGGCGCCGAGCTCGGTGGCCATGCCGAACCGCTTGGCGAGGAAACCGTCCACGGCGTCGCTGATGCCGGCGGCGAGGAAAAGCACAAAAGCAATTTGCATCTCGCCGGCCGTGATCGCCCAGACCACCACGGGCACCAGGAGGATGCGGCCAAGCGTGATTAGGTTCGGAATACTCAAGTCTGCGCCCCGGCTCGGCCCGCGCCTCGCCGTCGCCAGCGGCGCGCGCGGCCATGCAATCGTCAGTATAGCTGCGATCAAGCCATTGCACAGTCGCGGATTCCCAAGTACCGAAGCGCGCGCGAGCAGCGAAGGATATGCCATGGCAGACAAGGGCCTCACCTATGCCGGGGCCGGCGTCGACATCGATGCCGGTAACCGCATGGTGGAGCTGATCAAGCCATTGGTTCGCTCTACTGCCCGGCCGGGAGCGGACGCCGAAATCGGCGGATTCGGCGCTCTGTTCGACCTCAAGCGCTCGGGCTACTCCGATCCGGTTCTGGTGGCGGCGACCGACGGTGTCGGAACCAAGCTCAAGATCGCGATTGAAACCGGCACGCACCATACGATCGGCATCGATCTGGTCGCCATGTCGGTCAACGACCTCGTCGTCCAAGGCGCGGAACCGCTGTTTTTCCTCGACTATTTCGCCTGTGGACAACTCGAGCCCGAGGTCGGCGCACGCGTGGTCAAGGGCGTGGCGGAGGGCTGCCGGCAGGCGGGTTGCGCGCTGATCGGCGGCGAGACCGCGGAGATGCCGGGGCTGTATCAGGCGGGCGATTACGACCTCGCCGGATTTGCGGTCGGCGCCGTGGAACGCAATCGCGATCCTGCCAAGAGGCCGACGTCCATGCCGGCGATATCGTTCTTGGACTTGCGTCATCGGGCATCCACTCGAACGGCTATTCGCTGGTGCGCAAAATCGTGCAGCGGACGGGACTGCGCTGGAATGCCCCGGCACCGTTCGATCCCCGCGCGTGAACTCGGCGCCGCGCTGTTGGACACCGACGCGCATCTATGTGAAATCGTGTCTTGCGGTGCTGCGCGAGACCAAGGCCGTTAAGGCGCTCGCTCATATTACCGGCGGCGGGTTTCCCGACAATATCCCGCGCGTGCTGCCGAAGGGCCTCGGCGTGACGCTCGACTTGGAGCGCGTGCCGGTGCCGCCGATTTTCCGGTGGCTTGCGGATGTGGGGAAGTCGCCGAGCTCGAGATGTTGCGCACGTTCAATTGCGGCGTCGGCATGATGGCGGTGGTCGCGCCCGAGAAGGCCGATGCGGTCGGCGAGCGCGCTGGTCCGGGAAGGCGAGAACGTCGTCTCAATCGGGGAGGTCGTCGCGATCACCCACGACGCCGCGCGGGTCGCCTATCGCGGGCACCTCGATCTCGCTTGGTGAGCGCATGGCCAAGAAACGCGTCGCCGTTCTCATCTCCGGGCGCGGCTCCAACATGGCGGCCTGATCGAAGCGGCGAAGGCGCCCTCATATCCGGCTGAGATCGCGCTCGTATTGTCGAATCAGACCCGAGGCGGCAGGGCTTGCCCGCGCCGAAGCGATGGGCATCCCGACTGCGGTGGTCGATCATCGTCCGCACGGAAAAGATCGCGCCGCTTTCGAATGTGCGTTGCAAGGCGTTCTCGACGAGCACCGCGTGGAGTTCGTTTGCCTGGGCGGCTTCATGCGATTGTTTACGCCGGACTTCGTGCTGCACTGGCAAGGCCGGATGCTCAACATCCACCCGTCGCCTCTTGCCTTCGTTCCGCGGTCTCGATCCGCATGGGCAAGCGCTCGCGGGCGGGCGTCAAGATCTCCGGCGCGACCGTCCACTTCGTCATCCCTGAAACCGATGCCGGCCCGATCATCGCGCAAGCGGCGCGTGGCCGTGCGCGACGACGACAATGTCGATACGCTCGCGGCCCGCGTCCTGGCAGCCGAGCACCGCTTGTACCCGCTGGCGCTCGCTCTCCTCGCGGCCGGACGGGTCAAGATCGTCGGCGCTCGCTGCCTGATCGAGGGGATTGATCAAACGTCTCCCGCGGCATTGATCGTGCCCGGGAGATAACCCACAGCCGGCAGAACGGTCTTCCCTTCTGTCGTCCGGCTCCGCGCGCCTGTTGCCTGAGCCGGTCGTCCGCCTTCCGCCGCAATCGGCTCGGAATTCCCGCTTGGTGACCACGAACGATGCGCGCAGGCCCTGGAATTGTCACCCGCGTTGCGGTGTTATCAGCAAATCATGAGCTGGAACAGGAAACCCCGGGGCAAACGCATGACCGCAACAATGTCCGATTCACCCAAAGCAGCGACACGCCGAGCCGAGGCCCATTATCCCGCCGCTCGCGGGGTTCTATTCGCATACCCGCGATCTCTCATGGTCTTCGTCATCCGCCACTCACGGCGGGTGGGATGCTGCTCGTCCATGGGATTGTGAAGGTAATGCCGATGGCCGAAAAAGGCTTCACCGCTACGATCTGAGGCCTTCGCCGCCGGCAGCATGGCCCGCCGCGGAATCGAGCTGGCGATGGCCGCAGCCTACGCGGTGTTCTTTCTTGAGACGATCGGCGCGGTACTGATCATTCTGGGGTTGTTCACGCGGTTTATTGCGGCTGCCCTTGCCGTCGAGTTCGCGATCATCACCTTCGTCGCCCACTGGCCGCAGGGATTCACTTGGAGCAGAGGCGGATGGGAATACCCCTTGTTCTGGGGGCTCATCTTCTTTGCGATCGCGCTGCGTGGCGGCGGCCCGTATTCGCTCGACCGCAAGCTCGGTTGGGAGCTGTAACTAGCCCCCGCCGTCAGCGGCAGGCATCAGCGCCAGAAGGCGCTCTCCGACCCCTCGGCTCCCTGACGGCTGCTACTCCGCCGCCCGCACCTTCTCGGCATGCGCGGCCTGCTTCGAGCGTCGCCACATGCCACCCACGGCGAGCACGAGAACCGCGCCGAGGAAGGCCGCCGAGAGCTCGATGTAATGGAATCCTTCGGCCCCAAACCGTGGCTCGAGGTAACCGTGGATGACCGGATCGGTGACGATGACCTCGCCGACGATCCAGCCGAGCAGCGCAGCGCCAGCCCAAACCAGGATCGGAAAGCGGTCGAGCAGCGCCATGATCAAAGCCGCCCCGGCGACGATCAGCGGAATGCTGATGGCGAGGCCGATCACGAGCAGCGCGACGTTGCCCTGGGCAGCCGCAGCGATGGCGATCACGTTGTCCAGGCTCATGACGATGTCGGCAATGGCAACGATCCGCACCGCCCGCCACAAATGCTCGACCGCCTCGACCTCGTCCCTTGTCCTCCTCCGGCACCAGCAGCTTGACCGCGATATAGAACAGCGCAGTCCGCCGACGATCTTGAGCCACGGCAGCAGCATCGAGCGACGCGACGACGGCGGTGAAGACGATGCGCAGGACGACGGCGACGCCCGGCGCCGAGGATCATGCCCCACACCCGCTGGCGATGCGGCAAGCCCGCGGCAGGCCATCGCAATGACCACGGCGTTGTCGCCGGAAAGCAGGATATTGATCCAGATGATCTTGAGGAGGGCGACCCAGAACGCGGTGTGGCCCATATCGGTCCAGCCGGTTCCGAGCACGCTGCAGCCAAGTGCCCGGTTCCATCATTTGTCCCATCGAACCCACCGGATGTTCCTCTCGCTTTTCCCCGTTCGCTGACGGCTGTTCTGCAGCTGACCGCCCTGGCCGAGCTAATCTACAGGCGAAACCCCTGGGCTGGCCAGCAGGCCGAAGCGCCTGGAAGGCGCTGCCCCCTTACCGAACGATTTCGTTGCCGGAAAAGAACTGGGCGATTTCCTGCTGCGCCGTGTCGGGCGCATCGGAGCCGTGAACGGAATTCTCGCCGATCGACTTCGCATGGGTCTTGCGGATCGTTCCTGCCGCCGCCTTGGCCGGATCGGTTGCACCCATGATGTCGCGATATTTGGCGATTGCATTCTCGCCTTCGAGCACTCTGCACGACCACAGGTCCGGAGGTCATGAATTCGACGAGTTCCCCAAAAACGGGCGCTCGCGATGAACCGCATAGAACGTCTGGGCCTGCTCACGGCTGATCCGCACGCGCTTTTGCGCGATGATGCGCAGCCCTGCCTGTTCGATCATGGCGTTGATTGCGCCCGTCAGATTACGGGCGGTGGCGTCGGGTTTGATGATCGAAAAGGTCCGCTCGACCGTCATTGGATTGGTTCTCGAGGAGAGATAATGGGAGAGCGACAGCGGCGGCTTATACCGGCCGTGCTGGAGCGCGGCAAGGCTTGTGACCCGCGCGGCGTTGCCGCACAAGCTCTGACCACCGACGAGGTAACGCGAGTTTCCTGCGTCACGACACGGACTTCCGGGCAGCGCCACGCACCGCTGGTGAAAAGGCATACAGCCTGCCGCCGCGCGCGGCCGCCGCCCACCAGCATCACGGCAGGATGGCGAAGGCGCGCACGGGAAAACCCAAGCCGTCCTTGACCTTGGGCCAAGCGACGACGATAAGCGCACCGGTCGCGGGAACCCGGTCGAGGTTGGCCATGACCTCGATCTGATAGCGACCCTTGTGCAGGATGTAGGTTTCCGATTCCATCTTGTCGGTGGTGTCGGTGTCCATCGATTCATGGCCGATCGCGGTCACGCCGCGCTGCTCCACCAGGAACTTGACGGTCTCGAGCGACCAGGCCGAAAGGGACTGCGCTTGAATCGCTCAGGATCGCTGTTCCAATCCTTGTACATGTCGGTCCGCAACGCCGCGAAGGCACCCCTTCGGCACCCGTCCGTGCTTCCTTTCCCACGCACGCAAATCGTCGATCGAGAACGCGTGGTTAGGATCCTTGACGAGAAGCGGGTGGCATCGAAAACGACAAGCGGAAGGATCATTTGCTTGAGTGGAATCCGATCCATAGTGATGCCGTCTTCGGCAAAATGCGCGGGCGGATCCACATGCGTGCCGTACTGTCCGACCATCTCGTAATATGTGCTGCGAAATCCGTCCTTGGCTATGGTGTAGGGCTGCCGCGTCTGCGGATCGACGGCCGGCGTCATCCTTGCTTGACCGAAGCCCGACACACGGGCGTGTTGGGACCGAAACTGTGGGTCAAATCGACGAATTGCCACCCGCGATGATCCGATACGCGCGACCGCTGTGTCTGGCCTGCGCAGGCGCGACAAGACCATATCCGATCGCGGTAGCCGCAAGCACGCCTCAGACAACGACCGGCGAACCTCGCATGACTCATCCTTCCTCCGCAGACACAGCGAGCAAAAGCTCGAGATCAGTCAGTCGATGACACAATGTATCACCTTCAAGTCGCCTTTCCATGTCGGTCCAGGAAACCGCCCGGGACGGCAGGTTGCGCTGACCGCGACCTTTGGTGAAAACACCCTATGCTCGTGATCCACCGACCTCACCTCATCGGATCGGCGGCTGCAGCCCTGCCTCGACAGCGCCACCGTGGCGCTTGTCCGCCGGAGCGCATGTCGGGCTTGTCGGTCGCAACGGCACCGGCAAGACCACGCTGTTCCGCGTCATCGCGGGCGAGATCGCGCCCGAGCACGGCGCAGTCGATGCTGCTGCCGCGCGCTCGCATCGGCCGGCTCGCGCAGGAAGCGCCGGACGGCCCGGAAAGCCTGCTCGAGGTCGTGCTCGCGGCCGATACCGAGCGCACGCAGCTCCTGGCCGAAGCCGAGACGGCAACGCGATCCGCACCGCATCGCCGAGATCCAGACCCGGCTCGCCGACATCGGCGCCCATTCGGCGCCCGCGCGCGCCGCCGAGATCCTCGCCGGCCTGGGCTTTTCCCACGCCGAGCAGCAGCGCCCCTGCGCCGAATTCTCCGGCGGCTGGCGCATGCGGGTTGCGCTCGCGGCCACGCTGTTCGCCGAGCCCGACCTGCTGCTGCTCGACGAGCCGACCAACTATCTCGACCTCGAAGGCACGCTGTGGCTCGAGGCGCACATCGCGCGCTATCCGCGCACGGTGATCGTCATCAGCCACGACCGCGACCTGCTCGACAACGCGGTCGACTGGATCCTGCACCTCGAGGGCGGCAAGCTCACGCTCTACCGCGGCGGCTACATCGCCTTCGAGCGCCAGCGCCGCGAGCGCCAGGCGCTCGACCGCAAGCTCGCCAAGACAGCAGGAGGCGCGAGCGCAAGCGGCTGCAAGCCTTCGTCGACCGCTTCCGCGCCAAGGCCACCAAGGCGCGCCAGGCGCAGTCGCGCGCTCAAGCTGCTGGCCAAGCTCGAGCCGATCGCGGCCGTCGTCGCCGACGAAGTGCGCGCCGATCGAGTTCCCGCCGCCCGCGAAGGCGCTGTCGCCGCCGATCGTCGCGCTCGACAACGTCGCGGTCGGCTACGAGCCGGGCCAGCCGGTGCTGCGGCGGCTCACGCTGCGCATCGACGACGACGACCGCATCGCGCTCCTCGGCGCCAACGGCAACGGCAAATCGACGCTGGTGAAGCTCGCTCGCCGGACGGCTCGCGCCGATGTCGGGACAGACTCACGCGCGCGCAGAGAGCTCGAGGTCGGCTATTTCGCCCAGCACCAGCTCGACGAGCTTGAGCCGCAACGACAGCGCCTACGAGCATCTGCGCCGGCTGATGCCGGATGCGCCGGAGGCCAAGGTGCGCGCGCGCGCCGGGCGCCATCGGCTTTCGCAGGCGCTGGCCGACACGCCGGCCGGCCAGCTTTCGGGCGGCGAAAAGGCGCGGCTGCTGCTCGGCCTTGCCACCTTTGCAGGGCCTCATCTCATCATTCTCGACGAGCCGACCAATCATCTCGACATCGACAGCCGCGCTGCGCTGATCGAGGCGATCAACGACTATCCGGGCGCCGTGATCCTGGTGTCGCACGACCGCTACCTGATCGAGGCCTGCGCAGATCGTCTCGTGGCTGGTGGCCGATGGACAGGCCGTCCCCTTCGACGGCGATCTCGACGATTATCAGGAAACTGGTGCTGACCCAACGCGGCGCCAACGGCACCAATCCTGAGAACCGCAAAGGAGCGCGGCCGGGCGCGCGCAGGCGCGCGCGGATATCCGGCGCGCCGCAGCGGAACGGCGTGTCGCGCTTGCTCCTTTGCGCCGGCGGATCGCAGACGCGGAAGCCGCCGTCGGCCGGCTCAACGCAGAGATCGCGCGGATCGACGCGACCCTAGCCGGCTCCGGGTTGTTTGCACGCGATCCGCAAAGGCCGCAACGCCTCGCCAAAGGCGCGCGCGGATCATGCCAGCGCGCTCGCCCAGGCGGAGGAGGACTGGCTGGAAGCGAGCGCGCTCGAGGAAACAGCGATCTCGGGACCAACGATTGAGGGCGCGCCGCTCGGATCGCGTCCGCTGATTACCGCCGCCGGCCCGTGCGTGCTGTTAGGTGCCGGCAGGTTTTTTGGAGCTGCCTTTGCGCCTTGGCCGGCGCCGGCGGCGGGCCGGGCACGCGCTCGATCGAGACCAGGCGACCGCCGACAAAGCGGTAGACCCCGGCGGAAGACCCACGGGCATAGGTCAACACCACCGCGCGCTCGCCCCGCTCATCGGCGCCGACATCGAGCTTTTCGACCGGGCCCGCCCGCCGCACGACGCGTCGCATTCCGTCATCTGCAGCGCGATGCCGCCCGCGGAGGGCGCAGCCCCGCCGTTGACGGGTCCGCGAAGCCCGCAGCCTGCCCGGCGCGGCGGCGCATTGTCCATCCGCATTGACAAGATCCGCGGGAGTGACCGGCCGCAGCGAGAAACCGGTCTTTCCCCTCGAAAAGGTCGCCCAATCCGGCGGGCGCATCAGGGTTTCAGGCTTGGGAACAAGCGTGAGATTGTTCAGACTGAGGTCGGATGAGCACCCCCGATGGCCAGCGCAAACGCCGCCGCTATCGGCACGTGCAACGCAATTCGTTTGGATCGTTGCATCGCCAAGCCCTCGACTCACCTCCGGCTCCGACCGACGCGCAGTCAGCCAAGAGTTTGCCCGGCACCATCACCTTGATCAATAGGTCTTTTTCCGCACCACGTGCCGGTTCGGTGCCTGACCGGCGCGGGCCTCGGCGGATGGTCCTTCGGCCGATCCCGCAATCCGAATCGCGTCGGCGCCGGCCCTATTGGGGCTGCGCCCTCGGAGCCGTGATCCGGACCGCAATGACCCAGGCGACCCATAGAAACACGAAATACATCGCCGAGGAAGGCCGGCAAGCTCGCGGCTGGGGCGTTTCGTTCAATGACCAGCCCGATCAGATAGGCCGCGATGTCCCCCGTGATCATCAGCGCGAGGTAGACGATGAGCAGCGACATGCCTAGTTACCTCAGGTGCGTTCCCGGCCCGCGTGCGGTCAGCCTGCGCTATTGATAGCCGCCCGAAAGGCGCTTGCGTCAAGATGGCGGCGCGGGGCCCAGATCAGGTTTGCACGAAACAAATACGTACTCGTGCCGAAACCCTGGTTTACCGGACGCCGTGGGCGATCTTCCATACTTTCGCTTATCCGCAACATCTCCACGGCAGCCGAACACCGCCGCCCGTCATCCATGATGTCAGGCAGCGGCACGGCAACGGGCAACCGTGTCCTCCCCCTGAGTTACCGCAGGAAAGGCCAAAATTCCGTTGCGAAAGACGCCCTGTTGCACAGCGGTCCAGCATCAAATCCCCTTTCACCGTTGCGCAAATATCACAGCCATCTGCACCAAGACGCGCTAAGGTGAGTCTACCAGTCGATGATGACCCAACTGGTCTAACGGGGAACCTTGGGGGCCTAGCTATGAAGAAGTTCTTACTTGGAAGCGTGGGGCTTGCGGCGATGCTCGCGGGGCCTGCAATGGCGGCGGACATGCGGCTCCTGCCGCCTCCTCCGCCGGTGGCGTACTATGATTGGACCGGCGTCTATGTCGGTTTCGGCGTCGGAGGTGTCTGGGAGACAGTGAACTCGCACCTATCCCAACCTCGTCGTTCCTGTCGAGTTTTTCGTCCAATGACAGTGACGGAATCTTCAGACGTGCACGCCGGCGCGCAGTGGCAGTGGGGCGCATGGGTGCTCGGCGTAGAAGCCGCCTTAAGCGGTGGCTTCCGGGAGATGCGGAGCAACGTGGGTCTCCCCAATCCGCCCTTCAACGGTGCCGCGCCCGCCACCCTTACGGCGGTCAACAAGATCACCAACCTGTTCACCGTCGGCCCGCGCTTGGGCTATGCCTGGGATCGGCTGATGATCTTCGGCACCGGCGGCTGGGCTTCTGCGAACATCAAGGGGCAGTACGAGAACGCCAACACCGCGGTGGAGTTCAACCCCGCCTTCTCCGGCCAGTCGAGGAACAACGGCTGGTACGCCGGCGGCGGCTTCGAGTACATGGTCCACAAAGGCCCCCTCGTCGACGTCATCCTGGGTGCCGAGTACCAACACTTCGATGTCAGGAGCCACAACGCGTTTACCGACACCACTGTCATTGGTGCACCGAACACCTTTGACCAGGACGCCAAGGGCGACATCGTGCGCGCCCGCCTGACCATCAAGACTCAGGGCTACGGCTACTTCTGGAGATAACCGGCCGGTCGAGAGACCAACCACACAACGGCCCCGGGCAACCGCCCGGGGCCGTTTTCGTTGCCGCCATTCGCGAACGAATCGCGACAAGCCCCACGGGTCCCGGCCTGGGCAGCAACGTCCGTCAGAGCATGATCCTGAAAGCTCAGACCTCTCGGACGAGATCATGCAAACAAGCAAATGCCCGGAAGAGCTCGCTTCCACATAAGGGATTGCGATCTGAGCGCGTCCGCTGGACCCCGTAAGCGTTCAGCCAATGCTGCTGTGGCCAAATATCGAATCCGTTCCGTCGTTGCGCATATGTCACAGCCAAACCGATTGGAACCCGATAAAAAGCACAACTTAATTCCTAACGGGGGTTCAAATGAAGAAGTTCTTACTTGGAAGCGTGGGGCTTGCGGCGATGCTCGCGGGGCCTGCAATGGCGGCGTGACATGCGGCTCCCGCCGCCTCCTCCGCCGGTGGCGTACTATGATTGGACCGGCGTCTATGTCGGTCTTCGGCGTCGGAGGTGTCTGGGAGACAGTGAACCGCACCTATCCCAACCTCGTCGTTCCGTCGAGTTTTTCGTCCAATGACAGTGACGGAATCCTCAGACGTGCACGCCGGCGCGCAGTGGCAGTGGGGCGCATGGGTGCTCGGCGTAGAAGCCGCCTACAGCGGTGGCTTCCGGGAGATGCGGAGCAACGTGGTCTGCCCTGAATCCGCCCTTCAACGGTGCCGCGCCAGCCAACCTTACGGCGGTCAACAAGATCACCAACCTGTTCACCGGTCGGCCCGCGCTTGGGCTATGCCTGGGATCGGCTGATGATCTTCGGCACGGGCGGCTGGGCTTCGCGAACATCAAGGGGCAGTACGAGAACGCCAACACCGCGGTGGAGTTCAACCCCGCCTTCTCCGGCCAGTCGAGGAACAACGGCTGGTACGCCGGCGGCGGCTTCGAATACATGGTCCACAAAGGCCCGCTCGTCGACGTCATCCTGGGCGCCGAGTACCAACACTTCGATGTCAGGAGCACAACGCGTTTACCGACAATCACTGTCATTGGTGCACCGAACACCTTTGACCAGGACGCCAAGGGCGACATCGTGCGCGCCCGCCTGACCATCAAGACCCAGGGCTACGGCTACTTCGAGATAACCAACCGGTTCAGAGACCAACCACACAACGGCCCCGGGCAACCGCCCGGGGCCGTTTTCGTTGCGGCTGCGTAAGCGCGACCCAAAGCCGGTGCCACGAGCCACGCCGGCATGTGGCCTTTCGTGCCGCCTCATCCCATGCGTTGCCAGCGCCCATGCTCGTCGGCCTGCCAATAGGTAACCTCGAAGCCTTTCGCCCTTCCCTCGCTCCAACGCTCGCGCGCAGCGGCGACCGCTTCGGGATCGTTGCCGTCGATGAGGAGCACGATGCGCTGATAACCGCCGGCGTCCGCCGGCACCGGCGCGCCGTCGACGAGAAACCGCACCGCCGCGCCGTTCGGATTGTCGTCACGGACCGTAAGCAGGACCGGCTGCTGCGGTGCTTCGGCCTCGCGCCAGGTTCCGTGCGGAAGAAAGCTGTCGTCGCGGAAGGTCCACAGATGGGCGTCCAGGGCCTCGACCCGCTCTTCGGAGGCGGCCTGCACGACCACCCGCCAGCCGCGCTCGAGCGATTTTCGATCAATGTAGGGAGCACACGCTCGAGCGGGTGGCGCTGCAGGTGGTAGAACAGGATTTCCGTCATGTCGCCGCCACCTGCCCCGACGTCACATCACTTCTCGTAATACTCACCGACAAGCCGGTCCAGCAGCCGCACGCCGAAGCCCGATGCCCAGCTTCTGTTGATGTCGGTCTGCGGCGAGCCCATGCCGGTGCCGGCAATGTCGAGATGCGCCCATGGCGTCTTGTCCACGAAACGCTGCAGCAGTTGCGCTGCGGTAATTGCGCCCCCGTAGCGCCCGCCGGTGTTCTTCATATCGGCGAATTTCGAATCGATCATCTTGTCGTATTCCGGCCCGAGCGGCATCCGCCATACGCGCTCGCCGACTTCGTTGCCGACCTTCATGAGACGCTCGGCGAGCTTGTCGTCGTTGGCGAACAAGCCGGCATATTCCTGCCCGAGCGCAACGATGATTGCGCCGGTCAAGGTGGCGAGATCGATCATGAACTTCGGCTTGAAATGCTTGTTGACGTAGTGGAGCACATCCGAGAGCACGAGGCGGCCCTCGGCGTCGGTATTGATGATCTCGATCGTTTGCCCCGACATCGTGGTTGACGATATCGCCCGGGCGCTGCGCTCTGCCGTCGGGCATGTTCTCCACGATTCCTGATCGCGCCGACAGCATTGACTTTCGCCTTGCGTGCCGCGAGCGCATGCATGAGCCCGACAACGCAGGCTGCGCCCGCCATGTCGCCCTTCATGTCCTCCATGCCGGCTGCCGGCTTGATCGAGATGCCGCCGGTATCGAAACAGACGCCCTTGCCGATGAAGGCGAGCGGCGCAACACCTCGCTTGCCGCCGTTCCAGCGCATGATCACCGTGCGGCTCTCATGCTGGGAGCCCAGGCCCACGCCGAGCAGCGCGTTCATGCCGAGCTTCTTCATCTCCTTGACGTCGAGCACGCTCAACGAGCACGCCCAGCCTTTCAGATTGCCGGTGCGGCGCGCGAACTCTTCCGGGTAGAGCACGTTCGCCGGCTCATTGACCAGATCACGCGCAATCACGACCCCGTCCGCAACGGCCGCGGCGCGGCGCGAACGCCTTCTCGACCGCCGCGACGCCTGCAACCGCGATCGTAACCTTGACCTGTGCCGGCCGCCCTCGGCCTCCTTACGCTTGGTCTTATAGCGGTCGAAGGCATAGGCGCGCAGTTGCACGCCGAGCGCCAGATCGGCGATCCGGTCCGGCTTCAGCGCTCCGCCGGGCAGATCGACAAGGATGGTCGCATCGCCCGCGGCCGCCGGGATCTTGCCCATGACAATGCCGCCGAGCTTGACGAAATCCTGGCCTTGAGGTCGCGGGCCTTGCCGACGCCCACAACCACAAGACCGTGAGGCCTCGAGACCAAGGGGGGGCTACGATGTCGAGCGCGGACGCTGTTCTTACCCCTTAAACCGGTCAGCGGCCGCCGCCCGGGTGACCAGGTCGCCGCTCGGCTCGATCGCCCGGGTCGCCGCCCGGCCGAATTTCAACCCCTCCTCGCAGAACAGGACGAGAACCCCCTTGGCGGGGGTGGCAATCGGGGCAAATTGGAGCTTGAGGGCGCCGGACATCAGGGTGGGTCCTCTCGGATCGGGTTCGACAAAACGAGAAACGTGCGTGCTGCCGCACCTGCGGGTCGCGACCGCCCGCTGAACGGCCTCCTCGCGACTCATCCACGGTAGGTCCGGTGGGCCTTGCCCCCCAAAGCCCTGTGGCGGCCGGGCAACGCCCCCAGATTAACGTTTTGTTGTGCATACTCAAAGTGGTTTGCCTTGGCCAAGCCATTTTGTTGCGTGATCAAATAGAGGGTAAAAGGGGACCGGTTTACCATTGGGGCGCCGTTGAGGGGCAGAGAGCCGGCGCGCCGAGGTTTTGCCGTGAGCGGGGACGCGTAATTCGGATGGGGTCCATCGGCCGCTATATTTTTCGCACCACGTTCGGTGCGTTCCTGGTCATTTGCGCCAGCGTGACCGCGCTGATGTGGATCACGCAGGCGTTGCGTGACATCGACCTGATGACGAATCAAGGTCAGAGCATCTTCGTCTTCATCGGCATCACCGGCCTCATCGTCCCGCTGCTTGTCCTGATCATCGCGCCGATCGCGCTGATGATCGCGGTCGCGCACGTGCTCAACAAGCTCGGGAACGATCCTGAGCTCATCGTGATGAACGCGTCCGGCATGCCGCCGTGGGTCCTGTTCCGGCCCTTCCTGGCGGTCGGGATCGTCGTGTCGCTGCTGGTCGCAGCGATCAGCATCTACCGTTTCGCCATGGGGACTGCGCGAGCTGCGGCGCTGGGCGACCGAGGTTCGCGCCGATCTCGTTTCGAACATCGTGCAGCCGGGCCGGCTTCACCAAGCTTGAAGAGCGGCTCACCCTCCACATTCGCGAACGGCGTCCCAACGGACAATTGCTCGGGATCTTCATCGACGACCAGCGCGACCCCAAGGAGCGGGCAAGCATTCTCGCCGAGCAGGGGCGACATCGTAAAAGAACGAGCGCGGCCTGTTCCTTCGTGCTGGAGAATGGCACCGTGCAGCGGCACGAGACCGGCTCCAGCGCGATCCCGCGATCGTTCTGTTCAACAGCTATGGCTTCGACTTTGTCGTGGCTCTCCAACAACAAACAGAGCCTGAAATATTCGGTACGGGAACGATATATCTCTGGGAGCTTTTGATCCCACGCGGACCGACCAGCTGTTTGTGGATCAGCCGGATCAGGTCCGGGCCGAATTTCACGACCGAATCACCGCGCCCCTCTACCCGCTGGCCTCTCGTCGTGATGACTTACGCCCTATCCTCGGCGCGGCCGCGCACCACACGGCAGGGGCCGCACGATGTCGCTCCTCGGCGCCATCAGCGTGGTCGCAGCGCTGCGTGGCCTCGGCTTCGTCGGCATGATTGCGGGCGTGCACACCCCGATCGTACTGGTGCTCCCCTACATCGCCCTGACCGTGAGCTTCGTGCTGGGATACTTCCGCTATTTCCCGCGGTGACTCATCGAGCCCCCGGCTTTCATTGCCAATGCAATCACCGCGGTCATGAACGCATCGCTCAGCGCACCAGCGCTCTCATGGGACAACGCCATGATCGCCGGCAAGCTCTCGCGCTATTTCGGTTGGCGTTTCTTTCTGCGGTTCTGCCGTGTTCGCGGGCACCTTGGTGCTGACCTGGCGATGATCGATTTTCTTCGAGCTGCTGCGGCGCTCCGCCGATATCATGGGACGTGTCGCCCTTCCTCATCGCCCAGACCACGCTCTTTCGGGTGCCCTTCATTACCGAGCGCGTGATGCCTTTCGCCGTCCTCGCTCGGCGCGATGTTCTGCTACTTGAATTTGTCCCGGCGGCTGGAGCTGGCGGTCGCGCGCGCTGCGGGGAGTGTCGGCCTGGCAGTTCATCTCGCCCGCCATCATTATCGCCGCCTTGATCGGTATCGCGCTGACGACGATTTATAACCCGATCTCCGCAAACCTGCGCGAGCTGTCGACCCGTCTCTGAGGCCGATCTGTCGGGCCGCGACAAAGGCTTTCCGCAATCCCGGCAGCGGATGCTGGGTGCGCCAGCGCAACGATGACGGCCAGGCGGTGATCAACGCCAAATCGAGCCGTCAACAGGGCATCGAGCTGGGCGGCGTCAGCATTTTCCGGCACGACACCTCCGGCCACTTCCTTTGATCGCATCGAGGCCAAGAGCGCGACCCTGGAGCCCGGGCATTGAGTGTTGAAGCAGCCGCGCTTGCCGCCAGCGGAGTTGCAGCGGTTGAGCGGGACGTCTTTCGGATGAGCACGACGCCTCACGGCCGTGCAGGTCGGAGACAGCCGCGACGCCGGAGACTGTGCCGTTCTGGCAACTGCGTCGTCTTATATCGATACGTGCGGAGAAGGCAGGCCCTGCCGCCACCGGCTATCGACCGCAGTACTATCAGCCGTTGGCGCAGCCCTTCTACCTCGTGGCCATGGTGCTTCTGGCCGCGTCGGTCAGCTTGCGCTTCTTCCGCTTCGGGGCGGTGCAGAAGATCGTCTTAGGGGGAATCTGAGCAGGCTTTCTGCTTTACGTCATGGCAAAGGTCACCGGAGACTTGAGCAAGGCCGGCCTTTTTGTCCGGTGACCGCGGCGGCATTGCCGCCGGCCGTGGGCGGCGTGACCGGCCTGATCGCGCTGCTGTACCAGGAGGATGGATGATGGCGCGGTCAGCCACCCATCCTCGATTAGCCGCGTCGACGCGCCTGGTACGGCGCGTTGGTTGTGCTTGCGCCGCCGCCATGCTGCGCCGCCAGCCCGGCGAGCCTGTCGCCGGCGCTCGCCCAGATGCTGGTGCTTCGCGCCGCGTCCGAAGCCGCCGGTCAAACCCGAGCGCACGCAGGAGCAGATGCTCGTGCGCGCGCGCGGAGATCAATTACGACTACAGCAACGAGCGCGTGTCGGCGGTCGGCAACGCGACAGATATCTACTTCTGGCAACTGACGCTCGAAGCCGACCGGGTGATCTGGCGATCAGAAGACCAAGCGCCTGCATGCCGAAGGCAACGTCATCGCTGACGCAGGGCGACGGCTCGGTCACCCATGGCGAGATCAGTGGACCTGAGCGGGACGACTATCGCGACGGTTTTGTCGCGATCTGCTGAGACTGGATGCGCCGGAGCAGACCCGCTTCGCCGCCGAGCGCGCGAGCGGACCGAGCGGCAACTTCACGGTCTTTCATAACGGCGTCTGGTACCGCCTGCGAGCCGTGCCGGGACGATCCGGAAGAAACCGCCCGCAGACAGGTGAAGGCCGCGCGGATCATCCACGATCAAGCGCGAGAAGATGCTCTATTTCGAGGACGCTCGGCTCGAGTTCCTCGGCTGTCCCGATGCTGCCATTCTCCGCGGCGGCATGTCGGCGCCTGATCCGACCCGTAAAGCGCAAGACCGGTGTGCTGACGCGCCGAGTTGAGCAGCAACGAGCCGGGTGTACGGGCTCGGCGGTCTCGGTTCGCTTACTACTGGGCGCTCGCAACCTGACTGCCGATGCGACGTTCACCTGATGATCACGACGACGCAGGGTCCGCCGCCGCAGGGCGAAAGTGGCGCCAACGGTCCTCTGGCGGGGGCCTACAGCATCCGCGCCACAGGACTGTTCCCAGCTCCTGGACAAGGTGACCTGTTCTCGTAAACACGCCGGGCTATTATCATACCTGGCGCGGCAGCATTAGAAACTGGCGGGCTAAGTCTGACCTTCGGATGATGGTGTGGGGTCTGGTATGAACGGACGGTGCTGCTCTGGACTACCGCGAACTGTATCTCTACGACTCATTTGGCAATGCTCAAGAACGCGCACTTGAGCAAACTTTGCTCGCTGCTCATCACGCCCGTAGCTCAGCACCTTGTCCCAGTCTCACTTCCGCGGGCCGTGGCGACCGCGGCGCTTGCTGGCATCGCCGCGTGCACGATAGTCGCTGGCTCTTCTCGCCGGTCGGTATCGACATCCAGGGCCAGCTTCGGATCGTGCAACCTCGGGGATCGGACTCGACCGGCTGGCGACGGTGCGGCTCGAGCAATCCGATGGTTTCGGCGGCGGAATTGAGCCATTCATAACGAACCCAGACCAGTTCGTCCCGCGTGATACCGCTACAGCTTCGATGCGCGGATCTCGCAGTCTCGGCCGTCAATGGCGGCCTGTGTGCGTTTCGACGAGCGCCGATCCCCGCGGTCGTAGAACGCAAACAATTGTTCGCTGCGCGGCGCTCCGGCGCACCCGCAGCCAAATCCCGTAGCTCTCATCCGACTTCGGAACTGAAACGCACGGCGTCATCGATCCAGTGGGGCCGGGATGTTTCCACCTTCTTCTCGCAAAGGCGGATAAAGTCAAGCCGACGTAACACGCCGGTGGCGCCGGGCGTGTCTTGACCACATCAACGTGTCGGCCAGACTCGACATCGGACAGCGATGCGTCGACCGCTTGGCGCCGATTCACCGCCATCCGCTCATCAATGTGCAGTCCTGGGGCATCGCGGTGACGATGCGCCGACCGCCCAGCTCATCGTTCGCGGCCTGAACTGACGGCTCGGGCGTCGGCACTCCCAACGAGGATGCGCAGAGTCCTGATTTTCGATGATACCGGAACCTTGCCTCGAAAGGCGTTGCTCGTCCGGCTGGGACTGCTTGAAGGCGGCGGCACGCGCCAACGTGAAGCGGGTCCAACACACTACCGCCCAGCTCCAACGTACGGCGGCAATCGCTCAATTTCGTTCGGGACAGTCCTAGCCGCTGTACGGGTTGAACTCTCGTTTGCGCTCGGCGGTGCACGACCAATACCGGCCGTCAACAGCGGCGCCCGGACGACCGCGCAGTCCGGGATCATGTGGCACGCGCGTCGTACCAGCCGAACTCGCTGCTGACGTTCGACGTCCCGGTTCCTGGCTCTGCCGAGAACGATTTCACCCCGCAACGCAACCGAGCTGGAGGCGCACCGGCGACTATCCGGCCGGTGGACGACCACCGGTAGCGGCAACTGGCGATCATGCCCGCTTAGCCCTGATCGTTCCCGGACCGGCGCGCAGGCATCCCCGGCAGCGCGCTGGTGAAGGTGAACCCCGAACTGGGCGCATGCCGGCAGGGGCGGCTATGATCTTCACGCCAACTCATCGGTCGCCCAAACTCAGATCGAGCGTCGGCTGGCGATCGACGACCGCCTCATCTTTGGCCTGGAATGAGGTTACGTTGCGCCTGGCGGAAGTGGCGCGTACGGTCAACCACACCTATATGATGCAGGTCAGGCTGCAGCACGCCAGGTATCAACGAACAATTTGGTGTGCGCCAGAGCCTGATGCTACCCCACCTCGGACAGCACGGCGAGAGACTGTCTTCGATCGGGATGGATGACTAGGCCGCACGTAGATAAACGCCCTGATCAAGAGAAAGCGACGAGCGATGATGTTCGATAGTTCACGGACTCGGCAATTGTTGGTCGCCACAATTTCTCGCTGTTTGCCGCCTTCGTTGCTGGCAACCACTGCCTGCGCGCAGTGAATTGTCGCTACCACAACGGTGAGCCGACTACCGCTTCTCGACACGATCGCGCAGCAAGCTTTCTCGGCAATGCTTGTCGACGCACGGCGGTCCTCCCCGTCAAGAGGTCCTCGATGAGCTGACCAACGAGAAGCCCTGGCGCTGCGCGAAGCCGCGAAACGCTGGATCTGAGATCACTGGGTTTCCGAGTGGTCGACAGGTGCTGGTGCCACGATGCAGGCCGCAATGGCGGATACAGCCGACTAACAACTGCAGCAGTTTCGCGAAGTCAGGGCGTCAATGCCCTCACGCTCAAAGGTTTTCCACTAAAGCCGGATGACGGTCGCTGGGAGATCGTACGCGGGCGATACCCAAACGAGCCTGTAGATCGCGAGAAAGACGATCTTCCGTGATGGATACCGTAAACCCTGACGACACTGGTCGGCCACGATTGCCACCATGCGCTCCTGGTTTTTTTTCTCCTGATGCACGGCGATCGGGATCACATTTATCGATGGCGCAACGCTGAAGCGGCAGCCTCGGGTGCGGTCGCGCTTTCAGGGCTGCGAGGAAGCAGCACCACCTTCGCCCGCGCATCGAAGCGCGACGTCGCCAGTGCGCGACCAGGGTCAACGCAGCCGGGCCGATCCCCGCGGGAGCCGCGCAAGGTCCCGAGGTATTGAGTCATCGCGACGCCGCCCGAAGCCACCGGTTCGGCGTCGAGATGCTGTTTGCAATTTGCGCCAAGAATAAATCGACGGCTGATAATCGCCGGGCGGCGCGCTGCCAAAGAGAGCCCAGCGGCCCAACGCGGCGAGCAGCGCCCGGGCGCATATTTGCAAGAGCATGCTGCTGCGGGCGCCATGCTCGAATACAGTGAGAAGCTGGCTGATGCGGTTACGCCCGGCGGGCGATCGCTGGCGAGCCGGCCGAATCGGCCCGATGATCACCACGGCGTGGCGCCGGCGCGCAGAGTTCGGTCTTGTGCTCTTCTACCTTCGGATGACCTGGTTTTCGTGGCGTGCGTCGAGCTTTGATGGATCGTTCGACGACGATCGCCGTCGTCGGCCACAGGCGGCTTCGGGCACGGCCTTCGACACTGCGCTGCCCGTGGTCGATACGGCGCGGACGGTCGTCGCCAGAGCGCCGGCCGCCTGGATCGATCGAGGTTTCGCGGGCGCTTTACGGGCGACCGGCGTCTGCGTCGTGGCCGACGCCTCCACGGCGTTTCGCCAGCGCGATCGTGACCAACTGATTGCCGGCGATCGTGCTTCATCGATCGTCGCTTCGAACCCGGTGGCCATACCGAACAGATTTCTGGCAGAGCAATGTAATCGAAATCTCCAGCGCTAC